>Ga0182008_10000006_pt1 | contig 378521 bp, 331 predicted proteins | sample Sormic07211129_1_FD_120482 | JGI IMG/M metagenome (GOLD analysis project Ga0182008, IMG submission 120482) | Rhizosphere microbial communities from Sorghum bicolor, Mead, Nebraska, USA - 072115-129_1 metaG | ecosystem: Host-associated > Plants > Roots > Rhizosphere | place: USA: Nebraska... | reverse complement strand
GTCTATGCCGCGTTTTGCCAGCATCTGTTTGGTCTGCTGTTCTTTTTCCTGCCAGCTGGCCATGATGTTCTTGGCCAGGTCATGGGCTTTGGGAAATTGACGGTAGACTTCTTCCATTTCTGCGTGGCTAAGGTAGATGGCATAAGAACCTGCGATCACATTCAGGTCATGAATTGACGGGCTCTGCTTGGTAAAGCTTGGCGTAGCAATGATCTCCCCCGCCCTGGCTATCTCGGTAACCTGCTTATCGCCTTTCGGATTGTAGACCGAGAAAGTGAAGAAACCTGATGAAACAAAATAGGTCCGGTCTATTACAGCACCTTTTTCAAACAGGGTTTCATCTTCAGGGTAATATTTCCCCTTCATAAATTCGATCAGCAGGTCATACATTTTGGGTTCCTGCCAGCCATTAGCGGTCAGGTACTCGAATAGTTTCTTGAGGATTTCTGAGATGTCGTTATTCATAGGTAAGGGATAGATTGTTGAGCGTTTACATTTTCATTTAATTGATTTAAACAGGCCTGCCCGAAGGCAGACCTTGTTTACATTATTATTAACCTGAATTTAATTTTAAGCAGCATCCACTGCCTGTCACTAAAAAACTATCTTTTACATTTCTATTCACATTAGCATTTATAATCACTTTGTTTTTCCATTTGCTATTCTCCCAAATCCACAATATTCAACTGCCCATCATCATCGGTAGTCTGCAATCCTACAAGTTTAGACCGATAAAAGTCCAGCAACGATAATAAATCCTTTTCAATCTTCCGGCAACGCATCAAACGGTAAAAATCCAGGGCACTCAACGGAACTAGTTTGTTTAAAAGTTTGATCGTCACTTCCACCGCTAGATGTAATTTCAAACCCAGTTCGATATGCCGATCTAGATATTTCAATACCTGCTTTTCCCTAGTAACGAATTGCTGCTCTGCCAACATCCGGGCTTCCTTGAATACCAAATCAATAGATGACGTAGAAAGCTTCTCATCTTTCCTTTCAATCCCTTTATGAATTGCATTTATCATATCAGCTAAGTTTTCGAGATCACTATTATTGAACATCAGTTTTAAATATTTACACAAAGAATAGTGTTTTCACCTTCACACTTATTTAACCTTATCATAAACGGCTTTTATCACATATGCCGGTGAAGTAAGTTCTATAACCAACTCTTTACCCTCACCAGCCAATTGCCACTTCTCTACAATTGTGTAATCAACCTCTTCAGCCTTTTCAATCTTACTATAAGATTTGGTCAAAGTCAGCTCCTTCCCATCTTTAGAAAATGATGCAGTTGCAGATCTTGTTCTTTTAGATGGCAATAAGGCTGATGCATTAGTATTATCCAGAGGTAGTTTCTGTGTAGAAACTGTTTCTTTATTGTTCTCGTCCAGGGTTATCCATTCAAGAGATATGTATTTTTCACTTTGAGCTATTTTATAGTGCTGAATAGCGGCCCTTGATGCGACATTTCCAAACTGGCTCTTTCCTGTATCCAGTCTCCAAGAACCTGAGAAATTGACTTGTTGGGCTTTTGATGTAAGCGTAAATACGCTTAATAAAACCGTTAATATTGTAGTTTGCATTAGTCGTTGTTTTGTGGTCGTTTTCATAATATATGTTTTAATTTATTTTTGAATATTTAATCCCTCTCCAGGAGTTTTTATTACCGTATCCAACGCAAGACCATCTTCAATTCCTTTCAGCTTGGCCGGAATACCTCTAGTCATCCAGATTGGAGCTGGTTTTCCTTTTAGGTAATGATCAAAAAACTGCATATTTCTCGTTTCGAGATCAAATTGTGCAGCCTTGCTGTTATAAATTCCATGATCCTCGTTATCATATTGTAAGAGCCAGGCTTTTTTTCCTAACCTTCTTAACGCAATGAAAAATTCCATGCCTTGCTGAAAAGGTACTGCTCCATCATCCTTATTGTGGAATAGCAAAATTGGTGTTGTGACATTTTGAACTGAAAAAATAGGAGAAGCATCAACATGCTGTTTTAAATTTTCCCAGTAAGGAATATCTACTCCATAATAAATGGGATCGTCCGTCAATCCCGTTGACATTAATCCGGCTGTTTTTACCGTGCCGAAACCACTTATGGTATTTGTAGCCCCTGCGCCGGATTGTGCAGCAGCAAATATCTTACTATGGGTTACTATATAATTCGTTTCATAGCCCCCAAAGCTGTGTCCGTTGATCCCAATTTTGCTGCCGTCAACAAAAGACAAATTTGTAAGATGCTTTGCACATGCCTCCACGGTGTTCAATGCGCTTTCTCCTATTTTTCTCTTTCTGAATGCAATGTCCGGAGTAAATACCAGGTAACCATTGCTTACAAAATGGGGTATATTAATCGTCCCTCCCAGTTGTTGTGGATCTTGAAATTTGTTCAAATCATTGGAAAGGTCTTCATAATAATATATTATAACAGGATATTTTTTCTGTGGGTTAAAATCATCTGGTTTATATAAAACACCTTGCGTCGTATCACCTCCCGGCAGTGCAATGGTATGAAGCTCACTTGTAATCCAATTATAAGCCCTTTCAGGATGAACATTACTTAATGGCCCATAATTTTTTAAGTCCTTACTGAAAAAGAAATTATATGAATTTTTGGCATCACCCCTTAAAATAATCCATGCTTGTCGCTTTTTTGCTTTAACCATCACTGGAGGGTGAGTTAGCGGATATTTATTATTAAATGTATAAGGACCCTGGAATAATATTGTTAATTTCGGCTTCTTGTCAATGGTTAATTCATAAAATCCAACATTTTTATTCTTCATATTGAAACTGCGGAGTAAAACCTTATTTTCAATCTCAGTAAACCCGCTTACAACTGGGGAAGCCAAGCGAAATACTGTTTGCAATTTGTCTCCATGGGTAAGCTTAACCGGGGCCTTTTCAGCCAATGGATCAACTCTCCAGATATCATATTGGCTATTGATTAAAATGGACTGATCTCCCCCCAGCCAGCCTGACGTTCCGCAAGTGAAATTATAAGGATTGTTTGCTGCCGTGTGATTTGCATTAGAAATCCACCAATCACCAGAAATACCACTTGTGATGTTACGGGTTTTACCTGTTTTAATTTCGTAGGTAAAAAAATTATGTTCTTTTAAGTTATAATAAAATATAAATCTTCCTCTAGGTGATACATGTATGGTGCCGCCGACACTAACCATATTAATTTCTTTTAATAACAACTTTCTTTGACCAGTCTTTGGAGAAACCAGATATACATCTGATAACCCCCCTCTGTTCCAATACAGTTCATTCAAATTCCCTCTTAAGTTTTCGACCAGTAAAACGTTTTCTGAAGGTGAGAAAAAGCAAATCGATTCATTATCAAATACCAGTCTCGTCACTCTTTTAGAATCAATATCAATGGTACTCAGATAGCTTTCTTTCATAATTACAGCACCACCCTGATTTGATTTGAGCTGCACCGATTGTAGTATTTCATCCTGATAATTCCATACATCTAACTGAACGGCATCGCTTTTAGGCTTGGGGTAAACTCTTTGAAGATCGAAGAATAGTTGTTTTCCGTCAATACTGAATCGCCAATTTGAACCAGCCTTGATTACAAAATCTTTTTCTATAACTTCTTTATATCCGTTTATCAGTTCCAAGGCTTCTGGCATACCTTGTTTATAATAAACTATACCATTGTCTGTCATAAATGCAATTTGTTCACCACTATTATCGAAAATTATATCAGTTGCGCTACCACCTTTCCATAGTTTCCGCTCCGTATAATTATGTAAATCAATAACCTTCAACTCCTTTTGACCATCAGAAGCTCGTACAACTAGGCTGATCTGATCTCTTTTTATGTTGAAAACATGCGACTCGACATCAGCAAAGCTCTTTTCAGCACCTGTCTGTATATCATGTAATATCAGTGCCTTATCGCCTTCAGTCTTTTGAAACACAATCCATTCATTTCTCACCCCATTAATCAATTGATAATAATTTGCATCTCTAGTAATACTAACAGATCCATTTTTGCCCAAGATCTGTTTGATAATACCCTTATTTGGCACTGTATAAATTAATGATTTGCTATCACTTGAAAAATTCGGAAAACTTCCACCAACAAATTCTTTTTGCCATGATCCATCTGTTGATGTCACAATCAAAGTAGTAGTTCCTAATGGTTTATTATCAATTGTATAGTATGCATATTTTCCATCGTTGCTAATACCAGGCGAATTAACCGAAGTCCACTTGGCCATAATAGCGGTATCAATAACAGGCTTTTGAGCGAAGCTGCTAAAATTAAATAAAACCAAAAAAAGAATACAAAAGATGCTCAGATTGATCAAAAATATTCTTACCAAGTTCGTTCCCCCTTCCTCATTTTCATCAGCGTTTCTTCATATCCCCTCATATCCAACTCCTCCTCCTGTTTGGAAGCTTTAATATAGGCGATTACCTTAGTCTCAATCTCAATGGCTTTTTTTACCCGCCCGGATTTGTATAATAGGTTAGCATATGTATCCATATGTGGCGCCCAGTTAATATCTTTTTCCGGAGATATCTTCACAGTAATCTCCATCCACTCCGCCGCCTGTCTTAACATTTTACGATTTTCAATGTGAAGAAAATATAAATTCCAAGAAACTTGATTTATTCCTATAATAGCCATTACGTCACTAGTATCTATTTCAACAAGCTTTCTCTTTTCGATGTAAGCCTCGGCCGCTTTCTTCCAGCTTTTCTGTTTAAAGTAAAAATCATATTTGGCATCCATAATTAACCTTTCAATCCTTGGTTTATCAAATTGGGATGAGATAGTTCTGCTAATTATCTTCCAATCGGGATCGGTTGTAATCGCTACATCATTTTTCCATAAGCGAGGTTCTATTTCCTTGAAGCGAATAACATAATCTACAAAATCACTACTCCACCTTTTTTTACCAAGCAGATTATCTACCTTATCCGGATTATTATAAATAAGTGAAAAGAACTTATCTCTAATACTTGACAGATTAATATACTGGTCGATAAAGTCCAAATGACTTTTATTTAGCAAACTATCTTCGGACAATTTATCCAGATAGTTGGTTTTATAATATGCGGCGGCTCTTATTGCATCATCATTTCTACCTATCTTTTTTAAGGTTGCTACTAATTCCAGAACATGTTGAACTTGAAGTTGCCCATTCTCAAATGATTTAATTTGCCCATCTACATTTTTTGTAGAATCAAGTACAGTTTTTACAGTACTAAGGAAGCCAGAAACATTTTGTGACCCCGAACGGAAAAGAAGTTCTCCGCTAGGGGAAAAGAACAATAAGCTTGGAAAGGAATTTATAGCGTACTTTTCAATAAGCATTTCCGCATCTTTATATAAAGACCTGATTATTTCGCTATCTTTATTCGTTTTGTCCATTTGAAATTTCGCTGCGATGAAATTATCATTTACCAAGGCACCCACTTCATTATTAGAAAGCACTTCCATGTCCATTTTTTTACATGGGACACACCAGGTTGCATAACAATCAATAAGAATGTACTTATTGTCTTTTTTTGCTTTGTCAATTATAGCTGCCCAGCTACTCGGTCTTTCAAATCGAATACCTTGCGCAATTGCTGCAACTGAGATCCAAACCAGCAAAATGGTCAATTTCAATCTTTTCATTTTATAGTTATCTTTTGTTTTTTTAAAAGCAGTGGCATTACCGGGGAGTTTTTTAAACTTCCCGGATGTCATTCATATAGTTATCTCTATTAATAACCAGGGTTTTGGATAAGTCTAGAATTCATTTTGATTTCTGAGGCAGGAATCGGATAGAACTGAGCTTCCAATTTCCATGTGGATCCTTTGTCTAGTGAAGCTATTTGCATTTCCTCATTTATTTTTCCCGTACGTTTTAAATCAAACCAACGATGTCCATATTCTGTGAAAAATTCTACCCTCCGTTCTTTTAATACAGCATTAAGAAGATTTTCTTTATCAGAAGCATCAGTATTTCCCAATCCTGATCTTCTCCGAATTGTATTTATATCGTCTTGTGCGCCTACAATATTATTTTGCTGAGCTCTGGCCTCAGCGCGTATTAAATACTGCTCCGCTAACCGCATTACTATCCCATACTCATTAACCGGTTGATTAAGCATGTATAGCTTATATTTAGTTGGAAAAGAATAATCTTTTCCGTTAACAACAACTTTTCCAATCCACTCTAATTTCCTCTGATCGTTCAATTCAAAACTTTCTAATAGTCTTTCCGATAGATAAACAGGATTGTTATTAACATTTGGGCCAGAATCTGGTAATCTAAATACTTTCGCTTCTTGTGTATTTTCACCAATTTGTACTGGTTGTAACGCCCAGATAGTTTCCAAACTATTTTTTAGAAATACATTAGCTAGTGGCACTATATCATAAATTGCCTTTTGGTTAATAATTTTAGAAGATTCTATTTCTGCATTCATAAAATCTCCTCTAAAGAGGTAAACGCGTGAAAGTAATGCTGTTGCAGCATATTTATTAGGGCGTAGTCTATCCAAGGTAACTTTACTTAAGCTTGCGTCCATATAGCTTTCGCTCAGTAAATTCTGCGATTTAATTAAATCATCAGTGATTTGTCCATAGATATTAGATACAGAGGTTCGTCCTAAAATTGCTGTTTCTTTATACGTTGTACTCAAAACCAATGGAACTTCACCATAGAGATTAATTAAATAGAAATAAAAGAACGCTCTCATGAAATATGCTTCGCCGATCAATTGGTTTTTAACGCCATTAGACAAGGTGTTGGATTTATTTGCCCCCTCAATTACAGAATTTGTAGTATAAATTAAAGGATAAATTTGTGACCAATAAGTCATGTATGCAACAGTGAATTGTGATAGTACATTTCTATAGTATGACGTATATATTTCATTGTTGTTTGCAAATAGAACTAAATTATCTCCTGACAATTCTGGATAAAAACATAATGAATTTCCTCCATTTATATTAGTCATAGAGCCCACGTTCATTTGAGAATAAATACCAGTCATTACTGCGGCAGCAGTAGCATCAGTACTAAATACAATTTCTGAATTGGCACTGGTTGTTGGCGCTGAAACCTCTACAAATTTCTTGCATGAAATGAATGGGATTGCGATAATTATGATAATTAGGGTTCTATATTGTTTATATATATTTTCCATGGTCTTGAATTATAGATTAATATTTAATCCTAGTGTTATTACACGCAGTGGAGGAATTGAATTGTTATTACCGATGCTATATTCTGGATTCAAACCCTTATATGGAGTGATAATAAATAGGTTTTGCCCTTGAACAAACACACTGGCTTGTGTTAACTTTAATTTTGAGATCAATTCTTTAGAAAAAGTATACGATATAGATACGTTTTTCAGGTTGATGAATGAGACGTCAGAATATGCTGCATCACTATTATTAGCGTAATCACTTGAATTTGATAAATCAAAATTTGCATTTGATTTTTGTATCTTAGTAGTGTTTCCCGGTACTTTCCAGCGATCAAGAACTGATACAGGTTGATTATTAACGTAACCAACCAAGCCACTTCCAAATCGGCTAAATGAATTATTGCCCGTCTGCTTGGTGAATGAAAACAAAAAATCAAGTCCAAATCCCAGGTAAGAAAAGTTATTTTGCCACCCACCATAAAATTTGGGATCCGTATTTATTAATACAAATTTATCAGTAGTTGGATTGGGATTTGAGGTTACTTCTCCTTTGGAATTAATAAATTCGTAGATACCAGTTTGTTGATTTACACCGGCATATTTATAGGTTTTTACAATTGTTATTGGCTGACCAATGAACAGATTATCTACGTATGGATTATTCTCCAAATCCTGAAATGAAAGAAGTCTATTTTTAGCTGTTGTAAAATTGATGCTGCTCCTCCATAACAGTTTTTTGTTTTTAACTGGTTGTGTGATCAATTCAATTTCCCACCCGGAATTTTGGATTTTTGCAGGAAAATTCTCCTGAATATAGGAGAATCCTGTTTGAACAGGCAGAGGATTATAAAGGAGCTGATTTGATGAATTATTTTTATAATAATTTAATCCTAATAGGATTCTATTTGATAACACACCCAGGTTTAAACCAATATTCAATTTTTCAGTAGCTTCCCATTGCAAAAACGGATTGGTATGCCCGTTTGGTGCACTACCAATTATCCCTTGATATGGCACTGTGATACCAGATGTAACAGGGGAGAATAGATTTAAATATTTATAATCACCTATTTGATCGTTTCCACTGCTACCATAACTTGCACTTAATTTGCCAAAATTTAAATAGGGAATGTTCTCTTTAATGAAATCATCTTCTGTAAAGATCCAGGCTCCACCAATAGAATAGAAGTTATGAAATTGATTTTCTGATCCAAAGCGGCTACTTCCATCTCTTCGGGCATTAATATTGAGAATATACTTATCTTTGTAATTGTAGTTTACTCTTCCGAAGATTGCGTTATATTTATATACACTTTGAATACTATTTGAGACTGTTACAGTAGAGGCCCTAGCTATATTATCAATTTCCGCATCACTATTGAATCCTATGGCGTTAAACCCGACTAAATCACTTGTATTCTGCTGAAAAGTACTCCCTAATAAGATATTTATTTGACCCAACGCGCCTACTTTCCCGTATTCGATTTGAGGTTCTACGATATACCCTGCGTTAGATTTTGTCGAATAATTGCCTATACGAACTTTGTAAAAGCCATTAGGTTCCCAATAAGTGATGGGCGTTCTGTTCTTTTCATCAGATGAAATCTTATTATATCCAAAGCTGCCTTTTAATCTTAATCCAGGAAATACCTCGTAGCTGATAATGGAGTTACCAATTAAATTAGTGGTCTTATTCTGATATTTAAGTTCTAATACTCTTGCGGGATTGTCATAACTAGAATTTCCATCTGGAAGCAGTTGCCAATTAATGCTGCCGTCAGCGTTATATAATGCAGGTGCATTGGGAGGTAAACGAAGTGCATAGCTAGTCAGATCTACGTTTGGCAGCTTACTTACTCCGTATAGAAAGTTACCTGAAAATTGAAATTGAAATTTATGATTGGGTGATTTATGATTAATACTGAAATTTACCGAACCTTTCTTGTCAGAAAAGTTGTCAGGGAATACTGTGGTTTCTCTCCTATAACCTGCACCAACCAAAAATTGAGTTTCTAAAGTTCCACCCGAGATTGAGACTTTAGTGTTCTCAAATTTAGAGGTTCCTCCTAGCAATTCCTTTTGCCAGTTTGTATTTCTTGTGGTGTCCCATACACCATTGACATCATAATCTGTAGGGCTTATGACTGCGTTGTCATTTTTGATTGCCTCACGACGAAGATTAAGATACTCCCTTGTATTAAGTAAATCAATTTGTCTTGGTACTTTTCCCCATCCATTTTGTAAATTGAAGCCAACCTGTGTTTTACCCGCTTTCCCTTTTTTGGTTGTTATTAATATTGCTCCATTTGCTGCTCTCGAACCATAGATAGAGGTTGCATCTGCATCTTTTAATACATCTATACTTTCAATGTCATCTGGATTAAGATAGCTAAATGGGCTACTGTCTCCATATATTGATCCTAGAGGTGTAAGCATTTTGGCGTTGAATGGCATGCCATCCACAACGTATAATGGATCTGTACCACTTTGCATACTGTTTTTTCCTCTAATTTGAACGTTGACAGCACCACCTGGGACACCGTTTTGTTGAGTGATAATCAGGCCGGGAACTCTCCCTTGGAGTGCTAACAAGGGATTTGAAACAGGTTGTTTCTGGATATCCTCAGCCTTTACACTTGAAATGCTACTGGTAGATAATCTTCTAGTAGTAGTACCATAGGCAATCACCTGAACTTCGTCAAGCTTTGACTCCGATTGCTCCAAGATTACAGCCATTACTGTGTTAGCCTGCACCTCTTTTGTTATATAACCGACAAATGAGATCACCAGGATGGCACCCTGGTCTATATTTTTTAACAAAAATGCTCCATTACTACTTGTAATTGCAGACTTTTTAGTTCCTTTAACTGTTACAGTTGCACCGGTAATAGGATTTCCATTGATGTCAATAATTTTTCCATTAACATCAATATCAACAAAACGATTAATAACTCGATCCAGAAAGGAAGGCGTATCTTCTGTTAGAATTATAATATTTTTCCCTTCGATCTTATAGGCGATGGACATCCCCTTAGAAGTTTGTTTTAATACATCGTCTAGTGGTGTCTGGTTAAAATTAACATCTAACTTTCTATTAGTATTAATCTCCCTGTCCGCATATAAAATATTGTATCCGGTTTGTTTAGTAATTTCTCTAAATAACTGTTCGACAGTTACACTTTTCTGAGTATAGGTTATTTTTTGCGCAAAAGTTATTGCGCTGACCTGCATAATGGAAACAATTAGTAGCAACGTGGTGATTTTCATAACCAGCAGGAATTTTTTCACGTGATGGTTTAGCCAACATGGATTGTTAGTACAAATATTCATACATTTGAATAGTTTAGGTTGAATCGTAAATAAATTTTAAGAGAATTATACTCGAGGTAACCTGAACATTTAACCGGGGGTGTTAGTAGCACTCCTGGTTGCTTACACAGCCATCATCATACTGCATAAATCAGATTACATTTCTCCACCTACGGACCTGCTTTTGAATTTCTTTTGTTCATGGTTTTGGTTTTTTAGTTGATATATTTATATATGGGGGTGGTTAATCCCTGATGATTCCTGCTAATTACTGTATTACGACCAGCTTCTTCCCATCTACTTTAAAGCTTATATTCGCCTTCGCTTCAAGTAGTTTTAACACTCCTGAAATTGGTGTGTTCCTTGATATTGTCCCGCTAAACGTAATCTGATCATTCGGCCTACCCTGCAATTCAATATCCACATCATACCATTTAGAGATCTTCGCCAATATGGTTTGGAGATGTTCCTTTCTGAAAGTAAAAATTCCATCCTTCCAGTCTGTATATACTGTACCATCCACCTGGATTACCTCAATGGCTGGGCCTGTGTTTATTGCCTGCTCATTAGGCTTAAGAATAGTTTTATTATTGATCTTAACAGAACCTTCTAAAAGAGTAGTTTGAACAGAAAGTTCATCAGAATAGGCATTGATATTAAAGTGAGTACCCAGTACCTCCACTTTCTGTCCTTTACTTTCTACGATAAATGGATGTAATTTATCCTTCGTTATTTCAAAATATCCCTCACCCTCAAGTTTTACGCTACGTTTGCCGCTCTCAATCAGATTAGCAGCATAAGTTAAACTTGAGGCAGCATTCAGCCAGACCGAAGATCCATCAGGCAGACGCAACTGGTATGTTTCTCCTTTAGCAGTGGAGATCGTATTTATCTTATTAGTTGTGCTTGCATTTTTAATTTCATAAACCAGTTTACCATCGGTAGTTTTCGTGATCACTACTCCTGCTTCTTTTGCCAGCTCCCCAGTCGCAACATCCGAAAGTTTGATTTTCTTTCCATCAGACAAAGTTAAAGTTGCTCCATTTTTTCCTGGTGCAATATCATTCGTTATTGCGACATTTTGAGTAATGCCGGTTTCAGATCTGTCTTTGAAAAAGTAAACTCCTATTATTATTAGTGAAATAGATGCAGCGACAATTAAAAGTCGAGGCCAAAGCTTGGCAACTTCTGATTTCTTATGTTCAGGACCAAATCCTACTGCAACTCTGACTTTTTTAAACAGCTCTGCTTTATAAGCCTGCTCATCATTTAGTTTCGAGGTAATTCCATCGGAGTTTTCGAATGATTGATAAAAAACATCCAACTCTTCTAATTCCGATTTCGTTGCGGTATTGTTTTCCAATTTATCTACTAGTTCTAGGAGTCTATTATATTCCATAATTACAAGCCTCTTTTAATAGATATCACTTCACAAATTAAAAACCGCTAGTCTCGACCAGACTTTCAATCTAGAAAACGCATAACCACCTGAAATACTGATAAATAATTTTTATAGAAAATCAATAAAGTATAATTTCCGAGCTTATTTACCAGCGTATGCTGAAATTAATATGGCTAACGTGATTAAGCCTGAGTCATAATCTCCTAAATGTTTTCGCATAAGTTCCATGCCTCGGCTGAGATGCTTTTCAACGGTGCTAACTGAAATTCCCAATTGGGCCGCGATCTTAGCATTACTCATATGCTCAATCTTGCTTAAGACGAAGACTTCCCTGCATTTTGGAGGCAATTGCTCTGTCGCAAGCTTTAAGCGATAATTAAGTTCAGCTTCCTCGATTCTCATCTCAACTTCAGACTCGGAGTAAGTGGGCTGTGTTGCCATAATCTGTGCATAGCGCTCACGTGTAGTTTGATGTCTAAAATGATTCAATACCCTATACTTCAAAGCATTTCTTAGATATGCCTCCAGGCTAGAATTCAAAACAAGTGTATGCCTGCGAGTATAAAGACCAATGAACAGTTCCTGTACAATTTCCTGGGCATCCTGTTCATCTTTTAATCTTCTAAAGGCAGAATCTAATAGCAATTTCCAATACCTGTCATAAACCACAGTAACGCCTGCTTCAGGCTTCTCCTTAAGTAGAACAATTAATTCGTGGTCAGTATAGCTGCTATAATCCTCCATAAACATATTACACGAATGACATTTTGAGTTCCATTTAATAGAATAAGTTAGTGGGATAGAGAATATAAATTTACATATTATCTCCGCCAATAATAAGTAAATAATTTGGAATCACGATAAACAATGACCTTCAGCCGCTTCTGCCGATAATGCGCAATCAACGATGATAAAGTGATAATCCTTCTTAAAGACATCCTTTGGGGAAATGGGATTTGCTTTCACAAATATTTAGTAAATATAACTGGAGAATATTCAATATGAGACCACCTACCTTCTAGTTACATGGCCCAAGATTAGTCCCAAGTGGATCAGTCGATTTCACTAAAAGTAAACAACTAAAAACCTAAAAAATATGGCAAAAAACTTTGGAAACAATGTTAAAAATACCCGTAAAAAAAAAAGACGGTCACAGTCATTTAATGATTATGTAAATCAGGTCAAGGTCAAAAGATTAGCTGACAAAATATATACTGACTATTTATTAATGCAGCTGGAAGAAGCTAAGGCAGCTTCTTCATCACCATCTAATGATTTATTGGAGATTAAAGAAATGTTAAAATCGCTATCAACAGATCTAAAGCCTACAATCAAATTCTTTGCTCAGCCATCTACCGAACCAAAAAAGCGTATCAGTAAAAAGGAAAAGGAACGGTTAGATTTTGAAGCTTACGAAAAACGATTGCAACTGAAGGCACTGTCTTATATAAAAAATGGGGGCAAATAAGGCCGCCATATTTTAAAAGTTTGCTTTCTCACGCTTCTCTTTGAATAATAAATTATGATTTCTTAAGTAATTTTCCGTTTCGCTGAATGAACTATGTCTAGCCTGTGTCTGCATTTTTAAGATAACTTCTGCAGGGGTTAAGTCCTTTCTTTTAATTAGAGCGTGGAAATATGCAGAAAGGCCGTTATGTTTAAGAGCATATATATTTTTCATGAATAAGCCTTTATGTTCTCTTCTTAAGTTACCCCTAAATGTATTCCAATGTGTATTAAAAGTATAATAATCAGTTGGCAGCCATGTTTTCAATTTGTGGGGAAATAGAAAATTTTCAGCTTTATGACCATGAGGATAACGAACATTAACCCATTTTTTTAATGCGGGTAGCAAAGCATCCGGTATATCAATATTTATCAATTCGTTAGCATTTTTATACTTTCTGGCAGATTTAGTAAATTTTGCAGGGATTGAAAAACATTCATTTTCAAAATCTACCATATTCATAGTTACCCTAAATAATTCAGATTTACGAATAGCACTATAGTAGATGCATTTACCAATGTTTGAAAAATACAAGCGGTTTATATCATCTGAATCAGAAAAGAAAATATTCATTTCCTCTTGTGTCCAGAGTTCAAACACATCTTTTACTTCATCATTTTCATCTAAAATATTTTTTTCAGAATCGCTTTTAACTTTCACACCAAAACACGGATTGACACTTATAATGTCTTTATCAACCAGAACACTAAACAAGGATGACACACTAGCTTTTCCGCTTAAGCAAGATTTTGAAGACCATTCACCAAACATTGGTTTACCATCTTTGCGTTTATGCTCACCAGTGTAATTAAAATGTATATCGATCCAATATTTTATATCAGATTTTGTTACTGCTCTAATGTCTTTTTCTTTTCCGATTAACTGTAAGAAACGCCTGAAATTGTTTTTATATAAACTTAGGTAGTGCGTGGCAGTTATCTCCTTGCCTTTTGCTATCCTTACTCCGTTATAACCTTTAGCCGCTTTCAATAATTTTATGGCATCATCTAAGCTAACTTTAGATTCTTCAACTTTCTTCGCTTCTTCAATTTTAGCTTTTTCTGCTGCAACAGTATGAGCGAATTTATATTTTGGGTCTATGCCTTCAGCTAAATCTTTATTGATCTTTTTTAAAAGAAGCTGTTCATTTCTTCGTTGATCATCTTCATCACCACGAACCAAAGAGATATCATAGTTTTTTAGCCCATTCTCCTTTCGATAGTGGTTTAACCTTCCTTCAAATGGTTCATCAAAAGAGATTGCGTAATAAACATACTTTTTGATACCAATCTCTTTTTTGTCCTTATTCCTTACAACTTCTGTCTTAATTGACGGTTCTGTAATGATTTTAAATGTGGCCATGATTTTTTCCCTTTTTTTTCCCTTTTTTTCATAATATAGGTCTAATATAGGCTAAATCACGATCATTACATAGTTATCCATAAGATTGTAATTGTTTGTTATTATATACCAGTTGAACTTTACCGGTCAGTTTTTTATTTAATAATGGAGTGTTAGCAGATTTTGAATAATTGTTGGCAATAGTATACTCCCATTGCAATACAGGATTGTATACTGTAAAATTAGCTTCAGCACCCTCTTCAATTACGGGAACTGCAAGTCCTAACAGCTTACGCGGGTTTACCGAAAGTTTTTCAGCTATCTGCGCGGCATCAAGTCCCGCTTTAATCAACAAAGGCAAAACAGTTTGCAGGGCGATGATACCATAAGATGCGATTTCAAATTCGACATCCTTAAACTCTATTTCATGTGGGCGATGCTGAGATCCTATAGCATCAATAGTTCCTTCTTTTAAACCAGCAATCAACGCCTTAACATCCGATTTACCACGCAAAGGAGGTTTAACCTTATAGTTGCTATCAAAATCATTCAGCAACTCTTCGGTAAATACCAAATGATGGGCAGCAACATCGCAAGTAATCTTAACACCATCTTTCTTAGCTTTCTTTATAAGCACAACAGAACCTGCGGTCGAGATATTGCTGATATGTACAGGAGCATCATGGTAAGTTGCTAAAAAGATGTCTCTGCTAATGTGCATTTCTTCTGCCAATGCAGGCACACCTTTCATGCCTAGTAAAACACTTGTTTTACTCTCATTAATCTGCGATTTTCCTGCGATAGATTTATTCTCAGGGTACACCATTAAAAGTCCGTTAAAACCTTGTGCGTATTGTAAAGCACGACTCATAAAGCCATCATCAACAATAGCCTTTCCACCATCAGAAAATGCAACTGCACCAGCTTGCTTCATGTCGTATAGCTCTGCAAGCTCTTTACCTTCCATACCCTGACTAACAGCTCCTATCGGCAACACGTCTACCAGGTTGTTTTTAGCTCGGTTAATGATGTACTCAACCTCAGCTTTAGACTGTACCACCGGTTTGGTGTTAGGCAAAACAGCTATACCTGTAAACCCACCTGCTTTAGCGGCTGCAGTTGCAGTATTTATATCTTCTTTGGTTTCGAAACCCGGATCACCAATTGAACAGTTTAAATCAAAGAAACCCGGAGAAAGAACAGATCCCTCACCATCAAAAACTTGTTCGTTATTTGAAGCAGTCAGATTATTCCCTATAGCCGTTATCTTTCCTTGTTCTACACGAACATCACATTTCTTTTGATTGAACTGGCTGTTTGGATCGGCAATGGTTATGCCCGTGATAAGAAGGTTCATGATCTTTCTATGTTTTTTATGTTATTAAAGAATCTAATAAGTAGTATTTCACCTGCTAAAAAAACAATAGCTAAAATTAGGCAAAGTTTCCATAATTCGCTGCTGCTATTTTTAGTCTCAATATTTAATGATTGTGCGTCTTTTTTAGAATTAAATACTGCCACCTTTTGCTTACCAAACAAGCTGCTAAGCTCATTTTCTGTAGCATAATGCATATCAGATTCTGTGCGGTTATCATTAAAGGCAACTACAGCAAGAACAGAATCTGCTTTTTTCAATTCATAAAAACCTGATTTCTTTACCTGATCGGCTACATACAACAAAGTTTTTCCAGGAGTTTGTCGTACCTCTGGGATAACCTCAAAATCATCAGATACCAGTTTTAATGACTGATTAGCCAAAAGACTAATTTTTTCGCTTTCCAGTAGGTTATTTAAACCTATTGTATAATACAACGGTTGCTCTTTTGCACTTGCAAACGCAACTTTATACATTAACGGTACAAAAACAGGGTGCTTAGGCAGATTATTGTCTTTAATATCCAAAGAGCTGGCCGAAAGATATACTTTCCCTGCACCTACTGTATATTTGGCAAACAGCAATTTATTTAAAGGCAATTGCAAAATATTCTCTTTTGCACTCGTATTCTGTTCAGCATAGCTGAAATATCTGTTTACCAAAGGAAGATCTATGTTTTTAGGAATCTGATCAAACACGTCCTTAAAAACAGAGTTCTTTAAATCCATGCTACTTGCAACAGGTACTCCGGAATTTAGTTGTTGAACTCCTGGCAATGACAAGCCCGTTAAAAAAGAAGTATACACAGCAGCATTTGCATCAAGATCTGGAAATACAACCACCGACCCACCGTTTTGCACATATCCTTTTAACTGTTGAGCCAAACCTGACGACGGTTCCTTTAGTCCACTTAAAATTATTAAACTGTAATCTGAAAAGCTGGAATACTTAATATTGGATTCCGACATTTCAGTTAGCTTAAAATAACTATCCGATGCAAAGAGTGCCTTAATAAATTTATCAGAAGGATTACCGGCAATGTTTAGCACCTTCAGTTCATTACTAACTTTAAAACTAAAATTCAGGTCATCATCAAACGTTAAAGGAAAATCTTTAATATTGATAGCACCTTTTTGCCAGCCATTTTGCAGTCCACTAAATGATAAGGTATCCTTAACAGATTTCCCAGCTTCAATATTTACACTACTAATGGCTTTTTGCTGTTTGTTTATGGTAAGCTTTAAAGATATGCCCGAAGCATCTTCTTCACCATAATTTCTTAATTGAACAACAACCTTCTCGGCTTGCCCTGGTTGGTGTACCGGCGAAAGACTCCAAACGCTATCTACCGAGATATTCGGCAGGCTATTGGCATTTAACTTAATGAAGGTATAATTGATGTCCTTATTAGCTTGCAGAGGTTTATTGCCTGCAAAGGTGGTTTGAAAATCAGAAAGCAGATAGCAGATTTCATTTCTATTGGCAGCAAAACTTGCCTGTTGGCGGTTGAGTATCTGTTGCAAGCTTTTGTTCGCGGCAGAGATCTTAACTTCATCCAATAACTGAATAAACTCATCTTTATTAACCAATCGCTGATGCTTGCCCTCAAAATCGTTCGTGATCAATTGAAACTGATCATTGATATCATATGACCTGGCAATTTCCTTTGCTTTCCGTTTAGCTTCATCCAATAAATTTCCTTCCTTGTTTACCGTTTCCATGCTATACGAATTGTCAATATAAATACTGATCACATTTCGTTGTGCCGGATTGTGTTTATTGCCTGATGGGATAAATGGTCGGGCAAATGCCAATACCAGAAATGCGATGGCCAATACACGACACAGAAGCACAAGCAGATTCTTAAGCTTTTCTCTCGAAGAATTTTGCTCTTTAGCTTCCTTTAAGAATTGTACATTACTAAAATATACTTTCTTAAATTTTCGGAAATTAAATAAGTGAATTACAATAGGTATGGCTATTGCCAGCAGCGCGAAAAGAAAACCTGGGTATAGGAAATTCATTAAAAACCAAAGGTAGAACTTTTACATGAATTTTTTCATAGCATCCCATAAAGTTTCATCTAAACCATAAACATCCGGCCGGAATTGAAGGGCGCCATTTTGCGACCAGGCGGTTATGTAATTGATGATCAAGGGAACAGGCTTTTTAACACCAAACCACTTAGGTCTTAATTTAAAAATATTTACTGTATCAGTCTTTTTAGCCATTTTCTTTCTAAACACCTCCATTTTAGTGGTATCTATTGGTGGCAGGTTTACTTCCATCCTTAACTGATCATATTCGTACTTATCTTTAACCAAAGTTTCAGCAAATTGTAACGGATTTTCTACACGAACACAACCATGGCTAATAGCACGGTTAGTTTTAGCAAATGCACTTTTATTATTGGTGTCGTGCAAATAAATACTCGACCCATTATCAAATATAAATTTAAACTTACCTAAAGCATTTCTCTCTCCCGAACCCTGTTTAAACTGAAAAGGCAACCTTTCTCTTGAATACTTACTCCATTGTATGGTATCAGGATCCTTTACTTCTTTACCCTTGTAATATACTTTAATGTTACTGTTCGAAAGGTAGTATGGATCTCTAACTGCCTGCCAGTAGATTTCACTTTGGGCAATACTGACCGGAATGTTCCATATCGGATTTACCTGTATAGAGTTAAGTTTACTATACAACAACGGCGTTTCATGATTTTTCGGCTTATCATCCAAATTTCCTGATTTCAGGTATTGCTTAATTTTATCAGCGTACCCTTCTTCGCGTTTACCACCCACACAAACCTTCATCTGTGTAAGTGTATCCTGATTCTTAAACCAGGTAAGTGAAAAGTCCGGAATGTTTACCTGCACATACTCCTCACCAAGCTCCGGCAACTTCCAACGCAAACGTTCCATATTTACCATAATGGTTTTTACCATATAGCTTTTACTGCCAGAATCTGTTTTGTATTTTGAAAGTTTGCTTTGAAATAATTTATAATCCCGAGAAGATGGCTGAATACTGATTAGTAATTTCTGAATGTCCTTTGTTTGAATAACAGCGGTTACACTTAAACTATCAGGTCTTTTTACAGGCACATAATACCTGCTAAATAATTTCCTCGGATTAATAACCCCGTAATAAACAAAGTTATTGTATTTGATGAGGCCTTCCGCAGCATTAAGCTCAAGATCGGCGATGATAGGATATACTTCTTCAATAGACTTGAATTTATTGGCGTGTAAGGTTGCCAATAGCGTCTCTATTTGTTTATCTCTAAACAATGATGGACTGAACCCATGCTCCTCGCTTCTGTCTATGTAATCTTTAAGACTATCCAATCCACCATTCACAAAGAATTTAGTAACCAGTTCCGGCTTAAATTCATTCGAATAATAAAAGTTTTTTAATGTATTAGGATTAGAAAACTTAGGACTTAAGGAATCAAAGTGTTTCTTAAAAACAACATTATAAACCGCAGTATCGAATTTTTTGTACAGCTTATTTTTAAAGTGATCGGATAACACAGTACCAACTTCAGGTACATCTTTAAACCAATTACACGATGCAAGCATCGTTATTAAGACAATAGCTAGTAGTAAAGTTTTTTTCAAAGCAAGTGAGTTAGCAGCAAATTTAGGCGTTTTTTTATACTTAATCCTTACCTAAACAAATTAAGTGCCACTTACCTCATAGCTAGGTATCCCTTACCCGCCAAACTTCCTTACTTTAAATATAAATGAAAGCATAAAATACCTTCCAAGTCTGTTCACTTGTCTGTCAACAATTATGTTATCAAAAACATCTCTCGAGATACCCGAGTTTTCATTAAACAGATCAAAGCCATCCAATCGAAGCGTACCCATATCCTTTTTAAGAAACTTGTATTCCGTAAACAGACGCAGAATAGTGGGGTTCCTTACAAAGGAATTATCATAACCCGAATTGATCTGTTTGCTAAAGTCATACCCTACAGTCAGATCTTTAAAAAAGTAATTACGCCCTTCTAACCCATATTGAAAGCGATTTGTTTGACGATCTACAAATGCAGATTGTGAATAAGTAGTTCTGTTTTGCGAATAAGAAGTCTCAAGTCTTAGGTTAACTATATTTTCAAGATCAATCCTAAACCCAAGCTCTTGCCTCCACTCCGTGTTTTTAGCTACGTTCCTATTGTCATCAATAAAAGCCACATTGTTCCTTAACGCTCCCCAGCCAGAATACTCTATGGTAAACTTGCGCTCCAAAATGGGCTTTGAATAATTATAATCTCCATTCAAATTATAAAAGCCATCAGTATTAGTATAACTGGTTACCTGATTTACTGTGTTAGGAATAAGCACTTTTGTAGTTACGATTTTATTTCCCGTTTGGTTATATGAAATACCAGCCGACAGCATATGCCCCCTGTTCCAATCCGACTGCTTATACCTTGCATTTACACTATTAACAAACTCAGGTTTCAAATTAGGATTACCTATAATCACGTTTTGAAGGTTAGAGTTATCGGCAATTGGCTGCAATTGGAAAAATCCGGGTTGGTTGTTACGCCCCCAGTAATTAAACTCGAATGATTCCTGATTCGAAAACTTGTACACCATCCTGGCCGAAGGAATAATGTTAAATGTTTTTTGCATCGTGCTAACGTCTTTACTCAAATTTTGACCTTTCAAAACTGCAGGTTGGCCGTTTACCCCTAAAGTATAATTGAGTTTATCTCCAATATAGCGATAGTTTACTCCTACCTTATTGGTGATAAACTGATAATCGTAATTATTACTTAAATCCGGATTAAACACTTCCTCTCCCGAAACTACGTCACGCGTATCCCTGGCATTCGAAGTAGCAGATCTGCTAAAATTGTAGTTCAATTCAATAAATGTTTTATTCCATAGGGGCTCCATGTAAGAAAACCCGGAATAAAGACCCAGATTATTATTATTCTGATTATTAAGTTGATTTTGCAACCTTGTCGAATCAACTCCTCCCTCACTGATCAGATAATCATTAGATATATTATTGAAATTATCACCATTTGAATAATTTCCACCACCCCAATAACTAAAGTTTCTTCCTTTTTTCGCGAATTTATGATTATAAAACAAGTTCACTTTTAAGAATAAGTTTGATGAAGTATTACTATTGTTGCTGTTCCTGTTGGTGACGAGATCGTTCTGTGTAATAGCAGAAAACCCCGTACTACTACCCGCATTTGTATTGTAAGAAATCTGTGGAGTGGCTTTAAAGAAATTCATGGTATCAGGCTTATACTCTACATTGCCATTAAAATCATGATTGAATCTGTTGTTTAAATTATCGTTTCTCGAATTTTCTAACCGGGTGTAACTATCCAGGAAGTTCTGAGTATGTGCTGTACTAGCCGTATTATTTTTGGAATTATCAAAATTATAACTCGCATTTGCAGAAAGCCTGGGACTCCACTCATTTCGATAATTCAATCCAGCAGCATTTCTTGTAGTAATACCATCACCACCACCTCTTTGGTTGGCGTTATTGACAGTACCATCAAAAGAAATCTGACGCTCACCCTTCATGCTGTTACCCCTGAAACTACTATTGTACCTATCCAAATTACCTAAACCTCCCTGAGCGCGGGCGAAGTAGCCCTTTTTCTTATCCTCTTGTATGGTTAGGTTAAGTACCTTTTCCGGTTCTCCTGTTTTTATCCCTGTTAATTTTGCCTGATCACCATAATCATCAATAAACTGAAGGTTTTTAATGATATCTGCCGGTAAATTTTTAATCGCCGTAGCTACGTCTGTCCCGAAGAAATCTTTTCCATTCACCTTAATTTTGGTTACAGCTGTTCCTTGATTGGTTACATTCCCATCCTTATCTACTTTTATACCCGGAAGCTTTTTCAATATCTCATCTGCCGCATCCCCTTCCCTAACCGGAAAAGAAGCCGCATTAAAACTTACCGTGTCTTCAGTAATTTTTACAGGAGGCACGCCCGAAATAACTACTGCGTCCAGCGTATTAGAAGTTGGCTTTAACTTAATATTAGAGATATCAAGACTATTGCCCTGAGTAATGATGTATTGTTTTGTAAAAGTATCAAACCCAATAAAAGCTGCTGTTAGGGTAAATTGTTTTGCTTTAACTTTCGTAAAGATGAAACTCCCGTCTGTATTAGCAGAAATACCCAGACTATCTTTAACCCAGTTAATTCTAACAACGGCACCGGGCAATGGTAATCCTGCGGTATCTAATACGCTTCCCTTGACTGTGTAATTTTGCCCTTTGGCGTTTAAAAACGCACCTGCAAGCATTACAAATGCAAGAATTGATTTAGTAAAATGGTTCATTTGGTTGTTTGTGTTCCATAAAGGTACATCAAGCTTTACTAAAGCGTTTTAATAGTAATTAACATGTTACATGATGCACGCTTAAAAACATCATAATTCCATGATCGGGAAGAGGCTTATCAAACAGGACGATTGTACTTTTTGAACAGCCTCACCGATCTTCTACGCTTGAGAGTCGCTGGATATTATTATATTGGTATTGTTATATCAACATTTATATTTAATCTTCTTTTTTAGGTAAAACGTAATCCATTGGCACCATATCAGCAACTTTTTCATACCCCCAAAACCCTTCATACAGCAATGAACTAGGGTCATAAATACCCCCATTCTCATAAAAATTGATGGATGGTTTTAATTGATAAACCAAAGAGATCTGATATCTGGAATATTCTGATGGTCGGCTAATTTTATAGCCGGAATACTCCGCGTAGGTTCTTGTTTCCTTTTCATTTTTATAGATGATATACAAAGCATCTTTAAAATTCAAGCTTTTTAAGCTACTTAACTTTTGCTTAACCAGTGTGTCTACTAGTACTTCGCCCCTATTCAGAACCTCTACCGTATCCGATTGATTTTTCATAACTGACCAATGGCTTAATGAATCCTTTCTGGTTCTAAAATTGATTTCCTTACCCTTGACATCAGAAAAAAGCCTGATCTTTTCATCAATAACTGTATCAGCATATTTCTCTTTATTTCGGGCCTTCACAAGCTTATTGATAACAAACCCATCCTCATCAATAGAATCACTATACAGAGCCCTAAAAAAATGCTGTGGAGATCCAAGATATGCTACCTTTCTTTTTTCCAGGAAACCCCTTGTTTTTGATCTGCTTGCTTTAATTTCTTCAAAATAAGGATAGCCGTAAAACAAAACAACCTTGGTTTCTTCATCCTCCTGAAAGTACTTAAGCAGGTACTTTATCCTGTAGCCTAGCGCTTTATTTTCTACCACAAGAAACTCATCAGCTGCTGCTTTCAGTATATGCTTTTCATCATCGTAATCAAATTGAATTACTTCAGGGTTAATGATTTCGCATTTTTCAGAATTTGGTGATGTTCCAATAAAACTTTCTGTAAATGTTTTAAGTCGCTGTTCCCTATTCGGATCCACTGTAATCACAACCTCCTTTAATTGTTTAACATTTTCCTGAAGTATAATTTCTATATCGGCCGATTTACTAATGATGGTTACGTTTTGACTCGCCGGTAAGTAACCGATCATCTGAACTAGAACATTGTAATTCCCCTCCTTTAAATTCCGGATAACAAATCTACCCTCATTATCTGCCACAGTTCCTGTCTGATATCCGCTGAGTAGAATTCCTGCTCCCGGCAATGTTTCACCATTTTTATCTTTAACCACTCCAGAAATGGCATACAAACTCTGCGGCGGAAGAACCTCATTCTTATCCTTGGCAGTGATCATTACAATTTTATTTTCAATGATGTAGGTAATTGGAAGCCCATCAAAAACAGTACTCAATATTAAATCAATACCTGCATTTTTAACCGTTACACTTACCGGCTTTAGATCTTGAAGCAGGGAGTTGTCATAAAGGAAATCGTAATTGCACTGTTTTCTTATTTCCTTAAAAACAGCAGACAATTCGGTGTCCTTCAGCGACAAGGTAATGCCCTGTGCATTCGAATGAAATCCTGTATACAGAAATACGACCAAGAAAAATGCAAACATCGATCTCATCTATTTTGTAACTATAACTCTATTTCCGTCTACTTTAAATTTAACTTTTCCTGTTACTTCAAGCGCTTTTAATACCGCTGAAATATTTTTAGAGCGTGATACAGTACCACTTAAATGAAGATCTTCATGGTTTCCATTGTCAATAATTTCAACATTATACCATCGGGCAACCTGACGAAGGATACTTCCGAAATCTTCATTATCAAATATAAAATCTCCGTTTTTCCAGGCCACAGCTTCTTGGGTATTTACGTTACGAACACTAAGCGCATTTTTCGTCACTACCGATTCCTGTCCCGGATGCAAAATCTTTTGTTCTTTTTTATCTGATACCTTAACCGATCCTTCTAACAAGGTAGTCTTGGTTCTATTTTCATCACTATACGAATTCACATTAAAATGAGTACCCAGTACTTCAACTTCCTGTTTATCCGTTTTCACAATAAACGGATGAGCCTTGTCTTTTGCAACTTCAAAATAAGCCTCTCCGTTAAGCTCAACCTTGCGTTGTTTTAACGAAGCAAAAGTTGCAGAAAAGGTAAATGATGAAGCTGCGTTTAACCAGATCTTTGATCCATCGGATAATTCAACCTGATACTGCTGTCCCCTTGCTGTGGTTATTGTATTTAATCCTGAGCTTTCAGAGACAGGCTCATTAGTAATTGCAGTTGAAGATTTGGCTTTGTAAACTAATTTTCCATCTGCAGTTTTAAAAATTGAAACATTTGCTTGTTCAGCAATTAGACCAGTTGGTGCATCAGCAAGACTAATCTTTTTTCCATTAGCCAACATTAAAGTTGCAGTATTTTGAGCAGGCGCTGCATCATGAATTTTGTTTACAATTACATCATTTTTGGGTATCTCGGTGTTTTGCTGATTGTAATAGAACAGACCAGTACCAAGAGCCATCAACAAGCAGGCGGCGGCAACTGCCGCATACCACATGCGCTTCACTTTTGCAGGGGTACGTCCCTCCATCAGCGAATTATAAATTGCTTCTGTTTCCTGGTTCAGTTCATTTTCAGAAAGTTCTGGAATATCATCTTTAGAAAAATAGTGCAACCAATATTTGGCTACATGCTCTTCTTCTGAGGTGGCAGTACCTGCACTCACTTTATTTAAAATTTCTTTAATATCTTTCTTTTCCATTGCCAAATAGGATTTCCTGTTAATTAGAATTTAGGATTCCGCTCATTGTAGACATAGACAACTCAGGAATACCAAATGGGGACAGCTTATAAAAATATTTTTTCGGACTAGGAGTTTACTATAAAAATTACATAAACAACGAGCCCAAACTTTAACTTTAAGTGCTTCATTGCCCTTTTTAGTTGGGTATTTACAGTAGATTCAGCAACACCTAAATGTTCGGAAATATCTTTCGCAGACATGTATTGCTTGCTTCTTAGCTCATAAACTTTTCGCATTCCCGGAGGCATTGCTAATATTTCCTTCTCAATCATTGCCACAATATCCTTTTCCCTAATCAAGAAATCCGTTTCATCACTATCCACATCTATGTAGTGATTCCCTTCATCCGCATACCTACGTAAAACCTCTTTATGCTTAAAAACATTAAAAATTTTATTGAGAACAGATTTGTAGAGATAACCGGACAAAGTAGTTTTTAAATCAAGAGTTTCGCGATTGTTTAGCATCCAGGCAAAAACATCTTGTACTATATCTCTCGATTCTTCTTTATTTCCCAGTTTATGGTATGCATAGAGGTAAAGCGGTTTGTCGTACCTGATGTAAATTTCCTTAAACGCAGCATCATCCCCAGACTTAAAAAGTCGAGTCAACTCATGTTCGTTATATCTGGTATAGTCCAACATCTCAATTACTTCTCTAAAGTTAACTATTTTCCCATTACTCAAACTATAAAAATCCCGTTAGAGAGAAAATTACTTTTATTTATAATCCTTGAGTTACTAGCCTAACCAAGAATTTCACACCATTTCTTCTGGCCTGCTTGCACACGCTCTAATCAGCTTAGGTCAAAAGGTCGACTGACAATCTCATTTTGTAATACTGCCTAGACCAAAGCCACATACCGGCCAGCACAGCGTTGCTATTGTTTTTTACTGCATTTTTTCATAGATCCAATATATTTACAATAAAAATGGGTCATGTCGCAATTTCGGCTTAATGTCGAATTATGAACCTTTTGTCGTTTTTTGAACCTTTATATTCTTGGATAATCAGTTTAACCTAAATGGATTAAGAAGTTATTAGTTTAAGCAAGTATTTTAATGCATTTGCCCTGCGACTTTGAAGCTGTTTTTATTTGGTTCATCAAGAACTTCTTAATTTTAAACCAAATTTTATTTGGAATTGCGATTTCAATCTATATATTTGCATCTCCTCAAGATGCTAGCCATTGTTGATAAGGAACTTAAAATAATATTATGAACACTGTTTTGAACCATCATTTACATTTGCACCATCGCCAATTGGCGATGTATATGTAATGTTTTGTACTTCAAGACTTGTTTCCGACCTTATTTTCTTTTTCAATTCAATAATAATCAAAAGCACATTTGAAAACACTTAAAATTGCTATCCAAAAATCGGGTAGACTAAACGAAAAATCAGTAGAGATCCTTAAAAATTGTGGTTTATCTTTCGAAAACTACAAAAGCTCATTAATATCAACAGTTACCAACTTTCCTTTAGAAATCCTTTTCTTAAGAGATGATGATATCCCGGAATATGTTCAGGATGGAATTGCAGATCTTGGTATCGTTGGCGAAAACGTAATTGTTGAGTCAGGATCAGAAGTTACCTATCTTCAAAAATTAGGCTTTGGTAAATGCACACTTAAAATCGCAATTCCTAACGAAGCGAACATCACAGAAATTGCACAATTGGAAGGTAAAGCCATCGCAACTTCTTACCCTGTGATTCTTGAAAAATACCTTAAAGATAATCATGTAAATGCTGAGGTTCGTACCATTTCAGGCTCTGTAGAAATTGGCCCTGGTTTGGGATTAAGTGATGCGATTTGCGACATCGTTTCTACTGGTGGAACTTTGAAAAGTAATGGTCTAAAACCATTCTCAGAAGTGATGAAATCTGAAGCTATTTTGATTGGAAAAGAAGGTTCAGATTTGTTACCTGAGGTTCAAGAATTGTTGCAACGCATCCGTTCAGTACTGCGCGCAAAAGAGACAAAATATGTTGTGCTTAACGTGGCCAAGACTAACCTTAAAAAAGTAGTAGATCTTTTGCCGGGTGTAAAAAGTCCGACTGTTGTACCATTGTTTGATGAGGACTGGGTTGCCGTACATTCGGTAATTGCTGAGCACGATTTCTGGGAAAAGATCAATAGTCTTAAAGCTGCCGGCGCACAAGGAATTGTTGTTATGCCAATTGAAAAAATCATTGCTTAATCATAAGATCGCAATAGAAAAATGCTTATTTTATCATTAACTAATAGTTAAACTTAAAATATAACAACTTGAAAATCTACAGTTATATTAATTTATCTAAACAAGAGATTGAATCAATCTGTTTAAGACAGCTGGAAGACGACACAACCATACAAGACCGTGTTAAGCGCATAGTTGATGCTGTTAAAATTGACGGAGACAAAGCCCTATTCGACTTTGCGAAACAGTTTGACCAGGTTGAATTACCACAGCTCTTCATCGACAAAAAAGAGATTGAAGAAATAGCTTCATCTATTCCTGCCGATGCAAAAGCTGCTATTGACACGGCCTATCAAAACATAAAAACCTTCCACGCAGCACAGGCCAGCAAGGAAGAGAAAATAGAAACAATGCCCGGCGTTACCTGCTGGCGCGAAACGAGGGCTATCGACCGTGTAGGTCTTTACATCCCTGGTGGATCTGCTGTTTTACCAAGTACTTTTTTGATGCTTGGAATACCAGCTACCCTTGCCGGGTGCAAAGAGATTGTGGTTTGTTCTCCTCCTCAAAAAGATGGAAAAACAAATTGCTACTTGGCGTATTGCGCTTTGAAATTAGGGATCGAAAAGATCTATCTGGTTGGAGGTGCGCAAGCAGTTGCAGCAATGGCTTACGGAACAGAGAGTGTACCTAAAGTATACAAAATCTTTGGCCCGGGAAACCGTTACGTAACACAGGCAAAGCAGCTAATTCAATCGACCACCATGACTGCAATTGACATGCCTGCTGGTCCATCAGAGGTTTTAGTGCTTGCAGATGAGACTGCCAATCCGTCATATATCGCTTCCGACCTTCTTGCGCAAGCTGAGCACGGAGCTGATAGTCAGACTATTCTAGTCTCTACCTCAAACGAGATCATAACTAAAACACTAGAACAGGTTGAAATACAACTAAAAGAACTTCCAAGAAAAGACGTAACCGCTCTTGCAATAGCAAATTCGTACGCTGTATTGGTGAAAGATCTGGAACAAGGCATGGAATTCAGCAACAATTATGCACCTGAGCACTTAATCCTTTCCACAGATCATTTTGAGCAACTTATACCATTGATTGCTAACGCAGGTTCTGTGTTTTTAGGCAATTTAACGCCGGAAAGCGCAGGTGACTATGCTTCAGGAACTAACCATACCTTGCCTACAAGTGGCTTTGCGAAAGCTTACTCGGGTGTTTCGCTTGATTCGTTTGTAAAGAAGATCACTTTCCAGCACATCAGTCCTAAGGGTTTAGAGAATATCGGAGCAACTGTTGAAGTACTTGCCGAGGCAGAAGGCTTAAGGGCACACAAAAATGCAATAACTATTCGTTTAAAATCACAAGATTTATCTTAACAAGATGGATATTAACAAATTACAAAGAGAAAACATTAAAAATCTTCGCCCCTACTCTACTGCGAGGGATGAATATAAAGGGCAGGCAAGTATCTTTTTGGATGCCAACGAGAACAGCTACGGCTCTCCGTTAGATCAAAATTACAACCGTTACCCTGATCCTTTGCAGCTTGATCTGAAAGATGCGATCAGCAAAATCAAAGGAGTTCCAATCGAAAACACCTTCCTTGGCAATGGAAGTGATGAAGCAATTGACCTTCTTTTCAGAGCCTTTTGTGAGCCCGGAAAAGACAATATAATCATCCTCCCTCCAACCTACGGCATGTACGAAGTTTCAGCAAACATCAACAATATTGAGATACGTAAAGTTGATTTGTTGCCGAGCTTTCAACTGGACCTTGAACGTATTGCAGAAGCTATCGATGAGCACACTAAACTGATCTTTATTTGCTCGCCAAACAACCCAACCGGAAACTCAATTATTCGCGCAGATATTGAAACAGTATTGGCTAATTTTAATGGCTTGGTTATAATAGATGAAGCTTACATTAACTACGCAAAACAACGCACGTTTATTAAAGAGTTAACCGAGTATCCGAACCTTGTTGTATTGCAAACTTTCTCTAAAGCATGGGGCCTTGCAGCACTACGTTTGGGTATGGCTTTTGCAGCCCGTCCGGTTATCGATGTTCTGAATAAAGTTAAGCCTCCGTACAACATCAATCAAGCTACTCAGGACATTGCTTTGAAAGCTTTAGAAAACATTGAGCAGGTAAACGACTGGATTAAAATTACTGTTGCAGAAAGGGATAAATTAAGCACTGATTTGGCAGAGCTTGCTATGGTTAAAAAGGTATATCCATCTGATGCTAATTTTATACTAATACAGGTTGATGAAGCGTTAAATACGTACAACGCTCTGGTAGATCAGGGTATCATCATCAGAGACCGCTCTAAAGTATCGCTATGCGAAGGATGTCTTCGCATCACCATAGGAACCACCCAAGAAAACGAAATCCTCTTAGAGGCTTTAAAAACACTATCAAAGCCATCTAACGCCTAAAAACCAAATCATGAAGAAAGTATTATTTATAGACCGCGATGGCACACTCATTAAAGAACCCGCGGATGAGCAAATTGATTCATTTGCCAAATTAGAATTCTACCCTAAAGCACTGTACTATCTTTCTAAGATTGCAGCAGAGTTGGATTATGACTTGGTAATGGTAACCAATCAGGATGGTTTGGGCACTGATTCCCATCCAGAAGAGCATTTTTGGCCGGTACATAATTTCATTATGGATACTTTTTCTGGTGAAGGTGTTGAATTTAGTGAGGTAATCATAGACAAAACCTTCGCGCATCAAAACGCAATAACACGCAAACCTAATACGGGTTTGTTGCAGCATTACTTTACAGAAGAATATGATTTAAAGAATTCATTTGTACTTGGTGATCGCATTAACGATGTTATTTTAGCTAAGAACCTTGGTGCAAAAGCCATCTGGATTTGTAACAATGAGGATCTTGGCGCTAACGAAAAGCTTGAAAAAGCAGAGCATTTAAGTGATGTCATTGCATTAAAAACTCAAAATTGGGTTGATATTTATACCATGCTTAAGGCTGGCACAAGAACAATTATGCATGAACGCAATACCAATGAAACCAAAATCAGCATTAGCATTGATCTTGATGGCACAGGTAAAGGCGATATTGACACGGGTTTAAACTTCTTTAACCACATGCTTGACCAGATTGCGCGTCATGGCAGTATTGATTTGAAGATTAAAACCAACGGTGATTTACATATTGATGAGCATCATACCATTGAAGATACGGGTATTGCACTAGGAGAAGCTTTTGCTAAGGCTATAGGTAACAAACTTGGTCTTGAACGTTATGGTTTCTGTTTGCCAATGGATGATTGCTTAGCGCAAGCGGCAATAGACTTTGGCGGTCGTAACTGGATCGTTTGGGAAGCAGATTTTAAACGTGAAATGGTTGGCGATATGCCTACTGAGATGTTTTACCACTTCTTTAAATCATTTAGTGATGCTGCAAAATGCAACCTGAATATTAAAGCCGAAGGCGACAATGAGCATCATAAAATTGAAGCGATATTTAAAGCTTTCGCTAAAGCGATAAAAATGGCCATTAAGCGTGATGCTGAAAAGCTCGTTTTACCGAGCACAAAAGGGGTGTTATAATTGGGCGACCTGATGATGAAAACTGCATTGTTCACAAAGCAAGACCTTGACCAGATCAATGGAACGATCAAGCCTAAACACATGAAGATGATATTCGTGTTATCGCTCGGTGCACTGGCATTTTGTTTTTTATTGCCTTTTTTTCCGGGTAAACATACCCGTCTCTCACCTTATCTTGAAGGTACTTACTGGCTCGCCTTTACTTTCTACCTGATCTTTTTTTCCGCTTCGATGCTACTAATCTACTACAGATTTATTGCCGGTCTCAATCAGGACCTGCGAGATGGTGAAAAGATTGTGGCCCGGCTCCCCATAAAAGTTAAGAATACCTTGATTTTTGGTAGCAAATTTGAATTGATATTTGAAAAAGGGCGACTGTTACATACACCAAAAATCACGTTATCAAAAGAAGAATTGGACAATTGGCAAGAAGGTGACTTAGTCGAGATCAACCTATTATACAAAAGTGGAGAGATATTAAATTATAAAAAAGTAAATAGTAAAGAACTATGATTGGAATAGTAAACTACGGCGCCGGCAACATCTTTTCTCTTACTTCTGCATTGGAAAGGCTAGATATACCTTTCGGGATGGTAAACACGGAAGCTGATTTGGATAAATATACCCACATCATTATCCCAGGTGTAGGACATGCCGGAGCGGCGATGAGTAAACTGGAACAAACAGGACTAGTAACCCCAATTAAGGCATTAAAAAAACCAGTACTAGGCATCTGTGTTGGCATGCAATTGCTTACCGAACATTCGGAAGAAGGTAATGCCGATATGATGAACATAGTGCCCGTTAAAACAAGGTTATTCGATAAGAATCAAGGGATTAAAATCCCACACATGGGTTGGAACAATATAGACCATAAAAACAATTCTTTGTTTGAAGGTGTTGAGAATCTGACACAATTTTACTTTGTGCATTCGTACTTTATTGAATATAACCCTACTTTTGATATCGCAACTGCAAATTATGGCAAGCCATTTTCTGCAGCAGTGCAAAAGGATAATTTCTATGGCGTACAATTTCATCCAGAGAAATCTGGTATCGCCGGAGAACGTTTATTAAAGAATTTTTCAAACTTAAAACAGTAAAATGTACATAATTCCCGCAATTGATATTCTAGATGGTAAGGTTGTTCGCCTTAGAGAAGGTGATTATAACCAAAAAACAGTATATGATGTTTCCATCGCTGAAATGATAGAGACTTACCGGTCTAATGGTACAGAATTCATACATATTATTGACTTAAATGGAGCAAAAGGTGATTTCAGTAACCAGAAAGAACTTTTTGATATCATTAGAAAAACCGACATGCGTGTACAGTACGGAGGTGGTATACGTACAATTAAGCAGGTTACAGATTTGCTTGACGCAGGTATTCACCGTGTTATTGTAGGCACACAAGCTATTACCAACCCTGATTTCTTAAAAGATCTTAGTACTGAGGTGGGCAAAAAATATGACTACGCTAACCGCATTGTCATTGCTATCGATGTTTTAGACGAAGTAATTAAATACTCAGGCTGGATGGAAAGCTCGCCAATTAAATTAATGGACTATGTTGATAAATGCCTGCAACTTGGCTTTTTCAGGTTCTTGTGCACAGATATCAACAAGGATGGTAAATTAGGAGGTGCAGCCGTTGATTTGTATAAAAAGCTATTGGAGCACTCTCCGTTTATTAAACTAATTGCCTCTGGCGGTATCAGTTCAATGGCTGATATTGAAGAGCTGGCAGCCTTAGATATCCGCTCAGTTGTTGTTGGTAAAGCAATATATGAAAACAGGATTTCTATTGATGAGATTAAGCAATGGAATTTGAAGCAAATGACCTCTCTTTAATCGATGTTAAGCAAACGTATTATTCCATGCCTTGATGTTAAAGATGGGCGCACGGTTAAAGGTGTAAACTTTGTCGACTTAAAAGATGCCGGTGATCCGGTTGAACTTGCCTGGCAATATGCACAACAAGGGGCTGATGAGCTTGTATTTTTAGACATTACTGCAACGCATGAAAGACGCGGCACAACAATAGAAATGGTAAAGTCAGTTGCTCGTCAGCTGAACATTCCCTTTACTATTGGCGGCGGTATAACTACCATTGCTGATGCTGAGGCCTTATTGAACTCTGGTGCTGATAAAATCAGCATCAACTCCGCAGCAGTCAGAAACCCTAAATTAATTGAGGATCTGGCTAAAGCATTTGGGGTTCAGTTTGTAGTTGTAGCTGTTGATACCAAGTTGGTAGATGGCAAAAACATGGTTCATCTTAATGGTGGGCGACTGATTACCGAACTGGAAACTGAGGACTGGATTCTTAAGGCTGAAAGCTTAGGTGCAGGAGAGATCTTATTGACTTCAATGGATCACGATGGTACTAAAAACGGCTTTGACTGCTCATTACTTGATAAAGTAGCAAGATCTATCAACATCCCTGTAATTGCATCAGGTGGTGCCGGTAAGGTTGAACATTTTACAGAGGTATTTTTAGAAACAGGCGTTGACGCAGCTTTGGCAGCATCGGTTTTTCACTTCGGCGAAATCCCTATCCCTTATTTAAAGAGCGAATTAAAGAAACACAATATACCGGTAAGGTTGTAAATCAATGGAAATAGCATTATCATCAGAAAGACTGTATTTAAAAGAAATGAAAGTTACAGATGCACAAAACCTCTTTCTTTTAAACAGTGATATTGAAGTGATTCAATATACAGGTGATGTGATGTTTACCAGTATTGATGATGCCCTTAATCTCATTAAGAATTATGATCAGTACGAGAAATATCAAACCGGTCGTTTAAGCCTGTTTGATAAAGCCAATGGTGAATATATCGGATGGTGTGGATTGAAATATCTGGAAGAAACTGGCAGGGTTGACATAGGTTATCGCCTGTTAAAAAAACACTGGGGCAACGGTTTTGCTACTGAAGCAGCTATAGTTTGTCTCGATTATGGCTTTAATACCTTAGAATTAGAAGAGATAATTGGAACTGCCATGATTGAGAATACGGCATCAATAAACGTATTCAAAAAGCTTGGAATGAAATATGACACAGATGAACCTTGTGGCAATAAGCCAGGGGTGATTTACAAGATCAAAAAATCAGAATGGAAATAGATTTTGAAAAAACACAGGGTTTAGTACCTGTAATTATACAGGATGTACATACCCTGGAAGTTTTAATGCTGGGTTATATGAACCAGGAAGCATGGGACAAAACGCTTGCAGAAGGTAAAGTTACTTTCTTTTCGCGCAGCAAAAACAGGTTATGGACCAAGGGTGAGGAAAGTGGGAATTTCCTTTTTGTAAAGGAAACGCATATTGATTGCGATAACGATACAATCCTCATAAAAGCTACTCCTGTTGGCCCGACTTGCCATACAGGCTCTCGTAGCTGCTTTAAAACTGACTACAACCAGAACTTTATCTTTGAGTTGGAGCAGATCATTGCAGATCGTTATGAGAACCCTTCAGAGGAGTCTTATGTAAATAAACTTCGCGCAAAAGGGCTTAATAAGATTGCGCAAAAAGTAGGTGAAGAAGGTGTTGAAACCGTCATTGCTGCATTGGCAGAAACTGATGTAGATTTTGTTAACGAAAGTTCCGACCTGATCTTTCATTTATTGGTTTTACTTAGAGAAAAGGGCAAAACCCTTGCTGATATTGGCTTAAACCTAAAAGGCAGACATAGTAAATAACTTATATGCTAAAACATTTACATACACTTAGCGGTCACCAAAACCCCATATATGCGCTTGCAAGTCCTGCAACAAAAGAAGATGTTTTTTTTAGTGCTGGCAACGACAAGGGTGTAGTTGAATGGTCATTAAAAACAATGACCTTTGTTAAAATTCTGGTGCCCGTACAAAGTTCTGTATATGCTTTACATGGCTATAGAGATTTACTATTTATAGCTCAAAGGAGTGGCTTAATCCTGGTATTCGACATTAAACTTGAGCAAACCATAGCAACTTTAAGTTATCATCAAAAAGGTGTATTCGACCTGAAAACCATTGCTTATAAAAATGAACTTTTAAGTACAGGAGAAGATGGAACAGTTGCTGTATGGTCGCTATCTGATTTCTCTTTACTTTATAATTTCCCTATTTTACAGAATACTGTACGCACCATTGCGGTAAGCAATTCGGAAGAAGAAGTTGCTTTTGGTTGTAAAGATGGAATTATCAGGGTTTATAATTCTTTAGATTACAGCTTAAATGCTGAACTAAGCAGTCATAAACTTCCAATTACTTCATTGCAATACACTCCTAACGGATCGTCTTTAATTTCGGGCGGACGAGACGCACAACTAAAGGTGTGGAGATTGCCTGATTATCAATTGGTAAATAACATTGCCGCACACATGTTTAGCGTGTACAGCATTGCCTTCCATCCTACTCAGCCTTATTTTGCTACGTGCAGTCAGGACAAGAGCATTAAGCTTTGGGGTGCTAATGATTTTAAGCTCTATAAGATCCTTAGTTTAGAGAAGAATACGGAAGGGCATTTCCACTCTATTAACAAACTCATCTGGAGTTCAGATGGCCAATACCTGATCTCTACAGGAGACGACAGACAGGTAATGGTATGGGAGTTTAATTCTTAAGGCTTTTTCTTTTCAGTACTACCAAAAAAACTGGGATAATAAGCTAATGTTAGCATAAAATACTGCTGCAATACATTAACCGAACCGGTTGAAATACTATTATTATAACCATAGTTGATAATACTCTTATTCTGCCCCAATAAATCTAGTGCAGAAACCTTGATTTCAGCATAAAACGAAGTAAGCCTTCATCTAAAACATCCATAAAATTTATTTATGAGTAATTTTAGCATTCTTCAATAATGCATTTGTACGTAACATCTTAGTAAATAGATGAAATTTTTCCATATCTGAACGAAATACATCCTTACGAAGTCGTTCAGTTTCAGACAAATTTACTTGATAAGCTTCTCTTGGCTCGTTAAGGATATTTTTATCTTCTTTGTTCATACTAGATTCATCGAGAACTAAATCTTAATCTTCTGTACAAGTATACTATTTTTTTAAGGAAAGTTTGTTTAAATTGGAGGCTACTAAGTATAAGTTATGGCTAAAGAACATCTATATCAAACGAGTTTAACATGGACAGGCAATAAAGGTTCAGGAACAATGGACTACCGGTCTTACGAGAGAAGTTATATTATATCAATAGACCATAAAGCGGATATTCAAGGATCTTCAGATTCGGCATTTTTGGGTGATAAAACTAAACACAATCCAGAAGATTTGTTAGTTTCATCATTATCATCATGTCATATGCTTTGGTTTTTACACCTATGCTCACAAAACGAGATCATTGTATTAGACTATACAGACAATGCCGTAGGCAAAATGGCTGAAGAGCCAAGTGGAAGCGGTCATTTCACCGAGGTTATTTTAAACCCGATTGTCGTAATTAACAATGAAGATCATGTAGAAAAAGCCAATTCATTACACGAACAAGCAAACAAAATGTGCTTTATTGCTAATTCATGCAATTTCCCGGTTACACACAATCCTAAATGCATTGTTGAGAGAGGTTAAACTTATTTAACCTCTACCCTTTTCATTCCTTCCCTGCCGTAAAAAACAGGGAAGTACATCATTTCTGCCTTGGCGGGGTTAAGCGCATAACTTCCTGAATACCTAGGCATCAGGCTGATTGAAAAATTATGCTTTCCTTGTTTAAGCTTAGTACAGAAAATAGCAGTTTTGTTCTTAAAATACTCTCTGTGCGTTTCTACCCCCCAAAAGCTTTGCGTTTTGTTTTCGTATGAACAGCCTGCCGGAATAGGGACTTCTATCATTACATAATTTGCATCCGCACGCACATCAACCTCTACTTTTAAAGTAGTTGATGTTCCGGCTTTAAGCTTTTGTACTGTTTTAGCATCCTGTTCAAACCAGGTTTTTACCGTAAAATCTTTACTCAACTTTTCAGGCTTAGGATTATTAAATTGCTGGTAAGCTGTAAAATACACTGGATCAGTGCCTTTTTTATTGATGGCTAAAGCTTTCGGCTCAATAACCTTATTAAAGGGGAAAGCAGTTACTGTTTCAGTATTATTAAGGATTATAATAGCCGGCTCAGACTTTTTACCCATAACCATTAGCTCCGGCAATATCGTTTCCAGAATTAAAGAAGATTCATACGTATTTCTCCACTGACCGTCTTTTCTTTGCTCAAGAAAATACCGCTGAATACGTGTCAACTCATCCTTATATCCACCTTTTTCTTTCAGAATTTGATAGGCGAGCAGTGTATTTTGGATACTGTTGTCCCAGAAATGATTGTTTTCTTCACCCCAATAGCTATTGCCAAACATGGTGCTTTTCCTTTGTGCCAGCAACCACTTAACATCTACATCCAAACCAGCCTTCTGTTTTAACTGCATAATCTGAAGCTTATCATAAACTGTTTGCTTCTCATTTGATTTTTGCTGATCGATAGCAGTAAGCCAATCCTTGATATAATACTTTTCATCTAACAGACGCATAAGTTTTATAGCTTGAACCTGGTCAATTCCATTTTTCTCGCCTAATCTTTCTACCAACGAATTATGCAATTTGTCCTCATTTATGGATACGGGGTAACCCTGTTTTTGAGCTTGCAGTAATGCTTCAACAACATGCAAACTAATCCAATACTCTGTGTTACTATTTTGCCACCAACCCCAGGTTCCTTCAGGCCTACTATTATTCTGAAGCTTTTTAATTAAATCCTTGATGTTTTTTTCTCCTTTGAAATCCTCATTCAAATATTTCCTTATTGTTTTTTCCAGCAATAATCCCTTTAATTTCGAAGCCAATTGTTCATTACAGAAGTATTCATAATTGCGCAGCTTTTCCATTTCATCCAACAATGTTGGAAAAACGGAAGATTCGGCCCTTAATGTTACTTTTCCAAGGTCTGTATCAAATTTGTAATTTAAGGTGGTGTCTGTAGTTAATGCACTAAAATAACCCTTTGTCTCAGTTATGCCTAAAGGATACAATGGTATTTTACGAATCTCCCCATCAGAATACCCATTGGGTTGCTCCATAGTGTATTTGAATTGTAGACTATCTATATTGTTTTTCTGAGCAACAATAGCAACAGTATCCAAATGAGCATTTTTAAAGTCGACATCACTATTTAACAATTCCTTGCCATTGTAAATGAGCTTTCTTTTGACACGTTCAGTGCCCGTGCTATAGTTCATTAATTTACCAATTACATTTATGCTATCGCCTGGCAATGCAAAAAGTGGAGAAACGAAATTGGCACTCAGCGTTTTAAAAGATTTAATCTCTGTTTTATAGGAGCCTGACTGCTGACGCCCATTCATGGCAATTATTTTTGTCGTCCAACTCGTAATATCATCAGGAAATTTGACCGTAAAGCTTGCCTTACCCTCCTCATTGGTAATCAATTTCGGTTGCCAAACTGCATAATCAGAAAAATTAGACCTCATGGTTTGTTGCTGAGACTGTTGTCCCCCATTTGCATCCATATTTAGTTTACTACCTATTGTTTTGATAAGAATGACGCCATTTGCACCCGCTGATCCATAAATATCTGTTGCCGCTTTATCTTTTAAAACTTCCACCTCAACAATAGAATTCTGATCAATACTGCTGATATCTCCGTTATAAGGTAATCCATCCACAACAATTAAAGCGCTTGCTCCCAACAATGATGAATTTGTGCTCAACCCGCGAATGTTAACCGTTCCCCGCATTCCAGGGGCTCCTGTATTTTGTTGAATACTGAATCCTGCAACCTTACCTTGGAGTAATTGTTCAACATCACCCCCATTTTCTCGCTTTGCAACATATCCCCTAATAACTACTTCCTGCATTCCCTCTGGAGATTCATCTAGAAATACAATTAAGTTATCATTTGCTTTAATTTTGGTTACTTTTTTCTTGTAACCTATATAAGAAAACCATATTTCCCCATCTTTAGGCATCATGACATCAAAAACACCTCTGGAATTTGTTTGAGCAATTACTTTGGCAGCTTTATTTTTCCCTTTATAAACAATACTAACACCTACCATAGTTTCCTTGGTACCGGCATCAAACACTGTCCCTCTTATCCTGGTTACCAAAAGTTTTTTATCAATCCCCGAATTAAAAACTACCTCATCACTTTCTTTAAAATAATCTGGGGGTCTACTATCTTTCTTACCTAAAGCCTTTATCTTTCTGTCCATCCTGATACTCAAACTATCAGCTTTCATTATCTTTACATCCTTGATCAGATAAAGATTTGAGCCCCCTGCTTTAATTATTACATCATCTTTAAAAAAATACCTATTGTCCTTAAACAAAAACATTATGCGGTAGCTACCCTCATTTAAATCACCATAGTATGGATCCCGACCAGGGTGTATTTGTAAGAATTTGTAATCATCACTCTTATAAACGATAACATTTTTTAGATAAGGCAATTGTTTTAAAATCGTAGTATCAATCTCAACACTTAATCTCCCCACATGTTTACCCTCAGCTTTCTTATTTTCATATAGCTTGGTCGTCCTGCTTCGCAAATCAAGATAATCATTCCAAATACTGTCAATCTCTACCTTTTTTAAAGGTCCTTTTTTGTAATCCTCACTTATGTCCGAGGGCATTAAAAGTCGATACAATAAATTTTTACTACTTGATGATTTTTGCCGAACCAATCCGGTAAAAAAAGAATACACATATCTCGGTTCCTTAATGAACACATGATCTAAAGAGCCTGATTTAAATCTAAGTTGGTTTTCAACAATCGGCCCAATCAATAAATCACCAGATCTTCGAACCTGATTTGGCGGATTAAGCAGCATTTCCGTTTTATCGGTTGAAATGGTGGTCTTCTCACCTTCAAAGTTATCTCTAACATAAATTACATATTTTTCAAGTGCCAATAACTCTTCTATAGTTAATAAAGGCGGCGCTACATTTACTTTGGCCTTCGTGTTTTTAAGATCTGCAGCAATTCCTAAAACTGTTTTCTTTCCTTTTAAAAAATCTCCTTCATAGGTTATCGTAAATCCCGAACCACGCAGGCGCAGTTGGTGACGCCCCGGGGTAACCCTAAAAGCATATCTTTTCAACTGATCGCTACCGCCAAAATAAACTGGAATATCATCTACATAAATAACATTAATAGGCGCAATTTCTCCATCCTTTATTGCAAAAGGAGACACAATGGCCATCGAATCGCTGGCTGTTTCCACATTAATATACACCTCTTTAGGATGTGTAAATTGATAATAAGATATCGTATCTAAACCAAGTTCTCTACCCCATCTCGCCCAATTTAAATCCAGCTCTCCACCAGTATAAGTATCATGAACGTCCATATCCGGAAGTATTTTACGCGTTTTATATACGTCACCGAAGGTTGGAAGAGAAATATCTTGTATCTTATCCGTAAATTTCGAAGTGTATGCCAGGGCGGTAATGTCGGTTTGTGGAATGGGTTCATTTTCCTGATTAGTAACTTTCACCTCCATATTTACAGTTTGCCCCGGATAAATTATCCTTGGAGCCTTCAAGTCCACATGTACTGACTGCTTATTGTACCATGCGCTGGTCTTTTGATTTGAAATCTTACCACCCCAGATATAATTCAAAACAATATGAGCAGCTTTTGTTCCTCTAAACTTCATTACTGTATCCAATTTACTGGTATATCCTTTCAGAATTACTTTATTATCTGATAAAATAGTGTACCAAAAATTGAGTTTACTTTCATTAACAGAACTTAGATGAAGGGAATCCTTTGTATGAATCGAATTAAGGTAGATATTCGGCCGCAGCAAACGATTAAATGTAATGCGAAATTTATTTCCGTCATCAGTTTTTACCTCATACTCATTTGCATTCTGATCGATCTTTATGCCGGCAGGAAGAACCAACTTAACAGAATCCGTCTTATCATTGCCCTCAAAAAAAGTATATAGCGTTACTTTTTTCTTCTCTGATTTACCATTTATAATATAGTCAAAGTAAATACTGTCAGCTTTTACTTTAGCGATTACATTTTTTCTTTGATTAGCATAGCTAAAGTGTTTTTGTTCCGAGCGCTTCTCATTATTGCTATTAAAAAAATCGAAATTCATAGTAAAACTGATATCACTTTTAGGAAATATGCTATCAGGCAGTACTAACTTCGTTTCCCCAACCGGATCCAACACAATTGTCTTTTTCCACAGTGTATCTTTAAGAAAAAGATATTCCTCTCGAAGTTCACGCTTATATGAATTTACCATTGAGATTTCTACTCTTCCATCAGGAACCGCCAGCTCATTTTCATCAACCGCTTTTAAATAAAGTACGATTGGATTTCCAGGATTATGTTCATAGTTGTCGTTACGAACCGAAAATTTGGTTGATTTAAGTTCGTAATCTTCATAGTAAAAACGATTTGAAAAAACAGTTTCCCATTTACCTTTAATTTTTTCTTTCAAAAGAACATTTTGATATTTATCAAGACTTAAGTCGAGGCTATCTGCAAGTACAAAGCTTCCCTCATAACCACCCTCATTATATGGCTTAATCGAATCAATAATCTCATCTTCATCCTCATCCAATGCAAACGCCAACAATTTATTATGCAATGGCTTGCCATTTTTGTTTACCAGATATGCTTTGAATCTAACCGTATCGCCAGGTTTAAATTTGGGTTTATTAAAAGTCAGATAACCTGTATAACCAATGGTTTTCTTTTGAATAGTATTAGACTTAGCATTCCTTTTTTGACCAGAGCCCGGATTTATTCTAAAATAATTTTTAACCCCGTCATGAACAACTGTAATAAAGGTACTTTTAGATTTTAAGGAGGTAACATATAAATTGGCCTTTCTAATAAAAGGTATACGCCCTCCGTCTCCAATTTTAACCTCAGCATCCTCAATAAGTTTACCATTTAAGTCCACAACAACAAACTGAAAATCCTTGTTGTTACTTACCCTCTCTAACCTAACATTGGCAATAGCAACAGACGCATATCTCAATTTATTTCTTTCTGCATTTACATACAGGTAGTTACCAAAGGGAAGTTTTTTCTTATACCACGAACGTTCATAATAAAAAGAGTCGATAACAGTATGCAAAAAGCTTTCCTTTATTTTGAGATTTGGGTTTTTGGCAATTTCAAGTGCTTCTTTGTCGGTTAGTTTGTAGATATATTTATAATAACTTGATGTTCTGCTGCCGGTTAAATTTTGTTGTGCAAAAAGAAAATTGCACGAAGCAAGAAATAGCAATAGAGTGGTTAAGAGTCGTTTCATATATTTGGTTTACAGCAAAGTACAGTAAACCTAAAGTACATAAAAAAAAGCTAAGAATAACGCTTGATGATTCTAAGTTTATGCGAATAACGGCCCAATTCGGCATTGTAAATACCCTGATTATCCATTGGATCTATCCTTACTTTACCTGAAGCATGGATGATATCATTTGCATTTAGCATAATACCTACATGTATGATCCGTCCATCTTCATTATCGAAAAATGCCATATCACCAGGTTTAACTTCTTGTAAAAAATCTACTGTAGTACCCTGTTCAGCCTGTTGCCATGCATCTCTGTTTAATTGTATTCCATGTAGTTTAAATACAATTTGCACAAATCCTGAACAATCCATTCCAAAAAAGTTCTTACCTCCCCATAAATAGGAAACATTCTGAAAGAAAAGTGCGGTATTTATCAAATCAAAAGGATAAGAAATTGGCAATACCACTGGATTAAACAGAACTTTATATTTTTCATCACCAATACTACAATAACCACTATCAAACGATGGAAGGTTACTGCCCGGTGATATGTAATATTTACTGCCCTGCGTATCCGTAATTAAATTACCTATTTCGGCAGGTGCCAGATGCTTACAATTATGATTACGTACGTATTCCTCTAACGATACTTCTGCCAACTGCTTAAAATCCATCCAGCCTTCATATCCATCATAAGCATTACGCACCTGCCACCACTTTTCAGTTTTTGCAATGATCTCTACGTGATCACCAAAAAGCAATTGAGAAGCAATTTCGGCTCTGTCTGATGGCTCAGTTCTTAGAGGCGCTACTGCTACCCTACATATTCCATAGTATTGTTCCATAGCATAAAATCAATGGTATAAATGTAAACTTTTGCACAGTTATTTTGTTATTTTTATAGTATAAACCTTAATCTATAAGACGATGAACCTCAAAAAAATTTTAATTGCTGTTGATAACAGTACCTGTTCAGAAAAAGCGGCAAAAGTGGGTTATGAAGTAGCAAAAACTTTTGGCGCAGAGGTTGCACTTGTTAACATTATAGAACCCGTGCCTGCTAATATCAGTCCTGATTTAACGTTAGCCCCTGTTTTTTTGGAAACTTACGACAATAGTGAAGAAAACAGTCACTTACTTTTAAAAGAAATAGAAACGAAATTTAGTCACGGCATACCTACTACTTATTTAAGTGTGGTTGACAGTGCCGCCCATGGCATTATACAACAATCTGACGAATATGGTTCTGACTTGATTGTAATTGGAACCTATGGTCGTACCGGTTTATATCACTTTTTGATGGGAAGTGTAGCAGAGCATGTTGCCAGAAAATCGGCTTGCCCCGTTTTAATTGTACCCAACAAATACGAAGAGAAAGACTAAAACAAAAAAAGGACACCCAATAGGTGTCCTGTATAAATTTCGTTATTAAGCTAAAACTAGTTCTCCTGGTGTAACCACGCTTTTTTTGCCAATAATTCTTCTTCTGTTTCGCGAACATCCTCATCATCAACGCAACAATCTACGGGGCAAACGGCAGCGCATTGAGGCTCATCATGAAAGCCTTTACATTCTGTGCACTTATCCGATACAATATAATAGACCTCATCCGATGCAGCATCTTGTGCAGCCTCTGCGTCTATTTGTTTGTCGCCAAAATCTATAATACCATTTAAATTGGTACCATCAGAAAATCTCCAGGCAGTGCCTGCGTCATAAATTGCATTATTAGGGCATTCAGGCTCACATGCTCCGCAGTTAATACATTCGTCTGTTATTTTAATAGCCATGTCTTCGTGTAAATCTATTGCTAAGGGTTAACTTTGCAATGCAAATATAACACTTAAACTTTAAAATTGTTGGAAATATGCCAATCCTTACTACAGAAAAACTAATTATTGCTTTAAAAAAACTTAGTGCCTACATGGCCAATCCAGATGAAGGTTTCAAAAACCTGATATTTTCGGCTCAAAACAGCAATGCCTGGTTTACTATAGATGAGGTTCAAAGATCAATAAATGCCTTGCATAAAATGTTGAATCAACAGGATTTGGAAACATGGTTTCAGGACATCGCAATTACCGACAACCCTAAAAAAGTTGGTTTAATACTTGCCGGAAACATCCCTTTGGTTGGTTTCCACGATGTTTTATCAGTTATTGCCACTGGGAACATTGCATTAATTAAACTATCATCATCTGATGATAAATTACTCCCTGCCCTACTGGCTCAGCTTGTAATTATTGAACCTCAATTGGCCGAACATATTATATATGTTGATCGTTTAAAAGATTTTGATGCCGTGATAGCAACCGGCAGTAATAATACTTCAAGATATTTTGATTTTTATTTTGGAAAGGTTCCAAATATCATCCGTAAAAACAGAAATAGCATTGCAGTATTAAACGGACAAGAAAGTCCTGCTGAAATTGCACTACTTGGCCACGACATATTCGATTATTTTGGTTTAGGATGCAGAAATGTCTCTAAATTGTTTATTCCGGAGGACTATAATATCAAAGATTTTTTTGAACCTCTGGAGTCTTTCAAAGAAATCATCAACCATTTCAAATACAATAACAACTACGATTACAACAAATCAATATACCTTGTAAATATGGCAGAGCATTTTGACAATGGCTTCCTGCTATTGAAAGCAGACACAGGAATGACCTCTCCATTGGCCGTATTGTTCTATGAACGCTACAAAAACATTGATGATGTAGCCGAAAAACTAAAAGCCGAAGAGGAGAATATTCAGTGCGTAGTAAGCAACATACCGTTTGAGCTGAAAACTGGCGTACAAGCATTTGGCGAAAGTCAGTCGCCAAAACTTTGGGATTATGCAGACAATGTAAACACAATTGCATTCCTTAAAACAATATAAAAAAACGGCATATCTGACACCAAGTAAGTATGTCAGATATGCCGTCCTTGTTGCTTTAACTGTAGCTTATTTGTGTATCACACCATTTAACTTAATGGTTATTAAATAGGTACCCAGTTGCTTAATCTGGAATCCAAATCTTGGATTGATACTAAACGTTGTTCCAGCAGGATGACCAGCCGGAAATGTAGTTAACGAAGCATACTTGCTTGGTATTCTGTAGTACATTAGAAAATCTCCATATCCGCTAATTCTCTTTATCGGGAATGGTGTAATCTCAAAATTACAAACCATCGAAGTATCCGTGTAGGTTACAGGGTTAAATTTGGCATAAGATTCAAAAGTTGGCCTATCTCCCCTTTTAATAATCTCTCCAGCTTTAGGGTTAAATGGAACTCCATTTTGATCCACAATCTTTACGATTGCATTTGTACCCTCGTCACTAATTTTTGTAATGATCATTTCTGGATCAGCAGATATTGCTCCATTATCTGAAGTTACTCCATTATCATTAAACCAACTCGCAGCTATGGCATAAGATTTGAATAACTCAGGATCTGTAAAATGGATTTCACCTATGTTTTTAAAGACTTTTGTACCACTTTCATTACTTACCTCTACATCAAATTCGTATTGAGATTTAGCCGGTAAAAAAGCCGTGCCCGCATTAAATAAAAATTGTCCGCTTGGCAAAAATTCAAACGGAGGTAGCATCTTTTTCTCTCTCTTTGCGTTTACCTGAGCAATAGTAGTATCAACATCAGGGTCAATTGCTTGTTTATACACATAAACTTCATGTTCAGCGTAAAATTCTTCCGCTTTTCCCGTAGTCCCTTTTTTTCGAACCTCCAACAACTTCACCAAAACAGGAAGCGTTGAACCATCCAAATTTAATGAACTGGTTACTACCTTAACATTACCCTGTTCAATCAAAAAAGGACTGTCTTTATAATACATTGTTTCTCCAATAAAACCTATCGGAATCTTTTTGCAACCTACCCAGGCTAAGCTCACAAACACAATAAGTGTTAATATATATTTTATAATTTTCATTTCTTTCTAATTAATTAAATAAAAGATTTACCAGTAAAACTTGTGCCTGTTGTTTAATACATGAAGCACCCCATTGGTAGTTAGAATTCCAGAGGTTTGAACCAGATCCACTATATCTCTATCTTCATCAGGATAAGGATAATCATCTGGAATAGGATCAGGATCCAGACCATTTCTTATTTTAGTCAGATAAAGATACTGTGGTTTAGTAGTAGTCAACCCCGTATAATCATTATCCACTTTTAATAAAATAGAGAAATCCTCGTCGGCTAAACTCTTGAAAACCTTATTTTCTAAAGTTAATTGTTCACGATTAATCTTACCTGCAAAAAGATGAGATCTTAATGAATCTCTTAATTCTGGAACAGGTAAGCTATCTAATGTATATTTGATATTTTCATCCTGATATTTCTGCTGAATAATCAAAGTTCTTCTTTCCAAAAGAGATTTAATTGAATAATCTGTAGGAGCAAAAAAAGTATTATCTCCGTTGATTTCATCTTTTAATCCAGCCTTATCAATTAGAACTACAAGCGTATCAAATAAAGGCTTCGTTTTAAGGTAATCATAAGTTGTCATATTCACATGGGGATCGTGTAAATCGCCTCCAATGATATAGTCATTCTTTTTACAAGCTGTAAATGCAACACAAAAAGCGACTAGAGTTAAAATGTATGATAATTTAATCTTCATGATATTTAATTTAATAGTCCGGTTATCTTAATTTTCCTATCCAGTATTTATTTTGCGCCAAGTCTTTATTATCAACAAACAACCCTCTGTTGATAGGCCATTTCCAGCCTTCTTCATCATATCTCGATTGAGAAAAGCGGTCAGCCCCAAGATAATCCACTACCATTTTGTTACGAACCATATCATACCAGGTATGTCCCTCACAAAACAGTTCGCGGAAAGTCTCATCAAATATTTCGTATTTAAGGTCATCCCCACTTCCGGCATAATTTTCAAGATTAGATCTCTTTTTAACCAGATTTAGATCAGCAAGTGCATCTCCATCCTTACCAAGTAAGTTATTACACTCAGCTCTTAACAATAACATTTCAGCCAATCGGAAAATGCTGATATTACAATCTACTACAGCACCGGTTTGAGCATTTGGATCTTTAAAAACTAGGTTCTGTTTATTTTTACCTACATATTTTGTTAGGATCATGTCCTCAGGTTTTGTTCTGTCAAAATAGTAATTATACCTTGCATCGGTAGGGTCAGTAAAAATGGCATTAACCATATCCTTATCAAAAATCGTTGACTTTCCTTTATTTGGGATATAAGGTGCGCCAACAGTATATAAGTAGAAACCTCCATTTATCTGGTATTCACCCTGGGAAAAACTTGTGCTAATTTCAAATATACCTTCTGATGATTTCCCTTTAAACAGATTGGCAAAATTAGCAGCAGGTTCCAATTGATACTTACCTGACATTGTGATAGAATCAATTGCAGCAACTGAATTATTCAATAAGCTTTGATCAGTTCCTTTGGTTACAAAATATTTCCACCTGTTTAAATGTGCTAACAATGCAAAAGCAGCTCCTTTATCAGCTCTCACTATCTCTTCGTTATTGGTTTTCCAAGCCAAAAGCTTTACAGCTTTATTCATATCCACAACAGAAGAATCTAAAACTACCGTTTCCGAAGTACGTGGAATATTCTTAGAAGATACCGGATCCGGATCATACTGTAGTACCAAAGGTACATCTCCCCAAATACGTACCATATAAAAGTAGGTATAGGCACGAATGAAATATGCTTCGCCAAGAATTTTCCTTTTAGCAGCAAGCGATTTAAATGCATTATCAGGCATTTTCCCTACCTTTTCTATTACGGTATTCGCTTGAGTGATCGTCTTATAAAAAGGTGTCCAGGTTTGAAAATCATCCAGGTAATCACCTCTAAAATCGTCAATATTTAATCCTGTTCCATAATATTCGTCTCCTTTAACAAGGAAGTTAAGGGCATAATCCCCACCCTCATTAAAAACTCCGGCAGTGAAATCTCCAAATACGAAATTTGACATACCTTGTCCACCAAGAGTAAGTGACTTACGTAATAAAGAATATGCTCCCATTAAACCGGAAGTTGCATCGTCCTGAGTTTTCCAATACACCCCTTCATATACAGAACCTTCTGGTTTTAAGTCTAATAATTTTTTGCAGGAAAATAATCCTGTGCAAACTATCCCTCCTAAAAGAAAGATACTTAATGCTTTATATTTTGATAAAATCATAATCTATGTTCTAATTATTTATTATTTATTTACGAAAGCTTAAAAAGATGCCTGAATACCAAAAGTGAATTTTCTAGGTACCGGATAACCATCACCCGTATAAATACCCAACTCATTTACAGCCTCTACATCCGGCAAGGTTGATTTTTGGAATGAATAAACATTATCAATAATGGTATAAACCTGTAAACGTTTCATTTTTAGTTTTTCCAAAACTTTCGCTGGGAAGTTATAAGCTAAATTGATGTATTTAATTTTTGCATAAGATCCATTCTCCATATACGCTGAAGAAAAATTATTAAACTGGTAATAATAATCTCCATATGGATTTAAGTCGGCATAAGTAGCATTGTCACCCGGTTTACGCCATATTGGTAATTTATCCAGGTTGATAAGTCCCGTACTAGGGAAGGTTCCAAGTTGCTTATATTGATTCAATAAACTTGAGATATAAGTGTTATATACTTCTCTACCCAGCAGGAATGTAGTAAACACCTCAAGAGAGAAATTTTTATACGTAAAAGTATTACTGAAACCACCTGTGATTCTTGGATTAGGATTCCCTGTTCTCACTTTATCAAAATGATCCCATACGTCATAATCAAAGTTCTGATCTATCCATCTGTATGATCCAGGTTTTGCTGTTTGTGATCCATTCCAGTAAGTAATCAGATCTCCAGTGCGAGGATCAAAAGGAATCTGACTTTTATCGGAGTATACGCCCTCAGATTTAACTAGGTAATATTCATATATTGGGCGCCCCTTTGTAAGGATAAAAGTGGTACCAGTATTATTATCTGTAACCATAATATCTCTATTGCCGTTAGGTAATGATGCAATTTGACTTTTATTGAATGACATAATCAATCTTGGGTTCCACTGGAACTTACTTTCAGGATTAAATACCCTTCCAGTCACATTTAAATCAAACCCTAAATTCCTAATATCGACAGCATTAGTTCTAACCTTATCATATCCACTTGTAACAGGCATGATTAAATCGAATATTAGATCAGATGTACCGCGATTATAAGCATCAACTGATAAATTCAGTCTACTTTTAAATAACTCGGCGTCGATACCAATATTGGATTGAATTGATCTTTCCCATGTTAAATTATCTTGTGTAATTGAACTGGGATTATAGGTAACAGCATTTACGCCATTGTAAGTATTTGTTGGAACTGACCCCGCATACCCCGCACCTCCAGTTCCAGTTGTATATGAGTTAAATGGTGCATAATAATCTGCAGGCAAATTACCCGAAACTCCATAACTCCCTCTTATTTTCAATAAAGACAACCAATTCTCTGCAGATTTCATAAATGGTTCATCAGATATTATCCATCCTGCCGAAACGGAAGGAAAATGAGCCCATCTGTAATTTTTACCAAAACGAGATGATGCATCTGCACGGAAACTCACAGAGAACAGATACTTATCCTTGTAGTCGTAACTTGCTCTTCCAAAAAATGAAAGCATTCCGGAAGCCTCACGTTTAGATCCTGTTATCAAATTACCATTTGGGTCGTCAAACACATAGTCGCTAATACCCTGAACAGTAGAAATTACATTGTTTCCTCTTCCAATCCCTCCTATTCCTGCATATTCTCTTGTTATGTAGTTAATGGTGTTTCCACCAAGTACCGTAATATGGTGATCATTGTTTACCGAAGTAGTATATGAAAGCAGGTTGTCTATATTAAAGTTATCAAAATTTGATCTCGAAGATTGAACATAAAAATTACCATCTGCATCCAGAATACTTGGTCTGAAAATATCTCTACTCCCTTTACTTGATTGTAAAGAACCTTGTGTTTGAAAATGAAACTTACTACTAATATCATAGTTTAGTGTTATACTCGAAGTAATATCATCATTGATATTCTTATCCTTAACTTGATCTAGAACACCAGTAAAGTTCTGCATATCAACGTCACTTATATATATCAATGAAGTTGGGAAAGTCCCTGCACTAATAGGAAGTGGATTTTCCCAAGGTGCTTGACCACGTCCTCTTGCACGATCTCCTCTTGACAACCTAAACAAGGCATCTAAAGTTAGGCGGCTTGTAAGTTTAACCCCCATAGATCCTGACATCGTATAACGCTTAAATCCGGTTCCTTTAATAATTCCGCCTTCATTATAATAGTTACCACTAAAACGATAATTAATATTCTCTGTACCACCAGAGGCAGAAGCATCGTAATTTTGAATGATCCCGGTGCGATAGAATATTCCTTGCCAGTCATTGGCGTTATTAAACGCAGGATTTAAACTATCTGTTAATATCATGGGATACAGGCCTCGCTGTTCGTGATTGGCATACTTATTCAGATAGTTCATTTTATACCTGCGCTCCTGTGCTCCGGTAATATACTCTTGCATTTTGCCTTGTTTAGAAACCCCAGTGTATGCACTCAGATTAATTTCAGGCTTACCAGATTTACCTCGTTTAGTTTTAACAACAACTACTCCGTTTGCACCCCTTGAGCCATAAATTGATGCCGCCGCAGCATCTTTCAATACATCTATAGATTCGATATCATTAGGATTTATGCCTGCAATAAAGTTAGTTCCCGTTAAATCACCAAACGAAGTAACATCTTCACTGGAAATAGGAATTCCATCGATCACAAATAACGGGCTACTTAAAGCACGTGCTGCATTTACTGCCCTTCCAATGGATGAATTACCACGTACAACAAATGTTGGTGTTCCACCCGGCTCTCCAGAAAAACCCTGAACATTTAAACCTGCAACCCTACCTTGTAATAATTTATCAAATGTTGGAGATGGCAAATTTTCTATGTCCTTGGCTTTCACAGTCGATACTGCCGCCGTAGCTTTTTTTCTCGATACCTCCTGATATCCAATTACTACTACATCCTTAAGCGCATTTTCTGAAGGTGCCAGCTGCACGTTCAATTCGCTTTGTCCAGCTATATTAACATCCTTGGCATTGTATCCTATATAGGAGAAATGCAGTACGCCATCGGCTGGGGCATCAATTGTAAATTTCCCATTTACATCTGTACTAGCACCTTTAGAGCTACCTTTTAATACCACAGATACGCCCGGAAGAGGGCCGCCGTCATCCGATCCTTTAACTGTTCCGGTAATCTTCTTTTGTGCGAACGCAATTACGGAAAACAGCAGCAACAGACCGGTTAAGAGTTGCTTCTTGTAAAAATTATTCATAAATCTTGTTTTTAGTTTAAAGTCAAATAGTTGAATTCAATAAAAAGAGTGTTTCTCTTATCATTTTAAGTGACTGAGCTATACCTGGATAGTCATATTCACCGATTGCGATTAGGCGGTTTGATTTTTCATGGATTGGTTAGTTTTTTGTTAATGTTTAAGTAAGTTTGTTAATAAAATAATGGCATAGGAATTCCCCGGCTATGTTTATAGCAATAGTCAACTGAGGTTTACCTAGTGCCCTCGTTTAAATTATATGTGGTTTTTTTATTGCTCTGGTTTGATGCCTTAAATCAAATCCTGGTTAATGATTAAAAAATGGTTAATAATTAATTCTTGAGCGTTTTTGTTGCTAAAAATGTTATTGCCGTTTTTGTTGATAGGTCTAATCTAGTGTTAATGAAATGTCATTTAACAAATTTTAGCAACACAAACGTTTGCATTAATCAAATTACTTTACGAAGGGTACTTTTATGTGGTTATAAATCTTACATAACATTAGAAAAAAGTTAACTATTAAGATATAAACATTACCTAATCATTACAGATGCAAGTGACAAGAAAATCAAATCGATTAGATTTACCGGAAATTTAACACAAACGTTTGTGTTGGATAAAAAATAGTTATTAAACCATTTAAAGGCACTTTTTTAATCGGAACATATCAAATGTATACACAAACCTAAATAAAATGCAATTATCTAAAAATCAGTAATTTACTATTTTAAATTTCCAATACCCTAAACTTTCTTCTATAATTCGATTTTGTAAAACTTTTAGTGATGACTTTACGATAAGATCAATTCACTCAATTACAGAGAATTTGGCACCCCATCTCCTACCCTTTACAGATAAATACTTCACATACCTTATTTCTCAATTTGAAATACTATTTTTGACCTAATGTATGTTATTAAAGTAAAAGGCATTGCCAAAATCCCCGATTACGTACAATTAAGGGATGACAAATTTACCCTATTGGCCTACTTTAGGGTAGACAGACCCGATAAATCACTAGAAAAATTGGGTTTAGGCGACAAATTGCCTTATATAATGAGCTTTGTAAATGATTTGCCTTTTGGACAAATTGCTAAAATAGATATTTAAAAATGACAGGAAACGCAGTTATAAATTTAAAGAATGTAGATGTATTTCAACAAAAACACCTGGTTTTATCAGATGTTAATTTGAATGTTGATAAAGGAGAATTCGTTTTTTTAATTGGCCAAACCGGTTCCGGTAAAAGTAGTTTACTCAAAATCATTTACGGTGATCTTCATATTGGTAATGGCGATGGGCAGATAGCTGGTTTTGATTTAAAAAATCTTGCCATTAGAGACGTTCCTTTTTTGCGCAGAAAACTGGGAATTGTATTCCAGGATTTTCAATTACTTACTGATAGAACTATCGAAAAAAACCTGGAGTTTGTATTAAAGGCCACCGGATGGAAAGATAGCGGCTTAATTGACGAGCGTATAAAAGATGTTCTTGAAAAGGTTGGCCTGCGTTCAAAAATCAGAAAAATGCCTCATGAACTTTCAGGAGGTGAACAACAACGTGTTGTTATTGCCCGTGCATTACTAAATAACCCGGAAATAATACTTGCGGATGAGCCTACAGGAAACCTAGATCCCGACACATCCGAAGAAATAGTAATGTTACTTAAACAGATTAGCCAAGGTGGAACTGCTGTACTTATGGCTACCCATGATTACCATATTATAAGAACATTTCCATCAAGAATTATCAAATGTGAAGGTGGTATTGTGCATGAAGATGCACAAATTGTTTAACCGAAAAAATATGACAAAACTTTCCTTTTCAGTCATTATCGTCAGTTTATTTTAAATAAAACTGACACCATGACTGATATATTTCATTGGCAAAACTTTTGAGTTTACCATCAAAAATTCTACTATACCATGTTTAGCAAGAAGAAGAAAAACGATAACACAGATCCAATAGTGAAAAATAACGCTGAAGAGCAGATGAATAATACAGAAGATCAATTAAATACTGAAGCGACAACTGAAGAAAATCCAGCTGTTGAAACTGAGGTTGTTCCAGAGCTATCTGCCGAAGAGAAATTACAAGAAGAAAATGCAGCATTAAATGATAAATATCTACGCCTGTTTGCTGAATTCGACAACTACAAACGTCGCACTCAAAAAGAACGTGTAGAGCTTTTACAAACTGCAGGAAAAGATGTAATAGTTTCACTTCTACCTGTTTTAGACGATTTTGATCGTGCCAACAAGGCAATGGAGACTGCTACTGATATAAACCCAATCCGCGAAGGTGTTGCATTGGTACACAGCAAGCTAAAAGGAATTTTAAACCAAAAAGGTTTAAAAGAAATGGAAAGTATCAACACTGTTTTTGATACCGACAACCACGAGGCTATTACTAAAATACCGGCACCAAACGAAGAATTAAAAGGAAAAGTAATTGATGAATTAGAGAAAGGCTACACTTTAAATGATAAAGTGATTCGCTTTGCTAAAGTTGTAGTGGGTAGTTAAGATTATGAGTAAGAGAGATTTTTATGATGTACTTGGTGTAACCAAAAGCGCATCTGCTGAAGAAATAAAAAAGGCTTATCGTAAACTAGCCATCAAATTTCACCCTGATAAAAACCCTGGTGATAAAGCTGCCGAAGATAACTTTAAGGAAGCTGCCGAAGCTTACGAGGTTTTAAGTAATCAGGAAAAGAAACAACGTTATGATCATTATGGCCATGCCGGTGTAGGAGGTGCGTCTGGTGGCGGTGGATATGGCGGCGGCGGCATGAACATGGAAGATATTTTCAGTCAGTTTGGAGATATTTTTGGTGGTGGCGGTGGCAGCCCTTTTGAAAGCTTCTTTGGTGGTGGCGGACAGCAGTCGAGAGGCGGCCGACGTGTAGCTAAAGGGACTAACCTGCGCATCAAAGTAAAACTTACTCTTGAAGAAATTGCCAACGGTACAGAGAAAAAAATAAAAGTAAATAAACAAATCAGCTGTAAAACATGTGATGGAACAGGAGCAAAAGATCGCTCGTCTGTAAGTACATGTAAAACCTGCGGTGGAAGCGGTGCAGTGCGCAGAGTAACCAATACTATTCTTGGTCAGATGCAAACTACCTCTACCTGCCCTACTTGTAATGGTAGCGGTCAGCAGATTACAGCTAAATGTACATCTTGTCATGGCGAAGGTATTGTTCGTGGCGAAGAAACCATTACCATTAACATCCCTGCGGGTGTAAGTGATGGTATGCAGTTAAGCATGAGCGGAAAAGGTAATGCTGCCCCTAGTGGTGGTATTCCGGGCGATTTAATCATCCTGATTGAAGAGATCCCTCACGAAACTTTAAAACGCGAAGGAAACAACGTGGTTTATGATTTACATGTTTCTATCATAGATGCAGCATTAGGCTACAGTGCCGAAGTGCCAACAATTGATGGTAAAGCAAAAATCAAAATTGAACCAGGTACCCAAAGCGGAAAACTATTGCGCTTAAAAGGTAAAGGTATTCCTGAAATTAATTCATACCACAGAGGTGATGAAATTATTCATGTAAACATCTGGACGCCAAAAGCATTAAGTTCTGAAGAAAGAAGCATGCTTGAAAAATTAAGAGACTCTCCTAATTTTAAACCACAACCTGGTAAGAACGACAAAAGTTTCTTTGAGAAGATGAAGGAATATTTTGAGTAATAAATAACTAATCTTTTTTTTATAAAAAGCCGTCCAAATTTGGATGGCTTTTTTGTTGTGTTTTCAAACCCAATTTCTACCTATTTTAAATTCAACAACACATTAAAATAAACTATAAATTTGACAGCAAATAAATCTTTGATGAGAGCTGCAGTTATCGACCTTGGTACAAATACGTTTCACCTAATCATAGCAGATATATCTGCTTCAGATGTTAAAATAATCTATAAAACCAACGTACCCGTTAGGCTTGGACAAGGGCGCATCAACGAAAACATCATTATCCCCGAAGCTTTTAACCGCGGAGTTGAAACATTAAAGACTTTTAAACAGGAGATTGACAAGCAGCAAGTTCAGCAAACACTGGCAATTGCCACTTCGGCAGTAAGAAGTGCAGCTAACGGTAGTGAATTTGTTAAAGCCGCAAAACAACAAGCCGACATCGATATAGATGTTGTTGATGGCGACAAAGAGGCCGAATACATTTACAAAGGGGTAAAAGCTACAGGAGTGATCAGTGGCACCTCATTGATTATGGATATCGGTGGAGGCAGCACTGAGTTTATTATCTGCGATCATCAAAAACTGTTATGGAAAAAAAGCTATAACATAGGCGCTGCCAGATTAATGCAGGCTTACTTCAATTCAGATCCAATTAGTGAGCAAGATAAAACTGCTATCATTAATCATTTAGACGATGAACTGGTCGATTTAAAGCAGGCTTGTACATCTTTTAAACCGGATCATCTGGTAGGATCAGCAGGAGCTTTTGAAACCTTCGCAGGCATGATTTTAAAAGGAACAGATATAAAGGATATAAAATATGTACCAATTGAAATTACCGCATACAATACCCTATCCGAAAAACTGATTACTTCTACTCATGCAGAGCGAGAGCGCATGCCAGATCTGCTAAAATTAAGGATAGACATGATTGTCATTGCAGCCATTCTTACCAGCTACATTGTATCCATGTCTGGCATTAAACAGATCAGCCTATCTACTTACGACTTGAAAATGGGTGTTCTATATTCGCTGTCGGAATTAAAATCCTAACAAAGCTTTATATAGCTTTTCTGTTGGCAAGCCCATCACGTTAGTATAAGAACCAATAATTCGTTCTACTGCAACCAAGCCTATCCAATCCTGAATACCATAAGCACCGGCTTTATCAAAAGGATTAAAATTGGCAATGTAATAAGCAATTTGCTCAGCTGTAAGCGGATTAAAGAACACCTCTGTAACATCGTAAAAGGAATGCATTTTACCAGCGTGCGCAATGCTTACGCCTGTATAAACCTGATGATTTGTGCCCGATAGCTTAGTCAACATTTCGGTAGCGTGAGTTACATCCTCGGGTTTACCCAATATTTCGTTGCTGTAAGCAACTATTGTATCGGCAGTAATCACGATATTATCATTACTGTCATCTGCAAAAGCTGCTGCCTTTTTCTCAGAAATATAAATCGCAATTTCTGCTGGAAGTAAATCCTCAGGATAGCTTTCATCAACCTCCTTTAAAACTACATTAAAATCAAGGTCCATCGATTTCATTAATTCTTGTCGGCGTGGAGATTTTGAGGCGAGTATTATTGGAAGTGTCTGCTTATACATGTTTAAAATTTGTTCAAAAATAATAAAAGCGACCGGATGCCGCTTCTATTATTTTAAATGTTTTTATAATTACCGAATACCGTCTTACTGGCCACCGCCATTACCCTCTACCCTTTTTTTCATTGCTTCTTTTCTTTCTTCTTTCCAGGTAGTGTAAGCTTTTTTCTGATCATCGTTTAATAGTGCTGTAACTTTAACATCACTTTCCTCATTAGATTTTTTCATTGCAGCTCTCATTGCATCTCTGTCTCCTGATGCGTCATCACGCAATTTTTTCATCGCCGTTGCTTGCGCCAAATAAATCGCAGAAACTTTAGTTTGCTGATCTTCTGTAAGGTTTAGTTTTTTGGTAAGCATTTCGGTATTCCGTTTTGCTCTTTCCTCAGGTGTACCCATTCCCCTACGGCCATCTTTCCCTTGATCTTGTTGTGCTTGTGCAAATGTTATTACACTAAATAACAATCCGCAGATAATCAATAATTTTTTCATACTCTTTTACAGTTATTTTAAATGGTTATAAAGCTATTTAGCTTCGGTTTTGTAAAAGATTAGAGAACAAACCCATTAATAGGTTTAATCTAATTTGAGTAACATAGTTGTTGCAGATTATTACTTACCTGAATCGGCTGCGGAGGGGTTCTCATCGAACCATTTTTGTTGTACTTTCAGTACTTTTTCAACGATATCACGAACTGCTGTTTTGCCTCCTGAGTATGGAGAAACGTATTCTGATATGGCTTTTATTTCTGGAACAGCATCTGAGGGACAGGTTGGCAGCCCTACCAGTTGCATTACTTTAAAATCGGGAATATCGTCGCCCATGTACAATACTTCACTGGCGCTGATGTCATATTTAGTCAAAAGAGCGTTAAATACTGCTACCTTATCAGAAACGCCCAAAAAAACTTCGGCAATACCTAAACCTTCAAAACGCTTTTGCATCGCTAAACCGCGGCCTCCTGAAATGATACAAATAAGGTATCCCCTTTTTACAGCCAGCTGTAAAGCATAGCCATCTTTAATGTTAAATGTGCGCAGAAACTCTCCACTATCTGATGCAATAATATCACCATTAGTGAGTACACCATCCACATCAAAAACAAGGGTGGTAATAGTTTTGAGTTTCTGCAGGAACATATCTTATTAATCCTGGTTATCTCTCCATTCGTAAACCCAGGCAGACTGGATTTGCTCCAGGTGACCTTCGCTACTTTCTTCTCTGGTTCCTTTAAAATTAGGTAATTCTAATACCCATTCTATTAACTCAGTAAATCTGATACGGTATATTTTGGCTTCGTTAAAATCGTCACCAAATTTCTCATATAACTCCTGGGCTATATCCTCATGGTCATTCCAGTATATTGGTAAGGCAAATTTATCCTGCATGTTTCTGTATAATTTATTGATTTATTATTAGTGACCTAAAAATTCTGATTGATCAGGAATGGTTACTTCTATGTCGCCGTCTATAACAACACACTGGCAGCCTAACCTCGAAGTAATTCTAGGGCGAACAGCTCTGTCTATAAAATCTTCTTCTTTATCAGAGATTTCCTGGATGTTATCCATGCCTTTTAATACGTAAACATGACATGTACTGCAGCCACATACTCCGCCACAGTTGTGCTGTAATTCTATTCCGTGATCTAAACAAGCATCAAGTACCGACTCACCACCTACAATAGGTAATTCGATAGGTTCTTTTCCTTGTTCTTCAAAATTTATCTTTAATTTAAAAATACTCATAATTGTGTCCAAAAATAAGCACCAAAAACGGCATTTGTAACTATAAATGTGTTTTTTTAATGCTTTTACTTAAAGTTTGATAGATTTCTTTTAATTCAGGCATACCATTCAGTAAATCCTGATGTTTAATCATTGTCTGTTCATCATTCCGAACAGCAGGACCTGTTTGTACATTTATTGGAAATTCGGTCTGCACCTTTAAGGCTGTTTCCATAATTAGTGGCTTAAGCATCTCAAAGTCGAGCTCAAAATGTTCCACAATTTTATCACTTAATGTATAAAGATGGTTAACAAAATTACATGCAAACACTGCAGCTAAATGCAATATTTTTCTTTTCTCACTGTTCACCTCATAAACTGGCGAAGTAAGTTTGTTTGCTACTTCTTTTAACACCTCCAAAGATGCTGCATTGCTCGCCTCTATGCACAATGGAACATTGGCAAAATCAATTGGCTTCGCCTTAGAGAAAGTTTGCAAAGGATATAAAACCCCGTAATTTTTTAGGGCTGACAAGGCATCTATTCCAGTAGCTCCAGACGTATGAACTACCAGTCCGTTTATATCTTTTAAACTTTCAGATACCGTTGAAATGGCATCATCTTTTACAGCGATAACATATAGATCGGCCGAAGGGTTTATCTCTTTAAGGTCAGAAATAGCATTCGAATCTGTAGTTTTAGCCAGCTCAGTTGCATTGGTTAAATCTCTGCTCCATATCTGAATCAGGTCAGCCCCCTTTGCTTTTAAGGCATAAGCCAAATGCGTTGCCACATTACCAGAACCAATACAGACTACTTTCATTAAACAGTTTTAGCTTCTTTTTGTCTTCTGAAAATTGAAATTACAAATCCAACAACCATTACAATGGTACCAATCCAATACAAATTAATGTAAGGGAATTCGATAGATTTGAAAACAACCCAATCCTTAGCTTGCTGAGGTTTTTCATAAACCTGCAACTGCACTTTTCCTTGTTCCGGGATTACTTTTGTAAACCTAACCCTTAATCCTAATTCATCAATATTACGGGCAAAATCAAACACGTTATTTCCTTTTACCAGGAAGATAGGCTCAGTTTTATATATTTTACCGTTTACGTCAACTTCAATTGGCATACCAACAGCCAAATCTTTAGGACCTAACACTAAATCTTTTGCTTGTGGTTTTGGGTTTAACGCTTTAACAGTAAGTATACCACTACTAGTATGCAAGGTATCACCAACGCTCACAGTCACTATTCTTGGAGCTTTATAGTTCTCCTCTTCGCTATGACCTTCATGATCTCCATGCGCTTTATCTTCTTTCAAAGGAGCACTGGTAACGTGAGTATAAATATCGTAAGTTAAATAATGCTTAGTATCCGGCGAAGCAATAAGTCCCATTTTTTCATTCGACTGAATATGAGGATTTACTTCAAAATCTTCTTTTATCTTTCCGGTCTCTTCGTCATAAACCTTAAAGTTTAATTTATAGAAAGTATTCGGAGCAATAGTAGTATCACTAATATAGGTAACCGTGTATTTACCCATTTTCTTTGGCTCATTTCTGTAAAGCACAATGTTCTCTCCAGGTTTTTCGGCCTTTTCAAAATCCTTAACAGGAATAAAGTTAGTGGCATTTAAAGAGATGGGCTTGTTGGTTGCGGCAGCCACTAAAGCACCTAACAACAACAAAGCAAAACCGATGTGTGCAACCGCAGCACCCACTAATTTACGTTTACCTCCAAAGGCTTGTCCCAGAATTTTCGCATTAGAAATTACTGCAAAAACACAGCTGAAAGTCAGCAAAATATACATCAGGTTGTGATAGACATTGGTGATATACACAAAACCGGCAGTGATTACTAACGAGATAATTATTGTAGCAACAAGACCACTGTAGAATTTACGGATGTCAGTTCTCTTATATTTCATGAACTGAGTAAACCCTGATATTATAGTTACTAAAATAGCAAACGGAGCCTGCCATTGGTTGTAATATTTAATAGCGTCTATTGGAGGTGCAAAGTTGGTTCCAAATGCTGCGTTAAATACAGGTACCGAAGTAGAGAAAATTACCTGAATACAAGCCACTGTGATTACAAGTGACCCGATGAACATCCAGAACTCTCTCGAATAAGTTTCTTCGTCTTTATTGGTAATCGGCAATTCTTTCCATCTTACAATCAGTAAAATTACAGGGATTGCCAAAAAGACTACATTATATAATATAAGGTGGCCAAACATGCCCAGATCTGTAAATGAGTGTACAGATGTTTCACCCAAAATACCACTCCTGGTAAGGAATGAAGCATATAGAACTAATACAAAACTGATAAAGATTAATACAATTGCTGTGAAGAATGCGTGCCCTGTGTTTTTAAAGGCAATCATTACGTGTACACCTGCGATAAGGGTTAACCAAGGAATGATAGAAGCGTTTTCTACAGGATCCCAAGCCCAGAAACCACCAAAGTTTAGTGCTTCGTACGCCCAGAAGGACCCCATAATGATACCTGTTCCCAAAATCATTACTGCAAATAAAGCCCATGGCATTGCGGGTTTTACCCACTCTTTATATTTCCTTTGCCATAATCCTGCAATTCCATAAGCAAATGGAACAATCATACTGGCAAACCCTAAAAATAGCGTTGGCGGATGGATAACCATCCAATAATTTTGAAGTAACGGGTTTAATCCACGTCCGTCGACTATAAATTTAAGGTAGTTTTTAAAATTCTCAGGATCAGCAAATATAACCGGCGCCATCGCCTTAATGTCTAGAGCATCTCTTAAAAGGATAAATGGTGAGCTACCTATTCTTTCACCAAAGATTTCAACGCCTAACAACATTGAAGTTAAAAATGCTTGTGAGAAAGCAACTGTAGTCATTACTCCATTTTCCCAACTCTTTGCTTTCCATATTAATATTACGCCTAGCAATGCTTGCCAAAACGCCCAAAGCCAGAAGCTTCCCTCTTGTCCTTCCCAGAATGCAGATACGATATAATATACTGGCAGTTCTTTTGAAGAGTGTGACCAAACGTAATAATATTCGTTGTAATGATTTAAGATCAGGAAAAATAGTGTGGCTCCGATACCAATCACACTTACCCAGTTTATTAGAAATGAGATACGTCCGATACGTTTCCATGACTGATCTGCAAGGTCCTTATTTTGGGTTGCAAAAAAATAAGAGATGGCTGATAATAAAGACGCAGCAAACGCTAAAACAATAAAGAATTGCCCGACTTTACCCGGAAGGAGGTTCTCTCCAATAAATTGTATATCCATTAAGATTAATTGTATTTTTCCACTGTTCCGTCCTTCTTGATCTCAACTAGATCGTTATTATATTTAGATGGACATTTCATGAGTATTTTAGAAGCATAGAAGGTATCATCTTTCATTTTACCGATTAATACCAACTTTTCAGAACGTTCAAAATCCTGAGGTTTTGTTCCGTTATAAACAACTTTATTAACACTGCCTTTTTGGTCCTTCATGTAAAAAGCAAAGTGATTGGCATCTTTTTTAGCATCGTAGTATGTGCCCTTTCCTTTTTCCCAGTAACCCATTACGTGAAATTCCTTAGGATCTTTTGCAGCTTCAGTAAATGTAGAATAGCTATTTGTATCTGCATTTAGGCTAACTAAAAAGCCTACACATATCGCTATCGTAATTAAACCAACAATTGCACTTTTTCTCATGGTCGTAATAAAAATTAATTGAACCCTACAAAGATAAAAAATATAAGTACCTAAAGGCCTTTAGCACTATCCAATTCGGTATGATGACAGTTTATTGATAGTTCTCTGACAAAAAAAGAGATTATCAATGAATTAATCATAAAGAAGGCTCTTATTTTTTAGTCTTTGTAATCCGACTTTATAAGGTAAGGCATAGTTTTTCTGAGTTTTAGCACTTTTTTACGGGAAACATTTCGAATATATTGATCCCAATTATTCCTCCTGTAATAATCCTGATGCTCAGTTTCGGCTGGATACATTATTTTAAACGAAACAACTTCAGTTACTACAGGTTTATTGTAGCCATTTACTGAATCTATTTTACTAATTAAGTTTTGTATTACTATTTGTTCTGAGGGTGATCGATAAAAAGCAATTGAGCGGTAATCTGAACCAAGATCGGGACCTTGTCCATCATCCTGAGTAGGATCATGAGCATTGAAAAAAGCTTCCGTTAGCTTTTCAAAACTTATTACTTTAGGATCATAGTAAACTTGTACTGACTCGGCATGTCCAGTTGTTTTAGACAAAACTTCATCGTAATTTGGATTGGGCTTGGCACCACCTGAGTATCCACTGATTACCTTGTTTACACCTTTTAACTCAAGCATACATTCTTGCATTGCCCAAAAACAACCTCCGGCGTATGTTGCCACAGCTTCTCCTTTTTTTACATCTGTTATTACAGCAAACCCATTATTCGTTTCCAGTTTTTGCACATCATTACAGGCACAGAAAAAAATAGTAAGAAGTATAAAAAAGATCACCCTAATTCTCATAATCAAACTTTATGCAATATACGTGGACAATATCATTTTGATTTTTGCAAGAGATTTAATAGCAAACAGATGACAAAAAAAATCCGCATCACTTAATGCGATACGGATTAAAAATACTTGTTTTTAGGCGCTATGGCCAAATACCAAGGTTCATATAAGAAACCGCGATTTTATCAATTGAACCAACAAAAGCTGCTGTTCTTAGTGTTTGAATACCAGGCTTAGTGATTAAGCTCTCTCTGATTTCATGGTATGAATGAATCATTGTGTCTTCTAATCCTGAATTTACAAGATCCATTTCTGAAGCTCCTTTAACAATCATTAAACGATTTTCAGCAGGAATCTTCTTACCTGTAAGGCTCTCTAACGTATTGATCAAGTTAGCATTAGAATTTTCAGCATAACGGTTTTCCATACGTCCAAAAGCTACGTGAGAAAGGTTTTTCAACCATTCGAAATAAGAAACGGTTACACCACCAGCATTGCAATACATATCAGGGATGATGATACCTCCCATTTCAGTAAAGATTTCTTCTGCTTCAGGAGTAGTTGGTCCGTTTGCACCTTCAGCAATAATTCGTGCTTTAATGTTACGGATGTTATTTACCGTGATCTGATTCTCCAATGCAGCCGGCACAAGAATATCGCATGGTTGCTCTAAGCCTTCCATTGAATTTTTGAAGTCTGTAGCTCCCGGGAATCCTAATATAGACCCTGTATTTTTACGATGAGCAAAAACCTCATCAATATTTAAACCGTTTGCATTGTAAATAGCTCCTTCAAACTCGCAAAGACCAACTATCGTTGCTCCAAACTCTGAAAGGAATTTAGCAGAGTGGTAACCTACGTTCCCTAAACCCTGTACAATAACACGTTTATCACCTAACCCAGCTTTAAAACCTATCTTTTGCATATCCTCGGCAACGTTAGTGCATTCTTTAACTGCATATGCAACACCACGACCAGTAGCTTCTTTACGTCCACGGATACCATGCAAAGCGATTGGCTTTCCCGTTACACAACCCAAAGCATCCAGCTGACCTGGATTCATAGTCATATAAGTATCTGCAATCCAACTCATTTCACGTTCCCCAGATCCATAATCAGGAGCAGGAACATCGATACCAGGACCAATAAAATTCTTCTTTATCAACTCTGTGGTATAGCGACGAGTTATAGTTTCCAACTCGGCTACAGAGTAGTTTTTAGGATTGATGCAAATGCCACCTTTTGCCCCACCAAAAGGAACATTTACAATTGCACATTTATAAGTCATCAGGGCAGCTAAAGCCATCACCTCATCTTCATTTACCATTTCACTGTAACGGATACCGCCCTTAGTTGGGCTCATGTGATGAGAGTGTTCTACACGCCATGCATCAATAACTTCAAATCCATTTCCTCTTCTGATTGGGAACTGGAAACGATACACACTGTTACAGGCTTTAATCTGATTTAATAACCCCTCGGGATGGGAAGTGAACTGCGCTGCACTGTCAAAATTTTTGCACACGTCGGCAAAAAATTTTGTCTCATTTGCTGAATTAGCCATTATTTGTTTTTTATGAATTTTGAATAAGTTCTCAGTTATGAGTACAAAATTGCACTAAAAAAAACGATTAATACAAATGAAGATTTACTTAGTGTACCGTGCACACTAGCCATAAAAAGGCACAAAAACGACGATTAGACGATTTAAAATTAGTTTTTATCGAAAGATTTCTTTTCTATTTTTTTTAATCTTTTATCTAGCGAGAATAGATAAATCAACAAACCAACAAGAATTATGACGATGCAGATCACAACAACATATATCTTTCCGTTACTGCGTAAAACATCAGCCATCTCCACATCATTGGATTGAGCAAATAATTGTACTGAACTTAATAGCAGCATTAAAGCAAATATGATCTTCTTCATCTTATGAGTTTTGTTTGTTTTCTATTGTACGAATCCTGAATCTAATGGTATAAATCCAATAGCCTATTATCGACCAGCCAATAAAAGCCGGATATAAAACAGCACGCATACGGCTGTCTAAGTCGTAACTATTAAAGCCTGGATTGCCTCCATTTCCCGGGTGTAAAGAGTCAGATAAACGAGGTAATACCATTATAAGTACCACCATCATTGGGAATGCAAAAATATTGTATATGGCAGATATTTTTGCTCTCTTTTGCTGCTCGTCGATGGCATTTCTAAGAACCAGATAAGCAAAATATAAAAGCATCGCTACTGCTGTAAAGTTCTGTTTCACATCAAAACTCCAGAACTGTCCCCAGGTAAATTTAGCCCAAATTGCACCTGTTACTAAGCCAAGTATACTAAAAACGATCCCTACATTTACACTTTCTACTGCTCTAATATCATCTGCTTCTTTTCCGTATAACAAATTCTTAATACTATAGAATACTGAAATTGAGAACAAGGTGAGCATGGCAAACCACATAGGTACGTGAAAATACAGGTTCCGTATTGTTTCATTTAATATGGCTAAATGAGGCACACCTAAAAGTAATCCTGCAATGGCGGTATACAAAACTAATACCGACCCTAAAATTTTCCACCAAAGTTTGTTCATTATATAGGCTTAATTGTAACAAAGGTAATAACTGGCCGTGTATTTCCCATTTAATCTCTCCATAGATATGGAAAAAGTAGCAAGGTTACCGCAGCAACGAGGGCATTTATGATTAAAAGCAAACCAATTTCATCCAAACTTACACTTCTGTCCAGTCCATCTATTGCATTTTTTGTCAATTTAATCAGCACAATCAGAACCGGTATAATAACCGGAAAGCTCAATATTGCCATCAACATGCCTCCATTACCTGCTTTTGAGGCAATTGCCGAGATCATTGTAAAAATGGTTGAAAAACTTAAGCTACCTAATACAGTTGCAACGATGTAAAGTCCAAGATCCTGAGGTATATAATCAAATACCATCATGTAAAAAAACAATGCTATTAGGGTAAGCACCATCATCAAAAGCACATTATAAATTGTTTTGGAGATGATAAGTGCCAAAGGGCTTGCTATCGTATAAATGTACAGTTGCTGACCTTTACTTTCATGTAAAAAACCTTTCGAAACTGCGTTTATAGAGGCGAAAAGCATGATAATCCAAAACAGTGCATTCCAGGTAACCGGAACTATGCTTACAAAAGACAGAAAACACACAAAAACAGTTGATACTACATAAAGCAGAACCCCATTAAGTGCATATTTTGAGCGCCATTCCAGCAGCACCTCTTTTTTAATTAAATATTTTACCTGGTGTAGTAATTGCATGCTGTGGCAAAGATAATTTTTAATCGCTTATTTCCGAGCTATATGAATGTTTTGTAAACTTAATATGAATATTATTGTAGTAGAAAATGAATCCCAGACGATGAATGAGTATTTAGATATCATAATAAGAAGTCTTGCTGTTTATGCTTTTATGCTTGTGGCAATTCGCTTAACCGGCAAAAAGGAGCTCTCGCAGCTTAATACTACCGATGTAGTATTGATTTTACTTATCAGTAATGCTGTTCAGAACGCTATGGTGGGCAATAACACAAGTCTCTTGGGAGGTTTGGTTGCTGCAGCAGTATTGTTTGCTTTAAACTTCGCGTTAAAAAAGCTCATGTTTAAAAACAAAAAGCTGAGAGACCTTATCTCTCAGCATCCTGAAATCCTTATCCACAATGGCAAATTAAATTTTGACAAGCTTGGCAAACTGGATATCACCAACGAGGAACTTGAAGAAGCCATGCGGGAACATGGAATTGAAAAATATAAAGATGTAAAATTGGCTATTCTTGAAGTAGACGGAAACATCAGTATCATCAGTGGTGACGAAACGCTGAAACACACCCAATTTAAAAGAAAAAGAAAACACAAATCACTTGGCGATTTGAATTAACCAATTCTTTTATCTACTTAACTTCAACAACTTCACTTACTACAATAACCTTTGTTTTTCTTACCGTAATTAAAATAAATGCTCCGGCAGCAATAACATACCAGCCCCATTTGTACTTTACCATACCAGCTCCAAAATTGATTAGCTTGGTAAAATGGAGGAAGCTAAATGAATCGTGTGCTTTAAAATATATCCCGGCCAACGTGATCAGCACTAAAACAATTCCACCCCAACCGGCAAGCTTTATTAGTCCTGCTTTATTTGCAAATGCACCGATTAATCCAATTACTACCAATATATAAAAAGCAATAGCTAGTCTCTGATCAATATCAAAATAATTCCAGTTACCAATAATTGGAATACGCATAAGTGGGCACATCCCTCCTACGGCCATAATTACTGACCCTATAATTCCTTGCAATCTCATTTTACTTATCCCTGAGTATTGATTCCCATTTTATCAGCGAAATGTGCGCAATAATCACGCAAATCTTCAACTATAAGCGTTTCTCCGGTAGCCTTTAAAAAACTATCGCCCATAGTTTGCAAGGTTTCATAAAAAAAACGCTTCATTTCATCAACAGGCATATCCTTAGTCCAAAGGTCAATACGCATTGAGTTTTTATAGTTATGATCCCATAATGCAAGCATCATAGATTTAACCGGAACTTGTTCCTGAGTTTGTGCATCTGTAGATTCCCAAAGAATATTATCAGGAACATTATTATCGTCTAACTGAACGGTGATTTTAATTTCTGCTTGCTTCATTAACTTATACTAGCTTTTATTATAAATATTAAAATGGTGATGAAAATAACTAACATGCCTTCTACAACCCATAGTTTTTTCAGATTTAAAATAAACCTTCTAAAAATTTGATCGGAGATAAAAGCAACAACTGCGGTTAAAAAGCTAAATCCGACAAGAATCCCTGTAATATCTACATATTTAGGATTCCCCTCTTCTTTTTTATTTATTAGCAGCAGTACAGCGATAACCAGACAAATTGCTGAAACAATATTAAGGGGTGTCAGTTTTACTTTCAATGTCTTTAACTATTTTTTGAATTTCTTCTTTTTCCACGCAGGCTGCTTATTTGTTTTATTTCTTGCAGCAGCTGCAATAGCGGCAGCATGTTTTTTCTCATGGAATGCGCCTTTAAAATCAGGATCTTCTTTACGCTTTTGATCGTCAATTGCACGATTTATAGCCTGTTTCTCCTCATAAGGTGTTTCTTCCACAAAAACTTCCGCCGGCAAAGGTACAACAGAGATCTCCTGTCTTATTAATTTTTGTATTTTCTCAATGTAATATTTTTCGGCAGGTGTATAGAAAGTAAGTGCATCTCCTTTAGAATATGCTCTTCCTGTACGGCCAATTCTATGTACATAATCTTCAATGATGATCGGTACATCAAAATTGATTACATGACTTACTTCTGAAACATCAATACCACGGGATGCCACATCGGTTGCCACCAATACTCTAATGTTACCTTCTTTAAAATTATTTATAGAGTTGATTCTTGTATTCTGGCCCTTATTGGCATGGATCACCCTAACAGCCTCTGCTCCAAACCTGCGCTCAATAAAACTAAAAATATTATCGGCTACAGTTTTTGTTTTACAGAAAATGATCAGTCTTTTAAACTCCTCATCATTTTTCATTAAGTGCTGTAGCAGGTTAATCTTCGGTTTAAAGTTTGGTACTTCATACAAAGTTTGTGTAACCGTTGCTGCTGGCGTGGCCTGCTCTGCTACCTCAATTATAGTTGGGTGCTTTAAAAAATCACCTGCAATCTTTTGCACAAGGTTGCTCATTGTAGCCGAAAACAAAAGGTTCTGTCTTTTGCGGGGTACAACCTCTAAAATTCTATGAATGGAGCCAATAAAGCCCATATCCATCATTTTATCTGCCTCATCAAGTACCAAAAACTTGATGTATTGGGTATTGATATGACCTGCGAGATAAATATCTAAAAATCTTCCTGGCGTAGCTACAATAATATCAACACCGGCTTTAATTTGTTCAATCTGAGTTTTAGGCCCAAGTCCTCCATAAACAACAACAGTACGCAGATCCGTATATTTTGAGAAAATCTGGATATGTTCTGTAATCTGCATTGCAAGCTCTCTTGTTGGAGCCAATATTAATGCACGTGCAGAATCGCCCTGCGCATATTTCAATTGCATCAGAATAGGTAAAACATAAGCGGCAGTTTTACCGGTTCCGGTTTCGGCAATACCAAAAATATCCTGACCGGATAATACAGGTGCTATTGCTTTTTCTTGTATTGGAGTTGCAACAGTAAATCCTGCATCGGCAACAGCATTTAAAATCTGTCGATTTAGGTTAAACTCTTCGAATTTTTTGGGCATTCGGCAAAAATAGTCAAAATTTATTTACTGACCTGTGGTTTTTAACTGGCACATTATTCCGACTTCTGTTTTTATTGTGCGCATAGCGGCATCAAAGATTTTTTTATTTAAGTTTGACACCATGAACACCATACTGATAAAAGCTGCTTCAATTGTAAATGAAGGCCGAATAGTAGTCGCCGACGTACTCATCAAGGCTGGATTTATTGAAAAAATTGCACCAAACATTAATGAACCTGCCGATCAGGAAATCAATGCTGAAGGATTGCATCTCTTTCCTGGGATGATTGATGATCAAGTCCACTTCAGAGAACCGGGCCTTACTGACAAGGCAGATATTTTTTCTGAAAGTATGGCTGCAGTGGCTGGAGGGATCACATCCTTTATGGAAATGCCTAACACAATACCAAACACATTAACGCAGGAATTACTTGCGGATAAGTATTTGATCGCCTCTGAAATGTCGCTTGCGAACTATTCCTTCTTTATGGGGGCATCAAACACCAATATTGAAGAAGTATTAAAAACCGATCCAAAAAATGTTTGCGGAATTAAAGTTTTTATGGGTTCATCAACGGGCAACATGCTGGTCGACAATGAAACGGTTTTAGAAAACATTTTCAAAGAAGCCCCAATGTTAGTTGCAACTCATTGTGAAGATGAGGCAACCATACGAGCAAACATGGCTTTATACAAAGAAAAGTATGGCGAGAACATTACTATTGACATGCACCCTTTGATCAGAAGTGCGGAAGCTTGTTATATTTCTTCGTCGATGGCTATTGAGCTTGCAAAAAAGCACGGAACTCGCTTACACATTTTACACATCTCAACTGGTAGAGAGGTTGCGTTGTTTGACAACATAACTCCTCTAAAGGATAAAAAAATCACAGCTGAAGCTTGCGTTCATCACCTTTGGTTTGATGACAAAGACTATGCTACCAAAGGAAACTGGATAAAATGGAATCCTGCTGTAAAAACAGCGGAAGATAAAGATGCCATTCTAAAGGGAGTACTTGATGATTATATTGACATTATAGCTACTGACCACGCTCCACATACCATTGCGGAAAAGGAACAGTCTTATTTGAAAGCTCCATCTGGCGGTCCATTAGTGCAGCATGCATTGCCTGCTTTATTTGAAATGTATCATCAAAAAAAGATCACACTAGAAAAGATAGCTGAAAAAACGGCACACAATGTTGCCACCTGTTTCAATATCGATAGAAGAGGCTTTATTAGAGAAGGTTATTGGGCAGATCTTGTATTGGTAAACTTGAATGATCCATTTAAAGTAACCCGACAAAATGTACTTTACAAATGTGGCTGGTCTCCTTTTGAAGACCAAACATTCCAGGCAGAAGTAACACACACCTTCGTATCAGGTAATCTTGCTTATCAAAAAGGAAGATTCATGACTAGAGAAAATGGGAAAAGATTAGCCTTTAACAGGTAATGAATGCAGCTTATAAGCCTGAAGTACGGAAATTTGTTATCCTGTTATTCCTTGCAACACTTGTTTTTTTGGCTGGCTTTTTTAGTCAGCTCATTGAAAACATTTACTCAGAAGGGTTTTACCAGATCAGCTCTGTTGTTCAGCGCTTTATAAGCTCATTAGTTCCTTTTGCGCTTGGCGATTTTCTTTATTTGCTGTTAATTCTATTTGTTATCAGAAACTTATTTCTATTCTATAAAAAGATAGCAGGTAAATTATTAAAAAGAGAAGATCGAATAAAAGTACCATTACAGGTAGTCAACCTTATTCTTATTCTTTATTTGCTTTTTAAAATCCTTTGGGGCTTAAACTATTCGCGACCCTCAATCTCTAAAAAACTGGGAATAAATGATGAGAAATACGATACCACTGAACTGGTTTTGCTTGGAAAATTCTTTATTAATAAATTGAATCATCTTCAAAAAGTCCAAAAAACGAGGTACAGCATTACGGAATTAGAAACTAAAGCTAAAGCTGGCTTTGATAAAATGGAACAAACAAACCCCATTTTTAAATACCGGAGTCCTGCTGTAAAACCTGTTTTAAATAGTTGGATAGTTACTAAAATCGGTATTGAAGGATATTACAACCCACTTTCTGGAGAGGCCAACGTAAATACGAGATTACCTTCAATCTCTCTACCTTTTGTTACTTGTCATGAAATAGCGCATCAACTTGGTGTAGGTCGTGAGGATGAGGCAAATCTTATCGGTTATTTGGTCGCCTCAAATATCACCGACCCTAATTTTCAATATTCAGCATCTTATGCAATGTTAAAAAGCATCCTTTTTGAGATCAGAATCAAATCTCAGGAAGATTATGATGCGCTTTACGCTACCATCAATACGGGCACGATACAGGATTTTAAAAACGATCGTGATTTTTGGCGGAAGTATAACAACGAGATGTTTGGATACCTTGATGTTGCTTTTGATAGGTTTTTAAAGCTAAACAACCAACAGAAAGGCACAGACAGCTATCAGGACATTGTTCTTTGGCTTTACAATATCCATAAAAAAGACCTTCGAAATCAATAAAAGGTCATAATAACTTCATTAGCGACAAACAAATTCATTCTAATTAAGAATTACCTTAAAACATTCCTAAATTTGCCATACTATGGCAAAAATATCCATCAACCTGGCAACAGGCTCATTGCAACAAGAAGAGATCATCGTTGGAATTGATTTAGGAACAACTAACAGTCTGGTTGCTTTTATCGATCCTGATAAAAACCCGAAAGTGATAAATGACACTGGCAAAGGTTTATTGGTTCCTTCTGTTGTACATTTTAATGCACAAGGTGATGCTTTAGTTGGTAATGAGGCCAAAGAATTTTTAATTACCGATCCATCAAACACCATATTTTCGGTTAAACGTTTGCTCGGAAGGTCATACAAAGATGTAGCCAGTCATCAGGATACTTTCTCTTATAAAATAATTGATGACGAGAATGATTCTCTGGTAAAAATTAAAGCCGGCAACAAATTCTACACACCAATTGAATTGTCTGCAGAGATTTTAAAAGAGCTTAAAGCAAGAGCAGAACACGCACTTAAAACACCTGTCAACAGAGCAGTAATTACTGTTCCGGCGTATTTTAACGACAGTCAGCGACAAGCAACCCGTGACGCAGGTAAACTTGCGGGCCTTGATGTTTTAAGGATTGTAAACGAGCCTACGGCAGCTAGTTTGGCATATGGGCTTGGTATAGATCCTACTCAACAAAAAACCATAGCAGTTTATGACTTAGGTGGAGGAACCTTCGACGTGTCTATACTTTCTATTCAAAACGGAATATTTGAAGTATTATCAACTAATGGCAATACCTTTTTAGGAGGTGATGATTTTGACCGTGCTATAGTTCACTATTGGATAGAAAAAAACAAATTAAACAAAGAAGATCTCGCGATAGACTCAAGCTTAATGCAAGCCTTAAGGTTAAAAGCGGAAGAAGCTAAAAAAGCTTTGACCACCCAAAACCTGTTCAATGAAAGGCTTGGAGAAATCTGGTGCTCTATAGACAAACAAACTTTTGAGCAATTGATTGCGGCTAAAGTAGAAGAAACCATAAACTCATGTAAGCAAGCTTTAAGCGATGCTAAATTAAACATAGAGAATATTGATGAAGTAGTACTTGTTGGAGGTTCTACCCGTACCCCATACGTTAAAAAACAGGTTGCCGACTTCTTTGGCCGCACACCTCATGATCAGATAAACCCTGATGAAGTAGTTGCGTTAGGGGCCGCAATACAAGCAGATATCTTGGCAGGAAACAGATCTGACATCCTTTTGCTTGATGTAACCCCTTTATCATTAGGAATTGAAACAATGGGTGGTTTAATGGATGTGATTATCCCAAGGAATGCAAAGGTTCCCACAAAAGCAGGCAGACAATATACCACATCAATTGATGGACAGGTAAACATGAAAATCTCTGTATTTCAGGGAGAGCGTGATCTTGTTCAGGAAAACAGAAAACTAGCTGAGTTTGACCTTAAGGGCATTCCATCTATGCCAGCCGGCCTACCGAAGGTAGACATCAATTTCCTTTTAAATGCTGATGGTATTTTAACCGTACAGGCTATTGAATTACGCTCTGGCGTAAAACAAGAAATAGACATTACACCTAGTTATGGCCTTACTGATGAAACTGTTGAAAAAATGCTGATTGACAGTATTACACATGCAAAAAGTGATGTAGAGCAAAGAATGTTGATTGAAGCCAGAAGTGAAGGTGAACAATTGACGTACACTGCTGAACGTTTTATTGAAAAACATGGAACTTTCCTTACAGCAGACGAAATAACAAACACTAATATTCATATTGCCGCACTTAAAGAAGCGTTGGCTAAGGCAGATAAAGATGAAATTCTTAAGAAAGCTGATGAATTAAATGAATTTACACGCCCATTCGCTGAACGTATAATGGATGTAGCAGTTTCCTCTGCAATGAAAGGAAAAAGCATAGACAAATAACCACCATAAAGGTTTCTTTATATAGTTTTACGGAAATGAAATACACTTTTATTTCCGTAATGTTTGTTACAGCATTCATGCTGTTCAGTTCCTGGGGCTTCTTTGCTCACATTAAAATCAACGAACTGGCAGTTTTTACATTACCCTCCGGTATTAGCCGATTCTACAAGGTGAATATAAAGTACATCTCTGAGCATGCGGTTGACCCTGACAAACGTCGATATGCAGATACAGGAGAAGCTTCCCGGCACTATCTTGATGTTGAAGTATATGAACAGAATATTGATAGCATTCCACGTAAATGGGATAATGCAGTAAAAAGATATGGTCAGGAAAAATTAACCAAAAATGGCATCCTTCCATGGCAAATTCAAAGAAGTTACTATAAACTGGTAAATGCCTTTAAAAGCAGAGATTCTTTAAAAATACTAATCTATTCGGCCTATCTGGGGCATTACATTGCCGATGCTCACGTACCATTACATACTACGCAAAACCACAACGGACAATTAACCAATCAGGTCGGCATTCATGCTTTTTGGGAAAGTAGGCTTCCTGAACTATTTTCTAAAGATTACAACTATCTGGTAGGGAAAGCAAAGTACATCGAAAATCCCCTTGCAGAAACATGGAATGTAATAACTCACACACACAGCCTTGTAGATTCTGTTTTAGTACTGGAAGCAGTTTTAAGTAATACATTTCCAGAATATAGGAAATATAGCTTTTCAGAAAGAAACAATCAGGTGCTTAAACAATACTCTGTAGAATACGCCACAGCATACCATAACATGATGAACAATATGGTTGAAAAACAAATGAAATCTGCTATACTAACCATTGGCTCATTCTGGTACTCTGCATGGGTTGATGCAGGTCAACCCCTACTAGAAAACTAGCCTTATTATGCTATTTTATCAGTTTGTTCTTCAACAACAGTTTCTTGTTTTACTTCTTTCTTTTTAAACTTAGATTTTAAAGCTGCAAAAACTGCAGGGAAGAAAGTGACAACAGCAATCACTACGATTACGATATCAAAATTATTTTTAACTACCGGAATCTGACCTAACAAGAATCCTGCAAGTAATAAACTGGCTATCCAGGCTACACCACCAATGATATTAAAGAAGGTAAATCTTCCGAAAGGCATTTTCGCCACACCAGCCACGAATGGAGCTATAGTTCTAAAAATAGGTAAGAAACGGCTAAAAATGATGGCTTTACCACCATGTTTTTCAAAGAAAATATGTGATTGATTGTAATATTCGAGTTTCAATATTTTATTGCTTTCCTTAAATACTTTCACTCCAAAAAAACTACCCAGTTTATAATTTAAGGAATTACCTGCAATAGCGGCTATAATCAATAGAATTAACATTACCCAAATGTTCAAGCCGGTGTTGCCTCCTGCAATTAAAGCACCCATTGCGAATAACAAAGAATCACCCGGTAAAAATGGGGTAACTACAAAACCTGTCTCGGCAAAAATGATTAAGAAAAGAATGGCGTATGTCCAATTCTGATAATCTCTAATGATCTCCTCCAGATGTTTGTCAATGTGAAGAAGAAAGTCTATTAAGAAAGTGAAAAATTCCAAGTTTTATAAATTAAGCCCAAAAATAAAAATATCATGGCAATAACCATGATATTTTTAAACTTAGTAATGTCATTTAATTAATTATTGTGCGATAATATGTCCGGTCAACTCAGTTGCCGATGCACCATCAACCCAAACAGTATAGTTTTTATCTGCAAGAAAGTTTCCACCTATCTCAGGCGAAGTAGTAACACCCGTACCTTTAAATGTGAATTTGGTGCCTGGATCTACGTCAAGATAAGATGAAACATTTCCAAAAGGTATCCCCGTTAAAAGATCTTTAGTACCTGAAACAACTGAAATAGAATTACCTAAAAGATAATTTAAATGAACGAACCTAACCCTTGCTTTGCCGGCAACCAATGATGGCTTCATGTCATCATTAATAATAGTTGCTACAAGCGACTCCTGAAGTGTTGTTGGGTTTTTCACTTTAATATAAAAAACAGTTGCATAAACACCAATTGGAACCCCTACAACCTGAGTAGCAGCATTAGCTGTCGTAGCACTAATATCCGCAAATGCAAATTGACTGCTTCCAGAGCTTACAGTAATATATGAGCTAGATTCGCCATAAGCAATCGCAGCACTGCTTTTTTTGGTCCCATTTAAATAAAACTCTTGTGAAGTTGATCCTCTTACTGCATTAACCGCCTTAACATATGCATCCCCAACCGGCTCCGGCTTAGGCTCCTTAAAACAAGAGCTAAGAAAAAGAACGCAAAGAGTTAGACTTAAAAAGAATGATTTTTTCATAGTAGTATTTTTAAACTTAAAACAATTCTAATCTAAACAGCAATGACTCGGTCAAAAACCAAGCCATTACAAATATCTAAATGAGTATTAATTATAATTATTTAACATTACCGGCATAACCAGCATCAAAACATCTTCGTTCTCATTGTTAGTTTGTGGAATTAACAAACCTGCACGATTTGGTGTTGAAAGCTCTAATGTAACTTCCTCTCCACTCAAATTGCTTAGCATTTCAATTAAGAAACGTGCGTTAAATCCAATCTCCAAATCTTCACCCTCATACTGACAGCTTAAACGCTCATGGGCTTCATTAGCAAAATCTAAATCTTCAGAAGAAATATTTAATTCGCTTCCACTGATTTTTAACCTTACCTGGTGAGTCGTTTTATTAGCAAAAATAACTACCCTACGTAGTGTGTTTAAGAATAAAGCTCTGTCTATCACCAATTTATTGGGATTATTAGCAGGAATAACCGCTTCGTAATCCGGATAACGCTCATCGATCAAACGACAAACAAGGTTTATGTTTTCAAATTTAAAGAAAGCGCTTGTTGCGTTGTAATCCACAGAAACATTCACATCTGTTGAAGGTAAAGCTGCCTTCAATAAAGTTAATGCCTTTTTAGGAAGGATAAAAGAAGACGACTTATCAGCTTTGCTATCCATACGTCTGTATCTTACCAATTTATGAGCATCAGTTGCTACAAAAGTGATATGTTCTTCAGACAATTGACAGAAAACACCCGTCATTGCCGGTCTTAGCTCGTCATTACTCACTGCAAAAATAGTTTTGGTAATCGCCTCAGTTAATACTGATGCAGGTAAGTTTACTGATGAAGCATTTTCAACTACAGGGATTTTTGGAAAATCATCTCCATTTTCACCGCTTAGTTTATATTTACCATCACCTGCACTTATCTCGATAGAGAATGAAGCATCATCAATATTAAAAGAAATAGGCTGATCTGGTAACGTTTTTAAAGTATCTAACAATATTCTTGCTGGTACAGCTACTTTACCACCCTCTTTAGATTCAACAGCCAAAGAAGTGGTCATGCTAGTTTGTAAGTCCGTTGCAGATATCGTTAAATTTCCGTCTTTAATTTCAAATAAGAAATTTTCCAATATAGGCAAAACAGTACTGCTGCTTGAAGCACCATTTACTGTTTGCAAATGTTTTAATAACGTTGATGTGGATACAATAAATCTCATAGTATGATCTTGTCAGTTCTCAAAAATATAAAAATTACCTTGCATACTTATGCTTGCGGTAATAATGTTGAAAAATCGCGAACGATATTAACAATAGTAAAGGAAAAACAACATTAATTAGTTGCCATTGCAACTTTTCAGTTCGCAAACGAACTTTATCCAACAGCCTGATCTTAACTTCTTTATTACGTAAAGCGATCAAATTGTCGTCATTAGATAAAAAGTCTGCAATATTTAATAACAATGCCTTATTTCCGTAGTTTCTTTCCGTATATCTGTCAAATCCCAAAGGAAAAACAGAACCATCTCTGGCACTTATCTGGTTTTTGAAGATATCTCCATCCCCAATCACGATCATTTTAGTAGGCTTGCTTTCTGCTGAAAGGTTATATGGCTCAGTAATTCCCGCAGGAACAGATCTATTCAAAAAAACTGATGGAAATTTACCTTCAATAAGCACTCCAACAGTATGGGGATTACTCGCATATTCACGGGGATCAGGCTGTTCCGCAACCATTTGCAGAGAAAGCATTTTAGGTGTATTATGCACTTTATTGTAACCCGAAGTTTGCAAAATCACCTTTTTACTAAGCCCCGTTACTCCAATAGTATCAACAGTACTTACAAATTCGCTCCTGATTCCATCAATATTTTTCACCAGGTTATTTGAAGTATCAGGCATCAGTATTGGATAAAACACCCAAGGTGCCATTTGAATTTGGCCCTGCCGTCCACCCATACTTAAAGGAATTTCAGCACAATTGGCATCCGCAATAAGATTATAATTAACTCTTGCCCCATACATGAATAGCATGTCATCAAGGTTTAGTTTTTTATTAAATGCCAACTGTTCACCGGCACCTCTTAAACTATCCAAACTAGCACCAACCTGATCTATAGACCACACTACCCTGCCTCCATTCATCACAAAATAATTGATCTTGTATTTTTCAGCCTCAGTAAATTCCTTTTCAGGTTTGGCAATCACCAATACTTTCAATTTATCCAAACCCGCCTTATCAATCTGATCCAAGTTTACCCTGCCTGCATCATAACGCTCCGACAAGGTTTTTATCGCATCACTTAAAAACAGATCTGAAAGTTCTCCATTCCCTTCAGTAAAACCTATCCTTGGATGCTCACCACTCAATACTTTTTGAATTGCTGAGGTAAATAAGTACTCAAGGTTCTGAATAGAATTATTGATGTTCTCTTCGTAATTACCTGAAGCATCCAGATTTTGCAATAATTTAACCGACAGCTGATGATCATTACCTTCAACAATAGCCATTGGGAATATTGTTTTCTGTGCAAATCCGTTATCATTCTTAATATTTAGGGTAGTAGGCTCTATTCCTATCTGATACAAATGATTGATAACAGTATCCTGTTCAGCTCCAGATAATCCTGAGATCGGATCAACAAATTCAATGTTAATGTCCGTACCTGAATATGCTTTATAATCGGTCAGCAGATCCTTTGTTGCATTTCTTAACCGTTTAAAAGCAGCCGGCAAATCACCATCCAAAAAGACAGTAATAGTTATTGGTTTTCCAGCCTCTTTTAAAATCGTTTTAGACTTAGGAGTAAGTGTAAATCGTTTCTCTTTGGTGAAATCTACTCTAGTATAAACATATTGCGCCCCTATGTTCAGCAATATTAATCCGATTACAAAAGCCAGTAATCTTACCATTTTATTCTCTCTCAACTTTACCATTTCCGCCCCCCTATTACCAGTTTAGTAATCCCTAAAAAGAACAGTACAAAAGTGACAAAATAAATAAGGTCGCGGGTATCTAAAACTCCTCTGCTTATGGATTGATAATGTTCATTTATACTTAAGCCCAGAAAAACAGTTTCCAGATAGCGCATAGAAAAGATCTTACTTAAAGCATCAAAACCGCTATAAGCTATAAAGCAAATAAATACTGCAACAGCAAAGGCTATAACCTGATTCTTAGTAATTGAAGAAGCAAATATTCCAATAGCCACAAATGAACTCCCCAATAGCACCAACCCTAAATAAGACCCAATTACTGCGCCTGTATCAATGTTTCCAACTGGCATACCCAGTTTATAAATAGAGTAATAATAGATTAATGTTGGTATTAATGAAAACAACACCAAAACGAAACAAGCAAAATACTTAGCCAAAATAATCTGCCAATCAGTTAAAGGCCGCGATGCTAATAAAACGTAGGTACCCTCACGTCTTTCTTCGGCAAATGAACGCATAGTTATTGCAGGAATAAGAAACATAAACAGAAATGGTGCAAGACTAAAAAAGCCTGTCAGTTCAGCATAACCATATTCCAATATAGAGGTATCAGGAAAAAACCAAAGCAATAATCCCGAAGCCAATAAAAACACACCAATGGTTATGTAAGCCATTAATGAGTTCAACAAGCTGAATAATTCTCTTTTAAAAACTGAGTACATTAATTTGCTTCTAAAAATTATATCCGGCCCTTATGCCAATAAACGATGTTGTACCTGTATTTTTAGTCCAGCTTTCATATCTTGCTCCTATATCCAATGATCCTGTATTTGATACAGGAATCTCGACACCCAAGCCTGGAGTATAAATAAAGGAGGCGCCACTCCCGCTAGTTGTAGCAATGGATGAACCAACCTCAGCTGTTCCATATATATTTTGAGTAAGAAAATACCTCGCACCAACTTTAATAGGTATAAAGCTTTGCATGTATTTCAACGTACCTATCGTCTGTTTACCATTAAATTTAATATACCCCACATTTCCGGTAATGTTTAACGATGTGGATACCGGGTGTTGATAAAGTATTGAACCTCCTACTCCGTAATTTGCAAAATCTCCAAAATCACCAATAGGTAAACCTATATCAAGTCCTATCCCCAATCTTGGTTCAGCAACCTGAGCACTTGATTGTGCATAGGCATTGGCAAACAAGAAAAGCATAAGTAAAACAGTAGAGAAGAATATTTTTTTCATTAGTTAAATTTCAATGAGCTGCAATATTATAAAATATACCCATGATAACAAAAAAGGGCCTCCTATTGGAAGCCCTTTTAACTCTTTTTCGGTAAATATTAATTACAAACCGAAGTTATATGCTAATCTAAGTCCGATGAAAGAACTAGTATGTGAATCAGCTGACCATCCTTCATAACGTCCACCCAATTCGATAGCTCCGCCGTCAGAAACAGGGAACTCAATACCTATACCAGGAGCGTAAGCAAAAGCCGTTTTTCCACCTGATTCAGTAGAGAAAGCAGCACCAAGTTCGCCACCTATATAAAAGTTCTCAGCCACAAAGTATCTTGCACCCGCTTTAACTGGTATATAACCAGCATTACCGCCTTTATACGTTACACCAGCCATATCAAAATCTTTACCTTTAAAACTTAAATAACCTGCACTACCAGTTAAATTCAAATTAGTAGCTACTGGATGTTGATACAATAATGAACCACCATAACCTAATTTAGTTGCATCACCAAAATCACCCATTGGAAATGCAAATTCGGCTCCAATACCTAACTTTGGACCTGTCATCGCAACATCTTTTTGAGCTTTAACGCTTGAAAATGCAAAAATGCCTGCGATTGCTGTTAGTAAAAATACTTTTTTCATTTCTGTTTAATTTAAATTGTGTAATTATAATCCTTAGATACAAAAACTTGGCCAATCGTTACAAAAAATAAAACCCTACGGTAAATAATTACTTAAAAACGCACAATTGACTTATTTTATTAACAAGTCAGTTTTCTAAAAATATCTTCAAGGGACGAAGATTGGTGTTGCTTTTTAAGTTCATTAATTTCTGCATTTGCTACAATCTTTCCTTTATTAAGGATGATAACCTCATCGCAAACCGCTTCAACTTCCTGCATAATATGTGTTGAAAGAATCACTATTTTATCCTTTCCAAGTTTCTTTATGAGCTCTCTAATGTCGCTTAACTGATTAGGATCTAGTCCTGATGTAGGCTCATCAAGTATTAAAATCTCAGGATTATGAATAATCGCCTGAGCTAGACCCACCCGTTGCTTATAACCTTTAGAAAGCATATTTATCTTTTTATGCTGTTCATCTGTTAGACCAACGGCTTCAATAGTTTCCTTAACCCTTTGCTCCGGACGCTGCAAACTATAAGTGTTGGCAACAAACAATAAAAACTCTTTAACATACATATCAGTATATAAAGGTGTATTTTCAGGCAGATAACCTATAATACGCCTAACTTCGATACTTTGGGTCTGAGAATCAAAACCACACAGTTGAGCTGAACCTGAGGTAGGCTTAAGATAACCTGTAAGCATACGCATGGTGGTAGACTTACCTGCTCCGTTAGGTCCCAAAAAACCCAATATCTTACCGGGCTTAGCTTCAAAGCTAACTTCATCGACAGCCTTTTGCTTATCGTAATATTTAGACAAATACTGTACTTTAATGCTCAATTTATGTAATTTTTACGTTTGGGGCAGAGATCATTTTCAAAAGTAGAAAAAACACCACGGCATTCATGGAAACCATTAAAATATTTTATCTAAGTTTGCATCATTATGGCAAAAAACACTAACGACGAGCAATTTAAAAATGTAATATCACACGCCAAGGAATATGGTTTTGTATTCCAAAGCAGCGAAATTTATGATGGGCTAAGTGCTGTATATGATTACGGGCAGTTAGGAGCAGAATTAAAAAACAACATCAAAACATATTGGTGGAAAGCCATGGTACAAATGCATGAAAACATTGTAGGTATTGATTCTGCAATATTTATGCATCCAAAAATATGGAAAGCAAGTGGTCACGTTGACGGCTTTAACGATCCAATGATCGATAATAAAGATTCAAAAAAACGTTACCGCGCTGATCAGTTATTAGAAGATAAGATTGCCCGTTACGAAAAGGACGGAAAAACAGATAAAGCTGCAAAGCTACAAGCTGATATGGATGAGGCTTTAAAAGCTGAAAACCTACAGGAATTAAAAACACTAATTGAACAACACGAGATCGCCTGCCCTGTAAGCGGGACTAAGAACTGGACTGATGTACGTCAGTTTAACTTAATGTTTAGCACCCAATTTGGTGCGATGGCCGAAGGTGCAGAAGAAATATATTTACGCCCTGAAACTGCACAGGGTATCTTTGTAAACTTCCTTAATGTTCAAAAATCAGGAAGAATGAAGATTCCTTTTGGAATTGCACAAATAGGTAAGGCTTTCAGAAATGAAGTAATTGCACGTCAGTTCATCATGCGTATGCGTGAGTTTGAGCAAATGGAAATGCAATTCTTTGTACGCCCTGGAGAAGATAAAAAATGGTTTGCTTACTGGAAAGAAGCTCGTTTGAAATGGCACCTGGCTTTAGGTACATCTGCAGAAAAATACAGATACCACGACCATGTTAAACTTGCGCACTATGCTAATGCGGCTACGGATATTGAATTTGAATTCCCTTTTGGCTTTAAAGAAGTAGAAGGTATTCACAGTCGTACAGATTTCGATTTGACGCAGCACCAAGAATTCTCTGGCAAGAAAATGCAATATTTCGACAATGATCTTAACGAAGAAGGAAAACCATATGGTAACTATGTACCTTATGTAATCGAAACTTCAATCGGTTTAGATCGTATGTTCTTGTTAACCATGATCAATGCTTTTGAAGAGCAGGATTTAAGTGATGGAGAAAAACAAGATAGCAGAACATTGTTACGCTTGCACCCTTGTCTTGCTCCTGTTAAAGTGGCAATTTTCCCGCTTACCAAAAAAGACGGCTTACCGGAAAAAGCAAGAGAAATCATGAACAGCTTAAAGCTAGATTTTAACTGTGTATATGAAGAGAAAGATGCTATTGGTAAACGTTACCGCAGACAAGATGCCATTGGTACTCCTTTCTGTTTAACAATCGACCACCAAACACTAGAAGACGATACTGTAACCATCCGTCATCGTGACACAATGGAGCAACAACGTATTGATATTAAAGATCTTCAGTCATTAATTGAAAGTAAAACAAGCTGGAAAAACTTGTTAAGATAATAGCTCACTAATAATCCAAAAGGGGATGTATCATAAGTTGATACATCCCCTTTTGGATTATTTCTTCAAAACACTACTCAGCGAATATTCCCAGTTCATTCTTGCAATGTTAAGAACTGAAATCTGTTGCGGACACTCTACCTCGCAGGCCTCCGTATTACTACAATGACCGAAATTCTCATCGTCCATTTGCTTTACCATAGAAAGTACTCTTTTACTTGCTTCCATTTGCCCCTGTGGCAGTTTTGCCAAATGAGAAATTTTAGCGGAGGTAAATAAAGCCGCGCTAGAATTCTTACAAGTCGCAACACATGCTCCACACCCTATACAGGCTGCAGAATCAAATGCCGACTCGGCCTGTTCATGCGAGATAGGAATTCCATTAGCTTCCGGTGCCTGACCAGTATTAACTGAAACAAAACCACCAGCCATAATAATCCTGTCAAAAGCAGATCTATCAACCCTTAAATCTCTTTTTATCGGAAAAGCAAGTGCTCTAAAAGGCTCTACATAAATGGTATCCCCATCTTTAAACTCGCGCATATGAAGCTGACAGGTAGTAAGATTTGCTATTGGGCCATGTGCCTGTCCATTGATCATCATTCCACACTGGCCGCAAATCCCCTCCCGACAATCATGATCAAACTCTACTGGTCGGTCTCCTTTTAAAATCAACTGTTCATTAAGGGTATCCATCATCTCCAGAAAGGACATATGTGGAATCACATTATCAAGCTCATAATCTACCAGTTTACCTTCGCTGGCAGCATCACTTTGTCTCCAAATTTTTAGATATAACTTCATAAGGCTGTTTATTTATAGCTTCTTACCGCCAGTTCAACATTTTCAAAGTGTAGAGGTTCAGGAATTAACAACTCTTCCTGTCCTTCTCCCTGCCATTTCCAGGCAGAAACAAAACAGAATTTTTCATCATTCCTTAGAGCCTCTCCTTCAGGAGTCTGATACTCTTCCCTAAAATGGGCTCCGCAAGATTCCTCACGAGTTAATGCATCCTGACACATCAAATCTGCCACCTCAAGATAATCGCCAATGCGCCCTGCTTTCTCCAACTCCCCATTCATTTCATCCTCTCCACCGGGAACTTTGAGGTCACTATAGAAATCCTCTCTCAACTTTTTTATTTCAGCTATGGCATGAATCAATCCATTCTTACTTCTCGATAAGCCACAATAATCATACAATAGCTTACCTAAAGTTTTATGGTAGTGATCAGCAGTTTTGTTTCCATTTATAGCCAACAGCTTACCTAGCTGGGCACGAACCTGTACCTCGGCATCAACAAATGCCTGATGATCTGTTGGCAATCTCTCTGATTTAATTTCACCGGCCAAATAATTCGAAACGGTATATGGAGCAATAAAATAACCATCAACACATGCCTGTAATAAAGAATTAGCCCCCAATCTATTGGCTCCATGATCCGCAAAATTGGCTTCGCCAAGTGCGAACAATCCGGGAATAGTAGTCATCAATTCATAGTCAACCCACAATCCTCCCATAGAAAAATGAGCGGCTGGAGAAATCATCATAGGCTCTACATAAGCATCAGTAGCCGTAATTTTACGATACATATCAAACAAGTTCCCATACTTCTCTTTAATACGTCCTTTACCTTGCTCTTTAATTGCTTTAGAAAAATCAAGATAAACAGCGTTTTTTTGAGGGCCAACCCCAAAACCTGCGTCTATTCGCTCCTTAGCAGCTCTCGAAGATATATCACGTGGAGCAAGATTGCCAAAAGCAGGGTATCTTCTTTCCAAATAATAATCACGTTCTGATTCGGGAATATCATTTGGCTTCCTGTCTTCGGAAGGCTTTAAAGGTACCCAGATTCTGCCATCATTCCGTAGCGACTCAGACATTAGTGTGAGTTTAGATTGGTAGTCGCCAGATTGAGGTAATGATGTTGGATGCACCTGTGTCCAGCTTGGACAAGCCATTAATGCACCTTTTTTATGAGCACGCCATATTGCAGAAGCATTACAGCCCATAGCAAGAGTAGACAGATAATAGATCTTTCCAAAACCACCCGTTGCCAAAATCACAGCATGCGCGCTATGTCGCTCTATTTCTCCGGTATCCAGGTTTCTTACAATAACACCTCTTGCCTTGCTATCAATTACAACTAAATCCAACATCTCATGCCTTGTGTATAGCTTTATGGTCTTAGCAGCAACCTGTCGCATTAATGCCTGATAAGAACCCAATAGCAACTGTTGTCCTGTTTGTCCCCTCGCATAAAAAGTTCTACTTACCTGTACTCCTCCAAATGACCTATTATTTAAATAACCTCCATATTCTCTGCCAAAAGGAACGCCTTGAGCAACTGCCTGATCTATCAATTGGGCAGAACATTCAGCCAGTCTGTAAACATTGGCTTCGCGAGATCTAAAGTCGCCCCCCTTTACTGTATCATAGAACATGCGATAAACGCTATCCCCATCATTTTTATAATTCTTAGCCGCATTTACACCACCTTGTGCGGCTACCGAATGTGCTCGCCTTGCAGAATCCTGAAAACAGAACGATTTAACATTGTATCCCATTTCAGCAAGTGATGCCGCAGCAGCACTACCCGCTAATCCTGTCCCAACTACAATAACGTCCATTTTTTTCCTGTTGGCAGGATTAACCAACTTAGCATGATCTTTATAAAAACTCCATTTATCCTTTAATGGTCCCGGTGGTATTTTAGCGTTCAGTTCCATAAAACATGTTGAGTTAAGTAAATATAAACGGGAATAATAGCGAAACCGATAGTGATTACATAGCTATAGCCTGTACCAAAAACCCTTACCCACGAAACGTATTTAGGGTGATAAAGACCTAAAGATCTTGCCGCACTATAAAAGCCATGTAACAGATGATACCCCAGCGCAAACATCGACAGTACATAGAACAGCACATACCACCAATCCTTATATGCAGCAATCACTATTGCATACAAATCTTTAAGCCCATTTTCATCCTTTGGTAAACTTCCAAACTTGTACTGATACCAAAAATCCTTGAAATGAAAAACTAAAAAGATCAGGATCAATGTGCCGAGAATCCCCATATTTCTTGAGTACCATTTACTAGCCTTTCCTCTGTTATCTACCGCATATTTTCCGGCTGTTTTGTTATTTTTAAGTGTAATTACCAATGCATCCAGGCAATGAATAATAATTGATGCATAAAGGACGTAAGAAATGATCTTTATAAAAATATTGCCTGATAGCAACTGAGAATAACCATTAAAACTAGGCTTTGCCTGTTCGGCAGGCAATAACAGCTGTAAATTCCCAAGCAAATGAATGACAAGAAAAAAGCACAGGAACAATCCGGTAAGCGCCATTAGTGTTTTTCGCATCAGCGTAGATGCTCCGTTTTTATTATCCATAAGCCTTAAAATTAATATAAGCCAATAACTTTCCACCAGAGGCCACCAATTCCCATCCAGATCAGAAGAAAAACTATACTTAACACAAATCCTTTTGACCACCAGTCCTTCACATCAACAAAGGTACTCCCAAAAAACACTGGTGCCGGGCCATGCCCATAGTGCGTTAATGTTCCGAAAATACCACCGCAAAAACCAAGAGATAAGGCAAGCAACATTGGCGGAATTCCAATTGTGATACCTACACCAAGCAAAGCGGCATACATAGATGCCACATGAGCTGTTGCACTTGCAAACATATAATGGCTATAAAAGTAAACCAGGATGATAATTGGGAAAGCCATAGTCCAACTCAGCCCCCCTATTTTTACCCTTACCAATTCACTAAACCACGGAATCAAGCCAAGAGAATTTAGTGAGCTTCCCATCATAACCAAAGCAGAGAACCATACAATCGTATCCCAGGCGCCTTTTTCACTTTTCACATCTTCCCAGGTTAAAACCTGAGATAACAACAAAAACACTAAACCAATAAAGGCTGTAGTAGTGGCATCAATTTTAAAAATATCGCCGGTAATCCATAAAAAAAGCAAGACAACGAAGGCAGTTAACATCAACCACTCATTACGTGTAACCGCTCCCATTTCCTTCAATTTTTCCGAAGCCATTTTTGGAGCTCCCCCTGTCGATTTAATTTCTGGAGGGTAGATTTTGTATAAGATATAGGGAACTAAAATTAAAGAGATTATTCCCGGAATAATGGCAGCCCACATCCAGGACATCCATGTGATATCAATCCCTAGATCTGCTGCAAATTTCTGGCACATAGGATTACTTGCTGTACCTGTTAAAAACATCGATGATGTTATGAGATTGACATTATAGCAACTTAGCGTTAAATATCCTCCGAGTTTACGGTGTGTTTCAGGTTCCTCTGGCACAGATCCAAAGTTCAATGCCATAGATTTCATAATCGGGTAAATAATACCTCCGCCCCTGGCAGTATTACTTGGGATAGCAGGTGCCAATACCAAATCTGCCAATCCCAATCCATATCCCAAACCCAATGAACTTTTGCCAAAAACTCTGATAAAGAGATAGGCTATTCTGCTACCGAGACCTGTTTTAATAAAGCCTCTAGCTATAAAAAATGATATGCCAATTAACCAGATAACCTTATCCCCAAAGCTACTTAGCGCCATTGAGATAGATTTGCCAGGATTACCGGGAGCTAAAACACCTGTTAATGCTACTAGCGCAATAGCAATCATAGACATTGTGCCCATCGATGCCGCTTTTAAAATAATACCTAAAATGGTTGCCAAAAAAATAGCCAGTAAATGCCATGCTTCAGGCTTCACACCTTCTGGAGCTGGCAAAAACCAAATTAACAACCCAAAAGCCAATGTAGCCAACATCATTTTGTAGTTGATCTCTTTCATAATTTAACGGGTTAGAATGTTTTAAATATTTTAAAATCTTGCTTGTACCTGGCAAATGACCCTATTGGTATTGTATTGCGTTGTATTAGGAATATTTCTTTCGTACCTATCCATTAAGTACCCCAATTGAACCCTAATTGCATATGCTTCGGCAAAAGAAGCACTTATCATTGGAATATAACTTTGCCTGGCATTTCCTGTTTGTTTAAAATCTGAATCCAGATATTCATATCTCATGGCAAACTCCAGACTTTTAAGTCGTGCATTTTTAATGCTGTAAGCTATATTTGGCAGTACATAGATACCACGCATTGCATACTCACTTACCGGAGTGACGGGGGTTTCCTGACCAAAGAATGCCACACTGTTTATACCTTGTTTGTATTCTGAGACAAGTTCTACACCCCACCTCTCATTAAGCTGTTTCTTATAATCGATGTCAGCTCCATAGGCCCATATTTTTTGTCCCATATTTTTACCAACACCGCCACTTGCACCCAATTGAACAGCTTTACTTAAACCAACAACAATTCGGGCAGGAACTATTTTACCATCATCATTATCACTTACCTGATTTCGGTTGTTACCATTAAAAATGCCTATGTAATATTTTACAGGAACGTCGGTATTTTTGATTTCTCCAAAATAGGTTGCCCCAATCTGAAAGCTCTGCCAACTGTTTGATCCAAATAAATAGTATTGATTAGAATAATCAATGGAACGAACAAAATCAACAGGATAGTTATCTTCCTGACCAAATTGAGGTCTAAACTGTCCAAATTGAAAGTTTACATAGTCATTAACGCTATACTTAATGTATGCATTTTCAAGCACCTTATTTTGAGGATTTCCGGTAAAGTCCCCAAAATTGACCAGGATAACGGCATTAATACGGTCGTTGATGGTCGCATTTACCTGGAAGCGTGCGCGCTTCACAGAAAAAGAGTTGCGAGAAAAATGCTCATCACCGGCATGATGTAAACCGGTAATGTCAATATCCTGATCGAGCGAATAATTAAACTGAGTTTGCAACATTCCTGAAAAATTGATCTTAGCTTTTTCAGAAACAGGGACACTTATTCCTTGTGCTTTAATCAAAATGGGGCTACAAAACAACAAGGTGGCGATAATTTGAGAACTACATTTCATAGGGATGATTTACGCAAGTGTTTCCGTTAAAGCAAATTAATGAAAAACCAAGGCTAAAAAAAGTGTTTAAAGTTATTATTTTTGATAATGTGTATCATTTTATATTGAGAGGTCTTACATTATGTTTAAATGAACAAGTGAGATTCTCACCTACCACAAACAGCACCCCTTCAAGCTATTTAAATTAATTCTAAATAAATTTGCTTCTATAGCACAGAGGTATTACTTTTGCGGCCAGTTAGAATTGATCTAAATAAAACAAATGAAACACTTATACAAATTACTTATTCTTACAAGTTTTATTTTCTCTGGCATTGCTGCTTCTGCTCAATTGGCATCTGCGCCTGCAAGAGGAACAATAAATGGAAAAATCAAAACCAATGATGGAAAACCTGCAGCCTATGTAAGCGTTCAAATTGTTGAGAATAACAAAAAAACAGCATCTGATGAAGACGGAAATTTTAGTTTTAACAATCTAAAAACCGGCGAATACACGCTTAAAACTTCATATGTAGGTTTACAAGTACAAACTCAAAAAGTATCGGTTACTGAAGGACAAACTTCAACTGTTGAATTTACATTATCAGAAAATTCTGCTCAGCTAGATGAAGTAGCTATTAGCGGATACAGAACACCTAATGAAAAACCGGTAAGCGTTGGAAAAATTGCTATTGCTCCAAGAGACCTACCTCAATCAGTTCAGGTAATTGGCGCTCAGGTTATTGCAGATCAGCAAGCTAATCGTTTAAGTGATATCATGAAAAACGTAAACGGTGTTGCTTTAGGTGCTAACCGTGGATCAGTTGGTGATAACTTTTTTGCCAGAGGATATAGCCTTGGTGCCAACAATATCTTTAAAAATGGTGCAAGAACAACTATTGGAGGTTTCCCTGAGGCAAGTACATTAGAATCGGTAGAGGTTTTAAAAGGTAGTTCTGCACTATTGTATGGTGGTGTGAGTGGTGGTGCTGTAGTTAATATGGTAACTAAAAAACCTAAATTTGAATACGGTGGTGAGGCATCTATGCGCGTTGGAAGCTACGATCTTTATAAACCAACTGTAGATGTCTACGGTCCTATTTCTCAAAAAGTTGCATTTCGTTTAATCGGAACCTATGAAACTGCAGATAGTTATAGAGACAATGTTGATTCTAAAAGATTCTATGTAAACCCATCTCTCCTTTACAAAATCAGTGAAAATACAGATTTAACAATCCAAGGAGATTACCTGAAAAGTGACTTCACTCCTGATTTCGGTATCGGTACTATTGGCAATAAATTATCTCCTCTTGGAAGAAATGTATTTATTAATACTGATTGGGCGTATAACAAAACAAATACTGCAACTGCACAAGCTGCCTTAAATCATAAACTTAACGACAACTGGAAATTAAATGCAGTAGTCTCTCTACAATCTTATAATAGAAACTATTTCTCTTCAGAGCGTCCATTTGCTGACAATGCGGGGGTATGGTATCGTTCCCTAACACGCTCTAAAATCAAAGAATTAACTTATAATGAGCAAATCAATTTAACCGGGACATTCAAAACAGCTTCAATTGCGCATACTTTACTAGTTGGTGTTGATGCAGATCAGTCTAATACAACAACCGGAGGTTTCAGCAATCCTAACATTCAGGATAAAACTACAAATCCTGCAGGGACAGCATATTATGATTTGGTGAATATTCTTGATCCATCATCATTTAACATACCAACAAACTTTAACACTCCTGAAACTAATCTTCTAACAAATGCCAAAGCCCCAGTTTTCAGAATGGGTGGTTTCGTACAGGATTTAGTTGCATTAACAGATCAGTTTAAAGTTTTAGCAGGTGTAAGATGGTCATTCCAAAAAACGCCAGTTGTTACAACAACTAAAATATCTGATCGTAGCACAAGTAAACCTGATAAGGCAGAAGATAAAATCGACAAAGCATTCTCTCCAAAAGTAGGCCTTATCTATCAACCAATTAAAACTACCTCTATCTATGCAAGTTATTCAAATAACTTTGTTTCAAATGCAGGTATAGACATTAATACCAATGCAGCAATGGATCCATCAATTATTGATCAATACGAAGCAGGTGTAAAAAATGATTTCCTTGATGGTCGACTTTCAGCAAACGTTACTTATTATAAAATTAAAAATGATAAATTTGCCCAAACCGCCATTAATGATGCTACTAAAAAAGAATTTACCGGCAAAACTGAAAGTGATGGTTTAGAATTGGATCTAACTGCTACACTTGTTGAAGGATTAAATTTCATTGCAGGATATAGCTATAACTATATGCGTTATACTGAAACAGCTGATAAAACTCTTCAATTAAATCCGGATGGCACCCCTAAACTAGATGACAAAGGAAATCAAGTTTATAATGGTGGCTTCGTAGAAGGAGAGCGTCTTGTTGGAACAACCAAAAACACGGCAAATGCTAGCTTGTTCTATACATTTAGCGAAGGTGCTGTTAAAGGATTAAAACTTGGTGCTTCTGCTTTCTATACAGGAGACCGTAATGGTGGTAGGAATACCAATAAATTAGGCACTTCTACAGGTATTATCCCAGTTAAAGCTTTTACTACTGTTGATTTCTCTGCAGGTTATGCTTACAAAAAGTTCACCATTCTTGGTAAGCTATCTAACATAACTAATGAATTGAATTACTATGTTCATGAGAACTATAGTGTAAATCCAATTCCTCCACGACAATTTGTTACTACGCTTAGCTACAGATTCTAAGTATCTATACAATATAAACGAAAAAGGCGCCTATGGCGCCTTTTTCGTTTATATTGGCCTGGCTTTTGCTATTCTCTGCAAATCATGAAACTGTTATTAATATCTACCCTATTCCTATTTTCTTTTTTTATACCTACTTCAATAAAAAACACCTCAGACTACTATGAATGGTCTAGAGAAGAGTTAAAAATGGCCAATACTGCCGGTAACTCAAGCTACCTGACGGGAGAAGAAAAGGACCTCGTTATTTATATGAATCTGGCCCGTATGGATGGAGAAAAGTTTTTCAATACTTATTTCCAGGATTTTGTTGACGATTACAACAAAAAAATAATGAAATACAGCAATTATAATGAACTTAAAATAAGTAGAAACGACAAGTACTACAGAAGTTTGAAACAACAGATTAGCGCTATCAAAGATCTTCCTATGCTTTGGCCAGATGAGGCGTTATCTGTAGTAGCAAAACAGCACGCCAGAGATATGAACCGTAATAATTTTACCGGTCATAAATCCAGTGATGGAAGATCTGTTAAGGATAGGATTTCGAAAGTATACCCGAAAAGATCAAATGGCGAAAACCTTGCCTTTGGATTTTCTAGTGGTCTCGAAAACATTTGTATGTTATTGCTCGACAAAGGAGTGCCAGATCTTGGACATAGAAAAATAATTCTGGGCGTCTCCTATGGACTCAACTATGTTGGGGTAAGTATTCAACCACATAGGAAATACGGATATTCCGCCGTAATTGATTTTGTTTCCTTGCCTCAACAATAAAATCATTAAACAACATGCCGTTAATTTATTATTAACAATTCGTTTTCAAAATACTTAAATTTACCGCTTCTAATTATAGACAGTTGAAAATTAAGAACACAAAAACGGTAAATCTTTACCTGGCACTAGCATATCGGTTTTTTATTGTATTGATTTTATATACACTTTGCCGACTAGGTTTCTACGCCTTTAATCATAGCCTATTTCAAAGTATTTCTCTTCCAAAATACCTATACATCTTATACGGAGGTGTAAAATTTGATGTATCAGCACTCCTCTACATTAACCTGCTATTTATATTATTAAATGTTATTCCCTTTCCTTTCAGGTATAAAGAAGGATATCAAAAGTTTTGCAAATGGCTTTTTATTACATCCAACAGCATAGGCATATTTGCAAACTTTGCAGATTTTGCTTATTTCAAATACACACTAAAACGTACTACAGGTACAGTTTATGATCAGTTTAAAAATGAGCAGAATAAACTTAAGTTATTCGGCGATTTCCTTGTAGACTACTGGTACCTTGTTATCATTTTTGCTGTGTTAATTTGGCTGTTTGTTAAACTCTACGATCTGGTTAAAATTAATAAACCACCACGTTTTACCTGGCCAATATATCTTTTACATACTGCTCTGTTATTTATTATAGCGCTTGCCTGCCTTACCGGAATTAGAGGTGGATGGGGATTTGGCACAAGGCCAATTACACTAAGTAATGCAGGTGAATTTGTGGATACACCAGATCAGATGAATCTGGTTCTAAACACCCCTTTTTGCATCTTCAGAACACTTAAAGCTGCTACACTAAAGCCTGTTAATTACTATGATGAGCAAACATTAAATACAATATATAATCCAATTCATTTGCCTGTTGACACAGGTAAATTTAAACCACTAAACGTAGTTTTCTTAATTATTGAGAGCTTGGGAAAAGAGCATGTGGGGAGCTTAAATACAGATCTGGATGGTGGAAAATATAAAGGCTACACTCCTTTTATTGATTCGCTGGTTTCACAGGGCTATACCTTTACTCATACTTATGCAAACGGTCGTAAATCTATCGATGCGCTGCCTTCTGTTATTACCGGTATCCCAAGCATTAGAGAACCATTTATACTTTCAATCTATTCAGGCAACAAAACAACAAGCATCGCTAAATTATTAGGAGATAAAGGTTATGAAACTGCATTTTTTCATGGTGCACCTAATGGCTCAATGGGTTTTTCTTCTTACACTCACCTTGCCGGAATAAAACATTATTTTGGACAGAATGAGTATAAAAACACGGGCGACACTGACGGCACCTGGGGAATTTGGGATGATCCTTTTATGCAATACATGGCACAAACCATGAATACATTTAAACAACCGTTCTTTTCAAGTTTCTTTTCTTTATCATCTCATCACCCATTCAGGTTACCCGATCAATACGTCGGTAAATTTCCGAAAGGCCACCTACCTGTACAAGAAGTTTTAGGCTATACAGATATGGCCCTGCGCAATTTCTTTAAAACAGCTTCAACTATGCCCTGGTATAAAAACACATTGTTTGTACTATGTGCAGATCATGCAACGGTTTCTTACTTTCCTGAATACCAAACAATACCTGGATATTTTTCGATTCCAATTGTACTGTATTATCCTGGCGGTAACTTAAAAGGAAAAGCCGACAAAATTGTACAGCAGATAGACATTATGCCAACCGTATTAAACTATCTACATTACGATAAGCCATATTTTGCTTTAGGTTTTGATGCGTTTAAAGAAGGCAATGATAACTTTGCCGTAAATAATAACGATGGAACTTTTAGCTTTTATCAAGGCGATTATCTATTGGTTAATGATGGAAAACTAAATATAGCTTTGTATAATTTAAAAACAGATCGTTTAACAAAAAACAACATTCTGGAAAAAGAACCGTTAATTGCACAGAAAATGGAGAAATACCTCAAAGCATTTATCCAGCAATACAATAACAGGATGATTGAAAATAAACTAACAGCAAATTAATTGCATGAGGAAAGCCTTATTACGAATAATAGACTTCTTTTACCCTCCTTTTTCGCGTTGGTTACCCGTTCATACATTCAGATATATGGTATCTGGTGGTACTACAGCAGCGTCTGGGATCATCAGCTATTTCATTGCCTACAACTGGATTCTGCATCAAAAAAACATTCAGGTTGATTTTCCTTTTGTACCGAAATTAATTACTGCACACTCTGCAGCATTGATGATCAGCACCGTAATCAGCTTCCTGATTGGGTTTACGTTAAATAAATACCTGGTCTTCACTAAATCCAATATAAAAGGAAGAATTCAGATGTTCAGGTATGCTACTGTTTTAACTGTTAACTTTGGACTTAACCTTGCAATGCTAAAATATATGGTGGAAGGATTGCATTTCTACCCTTCTATATCACAGGCATTCATCACCATTACCTTATCAATATGTAGCTATTTTCTACAGAAACACTTTACTTTCAGGGTTAAAAAGTCCCATTAAAAATCAGTTACAGGCTCCCACCCTTATTTTTTATTTGCGTAACTTTACGGTATTTACTGAATTCAGGCAATGAGTGATTTTAATGACTTTAATAATCCACAAGTAGCTAAGCTGCCTAAGCATCTAAGACAATTTATTGTGGAGCAGCATTATGAAAAATATACTCCGATAGATCAAGCTGTTTGGAGGTATGTAATGCGTCAGAATTATAGTTATTTAAAGCATGTTGCTTATTATCCGTACATAAAAGGGCTGCAACAAGCAGGTTTAAGTATTGAGTATATCCCTAATTTACAAACCATGAACGATAACCTCGGCAAAGTTGGCTGGGGTGCAGTTACGGTAGATGGTTTTATACCACCTGCAGCATTCATGGAATATCAGGCATATCGTGTACTTGTTATTGCCGCCGATATCCGTCAGATTAATCATATAGAATATACTCCTGCTCCGGATATTATTCATGAGTCGGCCGGCCATGCTCCAATTATTGCAGATACTGATTATAACAATTATCTAAGCTATTTTGGTTCTATTGGCGCTAAGGCCATGTTCTCTTCAAAAGACTTTGAATTGTATGAGGCTATACGTCATCTTTCTATCTTAAAAGAAGCAGTTGATGTAAGGGAACAGGAAATTGCAAAGGCGGAGCAGCATTTACAGCAAATCTCTGAAGATATGGGCGAGCCATCGGAGATGGCCTTGTTAAGTCGTTTACATTGGTGGACTGTAGAGTATGGTTTGATTGGCACTTTAGAAGACCCAAAAATTTATGGCGCAGGTTTGTTGTCATCAATTGGCGAAAGCTCTTCGTGCATGAAACCTGATGTAGAAAAATTATGGTACAACAAAGACACCATTAACTACACATACGACATCACTAAACCTCAGCCTCAGTTGTTTGTAACCGAAACATTCCAAAATCTAATCGATGTTCTTGAAGATTTTGCGAACACAATGGCATTCAGACGAGGAGGTTCAGAAAGTATAGTTAAAGCTATTGAATGTAAAAATCCGGCAACAGCCGTTTACAGTTCAGGCCTACAGGTAACCGGTGTTTTTACAGATATGGGTATTGATCAGAATGATGGGCTTACCTTTATTAAAACTACCGGACCATCGGCGCTAGCCGTAGAAGGCAAACAGCTTGAAGGACATGGTAAGTTTTACCATAAAGATGGTTTTTCATCGCCTGTTGGCAAATTGAAAGACCAACCTATAGCTATTGAAGATTTCACTGATCTTCAATTAGAAGAATCCGGAATCATGAAAGACCAAAGGGTTCACTTGATTTTTGAAAGTGGAATACTTGTAACCGGCTTGGTTAAAGATATAATAAAACATAATGGCAAGCTCATCTTAGTAGTACTTGAAGATTGTACTGTTAAAGAAAGTAATGGAAACATTCTTTTCCAACCTGAATGGGGAACTTATGACATGGCTATTGGCGCAACCGTTGAATCTGTATTTAATGGAGCGGCTGATAAGGGTGCTTATGAGGAGGTTACACATGTTAGCGACAAACAAACTCATCAGGTAAGCTACGACGAAAAGACAGAAAAACTTCATAATATATATAGAAGTGTGCGTGCTATCAGAGCGCATGAAGTAGACTTTGAACAATTAAGTGATTTGTTTAAAAAAGTAAAAACAGAACACCGGCAGGATTGGCTTGCGGCTCTTGAAATGATGGAGATTTTACATCACAAACAGCTTTTCCCTGAACTGGAAAAAGAAATCCGTAATTATTTAGAGTTAAAATCAGAAAACGAATCAGAACATAAAAAATTGATTAATGATGGATTGCATGTAATTGAAAATCCAGTTTCTCAATTGATCACCGAAAAAGATAATTAATGAATATAGTATTAACTGGCGCAAGTAGTGGCATTGGGTTTGAAGCTGCTTTAGAATTTACATTGAACACTGACAATAAGGTAGTATGTATTGCCCGCTCTTCGGATAAACTCCGCAAACTTTTAGAAATAGCTAAAGGAATCAACCCTGATTGTACATTGTTGCCTGTAGAATTTGATATTGTAAATGATGACTATGCTGCATTAGTTCCTTTTTTAAAAGACAGACTTGGCAAAGTTGACATTTTAATAAACAATGCCGGCGCATTAATCAATAAGCCATTTCTTGAAACCACTCACGCTGATCTTTATGAGATGTTTGAGAGCAATGTAGTTGGGCATTTTAGCATGATCCAAAACCTGATTCCTTTAATGGCTGAGAGTAGTCATATTGTAAACATTGGCAGTATGGGTGGTTTTCAAGGGAGTGTTAAATTCCCCGGCCTTTCTGCTTATTCTGCAAGTAAATCAGCATTACATACTTTAACTGAATGTCTGGCTTTTGAACTGGCAGAAACTGGCATTAAAGTAAATTGTCTGGCACTTGGTTCTGCTCAAACAGAGATGTTAGAACAAGCATTTCCCGGTTATCAGTCGCCGGTTTTAGCTTTCGAAATGGGCAAGTATGTAGCAGATTTTGCAAAGACCGGGCATAAGTTTTTTAACGGAAAGGTAATTCCTGTTGCAGTAACAACACCATAATCAACAAGTTATCAACATTTTTAGGGTTCAAAGATAATTTTAATACCTTTAACCCAATTGATATGAAGAAAACCATTATTCTATTCAGTGTAGTACTTTTAAGCTTTACGACAGCCAAGTCGCAAACTACTATACCCGTTCAATTTCAAGAACTGGTACATCAGTTGAGCCAGGAAGTACCGGATAAGGATAAAAAACCAGCAATCACTGCTTCACCAAATCGTTTACTGGAATTTGCAAGATCAATGCTTGGCATCCGATACAGAACAGCCTCGAGTAGCCCCAATAGAGGATTTGATTGCTCTGGTTTTGTGAATTATGTTTTCAGCAACTTTGGATTTAAAGTACCCCGTTCATCAAGAGAATTTGCGACAAGTGGTGAAACAAAAAAACTTGAAGATGCAAAAATTGGAGATGTAATTCTATTTACGGGAACAAATAGCAGATCCAGAACACCAGGACATGTTGGAATTATCTACTCCATAGATGGAGATGAAATCAAGTTTATTCATTCCTCTTCAGGAAATAAAAAAGGAGTAACCATCACAAGTCTTGATGAAGGCTTTTATAAAAAGCGGTTTATAAAAGTAGTCAGCATTCTATAACAATACTACTTTCAACGCCTCATTCACATTCCCTTGTGCTAACCAGATTCTGGCAAGTTCGTGAAGTTCACGTTCTCTATTGTTGCTATCACCAATAGTTGCATCTAAAATCTCTTTTACTTCTGCCAGGTCTCTAACCGCATCTACTTCGTCGTCTGTTGGCAAATGTTCTACGTTACCCAATTTCCCAAGGTCATTACCTGTTAATACCATTGAATTACGCACTGCTTTTGGCAATGCATCAACTCCTATCCCAAGTGTTGTTAATGGCTTGGCCACTTTAAACAGACTTTCTGGAGTAACCCTACAATACCAGTCACCCCCTAAACGAGCAACCAGATCAATTTTAGCCTGATCAATCTTTCCTTCTTCGTCTAAAATCTCCTCTTTAATATGAATAAGTTTTACTTCTGCCAATATTAGGTTACCTGCTCCAGGATTTTCACCTAAATGAATTACTTCTTTAACAATGCACTCCATTTGAACAGGAGCCTCAGCAACCCTCGGTGGCTTAACCAATTGAGAAGGAAGCATAGTAAATCCTGCCTTTTCAAACTCATTTACTCCCTTTGGATATTCAGTGCTTGCTAAACTGGTTTGCTGCACCATAGGATAGTTTACAATATTGATAACGCACTCTTTTACTTCCAGTATGTTTTCCAGCGTGTGTTTCGTTGTATTATCACGCACCCTTCTTGCAGGAGAAAACACACACAATGGTGGGTTGGTGCTAAACATATTAAAGAAACTAAACGGACTTAAATTGATATTTCCGCCCTGATCAATAGTGGTAGCAAAACAAATTGGCCTCGGTGCAATTGCGTATTGCATATAGTTCTGCAATTGCGCTGGTGAGAGCTCTGAGGTATTGAGGGTCAACATAAGGTTATTTCTTTTTCAACGACAGGATAGAAAAGTCTGTATCCACTTTCTTAATCGTATTACTTAAATGGCCAAGGCCTGTAATTTCCATTTCTACTACATCACCATCCTGTAACCATTGAGGTTTAAAGTTTGGATCATTTAGCAAACCTGTACCGTTTAGTTCCAGAAAACATCCAGTTCCAACAGTACCTGAACCTATCACATCCCCAGGCAAAACATCAGCGCCGTAAGCACAACGCTCTATAATCTCAGCAAAAGTCCAGTCCATATCAGCCATATTTCCGGCAGACACCTTTTTACCATTCACTATGCAGGTCATTTCAAGATTATATGCATTACCGGTATGCCCTGCTTTGGCCACAGTTTTGTATTGAATCAACTCATCCGGAGTTACCAACCATGGGCCTATTGCTGTCGAAAAATCTTTACCCTTTGCAGGTCCAAGATTTAATAGCATCTCTTCCATTTGCAATGTTCTGGCACTCATATCATTCATGATAGTAAAACCAGCTATATAATCATCCGCTTCTGCAGCAGTAATGTTTCTTCCTTTTTTACCTATTACTACAGCAACCTCTAATTCAAAATCAAGCTTCTGAAAATGGTCAGGCATGCATTCAATTTCACCTGGTCCCTGAATGGCATTGTGATTAGTAAAATAAAAGATTGGATACTGGTCAAACTCTGCAATCATATCAACTTTACGGTTCCTACGTGCAGCGGCTACATGCTGACGAAAAGCATAACCATCTCTGCATGATGTTGGATGCGGTACCGGAGCCAGCAATTCAAAAAAGGCCTCCTGCTTTGGTTCAATCTCTCCTGACTTGATCTGCGCATCAACTTTTTTTGCTCGTTCCATCAAAACATCACCACCTTGCAAAAAGGCATTCATCTCATCAGGCAATTGTTTATCGCATGAATTTAAATTGTAAATGTGTCCATTTACAAAAACACCAAGGTGTTCTCTGTCTTCTGTTTTATAGGATACCAATTTCATATGATCAGTAGTTTTATGTAGTTATTCAAATCTATAATAAAAATACAGCAAAGTGGTTACAAAACAATTCCTGAAGAGAATTATAGTCTACAATTTGTTCATTAGCAGATTAAATACTTAATTTAGCAATCGCAAAAGAAAAATGATGCAAAGCAATTTTACATATCAGAGTCAGGTAGCCATGCAAGCATTGGCTTCATTTAGATATGCCATGCTATCCAAAATCATTTTTGCGCAATATTCCTTTTAGACCTCCCTCACTTCTGTCTTTATTTAAAACGTTTTGCACGTTTTAATCGTTATTAAGTTACACTTTAACCAAATACCTACTGCTATGCCAATATATCATACCTTAGGAACTATACCTGCTAAACGCCATACTGTTTTTCGTAAACCAGATGGAAAGTTATATGCAGAAGAACTGGTCTCTACTGAAGGATTTTCAAGCCTCTACTCACTCGTTTACCATTGCCACCCCCCTACCTTTGTAAAATCTTTAGGAGAGCCATATTCTGTTGAACCTAAGATTGCCCGTGAAAAACATTTGCGACATACCAGTTTGATTGGCTTCAATATAAAACCTGAAGATGATTATTTACAAAGCCGAAAACCGGTATTGGTAAACAGCGACTTACACATTTCTTTGGCGGCACCCAGAAAATCAATGACAGATTATTTTTATAAGAACAGTCAGGCAGATGAGGTGATTTTTATCCATGAAGGTAGCGGCACTTTAAAAACCGGTTTTGGCAAAATCCACTTTGAATATGGTGATTATTTAGTGGTACCACGCGGAACTATTTACCAAATGGAATTTGATGATGAAAGGAACCGACTATTTATAATTGAAAGCTTTAGTCCGATCCGAACGCCTAAACGTTACCGTAATGAATATGGACAGCTCATGGAACACTCTCCTTATTGCGAACGTGACATAAAACTCCCTACAGATCTCGAAACCATAGATCAATATGGTGATTTCAAAGTATTGATTAAAAAACAAGGACTGATATATCCATATGTTTATGGTACACATCCTTTTGATTTTATTGGATGGGATGGATTCCATTATCCCTGGGCATTTTCTATCCATAATTTTGAACCGATTACCGGTCGCTTACACCAACCCCCTCCGGTCCACCAAACCTTTGAAGGTCATAATTTTGTGATCTGTTCTTTTGTACCGCGCAAATATGATTATCACCCACTTTCTATTCCTGCCCCTTACAACCACAGCAATGTGGATAGCGATGAGGTATTATATTATGTTGACGGCGATTTTATGAGCAGAAAAAGCGTGGTAAAAGGACAAATCACCCTACATCCCGGAGGCATCCCTCATGGCCCTCATCCTGGCACTGTAGAAAAATCAATAGGTAAGGAAAGTACCGAAGAGCTTGCGGTTATGATAGATCCCTTCAGGCCATTAATGCTTACAGAAGATGCCGTTAATATTGAGGATGAAAGTTATCATAAAAGCTGGCAGGAAAACATAGAGTAAAAACTGAAACGAACTTATTATTCAAAAAAACTAAAATGACTACACAAACATTTGCAGAAAAAATTGCTAAGGCACAAGATTTTCTGCCCATAAATGGCACTGACTATATTGAATTTTATGTAGGCAATGCCAAACAGGCTGCCCATTTTTATAAAACAGCATTTGGATTTCAATCATTGGCATATGCAGGTCCCGAAACAGGAGTTCGTGATCGGGCATCTTATGTATTGCAACAGGGAAAGATTAGGCTGGTATTAACAACCGGATTAAAATCAGAGAATCAAATAACGGAGCATGTAAAAAAACATGGGGATGCGGTTAAGATATTAGCACTATGGGTAGATGATGCTTACAGCGCTTATGAAGAAACCACCAAACGGGGCGCAAAACCTTACTTAGAACCTATTACAAAAACCGATGAGCATGGTGAAGTGCGCATGTCTGGTATTTATACTTATGGCGAAACTGTTCACATGTTTATTGAGCGTAAGAACTATAATGGCTCTTTTTTACCGGGATACCGGGATTGGAAAAGCGATTATAATCCTATTGAAACAGGTTTGCTTTATATAGACCACTGCGTTGGGAATGTTGGCTGGAACAGAATGAATGAAACTGTTAAATGGTACGAAGATGTAATGGGTTTTGTAAATATCCTCTCTTTTGACGATAAACAGATCAACACTGAATACTCAGCGCTAATGAGCAAAGTAATGAGTAATGGAAACGGCTATTCGAAATTCCCTATTAATGAACCGGCCGAGGGTAAAAAGAAATCACAGATTGAAGAATATCTGGAATTTTATGAAGGTGAAGGGGTGCAACATATTGCTGTAGCAACAAAAGACATTTTAGCTACAGTAAAAGACTTAAAAGCTCGAGGGGTTGAGTTTTTAAGTGCACCTCCCGAAGCCTACTACAACATGATGCCGGAACGTGTTGGAGAAATTGATGAAGAAATAGCACAATTAAAAGAACTTGGAATTCTGGTAGACTGTGACGAAGAAGGCTATTTACTACAAATTTTCACAAAACCTGTAGAAGATAGACCTACCTTATTCTTTGAAATTATACAACGCAAGGGGGCTCAATCTTTTGGTGCCGGGAATTTCAAAGCACTATTTGAATCTTTAGAGCGTGAGCAGGAATTAAGAGGAAATTTATAGTTTTTAATAGATTAATACACAAGAAGGGCATTCAAAAAAATGCCCTTTTTTAATGTCCTTCCTTTTCATTTAAAAAAAATGGCTATTTTCGGGCTTCAAGGCTATAATGTGGAAATGGAAATCAATAGAGTTAACAGGATAGTGCTGTTTTTTACACATTTTAAAGCAGCTTTTAAATTATTTCAAAAAAACGACCCATTACGTTTAGCTGGAGCCACAGCCTTTTTTGCAAATTTTGCCTTACCACCTATTTTGATAATACTGATAAGGTTATTTGGCTATTTTATTGATAGAAAAATTCTTGCATCCAGAATGTTTGAGCGCTTAGCTAGTATTCTAGACGACACAAGTACCGGCCAAATAAGACAAACCTTAAGAAACATCAGAGGAATTGATCATGAATGGTATGCTACCTTACTAAGCTTTATCTTTTTCCTATTTGTTGCAACCACACTCTTTACGGTAATTAAGAATTCAATGGATCAGATTTGGTCTATAGCAAATAAAGAACATGCCGGATTCATGTTTAAAATGAGACTGAGAGCTCGCTCAATGGTCATCATTTTACTAGCCGGACTTTTATTTACAATGGGTTTTATTACTGACAGTATTCAGGCATTTATTGGCTCTTATATAAACACTGCCGCTCCTACTTTCGGTAAAGTATTCCTATCCATACTAAATCAGCTTCTATTTATTGCTATTGTAATGATCTGGTTTACTGTATTATTCAGATTCCTAACCAATGGAAGACCAACCTGGAAAGCAGCATTAAAAGGCGGACTATTAACAGCCGTATTATTCACTATAGGAAAATACATTTTAAGAATAATGCTTCCTTTAAGTGGAATCGGAAATATTTATGGCACTTCTGGCTCAATTGTTCTGATTATGCTCTTTGTATTCTATTCCTCTTTCATATTCTACTTTGGAGCCTGCTATATTAAGGTATTGAGTGACTTCAAAGAAACTCCTATACGCCCAATAAAAGGGGCATTTGAGTATGAAATAAAAGAAGTATTAAAGAATACCTAGCATACCTGAGGCTTGGAGATCTGCTCAAACCCATGCATTTCAAATACCGCTAGTTTACTTAATAAATTGTAGTGTAAAGTACCAAAGAAGTTAATGATTCCATCTTTGTTTTTGCCTTCAATACAAATACTCTCTTTTACAATTTCCTGGTGTTCTAATTTCTGATCAGTTAGAAGGACATCTTCATCCTGAATTTTCACATCATCAGCTTCAATTGAGAACTGATTTAGCAGCTTAGAAAAGCTTTGGCCGTTTAGCAATAGTTCTTTGATATTCATGATCAATTTGAATTAAGTTAGGGAGAAAAGCAACATCAATTTTAAAGCCAAAAAAAAGGGCAAACAACTAATGTCTACCCTTTTACAAAAAATGTTAATAACTTAATATTTCTAGAACAATCTATAAGCAAGTCCTAATGTGAACAAGCTAAGTTTTGCATCACTATAGCCATCCTTTCCGATTTTAGAAAGTCCGGTTTCATACCTTAAATCAACGCCCAAATTTCCGATGTCCAGGCCTGCGCCAAATTGCCATGCGAAATTTTGTCCTTTAAAATTTCCTTTAAATACATCGCCAGCGGCTTGTCCGAACGACTGTTCATCATCCAGGATAAAAGAAACTATCGGCCCGGTGTTTAACCTGATGCCAACACCTGCAGCACCTATTTTTGTACCTACCAGAACCGGCACATCAAGGCTGGTAAATTTTACTTTATTTTCTTCACCATTGCTAGCTTTTAATGTTGTGTTTTTTCCGGTTAAATAAAGCTCCGGTTGTAAATGGATACCTGCGGCACCAATACGAGCCCACAAACCCGCATAGTAGCCTGCTCTGTTGTCGCTGCTAAAAGTGTTATCGGTACTTAGTTTAGAAAGATTGGTTCCTGCTTTTAGTCCCAATTGGAAACTAGGCAATACCTGGCTAAATGCCACCAGATTGAAACACACAAATAATGCAGACAAGATTAACTTTTTCATATTAGAATGATTAGGATTATAATAATTAAATAACTATAACTATGTAAAATTAAGAATATTTTTAATTTGTAACTAAATTACGTAGTTTTATCTTAAAAAGACTAATATCTAAATCGGTATTAGATCTATACTCCCTGATTGTTGTTACCCTACGAGCTTAAATGGATTTTACGTTTAATTTATACGCGATTGTTCTAATTTTCTTTGGCGCTGTTGCGCTCATACTTTCCTATTATATTTATAAAAAGGAAGGTGGAGCCGTCAGGATTTTTGGCCTGCTTATGCTCTCCAGTGCCATATGGTCATTGGGTTATGGTTTTGAACTAGCTAGCCCAATACTAGAACAGGCAAAACTCTTTGTAAATATTGAATATTTAGGTATCTCTACCATCCCTTTAAACTGGCTTCTATTCTGTTTAAAACTATCCGGAAAAGAAAGGTGGTATAAACAAAAAATCAATATTTCAATACAAATAGCAATTGCTGCTATTGTCACTTTAGTAGTTTGGACCAATGATCTCCATCACCTTCATTTTAAAGGCTTCCATATGGATGCGACTGGGGAATTTCCAATGCTTGCCCTTGAAATGGGGCCATCCTACTGGATATTTACTATATACTTCTATCTGCTGCTAGGGATAGGAAGTTATTTTTTGATCACTACCTTCCGCAAATCAGACCCCATATACAAGAAACAAAACTACAGCATAATTATAGCTGCCTTTATACCATGGATAGCAAATCTTGCCTATTTTTTTGGCTTTAGGCCGTTTGGCGATTTAGACATTACTCCCTTTTCCTTTATAATCACTGTATTTTTAATCTCAATTTCTATTTATCGTTTCAAGCTCTTTGATATTTTGCCTGTTGCCAGAGAGAAAGCATTGGAACTAATGCAAGATGGCTTCGCTATTTTAGATAGTAAAAACAGGATAATTGACTATAACTCTGCTTTCAGAAAATACCTGTTAGATTTTAAAGAAAATAAAATAATGGGGGCTCAAATAGAGCTTCTTTTTCCTAATCAGCAAAAACTGCTAGCGCTAGTAAATGAGCGTCAGTCCGGAAAAATTGAGTTGAAAGTTCAAAACTCTGCCGGATCATTTGACCTCGAGGCAGAGATTAAAACCCTAAATGAAAATCACTTAAAATTAAATAGCGAGGCCGTTATTATAAAGCTGCAAGATCTAACAACACTTAGAGAAGAAGCTTTAAAATCTAAAGCTCAAACTGAGGAACTTCAACAATTAAATCAACTTAAAGACAGGATATTTTCGATAATAGCTCACGATTTAAGAGGGCCACTAATTAACCTTTCGGAAATATTAAAAATGACCTCAGATGATATGATTACCATTGAGGAATTTAAAGTACTCGCTCCTGCGCTTAGCAGAGATATCTCTTATACAACCGACCTTTTGGATAATATATTGCATTGGTCGAGAAGCCAATTAAAAGGCTACGGAATTAACAAAGTATTTTTTGACCTCAAAAATATGCTTGTTAATGAAATCAACTATCATTTACCCGTAGCCGAGGCAAAAAAGATTCAAATTATACAAGATGTTTTTCCTGGTGAAATGGTCTATGCAGATAGATTAATGATCCAGATTGTGGTTAGAAATATCTTAAATAACGCCATTAAGTTTTGTAACGAAAATTGCAAAATACACATTACGGCCGTTTACAAAACAGATGGTTTTATTGAACTTTGCATCGAAGACAACGGCATTGGGATGTCTGAAAGCTTTCTCAAAAAAATGTTTAACGGTGAAGGCGCCTCAACAAGAGGTACCATGAATGAGAAAGGTACCGGTCTGGGCTTAGTGATATGTAAAGAGTTTATCGAAAAAAACGATGGTAAACTTATCGTAAAAAGTGAAATAGGCAAAGGCTCTCGCTTTTACATTTATTTACCGGTTGACGTTAAATAGAAATACCCCAAAATGGGAGGTATTTCTATTTAAATTACATCTTTATTTCCCTGATACAGCATTTATAGCTTGCTGCTCTTTCAATGCATCAACATTATTTTTATCACCAAAGTTTTGAGTTTTGTCGCCAAAATAGTCAAGTATACCAACAATAGTATCTAAGTTATCCGAAACTCTTTGGTGCATATCAGTTAGATCTTTATCTAATCTTTTATCTCCGAGCTCTATATTATCAACTTCAATTTTTCCTATTTTTTGAATAATTGCCTGTTGAGAGTGTTGTAAGTCTTCTAATTCTCTTACGATTTTCTCCATCAATTCAAACTTCTTTAAAGTATCCATATTCGTATTTTAATTAAGATTAACATTCATTTTATATTATAGTTCAACCAATTACCCTGCCAATATGTTTTGTTTTTTTTATAACAGAGTTACGAATGCGTCGTTATGTAACCAACAATTTAGATGTTAAATTTGCATTCCTAACAAATAACTAATATTTTAGTTGTTCAAAACATAACTAGTATGAAAAGAGCACTTCTTCTATTTTTTGCAGTCGTTTCCAGTCTGATCACTTATGCACAAGACAAACCTGTCCTTGATAAAGAGAAACTACTGGAATATTATCAAATGCAAAAATATACTGATGCTGCGCAGTACTTACAAACTGTTTATACTGAAGACACCCAGGATGAGAAAGAAATATCTCAGCTTGCTTATGCCAATATGATGGCGGGTAAATTACCTGAAGCAGAAAAGAACTATTTAAAGCTGCTTGAAAAACAACCTCAAAGTTTACCTGTATTGTTTAGTCTTGCAAACATAAACCTTAGAAGAGGTCAGGACGAAAAAGCCAAAAACTATTACATGGATATTCTTAAAATAGACAGCACTAACTTTACTGTTTACAAGCAGCTGGCTAGCTTAAATAAAGGAGAAATGAACCTGGCCAAGATAGATTATCTTCAAAAAGCCAATGCGATAAACCCTACCGACGCAGATGTTGTATTTGATCTCTGTGAAATATATTTCAAGATGAACTTTTTTGACAAGGCTAGTAATATACTTGAGCCAGCTCTAAGTGCAGATAGTACAAACCTTCAGTTGTTAAAAATGAAAATGCCAATTAGCATGGCGAAAAAGAAATACGATGAGACTATCCAAACAGGGCAGAAGTTATTGAGTTACGGAGACAGTACAACCTTTGTTCTTAATAACCTTGGAAAATCTTACTTCTTTGTTTTAGACTATAAAAATGCCTTAAAGAGCTTTTTAGCAATAGAAAGTAAGTCAATGGATAGTGAAGCATTGTATTATAGCATTGGACTTAGCTACAGAGGATTAAAAGATTATAAAAGTGCAATACCATATTTAGAAAAAGCCATACAAGAAGGTATATCTACAAAAATTGCCAGCTATTATGGCCTACTAGGCGATTCTTATGAAAATGTGAATAAGAATACCGAGGCAAATGCATCCTACAAAAAAGGCCTCCAATTTGACAATAATGGAAGCCTCTTGTATAATATTGCTCTAGTTTATGAAACCAAGCTTAGCGATAAGAAAAGTGCAATTGACTATTATGAGCAGTACTTAAAAACAATTAATGAGAAAGAGCAACCTAAACTGATTGGCTTTATCAAAAATAAGATCACTGAATTAAAAAGGTAATTACCTGTTCACCAATCTCGCAACATATTTACCGATAATATCAAACTCAAGATTAACAGTATCACTTACATTAACCTCATGTAAATTCGTATGCTCAAATGTGTAAGGTATAATGAATACCGAGAATTCGTCCATTTCTGAATTTACTACAGTTAAACTGATTCCATTAACAGATACAGAACCTTTCTCTACAGTTACATTCCCATTCTCCGAGTCATATTTAAAGCGGTATTCCCAGCTTCCATCTAACTCAGCTCGTTTGATGCATACAGCCGTTTGATCTACATGGCCTTGAACTATGTGTCCGTCCAGTCTTCCATTCATTAGCATACAGCGTTCTAAATTCACTTTATTACCTACCTTCAGTTCATCCAAATTACTTTTCTGAAGAGTCTCTTCAATTGCGGTAACAGTATGCGTATCTTCTGATAAGGCAACAACAGTTAAACATACTCCATTATGCGAAACACTTTGATCTATTTTCAGCTCATTGCTTAAATTTGATTTCACAATATAATGTCGGTTTGTTCCCTCTGATACTATATCTGTAACCTCTCCAAGTGTTTCTATTATTCCTGTAAACATATTTATTAATTAAACTTAACTCTGTTTTTTCTCCAATTACTTGTAATAGCAGCTTGATTTTGCGACTGTATTGTCTCTGGCTTTTTCAATGAAAGCGCAGCAATTAATGCTGCCATAAGTGCTTCATCTTCGTCCTCATGCTTCAAACTATCAGCATTAAAATATTTACTTACAAAGTGAGTATCAAACTTGCCCTCTTTAAAAGCATTATGCCGCATTACAAATTTCCCAAAAGCAAGTGTAGTTTTTATACCTGTAATGTCATATTCATCGATAGCTCTAATCATCCGCTCGATGGCTTCTTCCCTATCCTTACCATAAGTAATTAATTTAGCGATCATTGGATCGTAGTAAATTGGGATCTCCATCCCCTGTTTAAAACCATCATCTACGCGCACTCCATTACCTTTTGGTGTTCTATAAGTTTGCAATACCCCAATGTCAGGCAAGAAATTATTTTCCGGATCTTCAGCATAAACCCTCAGTTCCAATGCATGTCCGTTAATCTTTAAATCTTTCTGTTTATAGGAAAGCTTTTCCCCTCTGGCAATTTTAATCTGCTCCTTTACAAGATCTAACCCTGTTATCATTTCGGTTACAGGGTGCTCCACCTGAAGCCTGGTATTCATTTCAAGAAAGAAGAAATCAAGGTTCTCATCCAAAATAAATTCAACCGTTCCTGCCCCTACATAATTTACAGATCTGGCCACATCTACAGCACAAGCACCCATTTTTTCTCGTATTTCCTGAGTTAAAATACTGGATGGCGCTTCTTCAATTACTTTCTGATGTCTCCTTTGAATAGAGCATTCACGCTCAAACAAATGAACGATATTACCATGAGTATCACCAAGAATCTGGATTTCTATATGGCGAGGAGACGAAACATAGCGTTCAATAAATACCGATCCATCACCAAACGCAGAGGTAGCTTCACTTACTGCCAATTGCATTTGCTCCTCAAAGTCCGAGGCCCGTCCTACTACTCTCATCCCTTTACCACCACCTCCAGCGGCAGCTTTAATCAGAATTGGAAAACCAACCTCAACTGCTCTTAGCTTCGCTTCTTCGACATCAGTAATGGCTTCTTCTGTCCCCGGAACCATAGGAATATTGTATTTCAAAGCGGCGGCTTTGGCCGACAACTTATTCCCCATAATTTCCATAGCCTCAGGAGTTGGCCCAATCAGCGTTAATCCCGATTCTTTAACCAACCTGGCAAAACCAGCATTCTCAGATAAGAATCCATAACCCGGATGTATTGCCTCTGCTCCAGTAACTTTACAAGCATCAATAATTTTTTGTCCTATTAAATAAGATTGATTGGATGGTGCCGGGCCAATACAAATAGCCTCATCAGCATAAAGCACATGCAGTGCCTCCCTATCCGCTTCAGAATATACAGCAACTGTCTTTATTCCCATTTCACGAGCCGAACGCATAATGCGCAAAGCGATCTCACCCCTATTGGCTACAAGAATTTTATTCATTAGTAAAGTTATTTATGGGCAGTTGGATGCAAATGTATTACGTTTTCGATAGCCATGTCAATCATTTCCGAAGAAACATCTAAATGAGTAACCATTCGAATTGTATTCGGTCCTGTGGTACTACAAGCAATCCCTCTTTCAGCCAAATGATGCACAATATCAGTAGCTCTAAAGCCCGGTGCAACATCGAACAAAACAATGTTTGTTTGAACCGGCATTACGGAAGACACATAATTGACCTGGCCTAAAGCTTCCGCCAATGCAGCTGCGTGCTGATGGTCGGCTGCTAATCGGGCTACATGATGATCCAACGCATAAATACCAGCTGCTGCTAAAAAGCCTGCCTGTCTCATTCCACCACCAAATACCTTACGTATTTTTCTGGCCTTTTTAATCGTTTCCTTGGAGCCAAGCAAAACAGATCCAACTGGTGCTCCAAGTCCTTTTGATAAACAAATCGATATCCCATCAAAGTATTTGCCATAGCCTTTTGCATGATCTCCTGTAGCAACCAAAGCATTAAATATTCTGGCACCATCAAGATGAAGCTTTAATCCTTTAATATTACATAAAGTATGAATTGGTTCTATCTGATCTAATGTATAAGCTATTCCTCCACCCTTATTTACTGTATTCTCTAAAACTACCAAAGTTGAATTCGGATAATGAATATTAGCCTCATTGATTTCAGGCTCTATCAGTTCAGGAGTCAATATACCTCTCTCGCCATACAAAAGTCGCACTGAAGCTTGTGAGTGATAAGCAATACCACCACCCTCATAACGATAAACATGAGAGGTCTGATCGCAAATCACTTCATCCATTGGTTGGGTAAAGCATTTAATAGCGATCTGATTAGTCATGGTACCAGAAGGACAAAACAATCCGGCCTCCATATTAAACATAGCTGCCAGCTTATTTTCCAGCTCGTTAACCGTTTCATCTTCACCAAAAACATCATCCCCTACTTTTGCACTCATCATTGCAGATCGCATTTCGGCTGTAGGTTTTGTTACTGTATCACTTCTAAAATCGACTTTTATTGCCATATTAATTTTTACTGAATACAAAATTTACATTTAGTTCTTAAAGGAATTAAGAATGATAATATTACAAAATACTATATAAAAGAGTGCTTTTAGTTAAAAAAAGAATTATCTCCATCTTTAAATCTTTTAATCGTATGTTTTTCATCAAAAAACCAGTATAATAGCGATTGCAATCTTAGTTGATAAAAGCAGAAAATTTTATAATTTGGATTTTAAAATAACAAGTGTATTTTAGCCTTAGTGTTTATTTAACAATATGGTAATCTAAAAATCACGAGCAAAATTAGAAAAAACACTGTTTTTAAGTATTTAAAAGCAGAAAATTAAAAACTAACCAAAACTAGAAAATTAAATTTATGAAAAAAAACCATACAAAAGTTGTAGGATTATTTACTTTTATCCCGAAAAAATCAAATTAAGATGATAGTTATTGCAGATGGTGGTTCAACTAAAACCAATTGGTGTTTAATTAATGAGGCTGGTAGAAAAATTCATTTTAATACAGAGGGCTATAATCCGTACTTTTCGAGCACAGAGTACATAGTAGAGTCATTAAGAAAAACACTACCTGATCACTTGGAAACTGACAAGTTGAAAGAGGTAAATTATTATGGAGCGGGCTGTTCAACAGACGCCAAACGTAAAATTGTTGCTGATGCAATGAAACAGGTATTTCCAAATGCCGAGATCAACATTGGTCACGATTTATTAGCTTCATGCAGGGCTTTATTAGGTGATGAACCTGGTTTTGCTGCAATTTTAGGAACAGGAACAAACTCTTGTTTATATGACGGTAAAGATATCACTTTAAACATCGATTCACTAGGATATTTCTTAGGTGATGAAGGAAGCGGTTGTTTCATCGGAAAAAGAATTCTTTCAGATTACATGAAAGGTTATATGCCAAAAGGACTTAGAGAAAGTTTCTATGATAACTTTGCATTAACCAACGAAGATATTTTTGATCATATCTATAACAAACCATTGCCTAACCGCTTCTGCGCTAGCTTTAGTAAGTTTTTATATGACTTCAAAGACAATTACGAGGACTATACTTTTTCAACTGTAGAATATGCATTTACTGCATTCTTTGAAAACCTTGTAATTCACTACCCTAACTACAAAGACCACTCGTTAAACTGCGTAGGTTCTGTAGGTTATAGCTTTAGAGATATATTAAGTATTGTTGCAGACAGATATGAAATGGGTGTTGGTAAAGTGATCCGCTCACCTATAGATGATCTTGTTGATTACCATTTACAGGTAGCTAACAAATAACAATCATAAATAAGCACATAAAAAAAGCTCCTAAATATTTAGGAGCTTTTTTTATGTGCTTATTGTTTAAAAGGAGATTTCCTTTTCAAACAATTTCGCGTATTTCCTCTTATCAAACTTATATAATGTGGCTGCTCTGAAAGATACACCCTGTTGTTTTTCCTGAAGATCTCTCAATACTCCAAAACTCAACATCTTCTTTCTAAAGTTTCTTTTATCCAGCTTCTTGTTCAAGATAATTTCGTACACATTTTGCAACTGGGTTAGTGTAAACTTCTCAGGCAAAAGTTCAAACGCTATAGGCTGATGTTTAATACGACGTTTGATCTTTTCGAGACCTTTATCAAAAATCTGCTGATGGTCAAAAGCCAACCTTGGCAAATCTTTTACATTAATCCAATGCGCCTGTTTTGCGTATGTACTAATCGGCTTTACTGCTTTATCACCACCTAAACGCAACAATGCGTAATAAGCTATACTCACTACCCTTCCCTGTGGATGTCGGTTAACATCCCCAAAAGTGTAGTATTGTTCCATATAAATATTACTTAGTCCCGTGAGTTCGTTTAAAATTCTGGAGGCCGATTGATCTAAACTCTCAACTTCTCCAACAATATTACCCGGCAATGCCCACCAGTCTTTAAATGGCTCTTCATTTCTTTCGATAAGAAGAATCTTCAACTCTCCTTCATCGAATCCGAATACAACACAGTCGATGGAAAAAGTGGAATCAAACTTTGGCAAGATTTCTTTCAAAATATTAAATATTAATTACGCTAATTATTCGTTATACTATACCTCTAAATATAATTAAAGGCGGTTTCATTTTTTTCATAAAGATAGATAAGAATCCCAATTTACCAACATATGTGAGTCTAGCCTCCAATTTATTTTCAAACAGGCTACTTTCACAATAAAACGTTTAAGTAAAACAATAAATATGCTTCTATTTTACTTTTTTTCCATTTCTTTGAGCCCAGGTAAAACAGCATGCTTATAGTTCTGTTTCAATATATTAAATTTTTAAATATTAAAGCAAATAAATATACTTGTCCCCAAATTACACAGAAAAATAAAAAATAATTACTTAGTGTAAAAAATACACCCTATATTCGTATAATAAATCATGAGACCAAATATCAAAAATATCGCTGTATTGACATCTGGAGGAGATGCTCCGGGAATGAACGCTTGTATTAGAGCTGTAGTAAGAACCGGAATATACAATGGTATAAATATGTTTGGAGTTTTGCAGGGATACCAGGGGTTAATAAATAACAATATTAATCCGATGGATGCAAGATCCGTAAGTAACATTATCCACCTCGGAGGAACGATATTAAAAACAGCACGTTGTCTGGAATTCAAAACTGAAGAAGGACTTGACATAGCTTTTGCAAATTTAAAAGCAAGAGACATAGATGGATTAATTGTAATCGGGGGAGACGGAACCTTTACGGGAGCTCAGCGGTTTGCAAAAAAACATGGCGTAAAAGTTATAGGTATTCCTGGAACTATCGATAACGATTTATCAGGATCAGATTTCACTTTAGGATATGATACTGCGATAAATACAGTTATTGAAGCTATTGACAAGATTAGAGATACAGCCGACTCACACGACAGGTTGTTCTTTATCGAAGTAATGGGTAGAGATTCAGGATGTATAGCTTTAAGAAGTGCGATTGCTAGTGGAGCAGAAGCTGTTTTATTGCCAGAAAGAGAAACTAGCGTTGATGAATTGGTTGCGCAACTGGAATCAGGTGCATCTACTAAAAAATCTTCGAGCATCGTTATTGTTTCTGAAGGACATAAAGATGGTGGAGCATATGACATCGCCAAAAAAGTTAAGGAGAAGTTTAACCACTATGATACAAAAGTAACTATCTTAGGCCACCTTCAACGTGGGGGCAGTCCGAGTAGTTTTGACAGGATACTTGGAAGTAGATTAGGCTTTGCCGCAGTAAACGAAATTCTGAAAGGAAGTACCATGCAAATGGTTGGATTACGTGGCAACGAGATACATACAACCTCAATTGAAGATGCACTTACAAAGCACAGCTTTAAATTGGAGAATGATTTATTGGAAATGACTAAAGTCTTATCAATATAAAAAATGATTGCAGTAGTTTATAGCGGGTCAAAAACAGCATTTTGGAAAATTGCACGTGATGGTAAAACCATCGCTGAGTGTACTATGCCCGGCATTAATCCTTGTTTTAATGATCAGAAAGCAATACTGCAGTTTTTAAATAAAAAATCAACCCTAATCAATCATGCCGAAAGCATAAAGAAAATTTATGTATTTGCGGCCGGTGCTTCTTCTATTGAAAGAAGAAACGAATTGGCAGAAACCCTTGGTCTTTTCTTTAAGTTCAGTAAGATTACAGTTAAGGATGATTTGTACGGAGCAGCAATATCTGCTTGTTACAATAATAGTGGCATTGTCGGCATTTTAGGCAGTGGCGCCAACTGTGCGTATTTTGATGGTAAAAGTCCTGAGAAAAACAACTTTGGCCTTGGATTTATCCTTGGCGATGAGGGCTCAGCAACTTACCTGGGAAAAACTCTTGTAAAGAGCTTTCTTCAGGAAAAATTACCAAAAGATTTACAAAGTGAGTTTGAGGTTAAATATAATCTGGACAGACCGCAAATACTTGAGCGAGTGTATAAAAAACCGATGGCTCAGCAGTTTTTCAGTTCTTTCTTTGATTTCTTCCTTGAACATCGCAACCATAAATATATACTAGAGGTGATAGATAATGCGTTTGAAAGTTATTTCAAAACCTATTTACTACCAACTATAGAATTACACCCTGGAAAAGAAATACATTTTGTAGGTCTTGTTGCGGGAACGTTTCAGGAGCAGCTGCGCGCAACTGCAGCAAAACATGGATTAACAATAACATCAATAACTAAAGAACCAATATATAATTTACTAAACTACTATTCAAATTAATAAGATGAGCAAAATTGGAATAAACGGCTTTGGCCGTATCGGCAGACTTGTTTTTAGAGCTGCTTTAAAAAGAGGATTAGATATCGTTGCAATCAATGACTTAGTTGACCCGGATTACATGGCTTATATGTTGAAGTATGATTCTACACATGGTCGTTTTGATGGTACTATCGCTGTAGAAAATGGTAATCTTGTAGTAAACGGAAAAACTATCCGTATCACTGCAGAAAGAGATCCTGCAAACTTAAAATGGGATGAAGCTGGTGTTGAAACTGTTATCGAATCAACTGGTTTATTCTTAACTCAAGCAGATGGTGCAAAACACCTTGCTGCGGGTGCAAAAAGAGTAGTATTCTCTGCTCCGGCAAAAGACGATACCCCTACTTATGTAATGGGCGTTAATCATCATAAATTAACTGCAGATCAAACTATCGTTTCAAATGCATCTTGTACTACTAACTGCTTAGCACCAATCGCTAAAGTATTAAATGATAATTTTGGTATTGTTGAAGGTTTAATGAGTACTATTCACGCTGTAACTGCAACTCAAAAAACAGTTGATAGCCCTTCGGCTAAAGACTGGAGAGGTGGACGTGGTGGTTTCTCTAACATCATCCCTTCATCAACAGGTGCTGCTAAAGCTGTAGGCTTAGTACTTCCTGAATTAAAAGGTAAATTAACTGGTATGTCTTTCCGCGTTCCTGTAGCCGACGTTTCTGTTGTCGATCTTACTGTACGTTTGGAAAAACCAGCTACTTACGAAGACGTAAAAAGAGCCATGAAAGCTGCCTCTGAAGGTGAGTTAAAAGGCGTATTAGCATATACTGAAGACGAAGTCGTTTCTTCTGACTTTATCGGCGATGAGCATGCTTCAATTTTTGATGCAAAAGCTGGTATTTCATTGAATGATAACTTCGTTAAAGTGGTTTCTTGGTATGATAACGAATGGAGCTATTCTAATGCATTAGCTAAATTCGTAGAGTACTACGGAAACTTAAAGTAAAACCCGTTCATACAGGTTTATATTTGGTTAGAAAAGGGATGTGCGTGGATGCGACATCCCTTTCTTTGTTTTAAAGAACATATCAACATATTAATTTATGGATTATATAACGAATGTTCATCTTTAGTATATGAAGGTTACTATTTTACTTATAAGCTCCCTATTATTGACTCATACCGAGGCATTTACTCAAAACAACAGTAATATTGCACCGTTGTACAAATTTATGCAGGCCAATGCTGATAGTACTATTGTAATTGAACAAGTTACCAATTGGATAACTACTTCTCCAGAAGCATACCTCCTCAGCAAGAAAGGTGATACATTGAATTGCTATATATACAGAGATCTTGTGTATTCAAAAAACAGAGCCAATCTTATTCCCACTAATGTTAGACGGTCTATGAGGAAGGTTCATGAACGTAAAATCCTTACTAAGCCAATGGATGTTAATGAATTCTTCACTGTTAGTGCCGTGAATCAGAAAACCCTTAAAAAGCTATGGAAGAAGATGCAAGGAATAAAGCCATGGACACTTTCTGACGATAAAGTTGACGGGGAAGGTTGTAGCCTTAATCAGGACACCAGACCTGTAATATATGATGGTGGTGGTCTTAACTTATATTTGATTACCCCGAGTGAAATCAAACTGCTTTATTTTTATGCTCCTGAATTTTACGAAAAGCATTGTAAAGGACGTAGAGGTAGGGAATCTGTTCTCAAAATTGAAGCTTTGTTTCGAGAATACGTACAATAACTAAAATGCGCTCACCAGTTGCGAACGGATCGAAGGTGTCAAAAAAGTACGCTAGTACTCCTTTTCCTATATAAATAGCTTGAAGTATGAAAGCTGTGCAACCTGAGAGAAAGCCTTTATTTAGGAATATGGTTATCGTTGTTTAGAATATACTGTCTGTGGTTTATCGTATCCCTGCCAGAAGATATGTAGTCTTTCACATTTACTGCACTTAACTACAATCTGCATTTTTGAATATACGAGTTCCGTATCAATCTTGCCTGCGAAATCTGAATTCTTATCCGTTAATTCGTCGTAATCTTTATCAGAGATAATCATCCATTGATTCGGGCTCGGAATATCTCCTAAATAAATAATGTTGTCGCAATCGCATTTTATCTTTGGCATATTTGTCTTGAACTAAGTACTTACTGCAAAATAAACAAATAAAGCTACATTCTTGTAGCTCCATTTCATCGATTTACTTCCTTAGGTTGCAAAGACTGAATGACACGCATGGTGAGCCGAACTGAGAAAAGCGAGGGCTTTATTAGTCACGAAATGTTTAAAATACAAAGTAGTTTTTCAAGAGCTACACCAGCTGCTGATACTTTACCAATGCTCACCTTGTAAAACAAAGACCAGACGATGCCTTAACCTGTTGTAAGTGGGAAAAGGCATTCTATGCGTCTGCAATTATTATCTTACGATTCAAATTGCTCCTCAACATTTGCCAACACCTCACAATCACAGAAGCCCCCACTATCCATTAACCAAACTAAAACCTCCGCTACATTGGTAACGCCAATAGAGTTTAAATATCTAACGGTCAGCGTATGATCGTCGTTGCAAGACTCAGCCTCTAATACCGAATCTAAACCATCAAATAGGCATTTAAAATTCTCCCTGCTCATTGGGAGCCCAGCTTCAAATATCTCTTGAGCCTTCAATCGAAGCTCATCTCGTATTTGTTTTCGTCTTGCTTTGTCCGTCATGTTAGTTTAATGTGTTGGTATCTAAAATAAACCTTTTACTTAATATCACAATGGCAGCATTAGGCTTCAGCTCAGTTAAGCCCCTCTTTTGAGCGACCCCTGAGATTAAGAACGCCATTATTGCTATTTAGATGAAGGATAACTAACGTAAATAGCCATTGGCAAGGTATAAAATACTTCTACGGTAACCTGACACAGCCACATCGCATGATTGATTTGTTCACTATTATAAGTTTCCATAATGTAGTTACCACCACCAACAGAAGTGGTTAAATCTTCCACCAGTTTAATCCTGTCAGCACCTTCAAAGGGCTCGTCACTCATTTCTAAGTAGCATTCATTAGTATGTCCACTTACCATATCTAGCATAGTATCCGCTCCATCCACCATTTGCAAGTCATCAATTGAACCACCCCACTCGGGTAGATCAATGTACCAGTTACCGTCTGCTGTCTTATAGAATCTAAATGTATCCTTCATGTCTTATAAGGTGAAGATATAAAAAGAGCCGCACCGCTATTAATCAATCTAATAAAAGTCGTAAAGTCGACTAGACTTATTTTATATTTTTTTGCACCCTAAGAATTTTAGTTACCTTTTCAAAATTCTCCTTTGATACGGACAAGTTATAAACCCCGTGATGGCCCCTCATTCCATATTGTTCAATGGCTTCTGCACTCCCTACAAATTCAACATTTTCTACGTCTATGGATTTAATAATATTGAGCGGTTGGGGAAACTTTTCATTGGCTTTGACTTCAACAGTTTGTCTTCCGCCATCTGATAATATTATTATCATTCTAGGATCAATTTTAAAATTTCGATCTTTCGGATTTTTAGAGATCAATCCATAAAGCATTTCCATTCTGAATTCTATTACCCTCATCCAAATCTCCGAACCCTTTGTTTCATACACACCATTATAATGTAAAAGACCTGTACTATCCAGCTTTACCCCATAGTAAGGATTGCCACCTAAAATACCTGCAGATTCTCTAGAAACACTATTGACACGTTCGGAGATTACGCTACTGTCCGGCACCAGATCATCGTAAGAACCTATCCCTTTTGACGGATTTAATTGGTAACTACCGTGAATTGCAGTCATAATTATATTTCCAGCAGGATTAAAATCAAGCACAGTAAAATTGTTATAGTTAATGATCTTCAGTCGCTTAAACTTTGAATTTTCGATACTCGCCGTACGACCATCAGCTGTTTTGTATTCAATCAGCTGCCATGTGCCGATCAGTTTTTCATGGGGAATCTGGCCAAAAGCTGAAGCAATGGCAAACAAGTTAAGGAGGAGTAAGATGCGTTTCATTTTGATTTAAATTGGCCAACTCAATCTACTAATAATTATTCAAACACCTACTGTTTAACTAATTACTATTATTATGTATATTTATCATAAATCTAACTCGAATGGAAAGTACCCTGAACATCTTCTTCTTCCTTTGTTTTGTCATAGCCATTCTTCATCTATGGGTGGTTATTGAGATTTCGAAGTTTCCAGCAAGATTCCACCGCAATAAACGTAAATGGACTAATATAGTATTGTTTTGCCCTTTATTTGGACTTATTGCTTACTTCTTTGTTGGAAGAAAGGTATTTAATGATCAAAATTTCCTCTCTTAATTCCGTTGCCCCTACAACTCTAGCTATTATCACATAAACCCATGTATTCTTTTATTAATGAAGAAGATAGAATTACTTTCATAAACCTACTGTTTTACTCCTTCTTTCCATCAAAACAGTATCTCGCCAAACTCCGTCCATCTTACCTACCTTTTCCCTGTAACCTATTCTTCTAAACCCAAATTTCTCATGTAATGCGATACTGCCAAGATTTTCAGGAAAAATACCTGATTGAAGTGTCCAAATATTCTTTGTCTCACTCTCAGTAATCAGTCGGTCTAGTAGCGCATTTCCAATCCCCTTTCTCCTGTAATTCTCATGAACATACACGCTTACTTCCATAACACCAGAATAAACAGATCGAGATGAAACCGGACTGAGCGCAGCCCAACCTGTTATGGTTTCATTTATTGTTGCAACAAAACGAAGGTCTTCGAAATGGTTCTTATTCCATTCCTCCCATGTAGGCGCTTCGGTCTGAAAGGTAGCATTCCTGGTAGAAAATCCATGTACATATATATCCACCACTGACTGCCAGTTAGTAGGCAGCATCTCCTCAACTATTATGTTTAGTTTATTTTCGTTCATGTTATTACTCAAGATTTGAACATCGATAATGCAACTGCCAGAAATATAAGAATAGGTGCAACAATCATTATAAATCCCGCATAGGTAAGGTAACTCCATCTGATTATAGGTGTCAATGCATTAAAGTCTTCAATCTTTTCAGCCGCACTTTGTCTATGGTGAACTTTTCTAAAATGAAAGGATATTAATGAGGTTACTAACAACAAGGCGAAACCAAAGACGATATATAAGTTTACATCTAAATAGTTTATTGCTATAAACAGCCATAATATAATTATTATACCAATTGATGCATTGACTAACTTTAATCCTGAAAGTTCATTAAAAAAGCGCCCCCATATCTTTCTTTGAAGGTATAGCGCAGAGTTTTCCAAATTCGGGTAAAAAGCGTTTATTGATTTCAATGTTTCATATCTGGTGTATCAAATATAATGGATATTTATTCTCAATGAATAGTTAATAATTTATTAGCCATTATTTCAATGAGGATATTGAGTACATTGTAAACAACCAAGTTCTAAACAATATGAAAACCATCAATATTGTTCAGGATTCAATAGCTCTTGAAAATTTGGTGTATCAAACACGAATTCAGGTTCTATATGATTAGGACTATAATTAGTGACAAGTGGAAAACGACTTGCCCGTTCAATGGTTACCATAAGTGCATGCGAACCCTTTCCAAAGTAGTCTTCAAACACAGCTATTCCCCGTGACTTGTGGATTAAATTAATCTGAAATGAGCGCGTTTTGCCCTTGTAATCAGTAGTGCTAACTTGATAAATATTTTTACCGTTTTGCTGCACATCATTCATCAAACGTAAACTTCTTTCCATTTCTTGCACGATCATAGTGCTGTCGTTTAGAGATATTCTCCTTTGGGGCCCACTGGAGGGAGAATAGACATAAAATCGCCCTTTGTACACATGAAGCTGTACCCAGTTACGAGGCAGATCACCAAAGCTAATGTTTTTATTGGGCGTTTTTCTGTATTGCAGAAGCTCCTTAATACTTTGCCGATAACTCTTGTCTGTGCGTGTATAATCGAGATTAGTAAGCTCAGTAAAATATGGTGACTTCTCTCCGTCTTTATCCACATATACCGCATGTCCTTCCGTATTTGGTTTTCTCAGAAAAATAGTGTCACGTTGTTCCTTTTCGTTTTTTAATTGAATATCCCGCCTAATCTGGCTGTACATGGGTGTGACCATACTAAAGAACGTCTTGAGAATAGCATCATAGTGGCGGTAAACAGGTTCATCTGGATATTCTTTCATAGGATCCTCTGGTGACCCAAATCGGAATGACCTAGTTTTTCCATCTATTTTATAACTGAGAAGATATGGAGATAAGAACCCTTTCTTATAAATCTCATTCTGATTGGGAAGTGTAGTAATCTGATGTGAGAGCAATAGCTTTACAACTGAATCCAAATTAATATCTTCAAGCTGAAACTTTTTGAAGTTGTATCTCTCCCATTTACCCTTATACTTGATCACAGAATCTTTCTCATACATCGGAAAGGTTTCCGTCTGTTTATGATAGAAATACCCCTCATATTTTCCATCCTTACGTGATATCACATTAATTATCCTGTCATTCCACTTGGCAAATATGTCAAGTCTGATCTCAAGATCATTAGCCGATTTGCTAATGCTTTTAAGTTCTCGATGGCTGGAGCTATTCCATTCAAAATCGGGGCACTCACAGTTCAGCGTAATTTCTTCAAATGAAAACCGTTTTTCCTGAGCGTGACAAAGATTCAAAGAGAGCAAGATAGCCAGAAGGAGAGCAACGCTAAACATCTGATATTTCATCATTCTAATTTAATAAAATTCTCTAGATTTCGCTTATTGAATTGGAATGTTCGCGCCTAAAGCGTCTATCTTCTCTTCACAAAGAGATCTAACAATCTCCTGCATTTTAGCAACCTTATTTATCAGCTCTTTCAATTCTTCTTCCGCAATAACATAATCCATTTTATACCGGGAATCGACATAACCTCTTCTGAGCACATCAAAAGGATTAAATTCGCACTTATCTGATATAGGAGTTTTAAAGAGGCTGTACAACTTAATAGAAATGTGTTTAGCATAGTTTCTCAACTTTAATAAGTTGTGAGTTCTAGGCTTATAGCCTACGTAAACCATTAAAGCCGCAATATAGAAACACTCTGTCGCCTGGTGCAAATTGAATACTCCTATCTTTAAATAATGGTTAGATAAGCAAAATGATGCAACATCCAAAAATTCACGAGCTTGAGGATACCATTTATCGAAATAATGTTGTGCTTTCTCCTTTTTTTCTTGCTCGTTTAACTGTGCAAAGCTATCAAACTCAAAACTTTCAGCATCAAACAATAATATTCCTTCTGTAAGAATATCAATAAAGAAATACTGACCATTGCGCAATCCTTCATTAATATATTCAATATCATGTACAATTGGGCATATCAGATTCTTAAAATCATTACTGCATCTATTCTCAATCTGACTAATAATGGTCTGTTCTTTTACAGCATCCTTTCTTATGACTACCAGAAAGTCGTAATCATTAATATAGCTAAATCGGGCATTGTCATCTAGATATTCATCCGCAATCCAATTGCTTCTTGCATAACTACCAAACAGAATAACTTTCTCAGGATTTGCTTCTTCTTTTATAATTTGTAAAATTTCAGCAATTTCCTTTTGCTGGATTTCGGGAAGATGTATAAGCGAAGTTTTCATCTACTAACTTAATCAAACCTGAAGGAGTAAACCAAACCGTTTTTTTCAGTGTTGTAAAGTATCATAGAAATGGTATTATTAACTAACTAATTACTTACATTGCACTTGAAAGTTTACATAAAATGAAAAATAAAAAGGCGTTTTTAATCTCTACAACTTTAATCATGCTACCTCTTATCGCTTTTAGTTTTATTCAATTCGTAAAATCCCTTGGATCAGACAAAAGTATTCTTGCTGCAGTAGGTTTCCTATGTTCCCTCGGAGCATGGTTTCTTGTAATTAAGGCTTTTGCTCCTAAGAAAGAGATAAGATAGTTGACATTTTCAATACTATCCACATCTTTTTCCAAAACATCATCAGAATAAGTTAAACATAAAAATATTATATTCATATCAATGTTACCAAGTTATATTTGGATATTTAATGTCAGAATTTAACTTTGCTTTAACCAAATATTCCTTTTATCTCAAAATTTTATGAAAAGTATTTTTTACGCCCTTTTAGCATCCGTTGTTTTCACTGCTTGCCAAGGCAACAAAGAAAACGCTGCGACTTATACTCCCAGAGTATTAACAGCTACAGAAAAGTTTAACTACAACCCTGAAACCAGAGGTGATACCTTGGCTCTTATTAGCGCCGTAGGCGATAAAAAAGAGGCGACGGAATTATTTAATGTGAAATACATGGATACGGTTATTCAAATCCAGACGAACCCTGATGATAAAACCTCTGCCAATGGTAAATTTTCTTCGGCAGAATATGTAAACACTCAAAAAACTACTTTGTTAGTGCAAATTGCTGACAACTCAGGCCTTCAGGCTCCAGTTTATCTAATTACAATTAATGATAAAAAACCAGAAGTAATTAGCCTATACAGAGCATCCAAAGGTGTAGAAGATAAAAAATACACCAAAGGCATTACTAAAGTTGGAAGAGATGGATATGTTGTTAACAACGACTTCTTTGTTACCAATGTTAATGCTAAGGTTTTCTTAATCAAAAGACAAAATGAAGAGGAAAGAATCCAAGGCGATTTCATGTTAAAATCCCCTGATAAGCAAACACTTGCATTCTTATGTGCTAAGTCATTTTTCCAGGTTCACTACCCTACAGGAAAAACATACAATCAACCATTAAAAACCATTCCTACAGCAACTGGTAATGAACTATTTACCTGGGTAACGGAAAACTTTAAATGGGATAGAACTAAAGAAGGTATCTCATTTTTAATTCCTAACGACAATGATAGAATTGTTGAATTAAACGAATTTAAAAAATAATCATTACATTTTTTTTTGCAAAAGAAGCGCCTGTATCGATACAGGCGCTTCTTTTTTTTGCAATTTTCTTGAGATTCCCCGATTCTTTACCATTCTAATGTCATATAAAACGTCCAAAATGACATATTGCGTAGAATTACGTCCAATAGCACTGAAAAACGCATAAGACGCAGCCGTTCATTTATACTTTTCCTATATTTAACTATTCAAATTGGTAGAATTTGGCACAAAATTAAATTGGTTTTGCGACTTACCTAAATTCATATTGCTTTGGTTTCGAATCAGAAAAAAAAACCTTTTTCAACCTAAAATATAGTCGGCCCTCGCACCACCTTTAAACGTACCTTGTTCGGACCTCGTTCGGCCAGGGCCGAACAAAGGGCGAACAAGATCCCTTGAAAAGCCGAGCTACCTTTAGGACCCAAAAAAAATCAAAAAAGGGAAAAAATACCCCATTTGAACACTTTAACAGACACCAAATGCGCTTAAAACAATAATGATTTTACGTACATTAGATCAACAAACAAAAAAACTGCATGAAAACATCTTTAAAGGTTCCTTTGGTTGCGATGCTTGCAATTCTAACCTCTTGTCAAAATGATGGAAAGAAATCTTCAGCTGACAATACGGCTTTATCTCCATCAAATCCTTTTCTTAGTCAAAGCAAATTGCCTTATCAGGTACCAGATTTTAATCAGATAAAAGATGCCGATTTTAGCCCTGCATTTGAAGAAGGAATGAAAATTCATTTAGACGAGATTCTTAAAATTGCAAACAATACAGAAGCACCTACATTCGAAAACACGCTTGTAGCAATGGAGAAATCCGGCGAAATGCTGACGAGAGTGAACAGAATATTTGGCTTGCTTACAGGTGCAAACACAAATGATGACCTGCAGAAATTACAAGAGGAGATTGCACCTAAACTAGCAGCTCACCAAGATGCCATCCTACTAAACTCAACTTTATTTAAAAGAATAGAGTCAATTTATAGTACAAGAGATCAATTAAAATTAGATCCTGAATCGAAACGATTAATAGAATATCAATACCAAACATTTGTTTTAGCTGGCGCCAAACTTTCAGATGCGGATAAAACCAATCTTAAAAAGCTGAATGGCGAGGAAGCATCTTTAAGTGCAAAATTCTCTAATCAGCTCCTTGCGGCTGCAAAAGCTGGCGCGTTAATAGTAAATGATAAAGCAGAACTTGCAGGGCTATCAGAAGGAGAACTTGCCGCAGCTGCCCAGACAGCAAAAGCAAACAAGCTAGAGGGAAAATGGATGTTGCCACTACAAAACACCACCCAGCAGCCATCTTTACAAATGCTTTCAAACCGGGCTACCCGACAGAAACTATTTGATGCATCCTGGAATCGTGCAGAGCGCAATGATGCAAATGATACCAGAAAAGCAATTGTAGAAATAGCAAAAATCCGTGCTGAAAAAGCCAAGCTTATGGGCTTTCCTAATTACGCTACGTGGAAATTGCAGGATCAAATGGCTAAAACTCCGACAGCAGTGGAAACCTTTTTTGATAAACTCGTACCATCTGCAACAGCAAAAGCTAAGATTGAAGCCGCTGATATCCAAGCAGTAATTGACCAACAAAAGGGTGGCTTTAAAGTAGAAGCATACGACTGGAATTATTACGCAGAGCAGGTTCGTAAAGCTAAATACGACCTGGATGAAAATCAGATCAAGCCTTATTTTGAACTAAACAAAGTACTTACAAATGGCGTATTCTATGCCGCCACACAACTTTACGGAATAACCTTTAAAGAACGCACAGATCTTCCGGTTTATCATAAAGACGTTAAAGTATACGAGCTATTTGATAAAGACAAATCTACTATTGGTTTGTTTTACTGCGATTATTTTAAACGCGACAATAAATCTGGCGGTGCCTGGATGGACAATATGGTCGGCCAATCTAAACTGTTAGGCACAAAACCAGTAATCTTTAATGTGTGTAACTTTACTAAACCAGCAGATGGTGAACCTGCATTGATCAGTTTTGATGACGTAACTACCATGTTCCATGAATTTGGTCATGCACTACACGGTTTCTTTGCCAGTCAGCAATATCCAACCTTATCGGGCACCAATGTAGCACGTGATTTTGTTGAATTCCCTTCTCAGTTTAATGAGCATTGGGCACTAAACCCTATGGTATTTAAAAACTATGCGGTTCATTATAAAACAGGCGAACCTATGCCACAAGCATTGGTTGATAAGATCAAAAAAGCCGAGACATTTAACCAGGGCTATGCCTTAACGGAAGTCCTTGCCGCAGCTGCGCTTGATATGCAATGGCATAAGCTATCTGCAACAGATCCACTACAGGATGCTGACAAATTTGAAGTTTCTGCATTGAAAAAAACACACCTTGATTTATCTTACGTACCTTCTCGCTATCGCTCAAGCTACTTTTTGCACATATGGGGAAATGGCTATGCCGCGGGATACTACGCTTATCTATGGACCGAAATGCTAGATCATGACGCTTTCTCCTGGTTCGAAGAAAATGGTGGTTTAACCTTGGCTAATGGACAACGCTTTCGCGACATGATCCTTTCAAGGGGTAATACAGAAGATTATGGTAAAATGTTTAGAGATTTCCGTGGTAATGATCCAAATATTGCTGCAATGCAAAAATATAGAGGCTTAACAACTAAGTAGCATGAAAATGCGAGATACTGGTTATCTCGCCATGCCCCCTATCCATACCGACAAAAAGGACAGTCCTAAAAACACCAGCATTACATAAAAGCAGTTTACAAAAACAGTTTCGTATCCGTATTTTACTACATCTACAAAAGGATAAGGGTAAAATCCGGATACTGATCCTCTAAATAAGATAAACATCAAATAAATAAAGGGGTAAATAAGCCAGCTAAAAGTGTCTCTCCACTTCAATGTATTCTTGGGTACATAAATTAACCAATATACCACAAAAATGAGTGGCACAACGGCATGTAGCAACTCATCAACTACCATTTGCAAACCTTTAGGCTCCCATGTAAACCTTAATATCAAATTATAAATCCATACAAGTTCAGTTTTATCGTCTGTGTTTACTCAACTAGCAAGTTACGAAAAAAGCAATAATAACTCCTAAGCTAACGGCTAAGCCAAAATTGTTTAATCATTAGCCATTAATTAACAACATTCCTAACCTTTTACGCTTAAATTAGCTATCTATTAACCGAATACTAAACCATTTCCGTAATTGAAGTATCCATGAAAACTGTAAAGGCAATTATCACTTCAGGCATCCTATCTGTTTTAACATTTACCACATCTGTAGCACAAGACATTGAAAGGTGGGACAAACAGGCCAATGAAAAGGAAAACCCAAATACAAAATGGTTTAAAGAAGCGAAATTCGGGATGTTTATCCACGGGGGTTTATATTCTAAACTTGGCGGAGTATGGAATGGAAAAGATTATTACGGCAGTGGCGAATGGTTAATGTATCAGGCAAAGGTGTCGGCTGTCGATTATGCAAAGGTTGCTACAGAATTTAATCCTGTAAAATTCAATGCCGATGAATGGGCGGACCTGGCAAAAGATGCTGGTATTAAATACATGGTTATTACTGCAAAACATCATGAGGGTTTTGCAATGTATGACTCAAAAGTAAGCGATTTTAATATCGTAAAAGCTTCTCCCTACGGGAAAGACCCGATGAAAGCACTCTCTGAAGCCACAAGAAAAAGAGGTATACAGTTCGGCTTTTACTATTCTCAATTTCTGGACTGGCATGAGCCAAATGGTGGCGGCAATAACTGGGATTTCGATGAATCGAAAAAAGATTACCTCAAGTATTATAAAGAAAAGTCAATTCCTCAGCTAAAAGAACTGCTCACCAATTATGGAAGTTTGGGCATTGTTTGGTTTGATATGCCAGGTGGTCTCAACAAAAAACAAACGCAGGAACTGGTTGATAGTATGCATGCCTTACAACCCAAAAGTTTGTTCAGCAGTCGCGTTGGGCAAGGCCTGGGCGATTACCGCACCTTTGGCGACTCAGAGGTTCCGGCCACTCCAATTAAAGGCGCCTGGGAATCGATATACACTCACAACGACTCATGGGGATACATTACTCATGATATGAATTTCAAATCGCCTAAAGAGATCATTCAGCTACTTGCAACTGTAGCTTCTAAAGGAGGTAATCTTATGCTAAACGTTGGTCCGGATGGAGAAGGAAACATCCCTCCTTATTCTGTAAAGTACTTGCGCGAAACAGGTAAATGGTTACAAACAAACGGAGAAAGTATTTATGGAACTACTTATGGGTTAATTCCGGCCCAGCCTTGGGGCGTAACAACTTCTGCTCCGGGTAAATTATTCCTTCATGTATTAAACAACCCCAGAAACGGAAAAATAAGTATTCCGGGTATAAATGTACCCATCACAAAAGTGTATCAGTTAGCTACAAAACAACCCGTTAAGTGGGTAAAACAGGGCAACAACATTATTATTGACATGCCTAAATCTTTAAACGATCATAATACTGTGCTTGCCTTACAATTTAACGGCAAGCTTAATGATGGTTACTCAGCTTCGTTACCGCAGGTTTCTTTACAATATGATTTCAATACAATTGATGCCGTAAATGCAGAGGTTAAGGGTGCAGCAAAAATAGAATCGCTTACCTACAGCCATTACTTTGGCGATTGGAAACACACCACTTGCATTACAAACATGAGCAAAACTGAGGATGAAGCAACCTTTAAGTTCTCCGTAACAGAGCCTGGCGATTACAAAATATTACTGGAATACTCCTGCCCTCAAGAAAACAGCAAACAGGAAGGCTTAATGAGCTTTAACAATAAAACATATAAGTTTCAAACCTTAAGAACATCAGAGTTTGACTCAGGAAAACCCTTGTTATTCATTAAACATCCTGTAGCCATTGTTTCAGTAGATAAGCCTGGCATTTACACTATAAAACTAAGTCCTGACACCAATGGAAAGGCATTATTTAATCTTAAATCAATTATCCTGCAACCCGTTTTGTAAAGGCACTTCTTATCTAACTATATCTTAGTAAAAAAGTTCAGGAACTCTTGTTTTTTAGTTCGGCTTAGGTTGATGGTGGTATTATTGGTCATGATTACTTCCCCTCCTTCGCCGCGGATATAGTGTTTTATATAATCCAGGTTGATTATAAATGACTTGTGGGCTCTAAAAAACGAATGATCACTTAATGCCTCTTCAAATGAAGAAAGTGTTTTACTTACCAAATGAACCTGCCCATCTTGCATGGTAATATTGGTGTAGCAACTGGTGGCTTCCAGATATACAATATCCTTTATTTTGATAAAATGGAGACCTTTGCTACTTGAAAGCGCTAGCGTATCCATAATTCTGGTTTGCGTAAAATGTTTGGCCATTTGAAACTGTCTCTTAGAAGAGACCGTTTCTTTATTTAAAAACCGGTCAACTGCATCTGTTAGCTCGGTTTTATCTATCGGTTTTAGTAAATAATCGAGGGCATTTAATCTCAATGCCGCAATTGCGTACTGATCATAAGCAGTGGTAAAAATGGTTTGAAAATTATACTCATCAAACTGTTCCAGAACATCTAAACCACTCATAACCGGCATTTCTATGTCCATAAAAACAATATCCGGTTGTTTATCTTCGATAATCATCTTAGCATCAGTACTTTTCTGGCAAGTAGCCACCACCTCAACTTCTTTACAGTACTGACTCAGTAAATGTTGGAGGGTTATAATACCATGCTTTTCATCATCAACAATAATAGCTCTGATTGCGTTCATAGTTAGATACTTTAGGTCTACAATTATTAGTCCTTTCACATAAAAATAATTCATTAATATCTAAAACACGAAAAATAATTAGTGAACGGTAATATCTAACGTTTAAGTGGTTATCTTAATAAGATATTGTTTTTAAAGTTTATTAAATCATGTTCAGGTAAATATGAACTGCCGTACCTGCGGCTTTATCTCCTTCGTATAAATCTTCAATTACAATTTGACTATCGCTGCTTAATAACTTTAACCTGCTCGATGTAATATCAACGCCATATGATTTATGTTTAAACTGGCTGGCAATAAATGATCCTGCCGCAGCTCTGCCAATGCCATTGTCTTTTATGGTAATATGCAGGGTACTTTCATTACTCTGCTCAATTATAACCTCCAAAAGCCCCTTTCCTTCTTTATTTCTTAACCCATGCCAAATGGCATTCTCTGCAAAAGGCTGCAAAATTAGCGGAGGAACCCTTAATGATTCGGAATGAACATTTTTATTAAACTTAATACTGTAATCAAAACAATGCTCCAATCGGGCAGCTTCAAGGTTCAGGTAAAGCTTTAAGGTATCCAGTTCCTTATCAAGAGAAATAGCTGTGTGTTTGGAATTATCCAATATATTCCTCATCAATTTAGAAAATGTGGTGAGGTATTCGCTGGCTTCCTCAATTTTATGTTCAATGATAAAGCTATTAATAGAATTAAGGGTATTAAACATAAAATGCGGATTCATTTGCGACCTCAGGGCCTGCATTTCTGCATCTTTAAGCCTTCGCCTGTATTGTTCCTCTATTTTATGCTGTTGAAATAAGTATCTGTAAACATAAACTATCCCCAATATGATTAGCCCAAACATGAGAAACAGAAACCATTGTGTTTTATAAAACGGAGCAGGTAAATACACTTTAACAACCAGGTCTTTGGATTGCCAGTTCTCCATATTGTCGCCAACCTCAATTTCCAAATGATAATCACCAGGTGCAAGATGCCTTAACGATAGTTCTGCTTTGTTGCCCAGGTAAATCCACTTCGTTTCATCCTTAAACTTATATCGATATATTATTTTTCGCTTGTCGATATAAGTAAGCGAAGAGAAGAGTAGTTCCAACTCAGTTTCTCCTTTTTTAAGTTCAATATCAGGGTTATTGGTGTTAATCGTTTTTCCATTTATTTTAATACCACAGAGCTCTAGCTTATTAACGAGCTGCGACCTTACGATTTTATTTACATCTATGAACGACAAGCCATTTTCTACACCAACAACAAGGTTTCCATTTGTAAGCTTTTTAAACCCGTAAATTAGGTCGTCGCCAGGTAAGCCATCAATTTGCGATATTCTGATAACCTTGTCCGTATTATTGTTGTAGACATTTAATCCTTCCTCTGTAGCAAACCATATTTTTCCGTTTTTATCTTCTGCAATTCCCTCTACCCTATCATTTGCTACATCATATTTTCGCGTATTTAACAGTTTCTTTATTATGCCATTTGCATCAAGCAGGTTCCAGCCACCATAGCCGGAAACAAGTACATCACCATTTGAAGTTGCTGAAATCCGATTATAATAATCGCCAGAAAACTGAGAATGATCTGCATTTTCTTTTAGCTTACTTACCTCAGCAAAAGCTTTGTTCGACTCATTGTATATCGCAATACCAAAATCTTTGGGCATCCAACCGATAAGCCAAATTTTACCATCCTTATTTACATAAATGTCATTCCATAAATTGTCCGACCAAAACTGATTGTCGTTGGTAACCAAACCATTTTCTTTTTCTAAGGACGGCCATTTATAAACCTGTACAGGCTGTCCGGCAGGTAACACCCAAAGCTGTTTATCCTGATAAACAATGCTCTTTTTGATTAGCCATTTTGGTGGTAGTGCAAGTACGGTAAGCTTTTTAACTTTTTCATCTTCAACACAAAAAACACCTGTATTGGTGCTTACCAAAACCTTATTTCCGGTAAGAGATAAGCTCTCGCATTTAACATCCTTTTCGGGAAGCATCAACTTTCGCCAGCCCGATTTCTTATTGTAAATCCACAATACATTGTCTTTTCCGCAAGTGTAAATCTCCCCATTAGATAACTCCACAATGTCCAACATCACGTTCCCAGGTTTTTGGCTATCCGACGGAAGCATTGCATTGTTTATTGAAGAATATGGATTAAGCAGCTTTATGAGTCCTTTGTTGGTAGCTATCCAAATAACTTTTGTCTCGTTATTTACAATTACCTCATTAATAATCTGTTTATCTGTATTATAAAGTAGTTTGGGCTTTAAATCGGTTTCGCTTAGCAGATATACCGACTGGTCAGAATATAATAGTGTTTGAGGTTGACCGCCAATAGTTACTTTTCCAATTCCAACAATTGAACTATTGCCAGGTAATGAAGGCATTTCCTTAATCTGTTTACTCACCAGATTATATTTTATCAGCTTGCCGTTTAGTGTGCTAAAAAGAATTTCTTCTTTGTTGATTTGTAATGCAGCTCTGTATTCCAGGTTTCTTAATTCGGCATTTGGCTGCGTAACAAGCTTACCTGTTTGCTTCTGCCATACAAACATACCCCGATTTGTAAGCACCCAAATCTCGCCCTTTTTCAACTCCAAAAAAGTTGCGTATCTCTTTATCTTATCAGGATTTTTATCAACAAAAAATACCTTTCCCTTTGCCCCATTCTTGTTAAAATATTTTATATTATTAAAATCAGTACACCAGACTCTGTCTTCTGAGTCTACAAAAATATTCTCGAAATGATCGTTATTTGGATCGGTGTCATGATACTTATTAGTGGCTATTACATTTGGTTTGTCGTAAAAGCTTTTTAATACACATAGGCCATTGTAAACATCATGATAGTAAATCACATCATCTTTAACCAACAGTGAGGTAATATTGGTAAGTGCGGCCGGATGTTCTAAAAAACGATAACCATCATATTGCGACAAACCTCTTCTAGTTGCCAAGTACAGGTAACCGTTTTTACTTAATGCTACCTGTCTAACAAAGTCTGATGGAAGGCCTTCATTAAATCTGATAATTTCATCCTTTAATTGATTTTGCGCTTTACCAAAACAAGGCAAAAGGCACAACAATACTAAAAAGAAATTAACAGATGCCTTTATACCCATGCTACATTAAACTTATCAATTTGCAACGTAAATTGCAAATTGATAAGTTATGTTTCTGGCTACTTCACTTCAGTAGTATCCTTTTCAAGGGTTGGTACAACGTAGCCACCAAAATCAAGGGTCACCTTAGCAAATACCTTCTTGAGCAGGGCTTCATCGGCTTTAGTTACGCCACTCTGGTACAGATAAATACTGCTTAATTCTTTTAAAGGTTTAAGTTCCTGTACACCTTTGGCAGTTACTTTCGTTCCAACAAGGTTTACATACTGCAAATGGTTTATACTTTTTAGCAATGCTACTCCCTTATCGGTAACCTTAGTTCTACTTAAATTGATGCGAATCAGGTTGTCAAGTTTAGCAATAGCTTCCATTCCTTTATCATCAAGAGCAGTATTGGCAAGATTGAGCCAGATCAACTGTTTCTTTAATGGTTCCAAAAGTTTTAACACCTCAATATCTGCCTTTGCGGTAACAAAACTGGCGGTTAAATAATTGCTAGTGCCCAATGCAGGTATCACCACCACACCAGCCTGTTTCAATTTCTCAAGAGCTGCGTCATCAGCTTTAGAAACCTCCGCAGCGGGAATATCCGACAGCTTATTCTCTTTTTTAGCTGCACCTGTTTGAAAACTTATCAAAAGCGCTTTATCTTTTTCTGATTGTTTTAAGTCCTGTACTTTCTTATTAAAATCTGCACCTTGCTGCACCCACCATTGCAACAATGCAATTTCTTCGGGAGTTAGTTGTGGCTTCTCTTTGGGAGGCATATGATCGTCGTTAGAAGGTGGTAAAAGCAACCTTTTAATCAGTTCACTTTCTTCGGCGCTTCCTGGAACCAATGTTTTACCATCTTCTCCTCCTTTAAATATAAAATCCTTACCGTCAAGTCTCAGTTTTCCTTTTTGTTTTTCAGCTCCATGGCAACTATAGCATCGGTTTTGCAGCAAGGGCTGAATCATATGGGTATAAGCCATAGCCTGTTGCACATTTGCTACCGGAGGTATAGCGGCCTTTCCTTTTCCGTCATCTTTTAAGGCTGAAGTAATATAATCTGATCCATGGGTTAATGAACCGCCATAATGACCTGTAAGTGTAATCAGAATGATTAAAACAACGGCTACTAGATTCAATGAGCGCTCGCTTACCTGCTTCCTATACATCGCATAAACACTTAGCGAAATAATAGAAACACTAATGCCTAGCCATTGATGGATATCGACCATATTACCATCATAATCGCCACTTTGCGATAACAGATAACCACTCACCGAAGAAAAAACTGCGCCCAAACCGCCTAATAAATAAATTAAGGGTACTGCCGGCTTTACCCCTAAAAATTTAGAGTTTATGGTTAATAACTGAAAAAAACAGCCCAACAGTAAAATACCTATGGGTAAGTGAACAAGAATGGGATGAAACCGACCAATAAAGTCTGGAATTGATAATAGTACCATTACTTACAACTGATAACGCTTGCGCAGCAGGTTCATCATATAAACATTTATCGCCCATTGATCTGCTACGGGTTGTCGGGTATAAGGTAAAGTTTGCAGGTAATCAGCAGGTCCAAACTCTGTCAGAATCGTCATCCTTTCACCCTTCAGTTTCTTGCGCTCAATCACTTTATCCCACCAAGCAAGGTGAGCTTTTACAGCACTATCCCATTCCGGTGCTCTTGGTTCGTTAACCTGCGCTCCCTGCGGATGCCCAACTCTGGAATGAATGTGACTTACCCTTTCTAATGCAATATCAATTGTTTGTTTCTGATCTCCAAGTAAACTTTCATGTACAACACACCAGTGTGATATATCCAGGGTTAATCGTAAGTCAGGATTTTTCTCTATAAACTTTCTTGCTACAGGCGCGGAGTAAAGCATTCGCCCACGGTGGGTTTCATGATAAACCGGAACGCCGGTTTCCTTAGTTTTTTTGGTAGTATAATCTATAAAAAGTTTGTTCTCTTCATAAGTAAAGTAATCTTTACCCGAGTGACAGTTCACATAAACCGGCTTCTGAAAGCTATTTCCTGTAGCTGCATCCAGGTTCTTTTTAAAGGTATCTAAATGCGCTGCTGCATCACTTTGGTAACCTCCACACAGAAAACCAACCTGTAAATTATGTTTCTTTAATGCTGTAAACAGTGCTTCCTGAGCCTTGGCATCTCCCGGCCACCAAACTTCGATTCCCTCATACCCTTCCTTTTTTGCCGCAGCACAGAAATCGTCTGTAGTACCAGGAAAGCCCCAATCGGTAGCCATAAATAACAATTCGTATCCTGCTTTTGCCTTAATGTAAGGAATTTCTTTTGCGGCCATTTCGCCTAGTGGAACCAATAATCCTGCAGCTGTAGCGGTTGCAGTAGTTTTTAAAAAATGTCGTCTGTTTTGGTGCATTTATATTTGCGGTAAATTGTTCTAAGTAAAATTAATTAAGCAATAATATCATGTATGATCTTGCCTTCAACATCCGTTAAACGGAATGGACGTCCCTGGAAAGGATAGGTGAATTTCTCATGATCAAAACCCAGCTGATTTAATATGGTAGCTTGTATATCGAAGGCATCAACCTTGCCACTTATGCCACTGTATCCAATCTCATCGGTTTCGCCATGGGTATAGCCTTTTTTAACGCCACCTCCGGCCATCCAAATGGTAAAGGCATCGGTATGATGATCGCGGCCGTTGTAAGGGTTCTGAACACCGTTACGATTCTCCATCATTGGTGTACGGCCAAACTCTCCACCCCAAACTACCAGTGTCTCATCAAGTAGACCACGTTGTTTTAAATCAAGCAACAATGCAGTAATAGGTTTATCTATACTGCGACATTTGTTCTTTAAACCTATGTTTAATGAATTTTGTGGTCCATCGCCATGCGCATCCCAACCCCAATCAAACAACTGCACATATCTTACTCCTTTTTCTACCAGTTTACGGGCAAGCAACACATTATTTGCGAAGCATGATTTGCCTGGCTGCGTGCCATACATATCATGTATGTACTGTGGTTCATCATTAATGTTCATTACCTCAGGGGCAGAAATCTGCATCCTGTAGGCCATTTCGTATTGCGATATACGCGATAGTATCTCCGGGTCGTTATAAGCTGCATATTCCTGCTCATTAGACGCATTAATAGCATCTATGGATGCCTTACGCAAGTCGCGACTCATTCCATGAGGGTCTTTAATAAACAATACGGGATCTCCCTCACTTCTGCACTGCACTCCCTGGTATACGGAAGGCAGGAAACCACTTCCCCAGATACTTTTTCCTGCATCAGGAAAACTTCCACCACTGGTAAGCACCACAAAGCCCGGAAGGTTCTGGTTTTCGGTACCTAAGCCGTAAGTAGCCCAACTGCCCATACTTGGTCTGCCCAAACGAGCACTACCCGTATGAATTAACAACTGCGCAGGAGCATGATTAAACTGATCTGTATGCACTGCCTTTAAAAAGCTAACGTCATCTACCATGGTAGAGAAATGCGGAAGGTTATCACTAACCCAGGCACGACTGTCGCCATGTTGCGCAAACTTTGCCTGTGGGCCCAGCATTTTAGGTACACCTGTAATAAAAGCAAATTTCTTACCTGCAAGTAAAGATTGCGGACAATCCTGCCCATCCATCTTCATCAATTCAGGTTTATAATCAAATAGTTCCAGCTGAGAGGGTGCACCTGCCATATGCAGATAAATCACACTCTTTGCTTTACCTAAAAAAGGAGGTGCCTTAGGCAACAATGGATGTACCGGATCATATAAAATATCACTGGCGGTTTTGCCTCCTAAACCACAACTACCTAACAATGCCCCCATTGCTACGGCACCAAGTCCCATTGCACTCTCTTTAAGGAAATGTCTACGTGTAAAAGCTCTTAGTTCAGTTTCCTGAGCTTCTTTTACCAAACGATGTGCATTCAATTCATCTCTTGTCATTACAATTAGTTTTTTGTTACCGCTTCATCAAGATTCAACATTGCATTTGCGACTACCACCAGTGCAGCCGTTTCGGGGTACTTATCTGTTTGCTGCCCCCCGAGTATTTGTTTGGCCTTTTCGGGATGTATTTTATAGTCGTTTAGTGCCATCAGATAGAGGTTATCTAAAATTTTAAGCTTAGCACCAGGAATAGGTTTATACATCATCCACTCATATCCCTTGGCTATTTGGTTTTTCACTTCTTTACCACCCTCTTTTTTCATTCTTAATGCAAAGAATTTAGCCATATCAATATACACAGAGTCGTTAAGGGTTACCAAAGCCTGTAATGGTGTATTGGTTCTAATCCTTCGCGGACTACATACTACCCTTTGGGCACCATCAAAAGCAATCATTGACGGGTAAGGAGCCGTTCTTTTCCAATAAGTATAAATTGCTCTTCTAAACTGATCTTCGCCAGCCGAACTATTCCAGGTAGCGCCGTTATATGGTGAATTCCAGATTCCATTTGGTTGCCAAGGCATTACACCCGGCCCGTACATCTTGGCACTTAATACTCCACTTACCGAAAGGTGCTGATCTCTTATCTGTTCTGCACTTAATCTCATCCTTGCACCGCGTGCATAATACTTATTAAACAAGTCTTTCTTTTTGGTATCCTCTGTCACTTTCGAATCTTGTCGGTATGTTGCACTCATCACCATCTCCTTAATCAACGTCTTCATACTCCACTTGTAATCATTCATGAGTTGCCACGATAAATGATCGAGTAATTCTTTATGAGTCGGATTCATTCCCTGGGTACCCATATCTTCCAGAGTTTCCACAATTCCTGTCCCGAATAACTGCTCCCATAAACGATTGGCCATTGTTCTGGATAGTAAAGGATTTCTCTTATCGGTAAGCCACATGGCAAGGCCTGCTCTGTTTTTTGGTGCATTTTTAGGCATGGCGTAGGCTAACGACTTGGGAACCCCTGCATGTACTTCAGCTCCAGGGGTAATCCATGCGCCACGTTTAAACACAAATGTCTTGCGTAATCTGTTTGACGGATTTTCGACCAGAATAGGTATTGATCCTCCATAAGAATCCATTAGTGACCAGAAGATCGCTTTATTTTCTTCATAACCAGGTTTTCCTTTACCAGGAAACTGCTGAGAGAAACGGAACCAATCAAAATATACAACTATCTCTTCTTTATTAGTGATTGTGGGATTGTTGTAAGTTAGGTAAACATCGTGAACACCGGCTTGCTCTTTAAAATCAACAGCTAAATTACGAGACCCACCTCCCTCAGGAACTTTCCAGGCGGCAATTACAGGTCCTGTAGGTTTATCCAACCTCAACTGCATGCTTCCACCCGGTTTACCAGATGAATATCTATAAATCATCTCATCAACCTTGTTAAGGTTTACTGCAGGAATTCTTGCTACTCCATTGTTTCTAAAAGCAAGTGCAATATTTTTATTCGCTATAATGGCATTTTGCAAACTATCAGTAGAAACGGAGTTGATAACCGGCTGTCCTGTTTTTAAGAATTTATGAATCTCTGCCGATCTCCCCGCGGGTGCATTAACCTTTAGCCAATCTGTTAATGAGGTCAGCTTTCTTTGCAATGAATCATCGAACTGCCTCAACAAAGGATATTCAGATGAAAGATCCTCATCACGGGTATTATTAAAATAAGCCATGAATTCATAGAATTCCTCATGCTTAAAAGGATCGTACGGATGACTATGGCATTGCACACAAGCAAATGTAGTACTTAGCATCCCCTCCCAGGTTGTGTTAACACGATCCAATACTGCAGCAACTCTAAACTCTTCGTTATTTGTACCTCCTTCATCGTTACTCATTGAGTTTCGTTGAAATGCAGTTGCGATATACTGGTCATCGGTAGGATTTCCAACCATGTCTCCAGCTATCTGCTCGGTAACAAACTGGTTGTAAGGCATGTCTTTATTAAAGGCACGGATTACCCAATCACGGTACGGCCAGATGTTTCTTCCTGCATCGGCTTCATATCCTTTAGTATCAGCGTATCTGGCAACATCTAACCACATAGAGGCCCATTTCTCTCCAAAACGTTGAGAAGCTAATAATGAATCGACTAAAGCTTGATATGCTTTATCGCCGTCCTTAGCTTTTAAATATTGATCAGCTAATTTTTGGGGAGGTGCCATTCCTATTAAATCAAGACTGGCTCTTCTTAATAAAGTAGCTCTGTCTGCTTCCTGGGATGGTTTTAAATCCTGCTCATCCAATTTTTCCAGGATGAATTTATCGATATCATTCTTTGCCCAATCGCCACTAACATTTGGTACTTCTACCTCTTTTACAGGCAGGTAAGCCCAGTGGTCGCCCCATTTAGCGCCCTGCTTTATCCAGCGTTTAAAAATATCTATTTCATCTTCGTTAAGCGCCTCATGTTTATAAGGCATACGCTCTTCAGGATCTTTAGTTAATAAACGTTTGATAAGTTCACTTCCATCGGGATCTCCCGGAATAATAGCCGGTTTACCGCTTTTAGTAGCTGCAATTGCTTCTTCATGGAATAGCAAACTAAATCCTCCCTGTTTTTTCACGCCACCGTGACAGGAAATACATTTCTTATTAATGATAGGTTTTACTTCGGTATTGAAATCCACCTTCTTATCATACGACATCAGTAGTGAACATAATATAACTACTGCGAAAAGGACAAGCAGGACCAATAGCTTCTTGTTGCGAAAAAATTTCATACGGACATTACAATATTTGGCTTCTATGTGTTAATGTAAATTACCTGTTTTTTCACATAAAAACCTAATAGGTAGTGTAAAAGTTTCTAACAACAGAAGCCAAAAAAGGCAATAAACAGCCTTTAAGCAGTAAAACAAACCTTTGCGCAATATTTTTAATGTTTTCGCTACTTTTTAGAAAATATTGAAACCATGTATAGAGAAAATGATGAGAAAGATATCAGGATGACGACTTCATCTATCTAAACTCTCTTTCTTAGAATTTAATATTCTGAATTCTTACCGCATTCAGGATTGCGAGCAGCGCAACACCAACATCCGCTATCACAGCTTCCCATAATGTAGCCACGCCTCCGGCACCCAAAATTAAAACAGCTACCTTCACAATCATAGCAAGCGAAATGTTCTGCCAAACTATGCTGCGTGTAATTTTACCAATCTTTATTGCAGTAACAATTTTTGATGGCTGATCGTTTTGTATAACAATGTCGGCTGTTTCAATAGTCGCATCGCTTCCCAGTCCACCCATCGCAATTCCTGCATCAGCCAATGCCACAACTGGTGCATCATTTACACCATCGCCGATAAAGGCAATTTTTAGATTCTTATCCTTAAGCTCCTGTACTTTCTGTACTTTATTTTCAGGTAGAAGGTCGCCGAATGCGGCATCAATACCCAGAAATGCAGCTACCCTATTCACCACACTTTGCTTATCACCACTTAACATTACTGTTTTAATGTTCAATGCATGCAGATCTGTTATTGTCTGTTTGGCATCTTCTTTAACTTCATCAGCTATAGTAATATAACCTGAATATATGCTTTCTATGGCCACCACTACCACACTGTCATCAATATCGTCTATGGCCTTATCGTAAGATATATTAAACTTCTGAAGCAATTTAGCATTACCTGCAAGTACTTCCTTACCGTCAATTATTCCTTTTAAACCATGACCTGAGATCTCTTCAACCTGTTCTATTTTTATTCCTGAAATATCATCTCCTGCATATTGCTTAACTGCAATTGCAATTGGATGGGTTGATTTACTTTCGAGTGCTGCAGCAATACGAACCAGCTCTTTTTCGCTGTATCCATTAACCGTTACTACTTTTTGCACATCAAAAACTCCTTTTGTAAGTGTTCCTGTTTTATCCATTACTACAGTATTTACTGTGGTAATTACGTCCAGGAAATTAGACCCCTTAAACAAAATACCATTTTTAGATGCCAAGCCGATTCCCCCAAAATAGCCCAACGGAATAGAAACCACCAATGCGCAAGGACAACTGATCACCAGAAATACCAAACCTCTGTAAAGCCAATCGCTAAAGTTATAATCGGCAACAAAAAAGTAAGGAAGTGCAACGACAAAAACAGCCAATAAAAACACGATAGGGGTGTAAACCTTAGCAAATCTGGAGATGAACAATTGTGTTTGCGATTTCCTTGCCGTAGCATCCTGCACCATTTCAAGAATCTTGCTTAGCTTACTATCTTTAAACAAGGCAGTGACTTTTAATTCGGCAAGCTGATTTAGATTTATCATACCGGCAAGCACAGCTTCGCCTTTATTTTTATTATCAGGCTTACTCTCGCCAGTTAAAGCAGCAGTATTAAACGTTGCCCTGTCTGATGTCAACATGCCATCAAGCGCTACCTTTTCGCCGGGTTTAACCTGTATTAATTCATTAATTTGAACCTCGGCAGGAGATACATTAACAACCTTGCCATCTCTGATCACATCAACAGTATCGGGTCTGATATCCAGCAAAGCTTTAATGCTTCGCTTTGCATTACTAACCGCCGAATCCTGAAACCACTCTCCTATTGAATAGAATACCATTACGGCTACCCCTTCACTATAAGATCCAATGGCAAAAGCACCTAAAGTTGCTACACTCATCAGAAAAAACTCATTAAAGAAATCTAATCGCATTGCTTTTCTAAATGCGAGTGCCAATACATTATAACCAGCCAATAAATAGGCCGGGATAAAAATTGCTAACTGAATAAGGTTGCTGAATGTAATGTTAAATCCATATTCCAATACCATCATAACAACAATAACGATTAATGCGGTTAATAATGGCCAGTGATCTATCAGCCTTGATGGCTCTGCAGAGCCATGATTGTGCCCATCATCATCAGAATGTTCTTCATGTTGATGATCGTGATTATGATTGTGTGCTGCTTTAAGCTTAGGTTCTTCTACTGCACAGCAGTCTGTATGATTATTTGATAGTCGCATAATGTTAAATTATACAACCAAAGTTACGGGCTAAAGCTATGCAATGCTATTGCAAAGGTATGGATGGATTACACTGATCGCATATTCCTTTAATGATGAGGTTCATCTCCTGACGCAGAAAATTGAGAGGTAATGAAATATCAGGTATTTGGGTATTTGGAAGACAAAATGTTTCTTTACAGGTATTACAGTAAAAATGAACGTGAAGATCGTGATGATTTTCTCCATCACAATCTTCCTCGCATAAAGCATATTTTGTAGCGCCGGTTCCGTCTTCAATACTATGGACAAGTCCCTTTTCTTCGAAAGTTTTTAGCGTGCGGTAAAGTGTTATCCTGTCGGATGGGGCCATACCTTTTTCAAGATCGGTTAGGCTGATGGCAGCATTTTGCTTGGTTAAAAACTCGAGCACCAACAAACGCATAGCAGTAGGATTGATGTCCTTACCCTTTAATTTATTTTCTATGTCTATTGTCATGTCCTTGCTTTATTTATCAGAAGTCCGACTATTTATGGTCGTCGTTTACTTCAAGCCAATGGCCATCCGGATCTTTAAAATAAACCTGTTTTATACCATCCACTCTTAATGTTACCGCTTTACGTGTGCCTGCCCAATCTTCAAATTCAATCTTCTTAGAATTTAGCAGGGTAATAAACTTATCTACAGACGGCACACTAAAACATAAATGCTCATTTTTATCATGCTCTACATTGGCTTTTGCACCTTGAATTAAATGCAAATGTCCGGCAGGGCCTAATGAAAACCAGGTATGTCTACCATCTTTGAATGGTTCGGGTATAATCTCCAGATCAAAAACATCTTTATAAAATGCTGTTGATTTAGCAAGATCAGTAACGTAAACTGCGATGTGATTTAGAACGGCTCCTTGTTGTTTTTTTTCTATTTGACCCATTGATTTTTGGAACGGGGTTACCATTATTAAAGTTAAAACGATTAATGTAAGGGTCTTCATATAAAATGATTAAGATTTCTTTAACAAGATGGTCAAAATTCTTGGAATCTCTGTTCTGTTATTGTCATCAAAATACTCTTCCACATCAACTAATGTTAATCCATGTTTTTTACCTGCCTGGATAAAGTCGGATATATTATGGTTAAAGCAATCTACAATCTGTTTCCCATCTTCTGTATCAAACCTAGCTTTAGTACCTGTATATTGTTTAAATGGGTGTAGCTCACCAATATATACATAGCCATCCGGGTTTAAAGATTTTGAAACCTGATTAAAAACATAGTCCAGATTATCGATGTGTTCCAGTATTAAACTAAAAGTTACCAGATCATACAAACCATCTCTAAAGTTCCAACGGGCAGTAATATCAGCCTGTTTAAACTCAACCCTGTTAGAGGTTATTTTATCTTTAGCTCTTGCCAGCATTTGATCAGAAAGATCGACTGCAGTTATCATGGCGGCCTTTCCAATCAGCCATTCGGTATTTTTTCCAGTTCCACAGCCAATCTCCAAAACTTTATTAAACGGAACACGGGCCAGGCATAATTTTAATGCCAACCCCTCCAGATCTCTTGTTTTATTATCGTTAGTATCGTATTGTGCAGCCCAGATATTATAAGCTTGTTTAGTGTTCATAAAACAAAAATAAGAAAAAGTTGTCCATCATTCTATTTTAGTAAAGTTTCATCAAATCCTTATGCTCAAAATATCATGTATCGCATGCTTTGCATTAGCAAAATGAAAAACAAAACCAGATTCCAGTAAGCGTTTAGGAGCTACCCACCTGCTCTTTAAAACCAGTTCTGTTTCTGAACCTATCAAAAGCATTCCAATTTCCAACAACCACTGCGGACTAGCTAAGCCAAACGGTATCCCATAAGTATTTCGTATTAAGCTCATCAGCTCAGTATTTTTAACAGCCTCAGGAGCAGTGCAATTCACAACACCTGTTAGTTCTTCATTGTTTAACAGCCATTCTGTGCTCCTGGCCACATCGTGTTCATGAATCCATGAAACATATTGCTGCCCGTCACCTTGTCGCCCGCCCAAACCGAACTTAACCAGATTAAGCAACCTCGGGAACACACTGTCATTTCGGCCCAATACAATTCCCATTCTCAGTGCAACTTTACGAGTTAATGGTGTTTCGGTTTCAAAAAATGACCCCTCCCACTGTTGACAAACATCAATTGAAAATCCGTATCCTATATCGCCAGTATATTCATCCTGAGGGCGATCCTCTGCGTGGCGATAAATAGTTGCAGAAGTTACATTTATCCAAAGTTTTGGGGGCTTAGCCATTTCGGCTATTACTTTATTTAATAGTCTTGTAGGTATTGTTCTTGAACCAATGATCTCCTCCCTATTTTGTTTATTATAACGACAGTTTACATTTTTTCCACAAAGGTTGATTAGCATGTCTGCACCTTTAAGTGTTTCAGTCCATGTGCCTTCAGTTTTCCCATCCCACAAAACTGTTTCTACATTGCCTTCTTCGGCTTTAGCTTTCCTACTTAGGATCACTACCTGAGTCGCAATTGTTTTATAGTAATTGGCCAAAACATTGCCGAGATAACCATTGCCACCGGCCAAAACTATTTTCGCGTATTTCATATTCTTTAAATAAAAAGGATCAGTAAAAGGACAATTATTCTGTACAGCACCCAGGTCAAGGTAGGTATATATCCCAGTTTTAAAATGCCCATTCGCCTAAAATGTTCCAAAAACATGAGACCAGCAACGCCCATAAAATAGGCAGCGTAAAATAGTACTGGCAATACCAAAAACTTAGCTATCAATAAAGCTGGCAACAACAATAAAGAGCCGGTAAAAGATATGGTCATCATGTTACCGAGGTACTCCCATTTTTTATCCCATGCAATAATACTCACCACTATGGCTTGAAAAACAATTTGTCCGCCACAAATAAAATACTCCCTGTAAGCGCCTCCAACTGGCATCAGCTCTTTTAATAAACCTGCATAATAGGTAAGTATAAAGCTGGCCATAAACCAGGTGAAAAATAAATATGCAATGCGATACCTCAATTTAAACGTCGGTTGGATTGCATAACTGTCGGCAGTTATTTCGGCAGGTATAATTACTTTTCTGTTATAAGATACAAAAGCGTACACTTTACTCATTAGCCAAACGAAGGGTTTAAAAGAAAACAGTGAACCAAAAACAGGGATTGAATTTGCAAGCACTTTAAACAGGCTATGTATGCCGTAAGTTACCTGCCCTGTATCGGTGTCAACCAGTGCAATTTCGTTAACCGCCCTCTGCTGATCCACATATGGACAAACATTTTGAGGCATGTTCTGGTAAGGTTGTGCTCCTGTCGGATCAAGCATTCCAACCTTAGTAAAGCCTTTGGTATACAGCCTGCACATTGGGCATTCTGCATCAAAAAGGATCAGATGGTTTTTTAAGCTTTTCATACATCAAATGTAAGGCTTAATTATTAAACTTTCAATACTTACTGAAAGTTTAATTCGAAATACAAGAAATACTTTGCTTACAATTTACCCGAAAGCTCCTTTGCTTTCTCATAATTAGCAGTGCCTTCAGGTATTTTCGACAACCAGATTAAGGCATCCTTTTTATTGTCTTCTTTTACATAACTCAATGCGATGTAATAAGCCGCATCATATTTAAACGCAGATTCTCCCTCATACAGTTTTGCAAGCACTGTTCGTGCTTCGTGCTCCTGAGAATTTTCGATTAATGTTATAGAAAAATAATAAGACAACAATGGATCCTGAGGGTTACTCATGTATTCCTTTTGCATTACTTTACGGGCCTTGTCGTAATCCCCAGCGTTATATAACTCTGCAGCTTTAACAAGTGCACCAGCGCTATCTCCGCGCTCGGCGACCGACATTTGTCTGCTAATGGCGTATTTACCGTACAAGCCTGATGACCATGGTGCCCAGACAAATAAGCCAATAACTAAAACCGCAGCTACACTTATCCATTTTAAATATGCTTTAAACGAGACCACCTTAGCCTCATTCTTAACCACAGACTCTGTTTGCTGAGTCCCTTTAAAATATTTTTGATTTAAGTCAGAGAGTGTGGCAGCAACCTTTTTATCAGCTATTGAAGGAGCAATCTTCATCTTCAATGTTTCATGAGCATCATTGTATTCAGCCACTAAATTTTGTAGTTCGGTATCTTTTTCAAGCTGGGCCTCAAACTCCTGTTTCTCCTGAAGCTCCATATCACCTTCAAGGTAACGGGCAACAGTCAGTAATTTTTCCTCATTCATCTTTATTCTTCTATTTTATTAGCGTTCACCATCATAATAAGAGAAGCCATACATTCAGACTTTTTCTTACGCAAATAACCATAAGTAACACCAAGGGTTTCGGCCACCTTTTCCTGTGCCTCTCCCCTCATACTCCAGATAATGATCTCCTTGCAACGCTCTCCTAATTTCTCAAAGACTTTAAGAAATAGCTGCGATTGCTGCTCCTGACTTTCCAGATAATCTGCATTGGCAAAAGTATCTTCTCCGATATGTAATAAATCATCCTCACTATTTGTTACCGGTAGAATTGCTCTTTTCTTGATTTCATTTAACCATTTACGTTTGCAAATCAACAAGATAAAGGGCTCAAAAGGACAGGTAAGTTCCAGTGATTTGTATTTTGCCTGTCGGTAAACATCCATCAGTCCTTCTTGAAATATATCGGCTGCATCATCGTCACTCCCGTTATTAAAGTTGATCCATGACTTGATCTTTCCTGAACAATTCTTATAAATTTCATTGATAACAACAGTATCATTGTTTACCAACCCAATAAGATAACGCTGATCTGAATGTATTTTTTTGGCCATTGGAGGATTATAGTAAATGATATCGCCTCTAATTTAAAACTTCTTTTTATAGCCCGCTAATAAAATATTTAAACAAGGGGGTAACAAATCTATTGTGTCGCTGATATCTATTCAAATCACCCTATGGCGTACGCTGAAAAGCCTGAAAAGAGTAAGCAACTATAAAATTAAAGACCATGAAAAAGTTTAACTTAACATCAGCATTATTCATTGCATTAATTTCATTAACCATTGCCTGTAAAAAGGATAGTCCAATTAAAACCGGATCAGTAAGTTCAGCTAAAGAATTTATGGAAAAGTTTGGCACGCAGAAACAAGTAAAACAAATAAACGCATCAGCGCTACCTCAAACAATAACACTTTTAAACGGATCGAAAATCACGTTTCCTGAAGGATCTTTAACCAAGGGAGGGGTTCCAGTAACAGGGAACGTAAGTGTTGAAGCTTTCGAAGTACTTAAAAGAAGTGACGTTTTATTTACCGGAGCCAACACCAATCATGCTACCGGGGCTCCATTAGCATCAGATGGCTTTATATTTATTGATGTAAAATCAAATGGAACCAGTGTAGATCAGAACCTGGCCGTACCGGTAAAAATCTCTATCCCAGCTAAAAGAGACGGGACTACACAACTTTGGGTTGGTGTAGATCAACAAGACAAACCACTAGTGGCAGGCAACAATAACCAGATGGCATGGCAAGCTCCCGGTAAACAGAACGACAATATAAAAAGAGAAGTACCTGCCATTGAGAATGCATTTACCTTCAATTTCGGAAATCTTGGATGGATTAACTGCGATGTATTTTACAACTATAACAATCCCAAAACTACTGTTACTGTAGAAGTTGCAAATAATCCTGGTACTATGGCTACCTTCCGCGGATTTAGCGGTGAAACCTTTGTTTTCTTTTGCGCTAAAGGAAGTAATGTGGCAGCACAATTATATACACCTAATGGACCTAGCAAAGTAAAAAGTTATGATAATATGATGCCAATTGGCTCTGAAGGCCGCATGCTTGCATTTTCCATTAAAGATGGCAGATACTACTATGCAGCTATAGAAACTACAGTTAGCGCAAATCAAAATGTGGTTCTTACTTTAACTGAAACGACAGAAGATGCGATACAAACTGCTATCAATAGTTTAGACAATTATTAATACCTACCTACAAATACACAAATGAGATAAAGCACCTAAACCGTGCTTTATCTTTTTTTATTATTTATAAAGTTATTTGCTAATTTTATTACAGATGAATAAATTAATTTACCTGCTCTTTCTGTTCTCAGCGGGAACTGTAGCGGCACAAACGCAACCTTTACAATTAAAAGTTGTTCCGGCAGATACTGTGCCGGCGGCAATTAATTACAAGGAGGAAAACGGTGTTGTTAAATTTAATTCGGTACTGCGCCCATTAAGACAAATAGCTGGTGCTCCAGAGCCTTTCTACACTTATTTCTGGGAATTTGGCGATGGGAAGTTTTCATTTGAAAAAGAACCTGAACACATATTTCCTGATACGCTACTTCACAATGTACGCCTATTCGCGACTAATAGTTATGATGATGGCAAACCACCTCCAACAAGACCAAGACCATTAAAACCAGGTAGTTCTAAACCAGCTCTCGCGGCAAACCAACCTATCACCGAACCCGTGTTCTTCAAATCAGGGGGGGCAATTGAGCTAAAAACCAACAACATGCCTAAACCAGGCGACGATATGATGTTGATCGTTGGCTATAGGAATAAACAGGAAAATGGAATTGCAAATTTGAGCGGCACCCTTTCAATTCTATATAACGACAAACAATTCGATAAAGACAATTTTGATCTGGTAGAAACCAGAGCTTATAATAAAGAACAAAAAATTTCAATCGATAAAGATGGCAACTTTGCCCTGCTAAAAACCATTGCCGCCAACAATACTTATTATGCAGCTGTATCAGGCCCGAATATTCAGGAGCTTAACAACCAGGTTTTGGATGTTGAAGGCACGGCATTGATCAAGGAAAAAATGGCTGCCTTTAGAGAAAGTGAAAGCTGGAAATTTGAGAATTTAAAATCAGGTGAGGAAAAATATTTGTTCATGCAATTCAAAACTACACTTGAAATGATCAAAGACACCAATGCTACAATAAACCTTACCGGTATGTTTGTACCTGATGATCCCCTTGTATCAACAGAGTTTTTCACACTGGAACTTCAAATTGTAGCTTCTCATGATCCCAATAAGATGTCGCTAAAAAATAGTAGAATGAATTATCGTTTTACTGGTAAAAAGAAAAAACTAACCTACAAAGTAAGGTTCCAAAATACGGGTAAAGGCCCTGCTAAAAAGGTTGATGTCGGCGTTGCTATTGCAGATGTATTGGATATAAACTCAGTTAAAATACTGAGCTCGAAACCTAAACTAATTTCATGCGACTCTGCATATACCAATCAAAGTTGTATTGATACATTACGCACTACGGATAGTGTGCATTTTGTATTTAAAAACATCTATCTGCCCGGGTTAAAACAAAAGGGCATAAATGATGCAGATTCAACGATGGGCTATATTGAATATTCCATTGGCTTTAAAGACAAGCCTAAAAAACTGCCTTTTAAAAGTGGGGCCGCAATTGTATTTGATAAAAATGAACCCATTTATACCAATAAATCCACCGGTAGGTATAAAATGGGCTTGTCCCCTGGCATTATTGCCGGTTATGGTTTCCCTTTTGAAAGTGGAAAAACTCCTTTTGCCGGACAGAAAAATATTACTCTGGGAGTGAGTATCGCCCCATATGCACCACACAGGTATTATTTACAAGCTGAGTTGTACATGAACTCTTTTGCAGAAAAAGAGTATTTGATAAAACGTATACCCGGTGATGGAAGATTCATTGTAGTGCAAAATGCGAACGGTAAACGTGAAGAAGCGAAAGTTGATTATATAGATAGTACCGCAGTAATTAAGGTGGTAAACATTAATATTGTTCCGCTTCAGTTAAGATATAATTTTAACAAATATATTGGCGCAGGCGTTGGCACATTGGTTTCTTTTAATCTGGATAAACAATACAAACCTTCTACAACCATTGCCGCTCAACTGCTTCAGTCGGGTGGTATTCATAAAGCGACAGAAACCTTTAAAAAGATGACCAGTAGTTTTAATGATTTCCAAAATACATTATTTGCCGATGTGCAAGTAGGAAAAGTACATGTAGGTCCATCTATAGGATTTCGTTACCTGTTCACTTTGCAAAACAGCAATAACAGGTTAATTACTTATTTAACATGGAAGTTTTAGCTAAAAAAAGTATTTTAGCTAAAACGACCGTTAATGAGAACCGTTAAATTCTGGTACTGCATTTTTCTGATTCTTCTCTCATTTACAACGTCGGCCGTTGCACAGGTGCAAGTAAACACCCCTCAACATATCCTTAAAACCCTTGATTCTTTAAAAAGAGCAGATAACCTTACGGATTGGTTATATGCAAGAATAGATTATAGTGCAATTAAACGCAGGCAAAGTTTGCCTTTTTTAATGAGCACAAAAAAGGATATATGGCGCAAGGCTAGCTCTTCTTCTGAACGTGAAGCCTGGCTAATACTTTTAAGTAATCAAGGTTACAATCAACTATTTTCGGGCAATATTCTGGAGTCTATTAATTGTTATGAACAAGCATATAACTACTGCATTGATAACAAACTAAACATTGAGGGGATTACAGATTATGTACTAAAACCCTGGGCAAATAACTATACCCGTTTAGGCGATTATGAGAAAGCAATATTTCTTCAGCAAAAACTCCTTGACATCGCGATGAAGCAAAACAACAATGAACTGGCTGCTTCAGCCTACAACAACATGGCTATTTCCTATCGCTCGTTAGGAGAATTTAAAAAAGCAGAACTATGTATTGAATCAGGCATTAAAAGGATTACCCCAACATCAACCTTAAACATCCTGTTAGACAATACCCTAGCCGATATTTACAAGGATAAAAACGACCTTATAAATGCTGAAAAAGTGATAACCAGGAACATCATCAGGCAGAAAAAACTTAAACAAGACACCCAAACGACATATTGGTTACTGAGCAGTTATAGCTCTGCAGGAGACATTCAACTAGCTAAGCAGAACTTTAATTCAGCTCAGAGTTATTATCAGCAGGCCTTAAAGCTTAACGATGATTATTACAAAGGAAACAGGCTTCGGGAAAAAGCATACATCATCACCCAGCTGGGAACAATTAAACTAAACCAAAAGAAAGGAAATGAGGCTTTAAACTATTTCAATCAAACATTAAACGCCCTTGGATTAATCGATACAAACAAAAAAATCAGGACAAAAAGTATTTATGGAGATAATCGTCTGGTGGATGTTTTTTATCAAAAAGCGATGGCATGTTTGCTTTTAGGAAATGAAACCGAAGCATTAAACAACATCAGGCTTTCCTTAGTTGCTGCCGATAAGATTCGCTTTGAACTGGCTGATGTAAAAACAAAACAACGTTTTCAGGCGGAAATGAAGCAAAAAGCAGAGAAAGCGATTGCGATTGCCCTCAATTTATTGGGAAAAACACAAGAACATCGCTATGCAGAAATAATTGCTGATATTTTTGAACAGACTAAAGCCCGTACATTGCTCGATGATATCAGAAGAAATCAACAACAACTAACGCTTCAGAATAAGGATACTCTATTTGCTCGCAAGCAGACCCTGGAACGGGCAATAGCCTTTAATGACAAGGAACTATTGCAGGATCCTGATGAGATTAAATCAATCGGTAAGAATAATGCAGAGCTTAAGTTTAAACTGGAATATGTAGAGAAGCAATTGAGAGAACGCTATCCTACATTAAATATCGCTACTGAAACTATAGACTACACCTCTTTGAAACTTTTGAAACAACTACCTGTGAATGCCCATTTCATTGAGTACTTCTGCGGCATAGATCATATTTATGCATTGGAGATAAAGTATGGTCGAATTAGGCATATAAAAAGAATACCCAATGCCAATGGGATTAAGAAGTTGATAACCAATTTTGCTGACACTTATTATCACAATGGCCCAACTGCGATGATGAATCGGCCTAAAGATTTCTTTACCACTTCTAATGCTATTTACACCACCCTATTGGGAGGATTTGATTTAAAGAAGAATGAAAAGATTATCCTGATTCCCGATGAATTTTTGGGCTACCTGTCTTTTGATGGGTTGATTACTGATCAGAAATATAGCCCATCGATTTCCACATGGCCTTATCTTATTAAAAAAACTACCATCTCTTACGCCTTTTCCATTCAGACCTGGTTAAACCAATCACAAAAGAAAACTCAGGAAAACAAAGCCTTTTCGGGCTTATTTATTACCCATCAAAACAACGACAAACAGAGTATACCTGCCGTTGCCAAAGAGGCCAAGGCTATAGAAAAGATTGTCGCAGGCAGCTTTTTGATAGATGAAGATGCTGGTGTAAAAAACTTCTTTAAAGCATTTGATGAATCAGCTGTACTCCATATCAGTACCCACTCTTACCTCTCAGGCGCTCAAAAAGAGCCTACTCTTGCCTTAAATGATGACCAGATATTTCTATTTGAGTTGTCGGCAAGAAAATATGCTCCTGCTCTTGTTGTGCTTAGTGCCTGCAGAACTGCCGATGGCATGATGGCTGCAGGAGAGGGAATTATTAGCTTAAATAGAGGTTTTACAGCCATTGGTACACAAGGTACCATTGCCGGTTTGTGGAATGTAAATGATGATGCTGCCTCGCAGATTACAGCAAACAGCTACCAAAGCATCATTAATGGCGAAGAAATAGGTACAGCACTACATATCTCCAAATTAAACTGGTTATCAGGCAAACGCAATACAGAACAGGAATACCTACCCTATTATTGGGATGCCTTGATTTATATGGGTTACGACCAAAAGATAGCACTAAAACCTGCAGGTATCACCTGGGATTATTACTCCATACTGGGTGTAATTATAATAGCTGCATTTACCTTTATTTTGCTTGTTTTAAAACCAAAGCTCCCAAAGGCGGGATATTTAAAGAAATAGAATATTCGCGGCCATGGCAGGTTTCATTTAGCGGCAACAATACTTCGGTATTTAACTTGCCACTTCCAAAAAACTCTTTGGCATCAGTACTAAATATTTCCTTCCATTTAGCTTTAAAGGGCAAACCAACAAGATAGTTTTCGCGATAAACAGGAGTAAGATTCAGGATTACGATAAGTGTATCCTTAGCTTTGGTTCCTTTTCTGATGTAAATGTAAACGGAGTGCTGCGCATCATCGGCATTGATCCATTCAAATCCTTCATGCGAAAAACTATGCTCATACAACGCAGGTTCAGATTTGTAGAGATTATTAATTGCCCTTACCGTTTTCTGCATCCCCAAGTGAGGAGGATGTTGTAATAAATGCCAGTCTAATGAGTTTTTAAAGTCCCACTCGTGGGTTTGAGCAAATTCATTCCCCATAAAAAGCAACTTAGTGCCAGGCTGAGTAAACATGTAAGCATAAAGCACACGCAGGTTTGCAAACTTCTGCCACTCATCGCCAGGCATCTTATAGATCATCGAAGACTTTCCATGCACCACCTCATCATGAGAAAATGGCAGCATAAAGTTTTCACTAAAAGCGTAAGTGATACTAAAAGTTAATTGATGATGGTGGAATTGTCTGTTGATTGGATCGTTTTTAAAGTACTTTAAAGTATCATTCATCCAACCCATCATCCATTTCATTCCAAAACCTAATCCGCCGGCAAACACCGGATGTGTTACACCTGGATAGGTGCTACTTTCTTCGGCGATGGTGTGTACGCCTTCAAAAGCGCCATAAACGGCTTCGTTAAGGTCTTTTAAAAACAAGGTTGCACCAAGGTTCTCACTACCACCAAATTCATTGGTAGCTGCTTCTTCTGCCTTTCTTGAGAAATCAAAATAAAGCATCGAAGCCACTGCATCAACACGCAAACCGTCTGCATGGAATTTATCCAGCCAGTACATCGCATTACTAATCAGGAATGACCTTACTTCGTTTCTATCATAATTGAAGATATAAGATTTCCAATCGGGATGAAAGCCTTTGCGCATATCTGCATGCTCATACAAATGGGTGCCATCAAACTTGAAAAGCCCATGTGCATCTCCAGGAAAATGTGAAGGAACCCAATCCAGAATAACCCCAATATTGTTTTTATGCATCTCCTCTATCAAAAACATTAGCTCCTGCGGAGTGCCATGTCTGGAGCTTGCCGCAAAGTAGCCTGTAATCTGATACCCCCATGATGGGTAATATGGATACTCCATAATAGGCATCAGCTCTACATGGGTAAAACCCATATCCAATACGTAAGGCACCAGACTTGCTGCTATTTCTTTATAGGTTAATACCCTCTTTGGTTCTGATGGATCACGCTGCCAGGAGCCTAAATGCACTTCATAAACCGACATGGGTTTGTTTAATGCGTTTGCTTTAGGGCGCTTATTGAGCCATGTTTTATCCTTCCAGCTATAATCTGTATCCCAGACAATTGAGGCGGTTCTTGGCGGATGTTCCCATTTTGTAGCAAAAGGATCACCCTTTTCTATGTCGCTACCATCAAAGCCTTTAATCGCATATTTATAGACTTCACCTTTACCGATGTTTGGAATAAAGCCTTCCCAGATACCTGAAGAATCCAACCGCCTGTTAAGCGGATGCGATGTTTTATTCCATTTATTAAAATTACCGGTAACATTTACTGCCTGGGCATTGGGTGCCCAGACAGCAAAGTAAGTCCCATCCGTTTTATTGTGTTGTATAAGGTGTGCACCAAATTTCTCATACAACCGAAAATGCTTGCCTGAAATAAATAATGAGATATCAAAATCGCTAAATAAACTATAGGCAAGCACTTCCATTAATTATAGATTTTTATTGTGGTGAAATTTTTATTTGATTTAAAACGTAAACAGTTACGCTCATCTAAGGTATAATCTGTGATGTCTTTATCATCAACTGTAATCTTATTTACATTGAATGGTAAGCCGACAACATTGTAATTATACAACTCATAATTAGGGGTGTATAAACCAGTTCTAGACTGCTCAATGGTTAATGCATATTGCGTTCCTTTAACACTGAATTTTTTCTCAGAATAGATGTCCTGCTCGTAAGCAAAGGTATCTCCGTGATCTTCAAAAAGGAATGAATTTACCTCATAATCAGCAAAGTAAATATTAAGCAGTACTTCGTCTATGTCTTTTTCGCCAACATATTGCATTACAGGATATTCAGGAATTACTGAACCTGCTCTCACAAACAGTGGCATATGATCTAAAGGCGTTGCAATGCTGTGTTCACTCTCTCCGGTTAACACCTCATGTGTCCAGAAATTGTACCATTTTCCCTTTGGCAAATAAACCATTCGAGAGGCTGCACCTTGCTCTAAAACAGGGCAAACCAATATTTTATCACCAAAAGTAAACTCATCCTGGCGGTATCCGTTGCTGATGTTTTCTTGCTCCAGCATCACCAATGGTCTTAAAATTGGGAAGCCGTAACGGTGATGTTCCCAGAACACTGAATACAGATAAGGTAATAACCTATATCTTAATTCTATGTAGGTTCTGTTGATACTTGTATATGGTTCTCCGAAACTCCATGGCTCTCTTTCAGCAGTGTCACCTGCAGAGTGTGCACGCATGAATGGCGAGAATGTACCCAGCTGAATCCATCTTGTGAACAATTCCGGATCAGGTTCTCCACTGAAGCCTCCTATATCTGTTCCACAAAAAGGAACACCCGAAACAGACATACGCTGACACTGGATGTTACCGATTTTTAAATGCTCCCAGGTAGCTACGTTATCACCAGTCCACACACAACCATAACGCTGCATACCTGAATAACCCGCACGGGTGATGGTAAACGGACGCTTGTTGCGCATTAGTTTTTTCAGACCGTCATAAGTTGAACGTACCATTTGCATACCATAAACATTATGGGCTTTACGGTGCGAACCTCTATAACCATCGTAGTTATGTCTTACATCATTGGGGAAAGTTCCCGAACCAAATACTGCAGGTTCGTTCATATCATTCCATACTCCGGCCACGCCTATGTCTACCAGTTCTTTGTACAAATTACCCCACCACTCTCTTACAGTTGGATTGGTAAAATCAGGGAACTGGCATCTGCCCGGCCACACATGCCCCTCCATAAAGTAGTCATCACTTCGGCGACAGAAGTAATTGTTTTCTTTACCTTCTTTAAATACCCAATAGTTATCATCTACTTTAATCCCCGGATCAATCATTACAACGGTTTTGAAGCCATCGTTGGCCAATTCCTTGATCATTCTTTTCGGATCAGGAAAATGGCTTTTGTTCCAGGTAAAGCAACGGTAGCCATCCATATAATCTATATCCAGATATATGGCATCGCAAGGGATATTACGCGATCTAAAGCCATCCGCTATTTCTTTAACCTTCTTTTCAGGATAATAACTCCATCTGCACTGGTGATAACCTAAGGCCCATTTTGGAGGCATTGGGTGAGTTCCTGTTAATGTTTGGTATCTTTTTACCACGTCCATCATATGTGGGCCGTGGATATAATAATATTGCAGTTCACCGCCATCAGCCCAGAAGCTGGTTTTAGAGTTGTCTTCTCTTCCAAAATCGAAATAAGAACGGAAGGTATTGTCGAAGAAAATACCATAAGCTGCCTGCTCATTTACACCAACATAAAACGGAATGGTACGGTACAATGGATCCTGATCCCATCCAAACGAGTAAGCATCGGTATTCCAGTTTTGGAAATGACGACCTCTCAGGTTCATATTTCCAGACTTGTCGCCAAGACCAAAGAAGTTCTCTTCTTTGCCACATTTTTTTGTAGCATAAACATAGTAACCGCCAAACTCTATGTTTTCTTCCCAATGCATTGGTGTCGCATCTTCACTCATCACCATCTGATTCAGATTGTCGGTAAATGAGATGTGGAAATCATCCTTTCTTACTTTACAAGTAACGGTATTTGTTGATATACTGTAGTAGTCTGCGAGCTCTTCTAATTTAAAAGTAGTAACCTTTTGGTCAACCACCGGAACAGCATACGAGAAATCATCCAGAAAGACGCCATGTGGTGCTAATCTTACTCTGATAATCTCATCACTTACTACCCTAATTTCAACTTTTGCATCACCATCGGCAAAGAAAAACTTATTTCCAACAGTGGTAACACTTTGCACTGGACTAAGGTATTTTTTAACTATTGGTTTTATATCTGTAACCGGATTGTTTAAATGCTGAACTGTCTCCTCTACAATTTCCTTAGTGATTATATTATTTATTAATTCTTTATTTTCTTCCATGAAAAAACGCTTTAGTAATAATTTGACCCCCTTTTGATCATGTAATAGATCGTGTATTTTATACAACTAAAGTGTTAAAATTTCTATTAAAACCAAAGGATTATTATCAGATAAAAAAATGGGAATAAAAAAGGCCCTGAAATTACTATCAGGGCTCTTTTATAAAACTAATTAATTGATGTAGAGCTTAGCTAATTTGATTTTATGGGTTAAATGTGAATCCTATGTAGTAAAGTGCACCTACAGCAGGGTTACCATATGAAGTAAAGTAGTATTTATTTAAAATATTTGATCCTCCAAGTTTAACCATTGATTTTACTGAAGGTATTTTTAAATTAACCTGCGCATCAATTGTGCTGAATGAAGGAACGTTTCCTGCGGCAAAAGAAGAATTCCAGTAAAATTTATCCTGCCAGCGGTAATTAACATTGAAACCAAAATTTTTGATGATCTCCTTATTACCAAGGCCTAAATTATAACGAACCTCGGGAGTGTTAAAGTCATTGATATAATCTGCTGGAAGATCACCTAATTTGTTGTAAGACACATTACCACTCAGGTTGTATCCGCCTATTAAATAATCTAAACCTAAAGCACCACCATAAGAGGTTACTTTACCGGTTGCGTTTACAGGCGCACCAAATTTAGAGAATGTATTGTCCTTATTTTGTTGATACACTTCAACAGCTGTAATGAAATCCTTATAGGAATTGTAATAAGCATAGGCATCCACCAGGAATCGTGATCCTAACAAACCTTTGTAACCAATCTCATATGCCTGAACACTCTCAGGACGAACTCCTCTTGGGTCGAAATTATATTTTTGTAATAATGCAGGATTCGGAGCACCGGCAGCTACTGAACCAAGGAATGCACGATAACTCACATCTGTATAAGGAACATTAGTTGTAAGCAAGTTATATTTATTTAGCATACTTGGTATACCGCCAATAAGTCTTTGTACACCGCCAGCTACTGATAAATCGATATATTGATTTTGGGTTGTTGGATTTCTATAACCTGTCTGGAATGACACTCTGATATTGTTATCAGGGGCTACGGTATACACACCCGAAACTCTTGGCGTAAAACGGCCATCAAAATTAGAACTCTTATCATATCTACCTGATACGGCTAGCTTGAACTTATCAGCGAACATTTTTTTTGCTACCTGAGCGAAAGCTCCGTACTCATTGATATCAATTTTATCATTAAGATCATCAAAAATAGTTCCTCCAGAACGTAGTTGATATATTCTATACGATCCACCTACTTGTAATTCGACTACATTATTAAGTGCATTTGAGAAATTATACATCCCTTCATAATGGTATAGATTAGTTTTATCATCGAATTTCGCACCTTTTCCTGATGAAATGGTATTATTCATGACACTTTCTTTTACTGCATTGAATTGTGGGGTACCAGGCATCAGCCTACCTTGATCTGCAACACCACGTGCTGCAGCATGAGCTTGCGCATCAGTACCACCTTTAAGAAGTGCAGTAGAATAGGCCAAGGCATACTGCGCATACCATCCAGAAGTAGGATTTGTTGCTGGGCCTTGACTTGGACGATATGCTTCATTAATAAATGATCCAAGAATTGAGGAAATATAAGAATCACCAGAACGCTCCTGAGTAGTGTATCCTCTAACAAAGAAGTCCTGTCCTTTCAGCTCCAATTTATATTGTCCGATACTAAAATTACGAAGAGAATACCGATCTGAACCAGTATATACTGATGTCCCTGATCCCCAGTTGAGCTGCGCTATTCCCTCAATAGTTGGCGTAAACCGATAGTGCAAGGAGCCTGAAGTTTTTAATGATTTTGTGTTATAATCTACCAGACTAGCTTCGTTATACCCTGTTCTGGACACATCCTGATTAGATATTGTATTGTTTTGCACTCCCTTTACAATCCCAAGATAAGGAATAGCAGGAGCCAGTGCTCCAAATGGAGAACCTGGTGCTGTTATCGTGGCTACATACTGGTCCAGATTATAGTTCGGGAATGCATTTATTAACGCAGTCATTCCCGCAAAACCCGCCGGTGATTGACTTTGGAAGCCTGCTTGTAATTGCCTGGAAACAGTTAAAATGTTTGCGTTAATCTCATCACCATAAACGTTTATACCATCATAATTTGGGTCAGATGCTCTGTCTCCTGGTTTAAAAGTGCGTGATACACGGTCAAAATTGCTATAGTTATCAGCCTGCCAATCTTTTGCCTGAAGGAACGAGAAAGTACCTTTTATAGCGAACTTGTTGTTCCATGATTTTGCCAAACGTACATCCAATTGGTTGTACTGCTGGTTTCCGGTATTATTATCATTCAAATGATTAATTCCTGATTTATAAGAAAAGCTTGCTCCAGGATAATCAAAAGGACTTTTAGAAGTCATAAGCATAGTACCATTGATGCCACCAGCACCATATAGTGCTGAAGAGGCTCCAGGCAGTAGCTCCACATTGTCAAGGTCAAGATCTGAAACACCGATAATATTTCCTACAGCGAAATTTAATCCAGGAGCCTGATTATCCATCCCATCAACATATTGATTGAAGCGATTGTTACCATTAGAGTTAAATCCTCTAGTATTTACAGATTTAAAAGTTAAACTCTGAGTACTGATCTCAACCCCTTTCATATTGTTTAAAGCATCGTAGAATGATGGTGCAGAAAGCTCCTTTAATACAGCAGGCCCCATCCTTTCGACAGATACCGGAGATTCCAGAATACGCTCCGGAGTTCTAGATGCAGAAATAACCACCTCCTGACCTAAAACTACAGCTGTTTCTATTTCAAAGTCTAAATTGGCAATATTTCCGGTGATTTCTTTCTCAATTGATGTATAACCAACGTAAGAAATAACGATAGTAAATGGACCGGCTTGCTTCACAACAAACGCATATTTACCACTCATATTTGTAGCCGTTGCTATTGTAGTTCCTTTGACAGTAATCCCAACACCTGGTATTGGCTCTTTAGTGGCTTTATCAGTAACGACTCCACTAATGGTTACAGTTTGTGCATGCACTACCACGGCGGTAATACATAGCAATAAACAAGTAAAGATTGCTTTAGTAAACGTTTTGCTCATACAGTTAATTTATGTTAGGTTAATTTTATTATAAATATAATACAATAATTTAATTTTCCAAATCAGATTTCGACGAATATTTAGTTGGTAAAATCTGATTTTCATTGCATTTGATTTAACTTTTATGTTAAATTGCAAAGTCAATATTTTAATATCCAGGGAAGTAGTAACCAAGTACTTTCATTTATGTTTTAGAAGTGCCTTTAACTGAAAAATGATGAATAAAATAAAAGCCCTCATTTGCATTGTTATACCGATACTATTAACATATGCTCTCAATACAAAGTTCGGCGATACTCCTCCTCTTCTTAAATTTCTTAACCCTTTTACAGGCTTTTGGCAAAACGCTGAAAAAACAACAGTAAATCCTAACAAAAAATTGATTCTGAAAAATGCAATTCAGAATGTCGACATCGCATTTGACGATAGAATGATTCCTCATATTTTTGCTCAAAATGACCATGATGTCTACTATGCACAAGGTTATGTAACAGCAATGCATCGCCTATGGCAAATGGACTTCCAAACTCGCTTTGCAGCAGGCAGATTATGCGAAGTAGTTGGTAAAAAAGCCATTGAGCTTGATAAGTATCAGCGCCGTATGGGAATGGTTTATGGAGCTGAAAAATCATTGGAAGGAATGATGGCTGATCCTAAATCTAAAGAAATGGTACTGGCGTACACTGCCGGCATTAACGATTACATTCATTCCTTATCGCAGGCAAGTTTACCCGTAGAATACAAGCTACTAGACTTTAAACCTGAAGACTGGACACCCTTAAAATGCGCGCTCTTGTTAAAACAGATGTCAGCAGTATTAGCCATGGGGTCTGACGAGTTTTACATGACCAACATCAGAAAGAAATTTGGCACCGATGTAGTTAAAGATTTGTTTCCTGATTATCCGTTCAAAGAAGACCCTATTATTCCTGTTGGCACCAAGTGGGACTTTAATCCGCTACCAATACCTACTCCTCCGGCCGAGGCATTAAAGGAAATGATCACCGGAAATATACAAACCAAACAAAAGGAAGAAGGAATTGGCAGTAATAACTGGGCTATTTCGGGCGAAAAAACTGCATCCGGCTACCCTATCCTGGCAAATGATCCTCACCTTGACTTGACGCTTCCTTCCATCTGGTATCAAATTCAACTTCATGCTCCGGGACTAAACAGTTATGGGGTATCATTGCCAGGAGCACCCGGTATAATTATTGGATTTAACCAAAATATTGCCTGGGGTGTAACGAATGTTGCAGCTGACGTATTAGACTTTTATCAGATTAAATTTAAAGACAACACACATAAAAGTTATTGGTATAACAATGAGTGGAAAAACACAACCACACGCCTTGAAAAAATTGTAATAAGAGGTAGTAAACCCGAAATCGATACAGTTTATTATACACATCAAGGCCCTGTAGTTTACCTTCAAAAACCCGAGAAGTTCTCTAAATCAAATAACGTCCCTGTAGGCAATGCGCTCAGATGGATTGCGCACGAAAAATCTAATGAGCTTAAAACTTTTTATTTACTAAACAGAGGTAAAAACTATACTGACTACCGCAAAGCACTCACTTTCTATACTGCGCCTGCTCAAAACTTTGTATTCGCCTCTGCTGACAATGACATCGCAATTACTGCAAATGGTAAATTTCCACTAAAGTGGAAAGATCAGGGGAAATTTATCTTAGATGGTTCAGATCCTAAAAACGATTGGCAAGGATGGATTCCTGCTGATCAGAATCCTACAGTTAAGAACCCTCAGCGAAATTTTGTTAGCTCCGCAAACCAATCATCAACCGATCCGAGTTACCCTTACTATATAAACTGGGAATTTAGCCCGTATGAACGTGCAAAACGGATAAATGATAGATTAACTGTGATGACTAAAGCCACTGCTGATAGCATCAGAATTATGCAAACTGACACTTATAGTATCCATGCGCAAAACATTTTACCTGCAATTTTGCCTTTGGTGGATGGCAGCAAACTAAATGCTACACAAAAGGAAGGTTTATCTTTGGTATCTGCATGGAACAAACGCTATGACGCAAAAGAAGTTGCAGCAAGCATTTTTGATCTTTGGACTAAGCGCCTTCAAGACAACATTTGGGCTGATGATTTTAATGTTGAGGGCATTCCAATGCGTTATCCATCCAGAGATAGAACAGTACAGTTGATTTTAGCGCAACCCGATTCTAAATGGATAGACAATATTAACACGCCTGAAAAAGAAGCTTTGAACGATCTGGTAAACGAGGCATTTAAATATTCCTGTGATAGTCTGGAACGTAAGTACGGCCCTATTGGTGAACGCTGGCAATGGGCTAATTTAAAACATACTAACGTCCCTCATTTAGCAAAAATACCAGGTTTCGGATCAAAAACATTAATGATTGGCGGTGGCAAAATGACTATTGATGCATTGAGTGAAAGTAACGGACCGTCATGGAGAATGGTAGTTGAACTAGGAAAAACACCTAAAGGACATGGCGTTTTTCCAGGCGGACAGTCTGGCAATCCTGGAAGTAAATTTTATGACAACATGATTGACACCTGGGCAAATGGCGAGCTGTATGATCTTTTCTTTATGCAGTCATTTGATGATCCATCTGCCAAAATAATCTCTAAATTAAAAATATCCAAAAAATAGAAACATGGTATTTATTGTAATTTTAATAGCCTCTTTTTTACTTCAAATGGTTTTACCATGGTGGATAGTTGTAATAATATCATTTGCCACATGCGGCTTAATTGGCAAAACGGGAAAGATCTCTTTATGGTCGCCATTTCTTGCTATTCTATTGTTGTGGACAGGCATGGCTTTATTTAAAAGCTTACCAAACAACAATATTTTGGCGCTAAGAGTTGCAGGTATGCTTGGCGTAAATTCATGGATATGGGTACTCGTTTTAAGTTCTATATTAGGTGCATTTATAGCCGCAATTAGTGGTTTTTGCGGTTATCATTTTAGAAAAGCGGTGCTAAGCATGAAAACCAATTCTTAATTAAAACATTGTTGTGTATTTTTGCGCACGTGAAGGATTTAATCAGGCAAATTTTCTCTATTGAAACCCAAGAACAGTTTGAACAAATAGCTCTTGAGGTATTTAGATACCAGTCAAAAAACTGTTCTGTTTATCGTGAATACATATCGCATCTAAGGATTAAGCCTAATGAAATATCTTCATCAGATCATATCCCCTATTTACCGATCAGCTTTTTTAAGAGTCATGAAATATTAAGTTCTGCTGACGAAATTGAGATCGTTTTTAGTAGTTCAGGAACAACAGGTATGTCGCAAAGCAGACATCTGGTTACTGATGTTAAAGTTTATGAGCAAAGCTTCAATCTTGCTTTCGAGCAGTTTTACAGTAAGCCTGAGCAAACGTGTTTTCTTGCCTTATTACCTTCTTACCTGGAACGTGATGGTTCTTCATTGATTTATATGGTTGATGCCCTACTAAAACAAAGTGAGCATAAAGACAGCGGGTACTTCTTGCACAACCATGATGACTTGTTTGAAAAATTGAAAGAACTACAAGCTTCTGGTCAGAAAACAATTCTACTTGGTGTTACCTATGCCTTGCTCGACTTTATTGAGCAATACAGAATAGCATTCCCAGAATTGGTTGTAATGGAAACAGGTGGCATGAAGGGGAAAAGAAAGGAAATGGTAAGAGAAGAATTGCACGGAGTACTTCAAGATGGCTTTGGTGTAAATGCCATCCACAGTGAATATGGCATGACAGAGCTCCTATCACAAGCCTACTCCTATGGAAATGGGATATTTAATTGTCCGCCATGGATGAAGATCAATCTTCGTGATACCAATGACCCTTTGAGCCTGATAGCGAACAATAAGACAGGAGGAATCAATGTTATCGATTTAGCGAACATCAATTCCTGCTCTTTTATAGCGACCCAAGATCTGGGCCGCGTATTTGATGATGGGTCTTTCGAGGTTTTAGGCCGTTTTGATAATGCCGACATCAGAGGCTGTAACCTATTGGTTCAATAACCATCTTCGTCACCCTGAATTTATTTTGCAATAAGCAAATAATAATTCTTCTTACCTTTTTGAACAATGACGAATTTATCATTCAATAGATTTCCATTATTAAAAATACCTTGAGGATCAGCAACTTTTTCTTTATTTACCGACACTCCGCCACCTTGGATTAATTTTTTAGCTTCGCCTTTAGAAGCAAAAACACTTGATTTCTCGGCAAGTAAAGTAGCTGCATCTATTCCTTGTTCAAGCTCAGCTTTTGAAATCTCAAACTGAGGAATACCTTCAAATATCTCTAATACCTGATCGTCATCTAGAGTTTTAAAGAACTCTAATGAACCATTACCAAATAAAAACTCTGAAGTTTTAATTGCAGTTTCCAATGCCTCAACAGAGTGCGTTCTAATTGTAATATCTTCAGCTAATGCTTTTTGAAGTACGCGCAAATGTGGGGCTGTGTTATGCTCATTTTCAAGGCCTTCTATTTCTTCCTGTGTTTTAAGGGTAAAGATTCTGATCCATTTTTTGGTATCATCATCAGAAGCATTGAGCCAGAACTGATAGAATTTATACGGTGAGGTTTTTCCTGCATCTAACCATACCGCTCCGCTTTCAGTTTTACCAAACTTAGTACCGTCTGCTTTTTTGATTAGGTTGGTAGTAACCGCAAATGCAGTACCGGCATCTTTTTTTCTGATTAATTCTGTTCCAGTAACGATATTACCCCATTGATCTGATCCACCCATTTGTACGAGACAATTGTGGTGTTTCCATAAATAATAGAAGTCATATCCTTGAATCAGCTGGTAGCAAAACTCGGTAAAAGAAAGGCCAGAATCACCTTCTAATCTTCTTTTAACACTATCTTTTGCCATCATGTAGTTTACGGTGATGTGCTTACCGATATCTCTGATAAAAGTAAACAGGTTCATATCCTTAAACCAGTCATTATTATTTACCATAACTGCACCATTACCTGCCTCCTCAAATTTCAAAAATTTAGAAAGTTGTTTTTTCATCCCGGCAAGGTTATGCTCCACCATGGCCTCCGTTTGAAGATTTCTTTCGTCAGATTTACCAGAAGGATCACCTACCATACCGGTAGCTCCACCAACCAAAGCATAAGGCTTATGGCCTGCACGTTGAAAATGAATAAGCGTCATAATTTGAGTTAAATGGCCTACATGCAGTGAATCAGCAGTAGGGTCAAATCCTATATAACCCGAAGTCATTCCTTCATTCAATTTTTCCTCAGTACCGGGCATGATGTCTTGCAACATACCTCTCCAGCGTAGCTCTTCAACGAAATTGGTCATTATTATATCCTTTTGCGGCAAATATAGGAAAACCTATGTTATCCTTTAAATTCAATACACTTCAAAAACGGTTAAATTGAACAAATTTAGCTACTTTTAAAGCAATGAACTTTTTGTCGCATTTTTATTTTGAAAGAAACAACCATGACGAAAACATGGTAATTGGAGTGGTTTTGCCCGATTTTGTAAAGAACGCACAGAAAGACAGCAACTTATATCCATTAAAAGAAGGACAGCTTTTTGAATCTGACCCTGATGAAAAATCTATTCTTAGCGGGTGGGGGCGACACATAGAAGTTGACGCTGTTTTCCATTCTTCAGAATTCTTTAAATTACATACTAATGGTTTAAAGCATATCATTTTACCTGTACTTGGAGACAGTCCTGTAAAGCCTTTTTTTTTAGCACATATTGGACTTGAGTTGATACTTGATCATTTACTAACCATTCATGGAGCTGTAAACATCAATACTTTTTATGAGCAATTAGGACAGGTGAACAAAGAGGCGTTGGATTCATTTCTAAAGAAAAGTGGCGTAGCAGATACAACAGTATTCTTTAAATTTTTGAATAGCTTTATTTCGAGCAGATATCTTTTTAGTTACCAAAAGATCGAAAATATTTCCTATGCCCTAAATCGCATTTGTATGCGTTTGTGGGACAGTCCATTTACCGAGCCTCAACTTGCATTATTAACAGATAAACTCGCTATTTTTAAGACCAGTATTGAGGATGATTATCTATCAATATTTAGAGATATTGAGCTCCATCTAAGTTCCGACAATCCTTAGTGATAAAATATTTCATCTAAATCTCAATTAGCTCCTAAAGCTAATTTGTATCTTCGCTTTTATGTCACTATTTGATATAAAAGACAAAATGGATGCATTGGTTAAGGAGCTTAACCAACACAGTTACAATTACTATGTATTGGCAATGCCCACCATTGCAGATTATGAGTTTGACAAAAAACTGGAAGAACTAGCTAAGCTAGAAAAAGAACATCCGGAATTTGCAGACCCAGACTCTCCTACTCTAAAGGTTGGCGGCGAAATAACTAAAACTTTTACCACTGTAAAACACAGATGGCCAATGCTTTCTTTAGGCAACACCTATAATGAGCAGGATCTTCGTGATTTTGATGAAAGGGTTAGAAAAACCATTGGAGAAAGCTTTGAGTACGTATGTGAGCTTAAATTTGATGGTCTTTCCATCAGTTTAACTTATGAAGATACCAAGCTTGTAAGAGCCGTTACACGTGGAGATGGGACGAAAGGTGATGATGTAACTACCAACATTAAAACAATCAACAACATCCCTCATAAACTAAAGAATGAAGAAGTGCCACCTCTGTTTGAAATCAGAGGTGAAATCTTTATGCATCGCGCGGCCTTTGAGCGCTTAAATAAAGAACGCGAAGAGCTTGGAGAGGTACAATATGCCAATCCTAGAAATTTTGCCTCAGGAACCGTAAAAATGCAGGATTCGAAAGAAGTTGCAAGACGCCCCCTAGATTGTTTTCTCTATTCTTTAAATACCGATAAGAATTATTTTAAAACCCACTGGGAAAGTCTGCAAACCTTAAAAAGCTGGGGATTTAATGTAAGCGATAACTCCAAACTGGTTAGCAGTATTGATGACGTATTATTATTTATAAAACACTGGGAAACTGAACGCTTCAATTTATCTTATGATATTGATGGCATTGTAATTAAAGTGAACAGCTATGCACAACAGCAAGAATTAGGCTTCACCGCAAAATCTCCACGTTGGGCTATATCCTTTAAATTCAAGGCTGAAGAAGTAGAAACTATACTTGAAAAGGTAACTTATCAAGTTGGTCGTACAGGCGCTGTTACTCCTGTTGCCAATTTAAAACCTGTACAACTTGCAGGCACTACGGTAAAAAGAGCTACGTTGCATAATGCCAATGAGATTGAAAGACTCGATTTGCATGAGGGAGATAGTGTATTCGTAGAAAAAGGTGGAGAGATTATACCTAAAATAATTAATGTGAACCTCGAGAAACGTAAAGCCGGTGCCCTTAAAATTATTTATCCCTCTACCTGCCCGGAATGCGACGCAGAGCTGATTAGAAAAGAAGGCGAAGTTGCATTTTACTGCCCTAATGATGAAGCTTGTCCGCCACAAATTGTAGGCAAAATCCAACATTTCATTGGCAGAAAAGCGATGAATATTGATGGTCTTGGAGATGAAACTATAGAAACATTCTATCAAAAAGGGTTAGTAAAACACATCAGTGATCTATATACACTCCACGAAAAAGCTGAAGAATTGAAAACCCTAGATCGCTTTGGTGAGCGTTCTATAGAAAATATGCTTAAAGGTATTGAGCTCTCTAAACATATGCCTTTTGAAAAAGTACTGTTTGGCCTCGGGATAAGATATGTAGGTGAAACTGTTGCCAAAAAATTAGCTTTTGGCACTAAAGATATTGAGAAACTATCAACAGCCAGTCTTGAAGAACTAACTGCAATCGATGAAATTGGACAACGCATTGCAGAAAGTATCATTGAATATTTTGGAAATCCGGAACATTTACATCAAATTGGCCTTTTAAAATCCTACGGACTTCAATTTGAAGCTATAGAAAATGAAATTGCTTTACAAAGTGACAAATTAACTGGAAAAACATTTGTAATTTCGGGCGTTTTTGAAAATTATAGCAGAGAAGAACTTAAGGATCTGATAGAAAGCAATGGAGGTAAAATATTAAGCGGCATTTCTGCCAAACTTAATTACCTGCTTGCCGGCGACAATATGGGTCCGTCTAAACTGGATAAAGCTAAAAAACTGAATGTACCACTGATTTCAGAGGGTGATTTATTAGAGATGTTGAAATAATAACTAAACAATGAACAAATTTCACGGAACGGGTGTAGCATTGGTTACGCCATTTAATGCAGATGGGTCGGTAGATTTTGAGGGGTTGAAAAACCTGATCAACTACCAGATCGAAGGAAAGGTAGAATACCTGGTATCATTAGGTACTACGGGAGAAGCATCAACACTCAATAAAGACGAAAAGAAGAAGATCTGGGAATTTACAGCAGAAATAAACAATGGCCGTTTACCATTAATTGCCGGTATCGGTGGTAATGATACACGAGCTATTGCACAAAACATAAAAGATTTCGAAGTAAATGGTTATGATGCCATTTTATCTGCAAGCCCATACTATAATAAACCAACTCAGGAAGGTATTTACCAACACTATAAAGCGCTTAGTGAGTCTAGCACACTGCCAATTTTCTTGTACAATGTACCAGGACGCACAGGAAGCAACATCAGCGCTGAAACGACTTGTCGTTTGGCTACGGACTTAAAGAACATCGTTGCCATTAAAGAAGCTTCTGGAAATTTTGATCAGTTTAATCAGATCATGAGAGATAAACCTGCGGATTTCATGCTAATTTCTGGTGATGATCCAGTTGCAATGCCAATGATATCAATAGGTGCGGTAGGCGTAATATCTGTTATTGGAAATGCATTACCAAAACAACTGTCTGACATGATCAGATTGTGTTTAGCTGGCGAATTTGCTAAAGCACTTCCTTTACACCTTAGCTTGATCGAATTTACCAGATTAATGTTTGTAGAAGGCAATCCGGCAGGTGCGAAAGCAGCATTGAAACACTTTGGCATATGTGAAGATAACCTTAGACTTCCTTTGGTTCAGGTATCTTCAAAAATACGTGAGGCAATTATTGCAGAATCGCAGAAGATTACGTCATAAAAAATATAACTCCATAAAAAAAGCGTCCCGAATTATCGAGACGCTTTTTTTTCATCAAAACAAAAAATAAGAGTGGTTCTAACCTTTATTTTTTGTCTCTTGAATCTCTAAACGAATAGTTTGAGCTAAGTTCTTAAGGTCTTGCATACCTTTACGTACACGTGTACCTGCAGCGCTGTTCGCCTTGTTGTAGAATTTGTCGGCATCAGCTTCTAAAGCTGCCACAAGTTCTTTTACTTCATTAAATTTTTTCATCGTTAATTTACTCCTTTTAGGTTTTTAAGGTTTTGATTAATACTCTATTACTAAAGTAAGATGTTTATTTTACAAAAAAAACTTTTGGAATAATAAAAAAATGCCCATAACACTGTTTTTTTCCACATTCCAGAGGGTTATTCACAATTAAAACTCAATAAAAAAACACCACTCAACTGAAAATCAATCAATTACAAAACAGCATACAACAAAAAAGCCCCTCTAACAGTGTTAGAAGGGCCTTTACATTAATTAATATTATGCTATTGAGAATTGATTCTCTTTGTAGTATCCACTTTTCAATTTATCAGAAACCTCACTAAAGGCATCTAATGTGCGCTGTACATCTTCCATTGTATGAACAGCGGTTGGTATCAACCTAAGTTCAATCAGTCCTTTAGGAATAACAGGATACACTACAATCGAACAGAATATTGAATAGTTCTCACGAAGATCCATTGTAAGCGCTGTAGCGTCCAATAGCTCCCCTTTTAAGAATACAGGAGTAACCATTGTATTTGTTACGCCTAAATCAAATCCACGCTCTCTAAGTCCTTTCTGCAATGTATTAGCTACATTCCATAATTTTTCTCTAAGTTCCGGATTGTTCTTTAACAGCTCTAATCTTTTTAACAAACCAATAACCATAGGCATCGGCAATGCTTTAGCAAAAGTTTGAGAACGCATGTTGTAACGGAAGAAATTAGTTATTTCCTCTGTAGAGGCAACAAATGCACCAATACCTGCCATAGATTTTGCGAAAGTGCCGAAGTAAACATCAACACCGTCTATGCAGTTTTGCTCTTCGTGAGTACCTGCACCAGTAGGGCCCATAGTACCAAAACCGTGCGCATCATCAATCAATAAACGGAAGTTAAACTCCTCTTTAAGACCAACAAGTTCTTTTAATTTTCCTTGCGCACCTGACATACCAAAAACACCTTCGGTAATTACCAGGATGCCACCACCACTTTGTTCGACAAGCTTAGTAGCTCTTTCAAGTTGTTTACGTGCGCTATCAATATCGTTATGTTTGTAAACAAAACGTTTACCCATATGTAAACGCAATCCGTCAATGATACATGCATGAGATTCAGCATCATAAACAATAACATCATTTCTATCTACAAGACTATCGATGATAGAAACCATCCCTTGATAACCATAGTTTAATAAGAAAGCATCCGGTTTACCTACAAATGCTGCAAGTTCCCGCTCTAGTTGTTCATGATATTTAGAGTTACCAGACATCATACGAGCACCCATTGGATAAGCCATTCCAAATTCTGCTGCCCCTTTTAAATCAGCTTCTCTTACTTCAGGGTGATTGGCTAAACCTAAATAGTTATTTAAACTCCATACTAGGTGTTCTTTACCACGGAAATTCATATGAGGGGCAATATCCCCTTCTAATTTAGGAAATGAGAAGTATCCATGTGACCATTTGTGATGTTGCCCAAGCGGGCCCATATGCTTTGTTATCTTTTCAAAAATATCCAATGTTATATGTATTAAGTTCTTTTATTTTGTTTTGCAAATTTAAGATTAATATGACTGATACGCAACATCAGCATATACCGAGGCCAATAAGCTATTATTATGCCAAAAAAGCCCTAACATATTTATTGCTAAGGCTTTTTATTTTTTATGTGTTAATAATTAATCAACATTATCGTGAAGGAAGGAGTTATTAGGTCTGATTTCAGTTGATCCATCTTCATCATTACTTAAAGTAAATCTTGAAACCTGAGATTCAGATGAGTGCTGAACCTGCTGTAATTGCATTTGCTTACGTTTATAAGCCGGCTCGTTCTCTAACTCTTGCAAACCATTGCTGGTTCTTAATTTCATGCTAAGATCTTTTAATCTTAAGATTCTCTCCTTTGATTTTTTAAGCTGATCTTCTATTGATTCATCGTTTTTGTCATCATCAGCCCCTGCTTCATGAACTTCTTCTCTGTGAGGTTCAACATCATTATTGAATACTGATGCAGGGGTTTCAAATACAAAATCAGTTTCAGCAAGCTTAATTTCGAATTCGAAGCCAGAAGACTCATGCTGAGTTTCTTGGATAGGTTCTTCTTCAATTAAGGTATGTCTTACAATTGTATTTTCTGGTTCGTCAACTTTTCTGGCTTTATTGATGTTAAACAAATCACCGAAAAGATCAGATTGCTTTATCTCTTCTTTAGCTTTCATTACCGGCTCCTCAGAAGGAACCTCAGCCTTAGGCTGTATGAAAGAGTTAACAGGCTCTACTGGACGCACCATCGGTGCTTCTTCAGGAGTTAATAAAGAGATCTTTTTAACGTTCTTTTTATCTTCTTCGCGCTGTTCTTTAGTTTGGAAACCGGTAGCAATAATAGTTACCGATAATCTTTCACCAAGGTTCTCATCGATACAGTTACCCCAGATCAGATCAGCAGAAAGACCTGCTTTTTCCTGGATGTAATCTGTGATGATAGTAACCTCATCCATTGTTACTTCCTGTACTCCGGAACTAATATTTAATAAGATATATCTTGCACCCTCAATCTCATTGTCTTTCAACAACGGAGAAGCTAAAGCGCCTTCAACAGCATTTAATGCTCTGTTTTCGCCTTCGCATGCAAAACTACCCATGATAGACACACCACTGTCTTTCATCACAGTACGCACATCTTTAAAATCCACGTTGATATATCCTGGTACAGTTATAATCTCCGCAATTCCTTTTGCCGCAGTTGTTAAAATATCATCCGCCTGGGCAAATGCTGAACCTAAAGTAAGGTTACCGAATATTTCACGCAACCTGTCATTAGAAATAACAAGGTAAGAATCTACATATTTTTTCAGTTCATCCAAACCATCGTTAGCTTGCATTTTACGTCTTTTACCTTCAAAGGCAAAAGGAGTAGTAATGATTGCTACCGTTAAAATATCTAATTCTTTAGCAGCTTTGGCAATGATTGGACTGGCTCCTGTTCCGGTACCTCCACCCATTCCCGCCGTGATGAACAACATTTTTGTAGTGCTGCCCAACATCTGCTTAATATCATCAATATTCTCTATGGCTGAATTTTTACCAACTTCAGGGATTGAGCCCGCTCCCATACCTTCAGTTAAACTTGCACCAAGTTGAACTTTATTAGGAATAGGACTAAACTCCAAAGCCTGAGCATCAGTATTACAAATGATAAAGTCTACACCTGTAATTCCAGAACGGTACATATGGTTTACCGCATTACCTCCACCGCCACCAACACCAATTACCTTGATGATTGACGACTTATCTTTTAACATTTCAAACTGCATATCTTTATGAATCAGTTATTTAAAAATTCGTTTTTCCTGTTCATCTCTCTATGTAATATTAACACTTTTTTAACAGGCGTTTTCCACAACTGTTAAGAATGTGGAAAAATCGTGTTTTGTTGAAAAATATTACGGCTTTATATAATCTTCATCACTTACATTCATGTCGTCTTTGATGAAATCCTTTGTTTTTGCGAGGAGTTTATCAAATAATCCGCCACCTGAACGCTTCACTTTCTCTTTATCTTTTGGTCGCTCTACAAATACTCCCGGCTGCTTCATTTCTTCAAGTAGCTCCTCAGCTTTTTGTATTCCTTTAATTAACAAACCAACACTAGTAGCATACATTGGGCTTTTCAAATCATCATAGATGGTTTTAGGCATGTCTTCGTATTTAGACAAATGCTCATTTGGATATCCAACTCGACAATCTAAGCCGGTTACATATTCTACCAACTGCGACAAGTGTTTCAACAAAGCACCACCACCTGTAATCACTACTCCTCCGATTAGCTTTTTCTCATATCCAGAGGATTTGATTTCGTAATAAACATGCTCAATAATTTCCTCCATACGGGCCTGGATTACATAAGCAAGATTCTTCACTGAAATCTCTTTAGGCTCTCTTCCTCTTAATCCCGGAACACAAATAATCTCATTCTCTTTATTTTCTTCAGCAAGTGCAGAACCAAACCGGGTTTTCAACAACTCTGCCTGATTTCTCATCACAGAGCATCCCTCTCTGATATCCTCAGTTACACTATTACCTCCAAAAGGAATAACAGCAGTATGACGAATAATTCCTTCATGGAAAATTGCAATGTCAGTAGTACCACCACCTATATCAACTAAAGCAACACCCGCTTCTTTCTCTTCGTCGCTCAACACCGACTCAGAAGAAGCTAATGGCTCCAGTATTAATTCCTGAGTTTGTAAACCTGCATTGGTTACACACCTCATTATATTTTTTACCGCAGTAACCTGACCGGAAATGATATGGAAGTTTGCTTCCAAACGCACTCCTGCCATCCCAATAGGATCTTTAATACCTGGCTCATTGTCGATAGTGAACTCTTGAGGCAAAACATGAATAATTTCTTCTCCTGGGGGCATAACCAGTTTGAACATATCATCAATTAATTTGTCAATATCCTTCTTCCCTATCTCATTATTCAACTCTCTCCTGGTCAAAATACCTCGGTGTTGTAAACTTTTAATATGCTGGCCAGCAATACCTACATTAACAACGCGGATTTCGACGTTCGATTGCCCACTTGCAAGTTCCACCGCCTGAGATATCCCCTGAACTGTTTTTTGGATATTGGATACCACACCACGTGTTACCCCTGCGGATTCTGCTTTTCCTATACCTAATACTTCTATTTTTCCGTGTTGTGTTCTGCGACCAACGATCACACAGATCTTAGTAGTACCAATATCCAATCCTACTACAATTGGAGACTGAGTGGTTAATTTTTCTTTGCCCATAACTATATTGATTTGTTGAGTTTTTTTATTCTTGTTTTTCCTGGTATCTGAATTAATTGTTTTCCTTTAGTTCCTCTGGCATCTCTTCACGAACCATCGTATCTATCGGTTTCTTATTTGTGGAATCTAAACCCGCTTTAGCTCCCCCGGTTAAAGAATCAACCTTGTTCTTTTCACAAACAACCTGGTTGGTATATTTTATATTGATGGTTTTATAAGTGTCCCATCCCACCTTAGGCATTGCCTTATTGTAAAAAGCGCGCAAATTCCTCATCTTAACCTCCAAAGAATCCGCACTCCCTAAAATGATCCGTTGATTACCTACTCTTGGCACCAACTCAATATCATTCTTATCATTTACAACCAACTGTTCAATCTGCGCATCCCACAGCGTATCTTGCTCTATGTAGAATGCCGTTTTATATAAATCTTTCGCCAGCTTAGTAATTAAAGTATCAACCTTACCACTAAAGCTTTCCAGTATTCTGCCATTAGCCACCAACACACTGGCGGTAAAGTTTGGGGAAATTGGCATTTTCAGTCCATTTCTATCAATATAGAAATCCTGATCACTAGCGTTTATTATCCTTAATATCGGCTGACGCTGCTTAACATTAATATGAATCACTCCATTCATATCAGCATAAACTGTTGCAAAAGCGATATAAGGATTGGCTTTTAACTTTTGTTCTATTTGCTCAAGATTGATTTGCTCTAATTTCTGTCCGATCAATACTCCCTGACTGTGCTTTAAAATTGCGTCTACTTCTTCCCTTTCAATAAAGTTATCAGCCCCTGGAATTAAGATTTTAATATTGGTACAAGTCACAGTATTTTTCTTAATGCTCACAAAACTCATGAGCACTATGATTCCGGCCAGACTAACTATCCAGGCAAAACCTCTAAATACCGATCTCCAATTTATCCTCTTAAGCATTTGTCAACAGAGTTTTTAATGGTTGTATCAATGTATCTATATCTCCAGCTCCTACAGTTAAAAGTAACTCAGGCTGTTTGTTATTTATGCGTTGCACTATTAAATCTTTTCCACATATCTCTTTGTCTCTCAAGGAGATCTTATTCAGCAAATACTGCGAATTAATCCCTTCCAGTGGCAATTCTCTGGCAGGATAAATTTCTAACAGCACCAAATCATCTGCTGTGCTTAAAACTTTCGCAAATTCATCTGCAAAGTCGCGGGTACGGGTAAACAAATGCGGCTGAAAGATCACAGTTAGTTTTTTATCAGGATACAGTTGTCGTACTGCATTAAAGCAAGCTCTTAATTCTTCAGGATGATGTGCATAGTCATCTATATAAATATGCTCCGGAGAATTTACGATATACTCAAATCTTCTCTTTACTCCTTTAAAATTACCTACCGCAGTTTTTATTTTATCAGGATCAATCCCTAATTTCAAAGCAACCGCAATTGCCGCCACCGTATTTTCTACATTATGTTTTCCTGGAAGCATCAGGCTGATTCCTTCTATCAACTGCTCCCCATCAATATAGTCGAATGCAAAACTTGCATTTTCTACCCTAATGTTTTGCGCCTTAACCTGCGAATCCAGGTCAGCACTATAGCTTACAGCACCTGTTAATGGCAAACCTTTTTTCGCAAACAGTGTTCCCTCAGGTTTTAGCTGACCTGCAAACAATTTAAACGACTCTTGCAATTGCGAAGCATCGCCATAAATATCCAAATGATCTGCATCCATAGAAGTGATCACAGAAATATCCGGATGTAAGGTTAAAAATGAACGATCATACTCATCTGCTTCTACAACTACGACATTATTACTTCCAATTAAAAAGTTACTGTTATAATTGGTAGCTATGCCTCCTAAAAAGGCGGTACAACCATATCCTGTATCGGTTAAAATATGAGCTACTATAGATGAAGTAGTGGTTTTACCATGCGTACCGGCAACAGCAATACAAAACTGTCCTTTACTGATAATCCCCAAAACCTCAGAGCGTTTCTTAAGTTTAAAACCATGCCCTTTAAAATAGTTCAGTATTTGAGAGTTCTTAGGGATGGCAGGAGTATAAACTATTAATGTTTCTTTATCATCTATAGTAAAGCAATTAGGCAAAGTATCTTCATTATCTACATAAGATATTAAGACTCCTTCTTGCTCAAGAGCTGTTGTAAGGTTAGTTTTCGTTTTATCATAACCGCACACAATACACTTTCTCTTCACAAAATAGCGAGCAAGTGCACTCATTCCAATTCCACCAATACCTACAAAATAAACTCTTTTTATATTGTCCAGTTCCATTATCTATGCCCTCCCTTTCCAGCTAAATTTAAAACCTGTGTTGCAATCAGATTATCGGCATCTGGCAAAGCCATCTGGCCAATATTCTCAGAGAAAACCTTACTTCTATCTTTGTCCTTTAATAAGGCCAAAGCTTCTGAAACCAGTGTATCTTCTGCAGAGCGGTCTGCAATTAAAAGTGCGGCATTGTTTTTCACCAAAGCCAAAGCATTTTTAGTTTGATGATCTTCTGAAACATTTGGCGAAGGCACCAGAATAACCGGTTTCTTAATCAAACACAATTCTGCAATAGTACCAGCACCAGCCCTTGATACAATAACATCAGCCGCTGCATAAGCCATATCCATCTTATTCAGAAATTCCAAAATGCGCACGTTCGGATGAAAATTTAAGCCTAAACGTTCAACAATTCCTTTATAATAGAATTTCCCTGTTTGCCATATTACCTGTACATCTTCCTTAATTAAATCTGGAAGATGTTTCTCAATGCTTTTATTTAATGTACCGGCGCCTAAACTACCGCCTGTAACTAATATTGTTTTTTTAAGCGGATCAAGCTTTAGTAATTCTGCTCCTGCATGGTGCTTATTTAAAATATCAACGACATCTTTCCTTACCGGATTTCCTGTTTTCAGGATATTCGCAGCAGGAAAAAACTGATCCATATCATCAAAAGCAACGCAAACTTTAGCAGCTTTTTTACCCAACCACTTATTGGTTATGCCTGCATAAGAGTTCTGTTCTTGTATCAGATAAGGAATATTTTTTAATGATGCAGCATACAGTATAGGTCCGGATGCATAGCCCCCAACCCCAACAACTACATCGGGTTTAAATTCAGAGATCAGCTGCATTGCCTTTCTCACACTTTCTAAAAGTTTAAATGGTAAGCCAAGGTTCTTAATAATAGATCCTCTTTGGATACCACTGATATTTAAACCGACAATTTTATATCCGGCAGCAGGAACTTTTTCCATTTCCATTCTGCCAGTAGCACCAACAAATAATATTTCGCACCCGGGCTCCATACGCTTTAGCGCATTGGCAATAGATATGGCCGGAAAAATATGTCCGCCAGTACCCCCACCTGAAATAATTATTCTTGTTGGTTTCATCATCTTATATTATGCCATTGCAGGTATTTCACCTACAATTACTTTCTTATTACTATTCTCTTCAACATCCTTACTCACACTCAATATTATACCAAATGCAATACTTGTAAATAACAAAGAGGTCCCCCCCATACTTACCAGCGGCAAAGGCACACCAGTAACTGGGCCCAAACCAACTGCTACCGCCATATTTGCAAAGGCCTGTATGGTTAAACTAAAACTTAATCCTGCTGCCAATAGTGCCCCAAATGCCTTGGGTGCCCGGGTTACAATCTTGATACATCGATAAAGCAATACCAGATACAATGACATTACAATTATCCCTCCAATAGTTCCGTATTCTTCAATAATCATTGCAAAAACAAAATCGGAGTAAGGGTGGGGCAAAAAGTTCTTTTCAATACTGTTTCCAGGGCCCTTACCAAACACACCACCAGAGGCCAGTGCAATTTTTGAATGGTCTGACTGAAATGTCTTATCAGAATTCTGACGTTCCGGATGCAGATAAGTCTCAATACGAGATTTATACACTTCCCTACGTGGACCTAAAAAGGCTACAAAAAGCAACAGTACAAAACCACCGGCACATACCATCATGATCTGCTTAATACTGATACGGCCTATTATCAACAGTAAAATACTTACACCAAAGAGCATTAAAGCTGTCGACATATTTGCCCATGCAATCAATACAAAGACCACGCAAACAGAGCCCATAATAGGAATAAAAGCTTCTTTTACGTCCTTAATATTCTCCTGTTTTCGGGTCAACATCCTTGCCAGAAACGTAATTAAAGCCAGTTTAGCTAAATCGGAAGTCTGAAATGTTAAACCAATCAGAGGTATCTTCACCCATCTCGAAGCATCGTTCACATTTGCTCCGAAAATTAGTGTATATATCAGCAGTGGAATCGTAATCACCATCAACACTTTAGAGATTCCGGCGTAATACCTATAATCCAGAAGGTGAGCTATATAAATCATAGCAATACCTATCAGCACAAAGATTACATGTTTGGTAAGCAATAATTTCTCCACTCCCACACCACGCTTAAATGCCAATGTACTGGTAGAACTGTATACTACCAAAATGGAAATAAGCGACAACAAAATGATGATCAGCCAGATCCAGCGATCTCCTTTTGTCTTGTCCAGAAGTTTATTTATTGCAACCATAACCTACAATTCTTTAACAGCAGCCTTAAATTGATTGCCTCTATCTTCGTAATTTTTAAACAAATCAAAGCTTGCGCATGCAGGAGAAAGCAATACGGTATCTCCTTTTTTAGCAAGGTGATACGCTACCTGTACCGCTTCATGAGCAGAAAAAGTGTTTACAATGATCTCTACATCATCTTCAAAAGCTTCATGAATACGCTTGTTGTCTTTACCTAAACATACAATGGCTTTCACTTTCTGATGTACCATATCCTTAAGCATATTGTAATCATTGCCTTTATCAACGCCACCCATAATCAGAATCACATCAGTTCCTACACTCTCTAAAGCATACCATGTCGAATTTACATTCGTGGCCTTAGAATCATTGATGTAATCTACACCCGAAATCTTTGCCACATGCTCTAACCTGTGTTCAATATTCTTAAAATCACCCATACTCTCGCGAATAGAAGTATTTCGAATATCTAATACTTTGGCTACTATGCCCGAGGCCATAGAGTTGTAAATATTATGCTTGCCCTGAAGGGCTAACTCTGAGATGGACATGATTAGTTCGTCGTTTAGGTGTATATTTATGTGTATGTTATCGCTTTCCAAGTATGCCCCGCTCTCGATTTTCTTACGAATAGAGAAGGGATACATTTTTGAACTTACGTTCGTGTTTTTTAAAACTTTTAAAGTTTCAGGGTCATCAGCGCAATAGATGAAAACATCATTTGCTGTCTGATTTTGAGTAATGCGCATTTTTGAAGCTGCATAATTACCCAGTTTATAATCGTACCTGTCCAAATGATCAGGTGTGATATTTAATAGTACTGCTATATCGGCCTTAAACTCATGCATATCATCAAGCATAAAGCTCGAAAGCTCCAATACATACCAGTCGTATTCTGCTGAGGCTACCAAAGCCGCGAAGCTATGCCCAACATTACCTGCAAGACCTACATTCATACCAGCATTTTTTAGCGCATGATAGGTAAGCATTGTAGTAGTTGTTTTACCATTTGAACCGGTAATACAAACTGTTTTTGCATTGGTGTATCGTTTTGCAAACTCAATCTCTGAAACTACCGGAATACCCTTTTTCCTTATCTCCTTAATAATCGGGGCAGTATCAGGTATGCCAGGGCTTTTTATAACCTCAACTGCATTCAATATTTTTTCTGCAGTATGTTGTTTTTCTTCAAAATCGATACGTAATTCCTCCAGAATTTCCTTGTATTGCGTTGCTATAGCCCCAAAGTCAGACACAAAAACATCAAAACCCTGCTTCTGCGCCAGCATTGCTGCTCCAACTCCACTTTCTCCTGCACCAAGAATTACAATTCTATCCTTTTCCATTATCGCAGTTTTAAAGTGATGATAGTGATGATGGCCAACAAGATCCCGATAATCCAAAACCTTGTTACAATTTTAGCTTCATGGTAGCCTTTCTTTTGGTAATGATGGTGTAATGGTGACATCAGGAATACCCTCCTGCCTTCACCAAACCGTCTTTTTGTATATTTAAAATAGCTAACCTGAATAATTACAGACATATTCTCTACAAGAAAAACTCCGCATAAAATTGGAATCAATAATTCTTTTCTAATCATGATGGCGAATGCCGCGATAATACCTCCAATGGCCAAACTTCCTGTGTCTCCCATAAACACTTGGGCAGGATAAGAGTTGTACCATAAAAAGCCAACACAAGCACCAACAAAAGCACCCGCAAAGATCATCAGCTCTCCTGAATTAGGGATATACATAATATTCAGGTAATCGGCAATAACCGTATTACCAGACACATATGCCAACAGACCAAGTGTTAAACCTATAATAGCCGATGTTCCCGTTGCGAGTCCATCAATACCATCTGTTATATTGGCTCCATTGGAAACCGCAGTTACAATTACGACTACAAAAAGGAGAAAAACCATTACAGCATACTTCTCATAACCAGGTCCCAAAAACTTAAGCACCTTGGCATAATCGAACTCATTATTTTTATAGAAAGGAACATTAGTAATAGTAGATTTAACGTCCTGTGTATAATAAAAACTTTCCCCCTTTTGCCTTAAAACCATCGGGGCTGTAGTCTTCGCAGCTATACCGCTTGCAGCTTTTGCATTCGCACCCTCATCAACAGTCTGTCTCACAACAATATTAGGATTGAAGTACATTGTCCATCCAATAATAAGCGCCAATCCAACCTGTCCAACAATTTTAAAACGTCCCGCTAACCCTTCTTTATTTTTTCTAAAAACCTTAATATAATCATCAACAAAGCCTATAACCCCCATCCACACGGTGGTTACAATCATCAGGATTACATAAATATTAGTTAGGTTGGCAAATAACAATGTAGGCACCAATATGCCTAGCAAAATTATGATCCCTCCCATAGTAGGTGTACCTTGTTTTTGCATCTGGCCTTCTAAACCAAGGTTTCTAACGGTTTCACCTACCTGCATTTTTTGTAGATAATTGATCAGTCTTCTACCATAAACAGTTGTGATGATCAGCGAAATAATCACAGCCAAAGAGGTACGGAAGGTGATGTATTGAAACAGCCTCAATCCGGGAAAATCATAATTCTGATTTAGATATTCGAATAAATAATACAACATTAGCTGATCGAGTTAAATTGTTCCATCAATACCTCTTTATCATCAAAATGGTGTCTTACACCATTTATTTCCTGATACTTCTCATGCCCCTTACCTGCCAATAAAATAATATCGCCAGGTTTGGCTAAATGACAGGCAGTTTTAATTGCCTCTTTCCTGTCCACTATACTTAATGTTTTTCTTTTGTTTGTTGGCGAAACACCCTTTTCCATATCCTCCACTATCGTTTGCGGGTTCTCCGTCCTCGGATTATCCGAAGTCAAAATCACCTTATCACTCCAATCACAGGCAACCTGTGCCATAATTGGTCTTTTACTTTTATCCCTATCGCCACCACAGCCAATTACTGTAATCACTTGCTCGGTTCCTTTTCTTATGTTTTGTATAGTGCTCAACACATTTTGCACTGCATCAGGCGTATGTGCGTAATCAATTATTCCAATTACACCCTGACCAGAAGTAATATATTCAAACCTACCTTCAGCCCCTGTTAATCTGCTCAATACAGTCAGTACCGAAAGCTGATCCTGCTCCAATAACATTGCAGTACCATATACCGCAAGCAAATTATAGGCGTTAAAAGAACCTACCAGTTTAAAAAATACATCAGCTCCATCAATATCAAGATGTAAACCGTTAAAGCTATTCTCCAAAACATTTGCCTTAAAATCAGCAAGCTGCTTAAGTGCATAAGATTTTTTAGATGCCTTTGTATTCTGAAGCATCACCATTCCGTTTTTGTCATCAACATTAGTTAATGCAAAAGCCGATTTCGGCAACACGTCAAAGAATGCCTTTTTCGCTTTAATGTAGTTGTCAAAGGTTACGTGAAAATCTAAATGATCATGAGTGATATTAGAAAACACACCACCAGAAAAGTCTAAACCTTCAATTCTATGCTGAACCACAGCATGAGAGCTTACTTCCATAAAACAATAGCTGCAATCAGCGGCTACCATGTCCTGTAAAAGACTATTTAAAGCCAATGGGTTTGGTGTAGTATGTGTAGCAGGAACAACCTCATCGTTGATATGATTTTCAACTGTCGAGATCAGCCCTACTTTATAACCAAGTTCTCTAAATAATTTAAATAATAAAGTAGCAATGGTGGTTTTACCATTAGTACCCGTAATACCTATTAACTGCAATTTAGAAGAAGGATTTCCATAGAAATTAGAAGCGATAATCCCTAATGCAGCTGCACTGTTTTCTACCTCTATATAAGTAACCAGTTCATTTTTAACCTCAGGAATCTCTTCACAAACAATCACACTTGCACCAGCTTCAATAGTAGCCGGAATGTAGGCGTGTCCGTCAGACAAAGTACCTTTAACAGCTACAAACACACTACCCTTAACAACCTGACGCGAATCAAACACCAAAGCAGTAACCTCCCTGTTGGTTGATCCAACCAGGTTTGTTATTGCTACCCCATATAAAATCTCCTGCAATCCCATCTTATTGTAATTCAAGTTGAACTAATAATCCCCTTCCAATTCTATTTCCGGCAGGTATAGATTGAGCCACAACCTTACCACCACCTTTTACTCTGGTTTTTAAGCCGGCATTACCCAACAGGTATAATGCATCCTTTAAACCCATACCTTTTACATCAGGCATTACCCCTTTTACAGTAGCATGCTCTTCATACGGAACTCCGTTATTGGTATCAATACCACTTACAGATTTATCAGCATAAAGGGCTTTAATACCTAAGGTTTTATATATCTGTTTAACCGCCTTACTCCCACCCACTTTCGCCTCAGGAGCTTTTGTATTTCCTACCAAATGATCGTTTGGAATGTCATGATACATTTCCATATCACTGGCATAAATGCGATCTGCTATTTCTTTAAACACCGGTCCAGCCACTGCAGCACCGTAATAACCATTTTTTGGCCCGTTAATGGCAACCATAATGGAGTACTTAGGTTTGTCTGCAGGAAAATAACCACAAAAAGAAGCCTGATAGCTTTTCTTTGCCCTATAGCCTTTGTTACCATCAGCAACCTGTGCAGTACCTGTTTTACCTGCCACCCTATACAATGGAGATCCCATTTGCTTACCAGTTCCTTTGGTAACTACAGATTCAAGCATTGCCTGTAATTTCTTAACTGTTTTTTCAGAACAAACTCGCTCAGATATCACCCTTGCACTAAACTGTTCAATCGGATTTCCCAGTCTGCGGATTTCCTTAACAAAAATTGGCGATATATACTTACCGTCATTAGCAATCGCATTATAAAATGTCAGCATCTGCAAAGGAGTGATCTGCATTTCATAACCATACGCCATTTGCGGCAAAGTCATATTTTTATTCCAACTTTTAAAAGAAGGATTTTTTATTACAGGTTTAGTTTCTCCCGGTATCTGCAAGCCTAACCTTTCATTCATATGGATATCATATAAATGATCAGTAAACTGCGATGGATTATCTTGATAAGCTGCATTCACCAATTTAGCTACTGCAGTATTTGCCGATTGCTCAAAAGCCTTCATTACGGTAACCGTTCCAATACCGCCATGTGAATCTTTAATCGTATGTCCCGGTATTCGGTAAGTTCCATCTCCGGTAGCTACCATAGTATTGGTATCTACCTTATTATCTTCAAGAAGCGCCATGTATGAAGCCAACTTAAAGGTTGAACCAGGATCCTGACTACCACCAATAGCATAATTGAACTTCTCTTCGTAAACACCCTCTTTAACTCTAGTGTAATTCGCAACCGCCCTTACCTCTCCGGTAGTAACTTCCATCAATATCACAGTTCCGTGATCGGCATCGCTAATTTTCAATTGTTTCTCTAATGCGCTTTGCGCCAGATCCTGCATATTAATGTCAATGGTAGAAATAATATCAGCACCCTCTTTTGGTGCTACTTCCGCTTCATCATTAACAGGCATCCAAACACCGCCAGATATTCTTTGAACCAATCTTTTTCCGCTTTCACCATTAATATATTCGCCATAAGCACCTTCTAAACCAACACCATTGCTTACATTTTCATTTTTATAACCAATAGTTCTGGCAGCAAGGTATTTAAACGGCTTAATTCTTTTATTTTGTTGAACAGCAATTAAACCACCAGTGTATTTCCCAACATTATATAAAGGAAAAGTCCTGATTGTTTTCAATTCCTGATAACCAACTTTACGCTTAATCAACAGGTAACGCGCACTATCACGTCTGGCTGAGCGTAAATATCTCGAATACTCTTTAGGGCTTTTATCATTAAAGAACTGAGATAACCTTAGGGCTAATGAATCCACCTTACTATCAAACACTTCATTATCAGCAATACCACCGGCATACATATCCATGCGGAGCTCATACTCAGGAATAGAAGTTGCAAGCAAACTCCCATCGTTTGAATATATATTTCCACGCGCTGCTTCCACATTGATATACTTTGTAGAGAGACTGTCGGCCATGGCACGCCATTTATGTCCCTCCACAAACTGTACATCGCAAAGTCTGATCAGTACTGCCACGGCAAACAGCACAATCAGTCCGAAAGACAGATAAACACGTAATAATATGTTAGCTCTAATATTCATTACTGCTTATTACAATTTTTTTAGGTGGCTCTGTTAATTCTTTAATTCCCAGCGTATCCACCTTTTTAGCAACCTCTGTTAGTTTACTTTTGAACATCAAATCAGCTTTAAGCGATTTGTATTCCCAGCTCATTTCTTTTACTTCTTTACTTAACTGATCAATATTTCTAATATTCTTGATAGCCATATGGCTATTCGCGATATATAGCATTCCCAAAACTGATAGAAATATCAAAAACGGCAACATCTCTGTTGCAGCTTCCTTACTTACTACTCCTTCTGTAAATAACTTTTTAAAGAACTGATTCTCGGATACCGGAGCTTTTTTTTTGATCCTTATATCCATCTCTCCTTCTTCTTCGGGCTCCTCATCTAAATGCTCCCTAAACCTGTTACTCATAACCGCTCTCCAATCCTCAACTTCGCACTTCTGGATCTGCTATTGCGCTCCAGTTCTGCTTCCTCAGCCATTACAGCTTTCCTGGTTATAACTTTAAAAGGCTTTTGCTCATTGCCGTAAAAGTCTTTATCAACCTCACCTTTAAACTTTCCTTTGGCCAGGTAATTCTTTACCGGCCTATCCTCCAAAGAATGGTAAGACATCACCACCAGACGTCCTCCACTCTTTAGCACATCAGCAGTCTGTACCAGAAAATTCTCCAGCACTTCTATCTCGGCATTCACCTCGATGCGCAGGGCCTGAAAAACCTGCGCCATATATTTATTTTCTTTTCCCTTTGGAATATGTGCAGCTACCGCTTTCTTAAAATCAGCCAATGTTTCTATAGGCCGTTCTATGCGACTGGTTACAACTGCTTTAGCCAACGATTTTGCATTTTTAACCTCACCATAGATTCCGAATATCCTATGCAACTTTTCTTCAGTATATGTATTCAATACTTCCGCAGCAGTCAACTTACCTTGCTTATCCATACGCATATCTAATGCAGAATCAAACCTGGTCGAAAAACCTCTTTCCGGCTCATTAAACTGATGAGAAGAAACACCTAGGTCGGCAAGAATACCATCAACAGCCTTAAAGCCCAACAAGCGCAAGTTATTTTTAAGGAAGGCGAAATTTTGATCTACGAAGTGAAAACGTGGGTCATCAATCTTATTTCGTTGTGCATCCGGATCCTGATCAAAAGCAATCAATACGCCGTCCTTACCCAAGTGTTTAAGAATCTCCCTGGAGTGTCCACCACCACCAAATGTAACATCTACATAAACACCATTTGGCTTAATATCCAAACCATCGATACATTCTTTTAACAATACTGGAACGTGGTAATTATTTTCCATCTTCCCTCCTGTTTTTATCACCCATCACTTCCGCAGCAAGTAGCGCAAAGTCAGCAGGATCTTTATCAAATAATGCTTCGTATGATTTTTTAGACCAAACCTCAATCTTATCAAACTGACAAGCCAGCACCAGCTCAGTATTAATTTCAATACCTACCGACTCCAGTAAAGAGTTGGGTAAATTAACCCTACCAGTCGCATCCAGCGTCAATTCTGTCGCGCCTCGGGTAAATAATCTTATAAATTCTCTGTTTTTTTGTTCGTACGGATTCAGCTTACTCAAGTCCTCCACTATCTTTTCCCATACTTTTTTCGGGTAAATCACCAGGTGCTTCTCAAAGCCCCTGTTAATCACAAGTCCCTCTTGTTCAACATCAGGCAATTGTTTTTTTAGGCTCGAAGGGACCATCAAGCGGCCTTTCGCGTCTAATTTACAATCAAATTCTCCTAATAACTGAACCATAATAATATGTGCACTTTTTATGTAGTGTAAAAATAGGTACTTCTACCACTTTTTACCACATTCTACCACAAAAAGTTTTCCACATATTATTTAGCTACCACTTTCCCCCATTTTTACTATAAAAAGGCCATAAAACAAGGTGGGAGAAAGTGGTAAACAAAACAGGCGTTTCGCAAAAACGAAACGCCTGTCCTTAAAATTAGTCAGGTTGTCTAGTCATTTATAGCCTTAACACCCGGTAATTCTTTACCTTCCATATATTCAAGTAATGCACCACCACCGGTAGATACATAACTAACTTCATCTTCTAAATTAAACTTCGCAATTGCAGCAGCAGAATCACCACCACCGATTAAAGAGAAAGCTCCATTTTCTTTGGTTGCAGCAACAACTGCATCAGCAACCGCACGTGTACCTTGCTCAAAGTTCGCCATTTCGAAAACACCCATTGGACCATTCCACAATAACGTTTTAGAGTTTTTAATGATGTTAGAGAACAATTCAACAGTTTTCGGACCGATATCTAAGCCCATCCAGTCAGCAGGAATTTGTCCGGCATCAACTGATCCTTTTTGTGCATCATTGTCAAATTTATCTGCAATAACAGTATCTACAGGTAAAACCAAGTTCACACCTTTAGCTTTTGCTTTATCCAATAATTCTAAGCAAAGCGCCATTCTATCTGCTTCTAATAAAGAAGTACCAATCTCACCACCTTGCGCTTTAGCAAAAGTATAAGCCATACCACCACCTATAATCAGGTTGTCAACTTTATCAAGTAAGCTTTCAATCAATAAAATCTTATCAGAAACCTTAGCACCACCCATAATAGCAGTAAAAGGTCTAACAGCACCATGATTTACTTTCTCAGCATTTTTCAATTCTTCAGCCATTAAGTAACCGAAGTATTTATCGTTAGGAAAAAACTCAGCAACAATAGCAGTCGAAGCATGTGCACGGTGTGCAGTTCCGAAAGCATCGTTTACATATACGTTTCCAAGTTTCGACAACTTTTCAGCGAAGGCTTTATCACCTTTTTCTTCTTCTTTATAAAAACGTAAGTTTTCCAATAAAAGAACTTGTCCTGGGATTAAGTTTTTCGCTTTTTCTACAGCTTCAGTACCAATACAATCATTAGCAAATTTCACCTCGATATCTAACATTCTCGAAAGATCACCTAAAATGTGTTTCAAAGAATCTTTATCATTCGGACCATCTTTTGGTCTGCCAAGGTGAGACATTAGAATTACACTACCACCATCATTTAATATTTTATTGATTGTAGGTAGCGCAGCACGCATTCTTTTATCATCAGTAATATTAAAATCTTTATCCAAAGGGACGTTAAAGTCAACTCTGACTAAAGCTTTCTTATCTGCAAAGTTGCATTGATCTATTGTTCTCATTTTTTAAATTATTGTTTTTGTATTGGTTGGTTCTAAATTTTTGCTGTTAAATATTTAATCATGTTAAAGTGCGGCCCTATTCCAGGAACTTCAAACTCATCGGAGATTACCTCAAAGCCCAATTTCTTATAGAATATCACAGCCGAACTTCTTGCGTTGCACCAAATATAAGAAGCATTAGCGGATGTAAGTGCCGAAACTGCAAAATTTATCAGTTTTGCACCATAACCTTTACCTACAAAAGCCGGATCTGTAGCCATACCACGAAGCCTAAACCCTCCTATCCCGTACTCAGGATAGTCTTCCGGAAAAAATGTAGCTATAGAAACTATTTGCTCATTTGCTATAGCGCCTAAGTGAAAACCTCCATCAATATTATCCGTAGGAAACATGCATTGATCAAAAGGAAGATTATTTCTTAAAACACTGCTTCTCAGCGGAAACGTATCCTCAGCACTTATATATTTAACCATTATTCTTTATAATTTTCTGCACCACATCTACCAGCCTTGCAGAGTAGCCCGACTCATTATCATACCAGCCTACCACCTTTACCAGATCACCCACTATAGAGGTTAACTGACTATCAAATATGCAGGAATGCGGATTGTCTAAAATATCAACGGAAACTATTGGGTCTTCAGTATACTCCAATATTTCATTCATTTCATTTTGCGAAGCTTTTCTAAATGCCGCATTAATCTCTTCGATGGTGGTTTGCTTTTTAAGGATACAGGTAAAATCCGTTAATGATCCGTTTAATACCGGAACTCTGATTCCTGCCCCACCCAACTTACCCTCCAGATGGGGAAATATATTAGTAATCGCTTTAGCTGCCCCCGTGCTGGTCGGTATAATAGATGCTGATGCGGCTCTTGCCCTGCGTAGATCTTTATGTGGAGCGTCATGCAGGTTCTGATCACCCGTCATAGAGTGCACAGTAGTTATGTAACCATCCAGAATACCCCAATTGTCGTCCAATATTTTAACCATTGGCGCCACATTATTTGTGGTACACGAAGCATTGGAAAGCACCTGAGCTTTCAAATCTACATCCGCATCATTTACACCCAACACCACCATTTGCACACCCTTATCACCACAAGGCGCTGATATCAGTACCTGTTTAGCTCCTGCTTTCAAATGAAGATCTGCTCCTGCCTTACTTGCAAACTTACCTGTCGACTCTAATACCAGGTCAATTCCCAAATCAGCCCATGGTAGTTTTTCGGGATTAGGTTCTGCATAAACGAGGATCTTCTTTCCATTAATGATCAAACTGTCATTTTCAAATTTCACTGTCCCCTTAAAACCTCTGTGTACAGTATCGTACTTAAAAAGGTGAGCCAATGTAGCCGGATCTCCCAGATCATTGATGGCAACAACGTTGATATTTTTTTCAATAGCCGTACGCAGAAAGATGCGTCCAATCCTACCAAAACCATTAATTGCGATATTCATTTTACTCGTTTTGTTCTGGGGGCAAAAGTACCTATATTCTTATTAGCAGTGGTATAAAATTGGAAGGGATTATTAAAAATTACGTGGGTATTATACCAGTAGTATTTAGTAAGTAGTACTTAGTATTTAGACGAGTGTTTTAAATCAATCACCCAATCACCATTTCCCCTTATCACTTACATCCGCCATCCAGAAAATATTATTACATTTATGTACACTAGCACCAATAACATGGCAACACGTATCACAGGCATCGGCGGTATTTTCTTCCGTTCTAAAAACCAGGAGGCCCTGGCAGATTGGTATGAGAAACATTTCGGCATCAACTCTATGAAAACCGGATACATCTGGAATCAGGAAGCCGGCCCCACTGTATTTTCCCCTTTCCCTCAGAATACTGATTATTTCGCTAATGACAACCAGCAGTTCATGCTCAACTTCCGTGTTTCCAATCTCGATGAATTACTTGCTGAGCTAAAAACCGAAGGCGTAGTAATTGACGAGAAAAAAATGGAAGAAAGCTATGGTAAGTTTGCATGGGTTTATGATCCCGAAGGAAATAAAATCGAGTTGTGGGAGCCGATAGATCCTGAGAATTAAATCCTATTTACTGCTACGGATTTCCCTGCTTGCACCCAAATTGGTGCTTTAACAATCACCTTACCTTTGTCGTTCGACAATCTAGGCTGCCATAGGATTTTCTTTTTCTCATTATTAGTCATCACCGATTTTTTATTTCCTTCATGCTTTAATGTAATCAGTGTATTTAACACAGGTAGATCCTTCAGCTCAGACCTCGCTTCACTTTTCCCACGATATAAACTACTGATCTTATCAAAACGCGCGTCTGCTTCTACCCCCATTAGTCCTTCTACAAAACCCTTTATCACTTTATACATTTCCCATTCCCATGTAACCGTTTTTCCTTTCTCTAATCTGCCACTACCTTTGGTAAACAAGAAATGCTTAGTGATCTCAGGATCAATAAATGTTTCGAATATCACAACAACTGATCTTCTAATTAGCATTTCCGATTGTACATATGGCGTTTTACTTACTTTTTCCATAGTAATGGTTGTTTATCTAAAATAACCATTTATTCGCACGTGCTGCACTCCAACCACACAGAAACCAACACGAAACTAATAGATTACCAGTAATATTGACTATATTTGAGTAGGCAGTGATAAGTGTATCTCTGTCGAATTTGACTTCATGACCAGACTAAAAAAAACAGAACTCGAAATTTCTGATGATCAATTCCCTGTAGTGGGCATTGGAGCTTCAGCAGGAGGACTAAAAGCCATCAGTCAATTTCTAAAGGCTATCCCGCCGAAGTCTGGAATCGCCTATGTATTTGTTCAGCACTTAAGCCCTGATCATGAGAGCTCCCTTCCGGAACTTCTTCAAAAAATATCAAAAATCCCAGTACATCAAATTACAGATGATATTCACCTGGAACCGGATAACTTTTATGTTATCCCCGAAAACAAGATAGTAACCGCTACTGACGGAGTACTTAAGCTCTCTTCACTAGACGATAAGCGGTATAAGGTAAAAGTTATAGACCGTTTTTTCTCCTCTCTTGCCATTGTTCATCAAAGCTATGCAATAGGCGTAGTTTTATCCGGCTCATTAAACGACGGAACCCTGGGTTTGGAAGCAATTAAAGCTTACGGGGGAATCACGTTTGCACAGGATGAAAGATCTGCGGAATATAATGAGATGCCCGCCAGTGCTATAAATGCTAAAACAGTAGATTTTGTACTGAATCCCCAAGAAATTGCGGAGCACTTGCTTACCATTAATACCCCATTTTACAACAATCCTTTAAACCCAAATCCTGAAGATAAAGAGTCAAGAGATGAAGAGGTTTTTAAACAAATACTTACACTACTTCGAGTACGCAGAGGGGTAGACTTTTCATTCTACAAATCAAGTACATTAAAAAGACGTATTGTCCGTAGAATGGCATTAAAGGGAACCGAAAAGCCAGAAGGATATTTATCGGTTTTGCGCGAAAACAAAGATGAGCAAGATTCACTATACAACGATATGCTCATTTCGGTGACCAATTTTTTCCGCGATCCGGCCATCTTCGACACCCTTTGCATCACAGTACTCTCCTCAATAATTGAGCAGAAGAAAAATGGCGATCCATTACGGATATGGATTGCTGGTTGCGCCACAGGAGAAGAAGCATATTCGATGGCAATTTGTTTAATGGAACAACTAGGCGACAAAGCTTCTGCTATGAAAATACAGATTTTTGCTACCGACATTTCTGAAACTGCCATCACCAAGGCACGTACTGGTATTTACCGGCCAACAGATATAGAAGGTGTTTCAGAGTCTCGTTTACGCCAATTCTTTAATAAAACTGAGGGCAACTATCAGGTCAAAAAAAGCATCCGGGATCTGTGTGTTTTTGCACATCATAACTTTTTGAAAGACCCACCCTTCTCCAGACTTGACCTTATCACCTGTCGGAATGTTTTAATTTATCTAGAGCCTGTATTACAGAAAAAAGCAATTATAGCATTCCATTATGCGCTTTCCAATCATGGCTTTTTAATGTTAGGCAAATCAGAAAGCATTGGCAAAGATTCAGATCTGTTTCTGCCTTTTAACCATGCCAGCAAAATTTTCCAACGGATAGGAATTCCCGGACGGATTATGCAGGTAACCACACAAGGCAGTGAACAGAACTTTAAAAATGTGGATAATAGTGCACGTAAAGGAACCGAAGAACCAGATATTTCGAAGCTGGCAGATCAGGTTGTACTTGCCAAATTCTCGCCTTCGGGAGTTCTGATAAACGACAATTTTGACATCATCCAGTTCAGAGGAAAAACAGACAACTGGCTAGCTCCTTCTCCTGGTAAAGCAAGTTTAAACCTGCTAAAAATGGCTAGGGAAGACCTTGTTTTTGAACTCCGAAATTTATTGCAACAGGCAAAGAAAAGCCACTCATCTGTCGGAAAAAAGAATGTGATTTTTAACCTCAATGAAATACAGCAATATGTTGACATAGAGATTTCCCCCATAGTAAAACCAGAAAGCACACATTACCTGATATTGTTCCAGACAGGCTTTTCGCCAGTGCGCAAAAGAGCTTCATCCAAAGCAGGAAAACTGGTTGAAAGCGATAAAGACCTAAGACTAAAACAGCAGGAAATGGAGCTAACTCAACTCCGTGCAGAGATGAGGAGCGCAACCGAGGAACAGGAAGCAGCCCATCAGGAATTGCAAAGTGCTAATGAAGAGCTACTTTCAGGAAGCGAAGAGCTGCAAAGTTTAAATGAGGAACTCGAAACTTCTAAAGAAGAGCTGCAAAGCACAAATGAAGAGATTAATATCATCAACAATGAGCTAACAGGCCGTAATGAAGAACTAAACAACGCTAGAGTATATACTGAGGCTATTATAAATACGATTCGTGACCCACTGATTATCCTGGATAAGGATTTAAGGGTTAAAAGGGCAACGGATGGATTTTACACAAAATTTAAAGTTACCAAAAGTGAAACTGAGGGCCAGTATTTCTATGACCTCGGCGACAAGCAATGGAATATACCATTACTCCGCGATCTGCTTGAAAACATTCTTCCGGAGAAAAAGATTTTATCTGATTTTGAGGTAAGTCATGTTTTTCCAACAATTGGTCTACGGATCATGAGCTTAAATTCAAGATTACTTGACGGATTAATATTGCTGGCCATTGAAGACATTACAGATAAACGAAAGGTAGAACAAGGATTGGCCGAAGTTGAGCTGCTGTTTAAAGAGAGTAAAGAGCGCCTAAAACTTGCGGTTGAAGCCGCAGGATTAGGCACCTGGGACTACAACGCCCTTACGGATGAGTTGATCTTTGATGCGCGATCGAAAGAACTCTTCGGCCTTAAACCAAACCACGACATCACTTATCAACAGTTTATAGACATGATTCATATAGACGATCGTGCTGATGTAGATAGAAATCTTAAACAAGCCCTTTCGGGCGTAAACAATGGCGAGTACGAAAAGGAATTCAGAACATCGGAGAGCCGGCTTAAAAAGCTCAAATGGGTTAAATTTAAAGGTAAAGCTTATTTTAATGAAGATAATGAGCCTTATCGCTTTGTGGGTACCTCATTAGATGTTACTCCTGAAAAGATCCATGATCAAGCCATTAAGGAATTACTACAACATAAGGATGATTTTATCAGTATAGCCAGTCACGAGCTAAAAACACCGCTGACTAGTCTAAAAGCATCTATGCAGCTGATTAATAGACTGAAAGACGACTCCTTCTCCGATAAGTTAAACTCATTGATCGCCATGTCGACCAGGAGTTTAGATAAAGTAAGTGTATTAATAGAGGATCTGTTAAATGCAAGCAGGATAAACCATGGCCAACTTGAGCTTAACAAAACACAATTCAATATTGCAAAGATGATTGACGACTCCTGTTATCACATTCGCGCAGCAAATAACTATTCCATAACTACACAAGGAGATTTAGCTCTTGAGGTTTATGGTGATAGTGACAGACTTAGTCAGGTTGTAATTAATTTTGTGAATAACGCGATCAAGTATGCCCCCGAAAGTAAAAACATTACCATTTCTATTAAAAAACTAGTGGGCGACATTAAGGTTTCGGTAAGTGACAAAGGCCCAGGAATTGCTGAAGAGAAAATCCCTTATCTCTTTGAGCGGTATTATCAGGTGGATGGTAAAAACGCTAACTATTCCGGACTGGGACTAGGCTTATTCATCTGCACTGAAATCATAAAGAAACATGATGGAAGGATAGGTGCGGATAGTAAAATAGGCGAAGGAAGTACATTCTATTTTACACTGCCTATAAAATAGCAGCGGCTTCAAAACAAAGATTACCGCAATGCTTCAGGCAATAAGTCCGCAGGCCGGGGTTAACATTTTGATACCGTCGCATTAGTTTCTGTCAATAATATACTTGTCATACATCCTGCTATAATACATGTCGTCATCTCCTTTGGTTAACCAAAGGAGATGACGACTGTTTTAATCTAATGCCCATGTCCGGCCTCTTCGCTATTTTTCAACTTAGAGAGCAAATCATAAGTACCTTTTAAAACCACCTTTCTCCTCACATCCATATTCTCAGGAAGCTGAATTTCTAGAAAGCCGCCATCGCTAACTCCGGTAACCACTTCTACCATTTTAAAGTGATGGTTCTCTTCTGTTCCTTCTTCCTTCACTCCTGTCTCTGCGTGCCCTTCCTTCTTCACGCCTTCTGAAACAAAGATGTATTTCTTACCACCAAAGTCGACCACTGCGCTATTAGGCAACGCAAGCACCTTATTCGTACCCGTTTCAATATAAGCTTTCAGATATGCGCCCGGAATAAAGCTGGTACTACCTTTAGAAATAGCGTGAACAGTAATCGTTTTATCGGCATTGATCTCTCGACCAACCAATTCCACAACAGCAATTTGTTCTTCAGTATCATTAGCCATAGTAAAGCGAACCCTCTGGCCAGCCTTAACTTTCGAAGCATCTCTCTCAAACACATTCAATTCGACATGTAGGTTAGCACTGTTTACAATTTCAAACATGGCATCATTTGGATTCACAAACTTGCCCGTATTTACATTTACCTTGGTTACATAACCGCTAATCGGGGAGTAAATACTGATCTGACTTCTGATGTTTGCAGCCGACAAGCTTGCCGGATTGATATTGATCAATTGCAATCTTTGTCTCAATGCACTTTCTCTTGCCAGCATGGTTTGAAACTGTGCACGTGCCTGTTGCAGTGTTTTCTTTGCATTTACATTCTGCTCGGCCAATGCTTGCTGTCTTTTATATTCCGAATCGGCAAGCTCCAGCTGGCTTTTACTTTCCAGATAGTCCTGCTGAAGCAATACATATTCCTGATTTTGCAGAACAGCAATTACCTGTCCTTTACTCACCGTACTTCCCTGCAATAAAGGAGTTGATTTAACAATTCCTCCCATTTGCGTAGTCACGCTTACCAGATTTTGTGGAGGCACATCAATAAAACCATTAACTTTTAATAAACCACTTAAATCTTTCAATTCCGGAGAGCCTAGTGTAATACCCGCAGTTTTATATTGTGCTGCAGTAAATTCTACGGAATTTTCATCCTCGTGGCCTGCTGCTACCGTTTCTGTAACTTCTGTTTTTTCTTCAGATTTCGGTGTACTTCCTCTGCATGAGGTTAAAACCACAGCAAATAGAGAGACATAGATGATCCTACTGACAACTTGAATAGTTCTTTTCATTTTCTTAATTATAAACCGCTGAGGTATTGAAGTGTATAAACTGATTGATTGTATTGATTGATAGCCTGCAAATAGCTAAAATTGGTTTCCGAATAAGTCCTTAATCCCTGAAGATATTCTACATAACCGATCTCACCGTTTTGAAAGGCAATTTGCGATTGCTTTAAAATCAGGTTTGTATTTGGCAGCGCACTTTTTTTGTAGTAATCGATGCTACGTGAGTTTTTGAGCAACTCCTGATTGGCTTTATTATACTCGCCCTGCAAATTGGTTTGAAAAAGGTCATACTGACTTTCCGATACTTGCTTCTCAATTTTAGCTGCTTTTATGCGGGATGAAAAAGGCTTAAAAAACAAGGGAATGGCAACTCCAGCCTGTATGCCCTGAAATCTTTTCCCACCATTGAAATATAGATCCTGACCGTTTACATTATGTGTACCAATAATAGACTGGTTAAAATAACCAACGGTAAAATCAGGTCCTGAAAGGGCTTTCTCTACACCCACTGCCTTATCGGCAATTTCAATCTGCTGCTTTTGCAAAGCAAGTCGTGGGTTTGCGCTCACACTATTGCGTATTGCAACATTCCATTCGGCTTGCTTAAATTGTCCTTTAACAATTTCGATAGGCTCCTGAGTATTTAGCAAGCGCTGCAGTTCAGAAGTATAAGCCAGGATGTCAGATTCGTTTTTACTCATTTGATTTCTTACCTCATTGTACTGAGTTTCGGCAGTGGTTTTTTCAAGCAAATTGGTCTCCCCTGTCTCGTACCTTAAAGAAGCCGCTTTTACAAAGTAGCTGTAAAGGGAATCCTGACTCTGATACAAATCCTTTAAGGCAACAAAATAAGCCAATTGCATATAGACATTTTTAACCTGATAAGTTAGCTCATTTTGCGTTACAGCCACATTCATCTCTGCTCCCTTAATCTGCGCATCATACAAATTGCGTTGATTTTTAAACAGCCCAGGATATGGGATACTCTGGGAAACACTAAAACTATTGTCGTTCTTAATCCCATTAAACTGTCCGTATTGAACATCAAGATTTGTTTTCCCTAAATCCGTTGAGCTTCCCCTTAATGCCTGCTGCTGATTAACCTGTAGACCTGAAGATTTCATGGCCTGGTTATTTCTAATGGCAGTTTGCACAGCTTGCTCCATCGTAAGCGGATTTCCTTTAACAGAAGCTTGTTGCGCATTAACTACGGGAGCCATAAAGGTTAGTAGGGCAATAATCGCCAGGATTGCTACCGGAACATTTGTTTTAGACTTGCGTTTATAGCCTTCAAAATAGGTGTAAAGCACTGGTAATACAATTAAAGTTAGAATAGTAGAGGTAATGAGCCCCCCAATTACAACAGTAGCAAGTGGCTTTTGAACCTCTGCTCCTGCTGCTGTAGAAATGGCCATAGGCAGGAAGCCCAATGAAGCAACTGTGGCAGTCATTAATACTGGCCTTAAACGAATGGCCGTACCTTTAAGCACAATTTCGTCCAATCCATATTTATCGAGTTTTCTGAGTCTGTTAAACTCAGTAATCAGCACAATGCCATTTAGCACTGCTACGCCAAAGAGCGCAATAAAACCAACTCCGGCAGAAATACTAAAAGGCATTCCACGAAGCAGCAATGCAAAAATACCACCTATTGCCGCCATTGGAATTGCCGAAAAGATAAGTACCGATTGTTTAACTGACCCGAAAGAGAAATACAACAAAAGCAGGATTAATGCCAAGGCAACCGGAACTGCAATAGAAAGTCTTTGCGTAGCCTCCTTTAGGTTTTCAAACTGTCCGCCATAAGTAATGTAATACCCTGTTGGCAATTTAATCTGCGCATTGATCTTTTCCTCAATCTCCGTTACCACACTGGCAATATCACGCCCTCTTACATTTAATCCGACAATGATTCTGCGCTTGGTATCTTCACGTTGAATTTGATTTGGCCCTACCTTAAACTCCACATCAGCAAGCTGATCTAATGGAACCTGATTACCATTAGGTGCGGTTACATACACATTTCTCACATCATTGATATCCTGACGGTTTTGCTGAGATAAGCGCACCACCATATCGTAACGTTGTTCACCCTCATAAACCACTCCTGCGGACTGACCGGCAAAAGCAGTATTTAGTGCCTGATTTACCGTTTCAACTGTTAAGCCATACTGAGCTATCCTATCTCGATTGATCTTTACTACAATTTGCGGAAGGCCCGTAGCCTGTTCCAGGTAAAGATCTTTTGCACCTTCAACAGTGGAGACGATCTTCCCTATCTTTTGGGAAATATCGGTTAGTTCTGCTAAGTCATCGCCAAATATCTTAATGCCAATATCCTGTCTTACACCAGAGATCAGCTCATTGGAGCGAAGCTGAATAGGCTGAGAGAAACCAAAACTGACACCAGGTACATCCTCCAATGCCTTCCCCATCAACTCGGCCAGCTCTACCCTATCTTTGGTAGTAGTCCAGTCTTTTTTATCTTTTAAAATGATAGTAAGATCGCAAGCCTCCATTGGCATTGGGTCGGTTGGAATTTCGGCTGCACCAATCTTTCCGATAACCTCTTTTACTTCCGGAAAGCGCTTAACAAGAATATCAGAGGCCTGATTTACTTTATCAATTGTTTGAGATAAAGAACTACCTGTAAGCAACCGGGTTTCTACTGCAAAATCACCCTCTTCTAAAGTCGGGATAAACTCACCTCCCATCCTCATAAACAGCAATATACTCATTGCCAAAAGCACAACAGAAGATGCAACTACAGCCACACGTTTACGCAATGCAGCCTGTATAACGGGACTATACTGACGTTGAAAGAAATCCATCATACGGTCTGAGAAGTTTCTTTTATGTGTTGCTTTCTTACTTAACACTAAAGAAGAAACCATTGGCACATAGGTAAGAGAAAGAATAAAGGCACCAAGAATGGCAAAAGAAACGGTTTGTGCCATAGGACCAAACATTTTGCCTTCTATTCCTACCAGCGCAAGAATTGGCAAGTACACGATTAAGATAATGATCTGTCCGAAGGCCGCAGCACTCATCATACGAACAGATGATTTCTCTACCTGCTCATCCATTTCAGATTGCGTATAAGCCCTGCCCAGTTTATTACCAGCAAGAATATGCATGGTGGCTTCAACGATAATTACAGCCCCATCTACGATGAGCCCAAAGTCGATAGCCCCTAAACTCATCAGGTTTCCTGATACCCCAAAGAGGTTCATCAGGGAAATTGCAAAAAGCATGGATAGCGGAATAACCGAGGCGACTACCAGTCCAGCCCTCAGGTTCCCTAAGAAAAGAACAAGCACAAAGATTACAATCAACGCTCCCTCTATTAGGTTTTGAGCAACCGTACCCATTGCACGATCTACCAAAGCACTTCTATCGAGAAAAGGCTCAACCACAACGCCTTCGGGCAAGGTTTTATTGATGCGTTCAATTTTAGCCTTTACCTTTTTCACAACATCGTTGGCGTTTGCTCCTTTTAGCATCATTACAATTCCACCAACAGCCTCACCATGACCTTTGGTAGTTGCCCTTGTAAGTGCACCATAACGAATAGAGCTACCCAATTGTACAGTAGCAATATCGCGAATAAGCACAGGAATACCATTGGCATTATTCTTAACTACAATTTTATTGATGTCGTCAAGACTGCCAATTAAACCCTCACTACGGATGAAATAAGCGTTTGGTTTTTTATCAATATACGCCCCGCCTGTATTTTGATTGCTGGATTCTAAAGCGGTAAAAACATCAGCGATGCTTAAGTTAAATCCTCTTAATTTATCGGGATCAAGGGCAATTTCATATTGCTTTAACAAGCCCCCGAAACTGTTTACTTCGGCAATACCGGGAGTACCCAGCAATTGCTTTCTGACAATCCAGTCCTGAATACTACGCAATTCTCGGGCATCGTATTTATCTTCAAAACCCGGTTTTGCATGGATTACATACTGGTATATTTCGCCAAGGCCTGTTGATATGGGAGAGATTTCAGGATTCCCCAATCCTGAGGGAATATTATTTTTTGCTTCAGCAAGCTTTTCATTAACCTGCTGGCGTGCCCAGTAAATGTCGACATCATCATGAAAAACAATGGTTACTACCGACAAACCAAACCTGGAAATGGAGCGTACCTGTTCAATGTCGGGTATGGTAGACATGGTTTGCTCAACCGGATACGAGATTAGCCTTTCCACTTCCTGAGTAGCCAGTGAAGGGCTAAGCGTAATTACCTGTACCTGATTATTTGTAATATCAGGCACGGCATCTATTGGTAATTGTTTTAGCGAATAAACACCCCAGGCAATAAGGCCGAAGGTAAATAAAGCGATCACCAATTTATTCTGTATAGAAAACTGAATGATTTTTTTCAGCATTGATTTTTAAATTATGTTAAATAAAAAAACATGGTAATTCATGGCGGAATCGACCCAAAGGGAGAAATCCGATACAATAAAACCTGAAATTTAAATTAACCTAATTTAGGAGGCTGCCAGACTGATGGATCTGCTGGGGTAATATGGCCCGGCGCAACGTCTGAATACTCAACACTAACGATAGAAATGGCCGTGTTGGTTAATAATGTTTGCGTTACAACTGTTGGGGTACTACAGCAGCAGCAAACACAAAATGGAGAGCAATCATCATTAGCTAAACTATTGTGATCATCTGCATGATCTGCTTCTGAAACGCTTGTAGTCTGAGAAACCTTGGCGTTCACAAAATCCTTGCAAGGCGTAAAGCTTACAACAATAACGATCAAACAAACAAGCCAACTGAAGAATTTCACAGCAAACAATTTTTCCAAAAGTAAAAAAAAATCTAATATTACGTATCTTATCCCCGAAATCTAACCGGTTATTTTTTAAGAAGATATGATAAGACTAATCGTTTTTTGGAGCATAACATGTGTACTTGCCGTTTTGGGGAGCATAAAATTTTTAGGTTCAAAAACCAATGAAACTCCTCAGACAGCAGTTCAACCTAATATTATTGTGATTATTTCAGACGACCATGCTTATCAGGCCATTGGCGCTTATGGCAATAAAATAGCTCATACACCAAACATTGACAGACTAGCCAAAGAGGGCGCAATTTTTAAAAATCAACTGGTTACCAATTCCATTTGCGGACCAAGCAGGGCTTGCTTTTTAACCGGTAAGTACAGTCATATCAATGGCTACAAAGCTAATGACGGCAAGTTTAATGTAGATCAGCAAATGTTGCCGGGATTATTGGCTAAAGCAGGTTACCAGACGGCATGGATTGGCAAATGGCATCTAGGTACTTTACCGGGCAAAGCATTTGACCATTGGGAAATTATGCCTGATCAGGGCTTTTATTACAACCCTGATTTTATCAGCCAAAACAATGACACCACAAGAACAGAGGGTTATGTTACCAATATCATTACGGACAAGGCTACACAGTGGCTAGACGCTCGTGATAAAAGCAAACCGTTCTTTTTGGTAGTTGGTGAAAAGGCTACCCACAGGGAATGGCTGCCCGACATACAAGATCTTGGTGCTTATGATGATGTAGATTTTCCACTTCCTGCAACATTTTTTGACGATTATAAAGGAAGACCTGCGGCTAAACAGCAATACATGACCATTGCAAAGGCCATGCAGCTTGACCGTGACCTAAAAGTTAATGTAGATTTTAACGAGTTTATCCTTTACAAAAGGATGAATGCCAGTCAGCGGAAAGCTTTTTCAACATACTATCAGCAAAAGGTTACCAAAGATTTTGAGGAGAAAAAACTATCGGGCAAAGCCCTTGCTATCTGGAAATATCAGCGTTATATGAAAGATTATTATGCTACTGCAAATTCGCTGGACAGGAATATTGGACAGATTTTAAACTATCTTGATGAAAAGCAGCTGAGTAAAAATACGATTGTAATTTATGCATCAGACCAGGGCTTTTATTTAGGGGAACATGGATGGTTCGACAAACGCTTTATGTATGAGGAATCTTTAAAAACACCTTTTATTGTAAGGTACCCAGGCAAAGTAAAGGCAGGCAGCACTGTAAATAACATAGTAGCCAATGTAGATTGGGCACCTACTTTACTGGATGTTGCCGGAGCAAAAGTACCTGCTGATATACAAGGTAAATCATTTTGGCCATTGCTAAAGGGCATCAAAACCGGGAAGCCCGATAAACCTGTTTATTATCATTATTATGAATACCCAGGGCCACATTTAGTAAACCCTCATTTTGGTATCAGAACCAATCAGTACACCCTGATCCGTTTCTATGGAAAGCTAAATTACTGGGAGCTATATGATGTAAAAAAAGACCCCAATGAATTGAAGAACTTGGCCGAACGAAAGGAATTTGCTCCAACAATGACCGACTTAAGGAAAAAGCTGGAATCTGCTATCAGTGAGTACAAGGATAAGGAGGCGGAACAGGTGATAAATAATTTATAATTTTACATTTATTTGATAATATTCCTTATATTCCGTTATTAAAGGGGGATAGCATTATGAGGTTATTATTCATGCTTACAATTTGTCTACTAGCTATAAATGCTGTAGGCCAAACAGATTTAGTTTCTGAAAAGGTAAATGTTGTTTACGAAAAGGACATTAAGAAATTGCCTACCGGAACTACGCCTAAGTATTTTCTGGATAGCACGCTGGTTGGTGCCTGCCTCCCACTCTTTAATAAAGATGAGATCAAAGAAGTCACTGTAAATTCAGATAGTAAGTTCGGGGAGGTTTACATAGCTACCAAAAATCCGGGACTTCATAGATTCATGACTCTCGAAGAAATAAAGAGCAAGTACATCGAATCTCCATCAGCCTCCACATTGTATATGGTGGATAATGATTTAGTAAAAGGTAATATCGCAGACTTTAAAATTGATGAGAATTATATTTTAAGTATTAATGTATTCTGCGAAAATGATTTTGGTTCTTTAAAAGGGTCATTAAAAAGCATGAACATCATCAAAATCACGACTAAAAGTGAAGAAAACCTAGAACGAGCAGGTCGGGTTTACGTTAGAGGAACACAGCTTGCAGCTGGGTTGTAAAGTAAGCTTAAACAAGTTAACCGACAATGGCCGATTAACTTGCAGTCCTATAAAATTTATCATAAAGGCACCGTATTCAACGTAAGCACAGACCAAACACCCGGCTTAGGCACACTAACACCCTTGGTTTCGCCCTTGACCGCATCAGATCCGAAGTAATAAAGCGGATGCCCTTTGTAAGTTAACTGGCTTTTGCCTACCGAAGTAATCACCGCGAACATATCTTTTGAAAGCACTGAGGGAACATTTAATATCGCTGATTCAAAGATTGGCCACACCGCATTGTTGCTTAGATCTGGCTTGGTAAAATTGTTCTTGTTAAAAGTATCAGGAGTAAAGGCATACAAAGTACGGCCTTTTGCATCGGTCAGGTACAGGGTTACACCCTCACCTTCCTTAGCATCTGCAGTATAATTTTTACCATCCATACCAACCAATTGTTTACTGGCCATCATAACTGAGTAATCAGGTTTTGCTACGAACCATACTCCTCCTACACCATCTCCTTTGATCTCGTCTTTAGCTTTATCTCCGCTATAATAATACAATGGCCATCCTTTATAGGTAGTTTGTTTTTTTCCATCAGCCCTTGTAATCGTAGCAATATCGGCAGCATCTAAACCTGAGGGAGGGTTTGCGTTTGCAGCATAATATACTGGCCAAGTGATTAAACAACCATCAACACAAACTGAGGTACTGTTGGCATCTTTTACAAAACAATAAAGGGTTTTACCTGTCCCATCAGTAAGAACATTACCGAATGATACCGAAGCCGCAAGTTTAAGATCCACAGATACTTCCGGTTCCTTGATTACTTCATCTTTCTTTTTTGAGCAGGCCGTAAAAAGTACTACGGAGATACTCCACAGCATAAGCATTTTTTTAAATAAGGTTGACATAAAGGATTTTGTTTTAAGGTGAATTAAATAGTTTACTTGTAACTAAATAAGACTACGGGAAGGCAGGATAAATGGTTGCGTAGAACTGAGAAAATAAATATTTATTTTTAAGGCAACCTATTGCGTAACTTCAACGTACTACAGATAGTATAGGTGAAAATGGCCAATGTAAAATCGAAAAAATAGGTGCAGGAAATAATTGAAGGTTGCATCAGGAAGGACAGATCAAGTCAGCATTTGCTCTATAAAGAATTTTATAGTTATTGTATGGCTATATGCCGTCGGTACGCTTTGAATGATGATGATGCGGCAGACGTATTGAATAATGGGTTCATGAAAGTATTTACAAATATTGAAAAATACGACCCCGAAAAGCCTTTCAAAGCATGGCTAGGAAAGATTATAACCAATACTGCTATCGACCATTACAGGAAGAGCCTGAAATTTTCGAATCACGACGAACTAACTGATCATGAAGACATAAGCGGACCGGCCCAGATATATGAGCAAATGGCCTATAAAGATTTGCTGGTTTTGGTTCAGGGATTGCCTCCAGCTTATCGCACCGTATTTAACTTATTTGCCATTGACGGATACTCACACGAAGAAATTTCAGAACTTTTAAGTATATCGGTAGGGACATCGAAATCAAATTTATTTAAAGCAAGACAAAAACTGCAAGAAAGGCTTAATTCCACTGGTGGAAATAAGTCGGGGGATTTATATTTTAACAATTTTAGTATTCAAAGTGGAGTGCCTTCACAAAACAAAATAGCTGTAGATGGAAAAAGATAATGGAATAGATAAGCTGTTTAAAGATGGGTTGCATGATCCTGAAATCCCTTTCAATGAATTGGACTGGGCAAAGATGGAACAGAAACTGGATGCACAGGGCAAAAAAAGAGTTATCCCATTCTGGTTGTTTGCCACAAGTGGAATTGCTGCTGCACTTGTAGTTGGTTTGTTCTGGTATTTTGCAGATTCTAATAAAACTATTAAACAAGATCCTAAAAAAGTTGAAATAGCAGATTCTAAACCACAAAAACCCGTAAATAATAATGCGGTAGTTATAATTAATGATACCGGTTCTGTTGCAAAAGCAACTCCGAAATCTATTGACCGTTCTGCTGAATCAATTGTTGAGAAATCTGTTGAGTTGCCTGGTAAAAACATAGACAAAAATTACGTTAAAGCACCAAAGGTTACAGACCACAGCGAGGAAAGTATTGTTTCTCTTGATACCAACATAGTTAAAGAACAGAAAAAACAAGAATTGATGGCTGAGGTTATAACACCAAAAACTGAGTACAAGCAACCTGTAGTTGCGCCTGATACTACATTGGCAGTAAAACCAACAGATAATCCGGCAGCTAAGAAAACTGAGGTTTTAGCACAAATCAAGAAACCTGTTGTAAAAGCTGACCTATCTGCCCATACAAGACTTACAATTTCTATTATGGCTGCTCCAGACATTTCAAATGCTAAATTGAATGTAGACACAAAGATCAGCAGTAACATAGGCATACTGGCTACTTATGCACTTACCGATAAAATCAGTGTAACCTCTGGCGCAGTTTATTCGAGAAAGCTATACAATTATGGTGGAATTGGATCAGCAGGAACGGCCTATATTAAAAATGCATGGCAAGTTAATGCAGATTGTATTGTGTTGGATGTTCCGCTTAATGTAAACTATACACTTTTAAAAAGGAGAAACTATTCAATAGGTGTAAATTCTGGCCTATCAAGTTATTTTATGCTTAATGAAAAATACAAATACATAACAGGACCACAGGGAGGTACACAAAAAGTTTCAGAGCTTGAAATCAAAAATCAAAACCAACATATCTTCGGTGTAGCAAACCTTTCTTTAAGTTTTGAAAGAAGGATAACAAACACACTTAGTTTTGGCGTACAACCTTTTGTGAAATTACCACTCTCAGGAATTGGAAATGGCAACGCCAGATTAAGATCTACAGGGGTCGCTTTCTCACTGAACCTGGGGTTATTTCCTAAGTCTGTTAGCAAGAAATAGACTCTGTTTTAGTTTACAAAAAACTGATTTAGTTTCCTTAGCTTCTTTAGAAGTGCTACGAGGAATGGGTTGGGTATCTTATTGTAAGCCAAAGCACGATAATCGTTAATCAAAGTTCTATATATCTTACTTATTGAGCCATTGCTCATCCCTCCGTTTCTCATAAGAACCATCAATTTATCGAGGAAGACCACCTTAGAACCATTTCTTTTTAGTATTCTTAAGATCAATTCATAATCAGCGCATGAACCAAAATTTAAAGAATAACCTCCCTCCTCAATAATTAGATTTCTTTTTATGTACATCGTAGGATGAGCAGGCATCCAGCCTCTTGCAAGATTCTGGAACTGGTAAGTCTTTGACTTCCATCTCCTGGTTACTTTCTTGAGATTAGCTCTTGATATAAAATCTAAGTTTCCATAAATCATATCACACTTATTTTCCTTAAAACAGTTGACAACAGAAGAGACAACATCATTTGTAGCAAACAAATCATCGGCGTTTAAGGCACCCACTAAATCACCTGTAGCAACGGCAATCCCTTTATTTAAGGCATCATACATACCGACATCTTTCTCGGTGATGAAATAATCAATTTTATCGCGATACTTCTCAATGAGTGGAATGGTGCCATCAGTAGAACCTCCATCTATAATGATGTATTCTATATCGTCATAATCCTGACTGATAACAGACCTCATACACCCCTCAATATAATCGGAACAATTAAAAACAACAGTAACTAAACTAACTCTCATAAAAAAGCATTACACTTGCCTACAAGAATAATTTAATTCTACATTAATAACAATAGTTAACAAATAATATAAAATCAATGACTTAAAATTAAAAAATATGAATTATTTAACAAAACACTAAATACTATCTCAGTATGTTGATTCTACTTAAAATAATTTAAAATCAGGTATGCAGAATGAGTTTTCCAGACCTTTAAAAATCCAAAAAGAGGTTAATTATATTAAATTATTAAGTGCCATATTAAGCAAATGGCATTGGCTTCTAGGCGCTTTGGCTGTTGGCTTAATTTCATGTTACCTCTACTTGTTATTTGTTCCACCCCTATATGCAACAACCGCCTCACTAAAGTTTGAAGAAAAGAAATCAGAGATTTCTGAGCTAATAAATATTAGAAATCTATACGACAAGACGAATAAAGTTGAATCTGAGAAACTGGTAATCCGATCGAGAAATGTTTTACTAAAAGCCATAAACTCTTTAGACTGTACAGTATCATTTTATGTAAAAAAAGGTTTTGGAGAAGTAGACGTTTACCCTCAAAAGCCGCTGGACATAAAAATATTAGCTTATAAGACTTCTAAAGATTCTTCAAGTGAACTTGAATTTAAGACTTTGAGCAAATCAGATTATCAATTATCCTATGAATTGAATAGCAAACGGATTTGTGAAAAATATAAGTATGGTCAGACGGTTAGTTTGCCTTATTTAACTTTTAAAATATTAACGGTTAAGAATACTGTTTTGTCAAAACAGCAATATCTTATAAAAATAAATAACCAGGCAGATTTGCTTGAAAGAATTAACAACTCATTGAAACTGGATGATGGTCAGAACATCAACATTCTCAATTTACGTTTTACCGATCATAATCCATATTTCGCTACCGACCTCCTCAATGCAATTTTACAGGAATATTTGGAATTTGATAAAATGCAACGTTCTGTTTCTGTATCGCAAACGGCCAATTTCATCAACACATTGCTAAATACGATGTCTGACACAGTAGCTACATCGGCAAAAGCACTGCAAAAATATAGAGAAAACAACGGTGTATTGTCCATTTCTTCAAATGCAAGCCTTATGTCCAATAGGTTAACAGAACTCGAAACGGAGAAACACACGCTTGATATTCAAAATGTTATTGTGAAATTTCTAGAGAAGGATTTGACAAACACCGAACATACTGAGAAGCTAAATTATAGCTTACAGGGCATTACAAACCCACACTTAAATGGTTTCATTTCTAAATACAACGACCTGCTCATCAGTAAAAAGGCCGCACTAAACACCTACACTCCAAACGCTGAAGTAGTTATACGATTTAACAGTCAACTGGCTGATCTTAAGGAAGCAATTCTCGATAACATTTCCACACAAGTAAGGAGCAATGAAAAAACTCGTTCTTTTTTAAACAAACAAATTGATAATATTTTTCTGGCTCAGGATAAGATTCCAAAAATCGAACGGGATTTTATAACACTACAATCCAAATTCGAGATCAACCAAAAGATCCACTCCTTTCTGGAAGAGAAAAAATTGGAAGCCCAAATATCTAAAGCAGCTGTAATTCCAGGTTCATTTATAATTGATAAAGCAGAGTATCCTATCAGACCAATACTTCCAATTCCAAAAAACACATATACCATTTTTACCCTTACCAGTTTCTTTTTAGGAACAGCGTTAATAATTATAGTGAAGGTCCTGAATCCCAACATCTACAATAAAGAATCGATTGAGGAGCTTACTACAATCCCAATAATCGGGATAATAAACCGACATGAACAATCTTATTATGAATCCAATAAACAAATTCAAAACATTAAAGATTCGAGATCAGCATTTTCAGAGTCCGTACGATCGGTACGCAGCAATCTTAGTTTTTTAGCTTCAGAAAAAAACAGTAAAACCGTCTGTGTAACTTCCGAAATATCTGGTGAAGGCAAATCATTTGTTTCTCTAAATCTGGCTTGTTCGCTGACTTTAATTGGCAAAAAGGTATTACTTATAGCGGCCGATTTGAGAAAATCGAAGCTACATAAGACGCTAAACACAGGTAATCAAAATGGTTTAAGTAAATATCTATCGGGACAAGCTACTCTCCAAGATATCCTTGTTAAGACCTCTGTGGAAAACCTTGATTTTATTTCTTCCGGCCCTGTACCTCCTAATCCTTCGGAGTTACTTCATACCACAAAAATGCAAGCTTTAATAGATGATCTAAAAGACAAATATGATTTCATATTATTGGATTCTGCACCAATTGGTTTAGTAACTGACAGTAAGCCTCTCATAAAAATGGCGGATATTAATTTGTTTATCCTTCGATGCGGAATTTCTAAATATGAATTCACTGAAACACCGGAAAGACTTCAAAGAGAATTTAACTTAACTGACATTGCTATAATTCTAAACGATTTTGAAGACAATGGCTTCCACAAAAGCTATACAACAGGCAGAAGAAATAGTTATCATAAGGACTACTACTATTCAAGCCAGACAAATTATGCTCACCATAAAGACTATTTTGAACTGTAATGCTATTCCTAACTCTAGATACTTTCAGCAAAACAGGGGGCATTCAAAAAGTATGCAGAACGTTGGCTTATACACTGAGTACCATCACAAAATCAACTTCTGGAAATATATCCTCTTTCAAAATGTTGTCGCTATATGATAAAGATACAAACGAAAACTATGTTTGCGAGAAACAGTTTAAAGGTTTTTATGGTTCCAAAATACCTTTCCTATTTAGTGCTGTTTTTAATGGAGTAAGATTTAAAACTGTCCTTGTTAGTCATATTAATCTGATCATTATTGGTGTATTTATTAAAGTAATCAGAAGAAAAACGCAGGTTATCATGCTTGCACACGGAATTGAGGTTTGGCGAAAAATGCCTCGATGGAAGCAATGGTTTATTCAGAAGCATGTTAAGATTTGGTCAGTGAGCAATTATACAGCACAAATTTTAGAATATAAGCATCACATTAATCGGGCAAGTATTGAAGTACTTAATAATGCGCTTGATCCATTCTTCTCTATCCCTCATCAATTCGAAAAACCGCAGCATTTACTTGAAAGATATAGATTGCATAAAAATCAGCCCATTTTACTCAGCATCACCAGACTATCAAAACACGAAACAGAAAAAGGATACAACAAGATTATTGAGCTGTTTCCACAACTGATTAATGAATTTCCAAACCTCCATTATTTTCTTTGTGGAAAATCAGATGTTGAAGAAAAATATCGTTTAGAACAACTCATAGAAAAAGAAAAACTTCAGCAACACATTTCGTTAATTGATTTTATTCCTGACCAGGAATTAGTCGCGCATTATCTCTTAGCGGACACATTCATTTTACCGAGTAAAAAGGAAGGTTTTGGATTGGTATTTATAGAAGCTGCAGTTTGTGGTTGCAAAATTATTTCAGGAAATATTGATGGTAGTACCGATGCAATGCTAAACGGAGAATTAGGCAGAATGGTAAACCCTGATAAACCTGAAGAAATAAAAGAAGCAATTATTAAAAGTTTGAATCAACAGCACAATCTTCAAACAGCATTGAGCATTCAAAAGAAATGCCTTGCAAATTTTAGTCACCAAAAACATCTTCAAAGAACACAGAATCTATTAATTAAAACCGATAACCATGCAAAATAAAGAATGGATAATTGAATCTAAGCATGACCTGTTTAATTTACGAATAAAGGAAATTGTGAATTACAAGCACCTGCTTTTTCAATTAGTTAAACGAGATGTAGTAGCACTTTATAAGCAAACTATTTTAGGGCCGATCTGGTTTTTCATACAACCATTGCTCACCACCGTTGTATTCACTTTCATTTTCAGTAAGCTAGCCAAAGTTTCTACTGATGGGCTACCACAACCATTGTTTTATCTTGCAGGCATCATCAACTGGAATTACTTTTCTGAGTGTTTGAACAAAACCTCAACAGTGTTTAAAGACAATATTCAAATATTTGGCAAAGTCTATTTCCCCAGAATTATTGTACCAATAAGTATATCCATTTCTATACTTTCAAGATTTGCCATTCAACTATTGGTATTCCTGATTTGCATTATTGTTTACCATTATAAAGGCGCTCAATTTCACATCACATCTGCCATTCTCATCTTTCCGTTAATGATTGTTTTAATGGCAGCACTCGGTCTCGGATTAGGCATCATCATTTCTGCTATAACCGTAAAATATAAAGACCTCTATTTCCTAATTGGGTTTGGCTTACAATTATTGATGTACACGACAACCGTGATTTACCCTTTGTCCACAGCGCCAGAAAACTTAAAATGGTTAATTCAGATGAATCCTATGACAACCGTAATAGAGCTTTTCCGCTATGGCTTTTTGGGCAAAGGAGATTTTACTATCGGTAGTCTGACGTACTCAGTGACAACAACTGTACTCACACTTTTTTTGGGATTAATTGCCTTCAATAAAGTGGAAAAAACTTTTATCGACACCATTTAATAACATCAACATGAGCAACGTCGTAATCCGTGCAGAGAACATTTCTAAAATTTATCAACTTGGTCAGATAGGCAGTGGCAGCATTAGTCGTGATTTTGAAAGTTGGCGCGCTAGAATTAGAGGAAAAAGCAACCCAAATTTTCGTATAAATGAAACTGACAGCAAAACGTTCAGCTCTCGGCAATTTTGGGCATTAAGGGATATTCATTTCGAAATAGAAAAGGGAGAAAGAGTTGCTATTATTGGAAGTAACGGCGCAGGCAAGAGTACTTTACTAAAAATTTTAAGCAGAATTACTGCACCAACAAGTGGAAAAATTACTGGCAAAGGGCGCATTGCAAGCCTAATAGAGATAGGGACAGGCTTTCATCCTGAATTAACAGGCGAGGAAAATATCTTTCTAAACGGAGCCATGCTTGGCATGCGAAGATCCGAAGTCAAGAGCAAATTTGATGAGATTATTGGTTTTGCAGAGATCGAAAAACACATACAGACCCCTGTAAAAAGGTACTCCTCCGGCATGTATATGCGCCTAGCGTTTTCAGTAGCCACCCATCTTGAATCTGAGATAATGATCATGGATGAGGTGTTGGCGGTTGGCGACAAAACGTTCCAACAGAAATGTATAGATAAGATGCAACAGATCAGCAAAGAAGAAGGGAAAACCATACTCATGGTGAATCACAACTCCAACGATACAGAACACCTTTTTAGCAAGAAGATATTATTAACAAATGGCCAAATATTACCCTGATGAAATTAGCGATCATCTGTACACATCCGATCCAATATTACATTCCCGTTTTTAAGATTCTGGCTCAAAAAACTGAACTGAAGGTTTTTTATACAGCAGGTAAAAACACACATTTCGACAAGGGTTTTAACCAGGGAGTAAATTGGGACATACCTTTATTTGATGGCTACCTGTTTGAATTCTTACTCAACACTGCAAAAGAACAAGGCTCACATCATTTTATGGGAATCAAAAATCCCGATGCAATAAAACACATTACAAATTTCGGCCCTGATTATTTGCTAGTTTACGGATGGGCTTATTTTAGTCATCTTAATATATTACGACATTTTAAAGGAAAAACACCCATACTATTTCGCGGTGATTCTACATTATTGAACAAGAAATCTATTTTTAAAAGTTTCTTAAAAGGGGTCATCCTCAAGTACGTTTACTGCCATATAGATAAAGCTTTCTATGTTGGCACAAACAACAAAGCCTATTTCAAAAAGTATGGACTGAAAGAAGAGCAACTAAAATTCGCTCCTCATGCAGTAGACAACGAACGCTTTATAAGAAAATCGACATCCGATATCAGATCCCAATTGCATATCCAAAAGCACGAAACCTTGATACTCTTTGCCGGCAAATTTGAGTCAATTAAAGACCCTGAACTATTACTAAAGGCATTTATAGCGCTCAATCTTTTAAACGTCCATTTGCTTTACGTAGGAAGCGGAGTATTAGAAACAGAATTAAAATCGAAAGCGAATGGCTACTGCAACATACATTTTATGCCATTTCAAAACCAAAGCGCGATGCCTGCTGTGTATCAGGCATGCGATTTATTCTGTTTACCCTCAAAAAACGACTCCTGGGGGTTGGTTGTAAATGAGGCAATGGCTGCTGGGAAAGCCATAATAGTTTCTGATAAAACTGGCGCTGCAATAGATCTAGTACGACCGCTCAATGGCCGTATATTTCAAAGTGGCAATCTTAAGGACTTAAAAAGCAAACTATCAGAACTTGTTTCCAATCGGGAACAGCTGCACTTAAAAGGACAGCACTCAGAAGAGATTATTTCTTCATGGAATTTTGAAAATCAGGTAAAAAACATACTGAATGCGATCGCCAATTAGCCTTTTAATTCTCATTTACATCCCATTAATATTGGCAGAGATTACAGGATTCTATCCTGCATTATCTTATTCCATAGCCTGGCTAGGTTCATTTTTAATATTTTACTTAACACTCTTCTCCCCTTTCAGGCACCTAAGCCAGGATTTACCATTGCAATATCAGATTATGCGGCCCATTGTTTTGATACAATTAATTTTTGCCGGCCTTATGTGCTGCACCTCTATATTTTACTTTACAGATCATCTTGATTCTGAATCACTATCAAATATTGCTAAATGTCAACGGCTTGCACTGTTGGCTCATGCCGCTATTGTTACTGGGATGGTTTCACTCATTAAACCAACTCCTTTAATAAAGTATAAACTTAAAAATCCGGATGGATTACTCTATAAACTGTGTATCGCTTGTTATGTCATCAGTACCGCATTAAACTATGTGCCTGCACTAATTCAATTCAAATATTCACTATTATCAATTTCAATTACCTGTAGCGCATACCTATTTATAAAAGGCTTAATAAATCGCTTGCCGATACATCTTATTTTTGGAGGTATCTCTTTTGGACTAAACATTCTAAATTCTACCCTCACTGGCTACAAAGAGAGTATCATCATCAACATTTTATTAATTGGGTTTTTAGCCTTCCCTTATTACAAGAAAACCATACTAACCCTGGCAATACCATGTATTTATCTGTTAATGTATACCCTGCCAACATTTACATCCATCATCAGAGCACAATCATGGTTATCCGGCAAGCCTAAGGAGCTAGCCAGACAAGAAGCATATCAGACTTTTTTTGATGAAAACAATGAAGATCTGATCAACACCAATAACAAAGAATTTTTGACAAATCGTTTAAGTGAAATTGGGATGTTTACTCAATATGTAAAACAAGTGCCGGAGCAACATCCTTACTATGGGTTTGATATTTTAACCAATTCTCTTTTAGCATTAGTTCCAAGAGTTTTTTGGCAAGAAAAACCAAATACAGAAAAAGCTGCTATGGAAAGAGTATACACACTAAACGTTGCAAATAGAGCATCAAATGTATCTGCTAAAACCAGGCCAGTGGTAGATGGGTACCTCAGTGCAGGTGCCTTTGGTGTATTTATCAGTATGTTCATTTATGGACTAATTACTCAGCTACTTTGTAATACAGCCGAAAGACTTTTTGGAGGGTATCAATTAGGCTGCATCATTATTTTCAACAGCATATTTCAACAATTATGGAGAGGTAATACATTTGAATTTTTGCTCAACAATCTACTATACGGGGATATACTCATGTTCATTATATTTTGGATAATGAGAATAACAAGACTCCTTAACCCAACATCATATGAGGATTATACATATTAGCCCGGCATACAAACCGGCATATATTTATGGCGGTCCAACCCTATCCGTTGCTAAACTCTGTGAGGCATTAGCTAAAAGACATACGGTTGATGTTATGACAACAAAAGCTAATGGCAAAGCAGAATTGCAGGTTTCATCTCACAGTCCTGTAATTGTTGACGGAGTAAGTGTGAGGTATTTCAATCGCCTCACAAAGGACCACACACATTTTTCTCCATGTTTATTATGGAATCTATACAAACAACTCCGTAATAGCAAAATCAAAACGATTGTACACATTCATTCCTGGTGGAATCTTGTTGCCATTCTCTCCTGCATTACAGCTAAAATAACTAGCACCCCTGTCCTATTATCACCCAGAGGAATGCTTACTTCATATACGTTAAACAACAGAAACACTATTTACAAATCACTAATTCACCTAACGATTGGGAAGCTTTTAATCTCTACCTGCCATATCCACGCAACAAGCGATCGGGAAAAACAGGATATACTTAGAACCTCCAACCCTAAAACCATGAACGTAATTCCAAATTTCATTACCATACCACCAATTCATTCTTTTAAGCCTTGTATCCCCTCAACCACCTTACCTTTTAAATTGATTTTCCTTTCAAGAATTGAAGAAAAAAAAGGATTGGAACTATTGTTCGATTCTTTAGCTAAATGTACTTTCAACTGGCAGCTGACAATTGCCGGAATGGGAGAACCCAAGTATATTGAAAAACTGAAAGCGCTTTCTCAACTACTAAATATATCTGCATCAATTAATTGGACAGGTCGCATTACCAATAATGAAAAGTACAAGGTATTAAGCAATCACGACCTGCTTGTACTCTTTTCTTACAATGAGAATTTTGCGAACGTAATTACCGAAAGTCTTCTTAGCAGAACACCAGTTGCAATTTCCTCACAAGTGGGCTTATCAGATTACATAAAAGCGAATGATCTTGGATGGGTTTCAGAAATGAACCAGCCCGCTATAACAAGTACATTGCATGAGGCATTTCTGGACATAAATAAAAGATTCAAGATTAGCAAATCAGCCCCTTCATTAATAAAAGTCTACTTTTCGGAACAACAACTTCTAAATCAATATTTACAACTTTATCAGAGTTTATAGTGACTAATCCACATTTTTCTTTTATCATTTTAACTTTCAATGAAGAGATGCATCTCCCAAGATTGCTCAATTCTATTAGTTCGTTAAATGCCCGAACCTATGTTTTAGACTCAGGTAGCACAGACCGCACGCTCCAAATATGTGCTGCTTATAACGTTGAGGTAATTGTTCATCCATTTGAAAACCACTCTATGCAATGGGATATTGCATTAAAATCTTTTGCCATTAAAACACCTTGGGTTATAGGACTCGATGCTGATCAAATTGTAACCCCTGAACTTTGCACACTTCTTGAACACTTTAAAAATGTCGATTTTTTAAATGTTGATGGCATATACTTTAACCGCAAAAATTACTTTAAGGGGAGTTGGATAAAACATGGGGGATATTACCCTAAATATTTGCTAAAGATGTTCAGGTATAACGTGGGTTATTTAGATTTAACTGAAAAGATGGATCACCATTTTCAGGTACCTGGCAAAACAATAATCTGGAAGAGCGGTCACCTTATTGAAGAAAACCTTAAAGAGAACAACATTCGTTTCTGGATAGAAAAACACAATAGATATAGCGACCTACTTGCCAAAGAAGAAGTACTGCGGAAAATCAAGCAACTAAGACCATCAATTAAAGCTAATCCATTTGGCTCTCCAAATCACCGAAATGCATTCCTTAAAGAAATATGGTGGCAAATGCCTCCTTATTTAAGGCCACCAATATATCTTATTTATCGTCTGGTTTTTCGTTTGGGAATTTTGGATGGCAAAAGTGGCATCATATACCATTTCCTTCAAGGATTTTGGTTCAGGCTAATTGTTGACATAAAAATTGAAGAACTATCAACGCCTCGAAAAACTAATATTTCCTATCGCTTTTTCTTTAATTTCCTGAGTCTTTTTTTTCTGTTTTATAGCTTTAATATCATCTACATTGGGGCAACTACTAAAGGAGGTGTTTACCTTTCCTTTTTAGATCAGCACTTAAACTACATTGAGTTTTGGCGACAATTCTGTATTTCTACTTCTGCCCAAATCTTACGGCGTCTGGGGTATATAGTTCATATTAACAATACAGGATTAAGTATCGAAAATCATTCGGGATTTCGGCTTATATACTCCTGTCTGGGATATGGGATTATGAGTTGCTTTGCAGCTTTTGTAATTGCATATCCAAAAACACTGCGTTCCAGAGTAATATTTTTAGGTTTTGGATTAGTTGTTATACAGTTATTAAACCTTGTAAGATTGGTATTGATATCTATTTATTATAAATCTTACCCAGTCTTCATCATTGATCATCACAGCGCTTTCAATTCTATTTTATATGCAGTACTTCTTGGAATCACTTATTTCTGGTTAAATCCGCCACTAAGAAAATGTAGCTCAAATACAGTATGAAGCTCAAAAAGACATTTGATAAAAAAGAATTTAAAACGGAGGCATCATGCCTAAAGCTAATCTGCTGGTATCTAATAAGCTTATTATTTTTCAGATCAGGCTTGATTCCATCTAGTAATATTCTCGTACTCATTCTCAAACTTTTTGGAGCAAGAATTGGTACTGATGTTCGCATTAAGCCTCATATCCATATAAAATACCCGTGGAAACTACATGTTGGCGACCATTCGTGGCTAGCAGATTGCTATATCGAAAACCTTGATTATGTTATTATAGGCAATAACGTATGTTTATCTCAGCAATGTATGTTGCTGACCGGAAATCATAACTACAAACAGGAAACCTTTGACCTAATCACAAAGTCTATTATATTAGAAGATAGTGTTTGGATATGCGCGCGAGCTATTGTTTGTCCGGGTGTAATTGCCGAATCTCATTCGGTTCTAACTGTTGGTTCTGTAGCCACCAAAAATATGCAAGCCAGTTTTATTTACGCTGGTGTACCTGCTGTAAAATCTAAAATACGCAAACAGAATATTTAATATAATTACCTATATTTAAGCTCTATACCAATTTCTAGATACGTTCTTTATTTGTCATAAATCACCATTCAAAATGTCGTTTATACACCACATAGCATCTGCTTTTGTAGTATAAATTTACAGTTGAAAAAAATATCGCGCAAAGTACTAATCAGAATCAACCATCTCTAAATATGACTATATCTAAAACCGCCACAAATTCAAATAAGGTAAGCGCACACATAAAAAGATTGGAGCAACCTATCGCAGCCACAACGCAGTACATAAGGCAAATTATTTTAAGTACAGACGAAGAAATTGGAGAACAAATAAAATGGAATTCGCCCTGTTTCTATTACACAGGACCGATAAAACCCTTTGACCCTAAAGAGTACAAACGAGATATTGTGGTACTAAACCTACATAAAGGCAATATTTTATTGGTTTTCCCTACGGGTGCAAAAGTAAATGATACTACAGGCTTACTTGAAGGCAATTTTCCTGACGGCAGAAAACTAGTAAGGTTTAAAGACCTGGATGATGTAAAAGCCAAACAGGATTCGCTGAAAGCAATAATTAAAGAATGGCTTAAACTAGTAGAAATTAATCAGGAAAAGCTCTAAACTAAAAAGAGAGTGATTATAATCACCCTCTTTTTAGTTTAGTAATTACTTTGTTGCAAGTATATACTTTACAATTTTCTCAGCGTCTGCCTGAGTAACAGATGGGTGTGGTGCCATAGGTATTTCGCCCCATACTCCACTTCCACCTTTAATTACTTTTTTAGCCAGCATAGTAACGTTAGCCGGTGTTGCAGGATATTTTTTTGCAATATCTGAATATGCTGGTCCTACCAGTTTTTCAGTTGGTTTGTGACATGCAAAACAATCAGATTTTGCAATCAATGCTTTTCCCTGTGCAATATCTGCAGGTGATGAAGCACCAGATGCCGGTTTAGCCCCCACTTTACCGGTTTTCTTAGTTTGTGCGTAGCTACTTGTGCATACCGCAAAAACAGAACAAATTAAAAAGACAAAGCTCTTTTTCATATTTAATACATTAAAATTAATTGAGTTCGGTTCATTTGATAATGCAAATAAACTAATTTTTATGATTTAAACGTGAAATCTGGCAAAGGAATTATTTCTCCCCCCTTCATTGCCGATTCATGCGCCAAAATACCTACGCAAGTAATGTTAGCAGACTCCTGCGCATCAGGGTATGGAGCTCTGTTCTCAATCAATGCATTTAAAAACTCATTTACAAGATGAGGATGTGAGCCACCATGACCAGAACCCTGAATAAATGAAAGGTGTTGATTATCTTCAGAATCATATACTCCTGCAGTTGTAAAGTGCTGAATTTCTTTAGGCAGAAGATGAGCATAGTCAGGAATCTTCACTTTTTCGGGAGATTCACCTGTATGAATTACACTATCCTCATGTTCAACTAATGTCCATTCAAAAGATTTTTTAGACCCATATACATCAAAACTTTCACGGTATTGTCTTGCCGTATTGAATAATGATCTCGTCACTTCCGCAGACAAATCTGAATCACGATACTTGATATGACAAGTTTCAATGGCAAACGGAGAACCATATTTTTCAATAAGGTTATCATCAATTTTACCCGAACCAAAACACGAAACATAAGCTGCCTGTGCTTTTGGTAATGCCAGAACAGGCCCTACACAATGTGTAGCATAATGCATTGGAGGCAAACCTTCCCAATACCCTGGCCAACCTGCCATTTCCTGCTGATGAGAAGCTCTCAGGAATTGGATTTTACCCAGTTCGCCTTTTTCATAAAGTTCCTTTACAAAAAGAAATTCGCGACTGTAGATAACCGTTTCCATCATCATATAGGTTAATCCGGTTTCTTTTACAGCCTCCACAATCTGACGACACTCCTCAACAGTTGTAGCCATTGGAACTGTACAGGCTACATGTTTACCGGCTTTTAAAGCTGCAATAGCTTGCTCTGCATGATTTTGTATTGGCGTATTGATGTGAACTGCATCTACATTAGGATCTTTAAGCAATTCCTCATAGCTGGCATATCTTTTCTCTATTCCAAATGCATCACCTATCTCTTTTAGCTTTTCAGGATTACGCTGACAGATAGCGTACATATTTGCGTAAGGATGTTTTTGATAAATTGGAATGAATTCGGCACCGAATCCAAGTCCTACGATAGCAATATTTATTTTTTTCTGACTCATTTTATTATACGATAGTATGTTTAATGATATGTTATTTACTCCAATTTCTTAAAAATTTAATTCCTTCATCAGCAAAATTATTCTGACTTGAGGCGAGTGGACGCCAGATGCAAACCGCTCCTGCCAATTCTTTTACTTCCGGAGTGAAACTTTCAATACAAACTGCGCCACTGTAGTTTATAGCCTCTAAGCCTCTTTTAAAAGCATCCCACCTGGTTTGACCCGTACCCGGAGTACCTCTGTAATTTTCTGAAACTTGTACATGCAAAAGGTTATCTCCTGCCAGTAAAATTGCCCTTTCAATATCAGGTTCTTCAATATTCATGTGAAACCCATCCAACAATATTTTAGCCGCAGGATGGCCAATGTCTTTGATCAGCTGAACAACATCCTCTGCAGTATTGATCAAGTCGGACTCAAAACGATTTAAAGGTTCTATGGCTAACTGAAGACCTCTTTCTTCTGCCATCTCACTAACTCTATAAAGATTGGTCGCGGCTCTGTCCCACTCTATTTTTTTCTGTTCAGGAGACACCAGTCGTGCCTTACCTACCGCAGAATACATAGGGCCTGCGAAAAAACCTGCCCCAAGTTCATATGCTATTTCCAGACATGATTCAATATAATCAAAACTGGTATTATGATAGCTTACATCTTCATGTGTTAAATCTCTACTCGGCCCAAACGCCCCACAAATGGCCGCTTCCAGTTCAAACTCTTTTAGTGCCTCTTTAACACTTTTCACATCAATTAAGGCAGGGTCTTCAACCGGTATTTCTACCAGATCATACCCCATACTTTTGATCTTTGAAAACAATGAGATGGTATCTGTTTTAAAGGGGGATGTCCATAACCATGTACTAACACCTAACTTAATATTTAAACTCATAATATACCCTTGCTCTGTTTATTTGGTTACTTTCATTATACCATTCATGATGCTCCAGTGTCCAGGGAAAGTACACACAAAAGGATAATCACCCGGCTTATCAGGTGCAGTAAACTGCAGCACAACCTTTTCTTCCGGATTCAACAACTTGGTTGAAAACAAGATTTCAGGGATAGCAGGCACATAATTCTTCTCTGCACCATTAGGATCTTTTGCCATTTCATCAGCTGCTGCACCAACTTTTTTAAGTGTACCGGGCTTAGCGATCACCATATTGTGTTGCATAAAGTCAGGGTTTTCCAGATTGATAGTTACTGTTTGTCCTGCTTTTACAGTGAATGAGGCTTTATTAAACTTCATCACGTGCTCAACAATTTTAATATTGATCACCACTTGATCAGCAGGGTTAGCAGAATGATGCTCCTTTTCAGAAGAGGCTACTTCTTTACTTTTCACGTTAGGAAGAATTTCCTTAACTATCGTTTGAATATATGCTGATTGATTTGAAGCAGTTTTAGACATTGCTAAGAATCCATTATGATGAATTAAAGCTGCTGTGTACAATGCTTGAGCAACATACTTATCCTTTGCATTTACAGAGTCTGCCGCTGCTTCATACAAAAGATGACCAAGGTGAACGGAAGCCGGTATATCTGATATGGCAAGTATAGCAGCTAATCTTACGCGCAAATCTTTATCCTTAAGTAAATTTGCTTTTTGGATTAGTCCGATCATTGCGTTGTCTTTTGGAAGTGCTTGAATTGCTGCTTTTCTTACACCAGCTGCCGGATGATTTACCGCCGACTGCACTACTTTCAAAGCTTCAGCATTAGATCCATCTAAAGTGCCTAATCCTTGTAAAGTCCAGATTGCATTTACAGCAGGTCCGTTTAAGCCTATTTCGTCAACCTTTTGGTTATTAATAATTTTGTAAAGGCCAGGCAAAACTGACAAGTTTTTAGATTCTACCAGTAAGCGCTGAGCTGTTATCCTCCAGAATAGGTTGTCATTTTCTAAAGCTGACACTAAGCCTTCAGGATTGTCCTTAGACAGCTTAATAGGGGTATACGGTTTTGCATTTTTATATTTAATTCTATAAACACGACCGCGTACACGATCACGCAATGGATTTATGTAAGCGTTACCTTCGCCATTCTCGAATCCACGAGGTGTAGGGTTATGCTGAATGATGAAATCATACCAGTCGGCCACCCATACTGCACCATCAGGACCAACTTCGGCATGTACCGGGCCTACCCATTCATCAGAACTTGCTAAAAAGTTCCAGCCATCTTTTTCAATAAATCCAGCACCTTCTTTTTCAAGTATTGCACTGTGAATTACACGACCAGTAGGTTCACAAACAAAAGCTGTTCTATTCCAGTAGCTTTTAGGGAAATTTCTGGCAGTATAAAAATTATGTCCTGCCGCCGCTGTGAAACCACCATGGACATCCACTTGCCTTAAATTTGGAAATACCACATGCATCTCATAATGCCCGTCAATCTTTTGAACCGACTGAACATTAGAACCCGGCAATACTTTATGCATATATTTCTCAGGCATCGAGAAAAATGCGGTATGGGTATTATTAGCTGTAGAAATAAATACGTCGTTATCTTCTGTAAAAGCCAGTCCCCAGGTATTATTACTTGTTCTGCCTTTAAAATCAAAGTTTTTACCATCAGGACTGAAACTGTAAACACCCTGACCAAACTTTAAATTCTGATCGCCAATTTTACCTTCAAAACCTGCATAACCTACTACTCCCCAAATCTTATTGTCGAAGCCATATTTTAAATTAGAAGGTCCGGCGTGAGTATCACTTTTACCCCAACCCGTTATAAGGTTTTCACGAACATCAGCTTTATCATCTCCATCGGTATCCTTTAAGAAAATAAAATTAGGAGCCTGAGCAACTATGACACCACCATTTGAAAACATGATACTGGTAGGAATGTTCAAACCATCAGCAAAAATTGTAAACTTATCAGCCTTACCATCGCCATCTGTATCCTCACAGATTTTTATCCTATCATCCCCTTTACCATCTTTATTTCTTATCGTATTGGGATAATCAATAGTTTCTATTACCCATAGCCTACCCTTTTCATCCCATGCCATTGAAATAGGATTGATAATATCAGGTTCTGAAGCAAATAACTGTATGTCAAAATCTACTGGAACCTGGATGCGTTTTTGAGATTCTTCAGCAGTAAAAGCATGCTGAAATCTTGGCGCAGGATTACGATTTTCGTAATTAGGTATCTTCGCATCTGAATATACACCTACCGGAATTTTATAGTTTAAGATTTGTTTTTGAACCTTCTCTCCCAATGCCCATAGTACACCATTTCCGATAAGTTTTATAAAATCAGGCTGTTTCCAGGTACTATCGTTGTGACCACTTGCAGTGTAAAACACTCTACCTTTACCTTGTTTACGAACCCAGGTATATGGTTCATGCACGTCGCCCTCCATGCGCTCCTGCAAAACAATCATATCCGGATTTAGCTTCGTATGAACATAAGTTTCATCCCATGATGAAAAAGGATTAACCCCTTTCATAACCGGATGATTTTTGTTTATAGTTACGGCAGAGAATACTCCTGTTTTATGCGTACTAAATTGTCCACCAACCGCCTTGATATACCAATCAGAATTTTGAAAGCAGAATGATGCAGAATGGATAGGTATCAATGCCTTTCCGCCCTCTACAAAATCTTTAAGTGCTTTCTCTTTATCTGGTGTAATGGCATCATAATTACCATATATAATTATACCATCGTATTTATTAAGTGTTTCTGAGTTTAATAAACTTGTATCTGTAGTATAAGAAACATTAATGCCCAGCTCAAAAAGAGGACCAATTAGCATTGGTGCAAGTTTTGATGAATTGTGATGTGTGCTTTCATTACCCAGAAACAAAATCTCCGCTCTGCGAGGATGCTGCTTTTCTGTGTTTCCACCCACCACCCTTGTTTTATTAGAACAATACTGAAACAGGATACTACTTAGTACGATTAGAAAAATAATCTTTTTCATTTTGGCCATTCTTATATTTGGAAATACAAATAAGCCAATTATTATATCATTATTCTATCTAAATTTTATCAGATTCTAAGCCTATTTTGTCATTGAATTATTTTTCCATACTTTCACATTAGATGAAAAGTATTGTTCAAAAATCAGCCATTCCATACTCTAAAGTACTAGTGGTAAAGCGACTAGAGGAATTGAATTTCGACCCCAACTTACACTTACATCCTGAATATCAATTATTTTTGGTGTTAAAAGGTTGGGGAACACGCTTTATTGGAGATAACATTAAGCCTTTTAATCCCGGCGACCTCGTATTTACGGGTCCTAATCTTCCACACCTATGGAGAAACGATCCCGCAGATACTAAAAAATCATCTAAAACACTAGGTATCGTGATTTACTTTCCGCAAAATTTTCTTGGGGATATCATCAACACAAAGGAGGAATTAGAAAACATCCGCTTACTATTTGAAAATGCTGGAAGAGGTTTGGAGATCCATGGAAAAACGAACAAGGTTGTTAGTAAAATGATGCAGGAATTACTTCATGAAAAAGGCGCAAATAAGATAATTATATTACTTCAAATCCTAAATACACTGGCTGAGTCTGCAGAATGCCTGCCTATTACTCATGTTAATTATATCCCTATAAACAACAAAACCGAGTCTGACAGAATGAATAAGATCTATCACTATATCATGAAGAACTTTAAACATAAGATAAGCCTGGAGGTTATAGCAGATCTTATAAACATGACACCCACTTCATTTAGCAGATATTTCAAATCGAGGGTTAATAAATCCTTTTCAGATTTCTTAAAAGAGTTAAGGATTGATTATGCGCGCAAATTGCTGAATGAAAATAAAATCAGCATTAATAGTGTGAGTTATGATGCAGGATACACAACTCTTTCAAATTTCAACAAGCAATTTAAAGAGGTAACAGGAAAAACTCCTCTTCAATATAGGAATGAATACCTTAAAATCCGGACAGAAAGCATGTAGAATTTTCGGCTGTCACACACTGCACTAAATGAACAAATTGAACAAATCCAGGTGTACTATTGATTTTTTTTACGTTACAAATGGTTTCCTAGTCAAAAACTCACATTTTACCTATGTAAGTCAACATATGGTGTCTTTTGGGCACCTCCTCCAGGCCATGGTTTTCTCACTTTTATTATTACTTTCGTTTCAGTGTTGGCCGACATAGGCGTATCCTGAAAAGCCTTTAACGAGTAAGGAATTTAATAATAACAACCCCTATTATGAACAAGTTAGAATTAAACAATCTTGGTGTTCAAGAAATGAACACAACTGAAATGACAAAAGTTGAAGGTGGCGGTTTACTAGGTGGTATCTTAGATAGTCTTTTGACTTCTGTGGTAGGTACTGTAAACTCTGTAGCTGCTGATACATCAGCTTTCTTAAGCAAAACATTAACCAATGTTTTGAAACTGGTTTGGAGCCTGTAAGAAAAAATATCCGTAACCACCATTCTGAATTTCAGAATGATGGTTACTTTAATATCCCCCTATATGCCCCTGTCTACCTATTCCGCAGAAACAATTTCAAGTACCTCTCTTGTTTATCGATCACAAATCAATAAGTCAACCAAGCTAATATACCTTATTGCAGTATTTGCAATCCTTGGAACCTTTGCCGCTCTCCCATTTATAAAAACTCCAATCAGTGTAAAAAGCTCTGGTTTATTACAATCTTCAATTGAAAAAACCGAACTAACAATCCCTGTAAATGGCAGACTTACGCTGCTTAAGCTTACAGACAATAAGAAACTTAAACAAGGTGATACACTCCTAATTATCGATGGAGCTCTACCCAAACAGCAGGGTGCTTTGGTACAAAACCGTCAGGGACAAATCGGACAGTTCCTACAGGATATAAATATGCTGTTAATTTACATTAACCGAAACGGATACAGTTATCCAAGTCTACAAACAGGCCAGTACAATGCTTCTTGGCAGCAATTTGCCCAAGAACTTGAAAATGCTAGAATAGCAAAAAAACAAGCCGAGAGCACCTTCAACAGATACAACAAACTATTCCAGAATAAAGTGCTTACAGAGTCTGAGTACGACAAGTACAAATTTGAACTTGAACAGGCAGAATCTACATTTTTAATGGTTAGTACAAAATATAAAACCCAATGGCAAACAGAGGCCAATCAATTGCGCAATGAATTGCGCGAGCTTTCTGGTCAGCAGGTAGAAATAAACGAACAAAAAAAGCAATACATATTAAGAGCACCTATAGCAGGTTCTTTACAAAATTTAGTCGGCCTTCAAAAAGGCGCTTATGTTTTTGCTAATCAAAAAATAGGAGAAATATCTCCCGACACAAACATAACGGCCTTTTGTTATATCAAACCTGCTGATATTGGTTTGATAAAAAAAGGACAGCAGGTTCGCTTCCAGATAGATGCATTTAACTATAATCAATGGGGTTTAGCCGAAGGAAAAGTGCTGGATATTTCTGATGACATTATCATAATTAACAATAGTCAACCCGTATTTAAGGTAAAATGTAGTCTGGACAGAAATTATTTAGTTTTAAAAAATGGTTACAAAGGATATTTAAAAAAGGGTATGAATTTTACTGCCCGCTTTACTGTAACCGAAAGGAGTTTATATCAATTATTATATGATAAAGTAGATGATTGGGTAAATCCAAATGTTAGCGGAGCGATATGAGAAGGCTATGAACATTAAAGTAAAACAACACGATATAACTGACTGTGGAGCAGCATGCCTTGCCTCTATAGCCTCCCACTATAAGTTAGATTTGCCACTTGCGCGTATCAGGCAACTAGCAGGTACCGATAAAAAAGGAACCAATGTACTAGGAATGGTAGAAGCCGCCGAGAAATTAGGTTTTGAAGCTAAAGGAGTTAAAGGCCCTTTTGAGAGTCTCTTTAAAATTCCTAAACCGGCAGTTGCGCACCTTATTGTCGAAAACATCCTGCAACATTACGTGGTGATTTATAAAGTCACCAATAAGTATATTGAGGTGATGGATCCGATTGATGGGCAGATGCATCGCAAAAGCCATGAGTTGTTTAAAAAAGAATGGACAGGCGCTTTAGTGCTGCTTCTACCTGCTGAAGAATTTCAGGCTGGAAACCAAAAAGTATCTGTACAAGGTCGATTCTGGAATCTGATACGACCTCATAAAAGCATCCTTTTACAGGCATTATTTGGTGCCATTGTTTATACCATACTTGGATTATCTACTTCTGTATTTGTACAAAAATTAGTCGATTTTGTTCTTGTGGACGGGAATAGGAACTTACTCAATTTAATGAGTATAGGGATGATTGTCATTCTGGCGCTACAACTCTTTGTAGGTACGGCAAAAACTATTTTCACCCTCAAAACAGGGCAAATGATTGATTCACAACTGATATTAGGATATTACAAACATCTATTAAAACTGCCTCAACAGTTTTTTGACACCATGCGTGTCGGCGAAATCATTTCGAGGATAAATGATGCAGTAAAGATCAGAGCCTTCTTAAATGATGTGAGCATAAACTTTTTAGTAAACATCTTTATTGTGTTTTTCTCATTTATAATGATGTTTACCTATTACTGGAAGCTAGCCTTAATTATGCTAACAGTAATCCCATTATATCTCCTGATCTACTACATTACCAACAAACTGAATAAAAAGGCTCAGAGGAAGCTAATGGAGGATTCAGCTGAACTTGAATCACAATTAGTAGAAAGCTTAAATGCTATAGGAACAATAAAGCGTTTCGGTTTAGAAGGGCATGCCAATGAAAAAACTGAAACACGTTTTATAAAATTATTACAAACAGGCTTTAAATCTAATATTAACTCCGTTTTTTCAGGAACCTCTTCTGAATTGGTGTCGCGATTACTTACCATCATCTTACTATGGGTAGGTGCCGGCTATGTATTGGAAAGCAAAATTACTCCGGGTGAACTATTATCATTTTATACCCTCATAGGTTATTTCACCGGACCGGTATCTTCTTTAATTGGCATGAACAGAACCGTTCAGGACGCAGTTATTGCTGCTGATAGGCTATTTGAAATTATGGATCTGGAGCGAGAGAATGATGAAAATCAAATTGACCTAACACCAGATAAAATAGGTGACATTCATTTTGAGAATGTATCTTTCCGATATGGAACCAGAGTTACAGTTTTTGAAAACCTTAATTTAACCATACCTAAAGGAAAATTCACTGCCATAGTTGGAGAAAGTGGTTCAGGCAAATCGACCCTAATGTCAATACTCCAAAACATTTACCCTATCCAAAAAGGGAATGTTAGCATTGGCAAATACGACTTAAAATACATACGCAACTCCTCTCTTAGGAATATCGTTTCTGTAGTACCACAGAAAATTGATTTATTTGCAGGAAATGTGATTGACAATATTGCAGTTGGTGACTATGAACCGGATATGCAAAGAATCATAGACATATCTACTCAGCTTGGAATTATAGACTTTATTGAGACTCTGCCATCAGGATTCCAAACATACCTTGGAGAAAACGGCACTACCCTTTCTGGTGGGCAACGCCAGCGTATTGCAATAGCCAGAGCAATATATTGTAATCCAGAGATTCTTATCCTTGATGAAGCCACTTCCTCATTGGACTCAACATCTGAGCAGCATGTGCAAAGAATGATTGAACTGTTAAAGGCACAAAACAAAACTGTGATCGTTATAGCCCATCGCCTAAGCACACTAAACAATGCGGATAAGATCATTGTATTAGACAAAGGACTTGTAGTGGAAGAAGGAACTCATAATGAATTACTATTTGACAAAAATTCTGCCTATGCAAATCTTTGGAAGTTACAAGTTCCTCAATTGACAACTCACGCGTAACATCCACTTAAAACTGTTTTAAAATTTAGAACTTAAAGGCTTCATATCTGTTAACTATTCAATAAACAAATAAATTCTATGAAAACGGAACCAGTTTTAATTGAAAGAACCCTTAATGCTTCAGTAGATAGTGTTTGGCAAGCATTAACGGACAACCAAAAGATGAAACAATGGTATTTTGACATTGAAGAATTTGAACCGGAAGTTGGTTTTGAATTTAAGTTCTATGGAGGAAATGAGGAGAAAAAACGAGACTAAAGCTTACGCACAAAGGCTTGGAAAGCTTCCCGGCAGACAGAGATTCAGCATTTGCCAAAGATAATTTTACTGAAGGATGGAACATGATTATAGGCACTTTATTAAAGGAATATCTGGAGAAAGAATAATTTTCCCAGGCAAATGTTATACCTTGCGGGGTGTAAAACACTTCAACTATTTATGGCAACATCCCGAAAGGCTGCGTTAAGTTTCATTTTCATTACCTTATTACTTGATGTTATTGGCATTGGCCTTATCATCCCTGTATTTCCTCAGTTAATTGAACAGCTAATTGGCGGCAATATTAGTCAGGCGTCTCAATGGAGTGGCTGGTTAACCTTTGCATATGCTATTATGCAATTTGTTTGCGCTCCCATCATCGGAAATCTTAGTGATAAATATGGTCGGCGACCAGTACTACTTTTATCGCTTCTCGGATTCGGAATAGATTATATTTTCCTTGCTTTAGCTCCTACCATTTGGTGGCTTTTTATAGGCCGTATAATAGCTGGTGTTTTTGGCGCAAGTATGACAACTGCTACAGCATATATTGCAGACATCAGTACAAAAGAAAACCGTGCACAAAATTTCGGAATGATCGGAGCAGCCTTTGGAGTAGGCTTTATTATTGGTCCTGCCCTTGGAGGTTTACTTGGAGAAATTGGTCCGCGCGTGCCTTTTGTGGCCGCAGCAATACTAACTTTTGTTAATGTAATTTATGGCTATTTTGTATTACCCGAATCACTGGATAAAGAACATAGGCGTGCCTTCGAATGGAGAAGAGCTAATCCACTTGGCTCTTTAATGCAGCTTAGAAAATACAAAGGTCTTGGCGGCTTAATCATAGCGCTCGTTTTCCTTTATATAGCCAGCCATTCAGTACAAAGCACATGGACCTTTGTAAACATCGAGAAGTTTAATTGGAGCACTTCAATGATTGGAATATCATTAACTGTTGTTGGTGTTCTTGTCGCTGCTGTACAAGGTGGCTTAATCCGATTCATTAATCCAAAACTGGGCAATGAAAAGAGTATATATGTAGGCTTTTTGTTATATGCGGTAGGTCTCTTCTTATTTGCATTCGCTTCGGAAAGCTGGATGATGTTTGCTTTCCTGATCCCTTATTGCCTTGGTGGTATTGCTGGTCCTGCTTTACAAGCGATCATGTCTGGTAATGTCCCTCAAAATGAACAGGGAGAATTGCAGGGTGCATTAACTAGTTTAATGAGTGTAACTGCAATTATAGGCCCTATATTCATGACAAATCTATTTGCATGGTTTACAAGGCCTGGCGCGACAGTTAAATTTGCAGGAGCTCCATTTTTAGCCGGAGCTGTATTGATGCTAATTAGTGTATTAATTGCTTATAGAACAATGAAGGGGCATTCGTTTATAAATAGAAAGAATGCTTAGCTATTGATAGCTGCCCAAATCATATCTTTTAATTCTACCAATCCTTTTTGAGCTACAGATGAAATAAATATAGAAGGAATATTTTTAGGAAGTTCCTTCTTCATTTCTGCTACCAGTTCTTCATCAAGCATATCTGATTTGGTAATGGCTAGTAAATGTGGTTTCTGCATAAGCTCAGAGTTGTAATCCTTAAGCTCTGCCTTAAGTATTTCATACTCTTCCGATATAGTTCTTTGAGTATCTGCAGGCACCATAAATAGCAATACAGAATTACGCTCTATATGTCTTAAAAATCTATATCCTAAACCTTTACCTTTAGAAGCGCCCTCTATAATACCGGGAATATCAGCCATTACAAAAGATTTGCTGTCCCTGTAAGAAACAATACCCAAATTAGGTACAATCGTTGTAAACGGATAATCTGCGATCTCTGGCTTAGCTGCTGAAAGTACAGACAATAAAGTTGATTTACCGGCATTAGGAAATCCAACAAGACCAACATCTGCAAGAACCTTAAGTTCAAGCACCATCCATTCTTCTTTACCTGATTCTCCCGGCTGCGCAAAACGTGGAGTCTGCAAAGTTGGAGTTTTAAAATGCCAGTTACCTAGGCCGCCTCTTCCTCCAGATGTAAGAATCTTGGTTTCACCCTCCTGAGTAATCTCAAAAAGGACTTCTCCAGTTTCAGCATCTTTAGCAATAGTACCAAGAGGAACATCCAGAATCTCATCCTTACCCTGTTTCCCTGTTGATGTACCACTAGAGCCTGGTGCACCATCCTGAGCAATAATATGTTTACGATATTTTAAGTGAAGCAATGTCCAGAACTGAGTATTCCCCCTTAATATAATGTGTCCACCACGACCGCCATCACCACCATCAGGTCCACCAGTAGAAGTTCGTATATCCCGGTGTAAATGTGCCGAGCCCGCCCCTCCTTTTCCAGAGCGACAGCATATTTTAACATAATCTACAAAATTGGAACCTTGTGACATAACCTTCTTTTTTAAAAAAAACAAACCTGAAAAGAACTTTTCAGGGTATATGAAAATAGCGGGAAGAACTGAAAATCCGCCCCGCTATTTGTATTATATTGAATTAGTATTTATCTATTACAGCACTTAGCTCAGCAAAGATGTCATCGATTTTTCCGATACCATTAACTTTACTTAGTTTCTGTTGTCCTTCATAGTAAGGCAAAACGTGAATAGTTTTACTGAAGTACTCCTCTATACGCTTTTGCAATTTATCAGCCTGATCATCAAGACGACCTGTCTCAATTTGTCTTTGCGCAATACGCTTAGTAAGTTCTTCCTGATCCACATCAAGTGCAATTACACCAGCAATTGAACTTCCTTTACTTACCAGAAACTCATCCAATGCCTCTGCCTGAGGAACTGTACGAGGAAATCCGTCGAATATAAATCCTTTAGCTCCAGGATTTTTATCAACTTCTTCTTCCAACATAGCGATTGTAATTTCATCAGGCACAAGTTGTCCTTCTGCAATTAGGGCACTTACTCTCTGTCCCAAAGGAGATTGATTCTTGATATGGGCCCTAAAAAGGTCGCCTGTTGAAATATGAATTAACTGATACTTCTCAATTAATTTTTCTGATTGGGTGCCTTTGCCTGCACCCGGTGGGCCAAAGAGAACAAAATTAAGCATTCGGGTTGTCTTTAAAGTTAAAAAGCCTTCTGCGCAAGCAGTAAGGCTTTTGATTGTTATTTATACATTCACAGTTAAAAATCTCTAAGAAATTTATTGAAGATTTAATAAAATTAACTTCTACAAATAGAGATTTAACCATTCAAAATAATTTACTTATACCTATTAAATCAGTTGTGATAACTCTCCAGTTCTCAATTCATTAATCTCAATAAATAAAGAGAAAAGAAGGTTACTTTTTAGCCTGCAAATATATAATTATTAATTTACTATATCCATTTTTTTACAAATAACCCCTATCATAGGCCAATACACAGTGATCAAATCATGCCGAAAGGCTACTGATAGGCCCCTTTGCTAATCAAATTATTCACAATGCGAGCTTTGCCTTCTTTATCCGTTATCCCATTTATCGCAGCAGAAATAACTGTTCCTGTATTTTTCGCAGGTGATATAGATTTAAGATGAAAATCATATTCAACGGTATTCACAAACAGAGGATCTGTACCAGACAAAGACCCGGCATCACCTCCACAAGCTGCTTTCCACGCAGCAAAATTGGTATAGAGAACATTATTCCATCGCCAAATGCTTAATCCCTTAGAATAGTACAAATTATTGCTGACCACATTATTTAAACCACCTACAACCTGTTTATTAATAAATACACCCCTATCTGGTCTTGAGTAAATAATGTTATTATTGATCACATTATCATTGCAATTTTCGGTTAACCTAATCTCTCCCTCAACTTCATTAGAATAGCCTAAATCATTACTGTTTTGATACAAGGTATTGTTAACTATATAACATTTATTGGTTCCCCCACCCGTGTAACCGATATAACCACCAAGATATATTCCTGCCAGCGAGCAATTGTATACTAGGTTGTTTCTAACAATACACTCCTGGGTAGGAAAATTATCTGTTTCACTAACAATTCCAATACCGCGGCCGCAATCCCTAACCTGATTTCTTTCAACCAAAATATTTCTGGCGCCATCAATATAAATGCCGATCGCCCCATTGTGATCCTTATACGCAGGAATTGGACCTGTTTTACCATCGATATTAAAGATTTCATTATCTGCAATTATTCCATTACGCACATAGTTATAAGTAGGATTAGGATTTGCAGCATAGCCGCCCGCAGCTACAATACCTATATTTTCACCGTTGTAAACCTTGTTCTTTCTAATCTCAAAACCATCTACATAACCATTTATGGTCAAGTTTTCGCTATAACCTGTATTGCAGTCAAAAACCTCATTTTCCTCAACCAGAATCTTAGTAAGTGCAACTTCTGTATTTCCTATAATATGAATACCATGTCCACTTCTACCTAATTCCGGAGCAGCATTATTTTCAATATTAAATACCCGGTTCTTTTTTAATGTGATGTTATTTGAACCTCCTTTTACTACTATCCCATCAACATTAGCCCATGCATTGGTGGTTTTAAAATCACAAACATCAAAGCCATCAATAACAATAAAACTTACATTATTTACCGTAACCAATGCTTCATTACCTGATACAGAAAGACCTTCTCCACTAATAACTGCCTTTTCTCCTTGATATGGCTTTAAGGTAATCACCTTATCCTTTCTACCAGATTTAGAAAAAGAGACTTTTTCCTTGTAGGTACCCCCTCTTACAAAAACTGTAAAACCCGGAGCAACTAACTCAAGCCCTTTCTGAATGGTATTCACTGGTGCTTCCAATGTTCCACTATTCGAATCATTTCCATTAACAGCCACATAGATATCTTTTCCAGAAGCTTGTCCTTCTGCTTTATCCGAACCTACTGAGGTAGCTTTCTTACTACACGCAGATAAAACACCATAACTTAACATGATGACTCCTAAAAGGAAAATGCGCTTAAAACAACCTAACCTTGATGTATTCATAATTTAAATTAAATAGGTAACCAACTAGAAGCCATTTACTTTTAGTTGGTTACCAGATTTGTATGTTAAAATTAAAAGACCTGTTTATTCTGAAACTATTTTCCGAACGCTATTGTTGTTTTTATCTAACACGTATACGGTTCCATTCTTATCAACAGTAACTCCTGAAGGTGCACTAAATGCTGCTGCTTTGCCAACTGCATTTACATTTCCGGCATTAGCAGATCCGGCGAAAGTATTTACCGAGTAATTTACACCATCTACATAACGGACACTTTGATCTGGATTGGAAGTACTACCTCCTCCAGAACCATTTCCAGCAATATATAAATTATTTGAGGTATCTATTGACATACCCCATGGATAGGCAAATTTAGCAGACTTGGCCGGTCCATCTTCGTAACCAACCGAACCAGATCCCGCTACGGTTGTGCCAGTCCAGTTAGAGGCATCGTATTTTTTAATTACCTGATCTCCATGTACAGTAACAAACAGATTGCCGGTATTATCAAAAGCAAGTCCTGATGGATAGTTTAACCCTGCAATAACCTGGCTTGTTACGCCAGCTGGTGTAACCTGATATACATTCCCCGGAGAATTACAACTCGTATAAAAAACATTACCGCTCTTCTTATCGAAACTCACACTCCATGGCTCTTGATTAGCCCAGGTTAAAAGACTAGCTATACCATCAGGTGTTATTTTTCTAATATCCCAATTCCCAGGATCAACACAATACAAATTACCCTCAGGGTCTATTGTAAGCCCATAAGGAATACTAAATTTGGCAGCGGTTCCCTTACCATCAGCATAACCTCCACTATTTGGATTACCTACAAAAGTAGATACGTTACCATCCTTATCAATTTTTCTAATGCAATGATTACCAACATCAGTTACATATACATTGAGGTTATCATCAACAACAATACCACTGGCCCTATACCACGATTCACCACTAAAATTAAACATAGCATCTTTACCTTGAGCATTTGCAAATCCTGCAACTCCAGAACCGGCAAGTGTAGTTACGGTTCTTGTATATTCATAAGTAAAAGTACTTTTACTTGTTGCAGTTTTATCGCCAATTGCTACTGTAATGGCACCTGAACCTGCTTTTTTAGGCACCACAGCCATCAATTGCTTACCATTAACTCCAACTACTTTTAATGGCTTACCATTTAGAGTTACCTTGATCTTTGAGGTATCAGTAGTAAAATTACTCCCGTTAATTAAAATTTCCGTGCCACCACTACCTTTTTCAGGAAGTATTTTATCAATTGTTATTGGAGAAGAATCATCATGTTTAAATCCTTCATCCTTTTTACAACCCGCAATTATTACCACCAGAAAAGCGGCGATAAATAAGCAAGCATTTATATATCTTTTCATAATCTTATATGTATTAATAAATAATGAATTCCATTACCAACCCGGGTTTTGTACTAAAGACGAATTTTTATCTCTATCATCCTGTGCAATAGGAAATAAGTACATCTTATCAGTCCACGTTCTATTTTGAAGGAGGGTCCGCTTATTATAATCTGCAAAGGCAAAACCCTGATTACCATCGTTTGTAATCGTATTCATTCTATAAATATTTTGCACTTTCGAATCCCCCATCATCAACCTTCTGATCAAGGTAAAGTACCTATCCCCTTCAAATGCAAGTTCCACTTGTCTTTCACGTAAAATCCATTTCCTCATTTCATCCTGATTACCTACAGCTCCCGGATAAACAGTTTCCAAATTAGGAACGCCTGCCCGCTGCCTTATCAAATTCACATACTTTAAAATATCCGTGTTACTTGGCTCTACCTCATTTAATGCCTCAGCGTAATTCAAATACATTTCGGCAAGACGGAGATGAATAAAAGGGCGATAAGTCACTGAACTGGTTCTTATATTAGAAGCAGGGCTTATGTTTTTCAACACATCGTAACCGGTAATATCTCCATTATTGTTTACTCCAACGCCCGATTTTCCTGAGTAGTAAAACTCAGCACGCCCCGTACCATCCTTGTTTGCATCAGAAGAGAAGAAATTTCTATCATCCGCAGTAGGCGCAGGCAAAACCGGTTTACCATTGTATTGAATACTCACATAAAATCTTGCTTCCCTATTAACGTACATATTTGAATTCCCTTTAACATAACCTCTGTTTAAGCCATCTCTGGATTTACCCCAGTTGGCCGGATCATCAGACTGAACAAAACCTGTTTCTACATACTGAGATTGTGGATCATCAATGGATCTTCCATTGCGCATATAAAAGGCATCCACAACATTCTGCGTAGCATTTTGCATATCATATCCTCCTGGTTTAGGCGCACAACGTACCTCGTGCCCCCATTGCCATGAATTAGCCATATTGGTAGAGAACAGAATTTCATTATTCCAGTTGGTCAGGAATAGATTACGGAAAGAAAGATATGGGTCAAACTGAGCATCGCCCTCATCAATATTTGTAAATAGCTTGTACCCCTGCAAGTCAATTACCGCTTTAGCCGCATCAGCAGCTGCTCTCCATTTATTTACATCATATTGAGAAGGAGCTAAAGAGGTACCATCATTGTTTTTAAAGCCTGCAAACTTTGGGTTGCCATTCCAGAGTGGACTCGCTGCCAATAAGGTTACTTGCGATTTAACCGCTAGACAGGATGCTTTTGTTGCTCTACCATAATTTACTGAAGAAGACCAGGCATCAGGCAAATCAGCTGCGGCCCTGTCTAATAAGGAGTTGATATGATCAACACAGTCGTTAAATGGTGTACGAGGATATTTATTATAGTCATCATTAAGACTCAATAATTCAGTCACCTTAACAAAAGGTCCATATTGCCTTAATAGTTTCCAGTAAAACCACCCCCTTAAAAAGATAGCTTCTGCTTTGTATTGTTTTTTCAAATCTGCACCGATTAAACTCTCAGGCATTTTATCGATATTTTGCTCAAATACAATACTTTGTCTGATACCGGCATAATTATCACCCCAGTAATACCAATAATTACTTTGAGCATTCCAATTTCCAGTAGTCATTTTACGAACGTCTACCCCTTGAATACTACATGAGGTTTCATCACTTGCACCAAGCATAGTATAGTTATCTGCTGGAATTGTAATACGACTATAAATCTGATTCAGATAAGATTCTGCATTTGCTCTGGTTTGCCAAAGCATGTCAGAGGTAAGCAAGTTGTCAGGTGTTTTATCTAAATATTTACAACCTGGACTAAACAACAATATGCAAAGTGCAAAACTGCCGATAGAAAGAAAGTTTTTATATAAGTTATTCATTGTGATCATTTTAAGTGATGGTTATTAAAACTGCGCCCTCATACCAAAAGTTACCATTTTTGTAATGGGATACTTTGCACCATTAGATCCCAATTCCGGATCCCATATTTTGAATTTACTGAAGGTCAACAGGTTCTGACCCGATGTATAAAAGTACAATACCGGTACACCTGCTTTTTTCATAGATTCTGATGTAAGTGTGTATCCCAGAGAAGCCTGTTTTAAACGGATATAAGAACCATCCTTAAGCCAGTGCGTGCTATTTAAATAGTTATTATCGGAAAGACTCCCTACAGTTAAACGAGGATAATATGCATCTTGACGAGGATTATCAGGTGTCCATCTATCTAAAACCTTAGCAAGGGTATTATTTTGATATTGTCCTAAACCAGAGAAAGGTATCACACCTACCCCGTCAACTCCCTTACCATTTCCTAAAATCCCCGATCCATTTGCCATAATACCTACATCAGCCACTCCCTGAAAAAACAACGAAAGATCAAACTTCTTATAGGCTAAAGAGAAACCAGCCCCATACAACCAGGAAGGGAAAGGTGATTTACCCAATCTTTTGCTATCATAAGCATCAATAACACCATCTCCATTCTGATCCACGTAACGGATGTCGCCCGGGTGCATTGTCCCAAATTTTTGTTCCGGACGTGAGTCTATATCATTCTGATCGGTAAAGTATCCATCAGCAACATATCCTAAAAATTCATTAAAACCATACCCCACTTGGCTTTGGTATGCGTACTTTCTTTTAGGCTCATCTGCAAAAGTAATTTTATTCTTACTGTAGGTTACATTTCCAAATACCCGCACACCTACGGCACCTATCTGATCATTATACTCAATACTTGCATCTATACCCCGATTACTCATTTCACCTAGATTTGCAAAGATGAAAGTTGAACCAAAGCCGCCAATTGAAGAAATTGATTCTCTTCTGATTAAAATATCTTTACGTCTTTCATCAAAAGCATCAACAATTAGATTGAACCTATTGAACAAACCTATTTCAAGTCCGATATCTCCTTTGTACGACTTCTCCCAGGTTAAATTTTCAACACCTATTAAATTCTCAGTTAAACCACCGTACCATGTTCCATTTAATCCGAACCCGGTACTTCCACCCAAACCAATTTGAGTTAAATAAGGAAATCTACTATCAACACCACCTATGTTATCATTACCAACTACACCGTAAGAACCGCGAAGCTTTAAAAGGCTAAATGTCTCAGTAAATGGTTTAAAGAAGCTTTCATTAGAGATCACCCAACCTCCTGATATTGAAGGGAAAACTCCGAATTTTTTACCCTTTTCAAAATTCTCAGAACCTGTGTAACCTGCGTTAACTTCAAGTAAATATTTATCCATATAACCATAGGTTATCCTTCCGGCTAAACTTTGATTACGAAATGGAATAGAGCCAATCACATCCCCGGCAGTACTTTTCAGCCTGTTCCTCATATTATACAAAAACATTCCGCCCACCCGGTGATTTCCGAAGGTTCTATCGTAATTAATATTCCCCTCTAAATACATCATCCTTTCGCCAGTAGAGGATTGATTGTAATCTAAAAACTGCTGTCCGATTCTCGTCTGTGTAAACATCAATTCGCCATTACCATCACGACCAATCGCCTGCCAATTGTCATTTATACCTGACCTTCTGTTATCAAACTGTCCGTAACTGTCAAATGAAAATCTTGCATAAGACGACAAACCAGGGGTAAGCGCATCTAATTTTTGATTAACTGTAAATACAGATTGCACTGCAGGCCGGAACTCATCAGAGTACCCATTATTCTGTACCTCATTTAACGGATTACTACCTCCATTCGTAATAGGGCCAGCCCATTTACCGTCGGGATATCTGGTAGGATAAGCAACAGGTGTGGTAGCATAAGATTGGTACCATAAACTGCCTGCGGAAATACCCGGATAACGAGCATTTACCAACATTGCCCCAAGATTTAGCTGAAGCAAAGTGCTTTTAGTCACATTTACATCAATATTACTTCTAAAATCATATCTCTTAAAGTCAAGATTGGGATTAAAGCCATTCAAATTTGAAACTTTATACGGGCCCTTTTGATTATAAAAGGAGGTAGAAATGTAATATCGCACAGATTCAGTACCACCATTTATGTTTAAGTGAGCATTAGTTAATGAAGAATGACTTTTGTATACCTCATCTATCCAGTTTACATTTGGATACATATAAGGATCTAAGGCACTCGCCGTTTTCTGAATAGTTTCGTCAGAGAAGTTTGGAAGAAGCCCCATATTGGTTCTTGCTTCATTTAACAATTCCATATATTGAATTCCATCCAGCATCTTTGGTCTTTCAGTAAAACCGGAAAATCCATTTTCAGCTTTTAAAGAGATTTTAGGTTTACCTGCTACCCCTCTTTTTGTGGTAATGATCAATACTCCATTGGCACCTTTTGCACCATACATTGCTGTTGAAGAAGCATCTTTAAGAAGTGAAATACTGGAAACATCCTCGGGATCAATGTTATTAAATGAACCGCCAAAATCGCTATTCACATCATCCCGTTGAACACCATCAACAATCACAAGCGGCGAGCTGTTTCCTGTAAATGTTCCCAACCCACGAATAGTAAACTGTGAATTGTCGTACCCTGGCTCTCCGCTTGATTGCATAGAGATAATACCGGCAACCTTTCCTGCCAATGCATTAGAAAGATTTGCAACCGGGGTTCTCATATCAGCCATATTCACAGAACTGATAGAGCCAGTTACAGTAATCTTTTTCTGAGTTCCATAACCAACTACCACAACCTCCGAAAGCTCATCAACAGCTTCTTTAAGTACCACATTTATTGTAGTCAGACCGGCAACAGAAACTTCCTGAGTAATAAAACCTGTGTAGGAAAAAATAAGTATGGCATTAGACGAGGTAACAGCAATGCTAAAATCTCCATTACTATTAGTTGCTGCTCCCCCTGTTTCACCCTTTATTCTAACTGTTACACCAGGTATTCCTTTGCCCTGCGAATCGAGTACACGACCACGTAGGTCAATAGCTCGGGCAACAACAGGTTTTCTATTTAAAAGGCTGTTCACCTTTTCTCTAATCACAACTGTCCTGTCCTCTATCGTATAAGACAGCGGTTGGCCACTGAAAATCTTTTCCAGCACCTCATTCAGCTCTACAGAATTAACCTTTATGTCTACCGTCTTTGCATTTTGCAGTAACTCCTCGGTATATAAAAAGTCATAATTACTTTGTTTTCGTATTTCTTTAAAAATACTCTTTAAGGTCGCCTTTTTTTCAGAAAGCGTTATCCTTTGCGCAAAACCTACTGCACTCACCTGCATCATGGTTGCTATTAATATTACGGTGGTTAGTCGCATAATCAGCAGTAGTTTATTGATATACTTTTTGAGCATACCAAGTTCATTAGCATAATTTTTATACATTTGTTAGTCTGGTTATTAGCGAGTTGATTATTGCACTTATTTAAAGCTCAATAGTTGGTTCGCTGGTTAAAGTTGATTGAATCGCAAGTTTTGTTGACCTAGTAATCGAGACATTAGCCAGTTGTGTTGCAAGCACTTCTGGCTTTTTTTTATCCAAGATTACCTTATTTTTGATATGTAGTTATTTCGTAACTATAATCCTCCTTTCTTCAATTATAAAGTGAACCTTATCGGTATATGTTAGTTTTCGGAGTACTTGTGAAACATTCTCAAAACGACTCACCGTACCTCCAAATTTATCTTTAGGAACATTCCCTTTAAATACAACATCTACATTGTACCATCTCGAAATTTTTCTCATTACAGATTCGATACCCTCGTTATCGAACATAAAATATCCGTTTTTCCAGGCCAGCACCTCATCCACATTTGCCTCAACAACCCTTAGTCCACCCATGCTATTTATAGCCTGATATCCAGGTTTAAGTATTTGCTCAGTATCCGAAGCTTTAACCAATACAGAACCTTCTATAAGTGTCGTTTTGGCCATTGGTTCATCAGTATAACTGTTAATATTAAAATGAGTCCCCAGAACTTCTATCTCTTGATTTTCAGTCTTAACTAAAAATGGGTGCTTTTTATCCTTAGCCACTTCAAAATAGGCTTCGCCTTTTAATTCCACACGCCTTTCTTTTAGCGTAGCAAATGAAGCTGGATAAGTCAATGACGAGGCCGCATTCAACGACACCTTAGTTCCATCAGGCAAAGTCACCTGATACTGCCCACCTCTTGGTGTTTCAATGCTGTTAAAAGCCGCATTTGCAACCTTACCCGATTCAAGCGCATAAATAATTTTTCCGTCAGCCAGCTTAATAACTGTCACACCTGAATCAGCAGCCAACTTTCCGTTTTTAGCATCACTAAGGATTATTTTTTTCCCGTTTGCTAACGTAAGTACTGCTTTATTTCCACCTGGAGCTATATCGTGGACCAATTCATCAGGCATCACATCATGCCTCGAATAATAGAAAACACTCACACTTAAAGTAATCAGAATGACTGCTGCCGCAGCAATTTTAGCCCAATACAAATTCCTTCCAGTTAGAACCTTTAATTTACTGCCCTCTTCCTTAATTGTATCTTGTATTCTATCATGAAGTCTGGTGATTTCATCTAAAGACATTTCTTCCTGATGATTACTATCAACCAATCTGGAAGCTTCCTCTGCGAGCACAAAATCCCATTCGCTTTTATTACTTCCTTTTTCAATAAGTATAAAAACCCTTTCAAGTTCATCCTTACTGCATTGATTGCTTAAATATTTGGTAAACAGGTGTATGATTTCGTTGTTCAATTTCCCTCCTTTTGTAACTAATACAAATGGGATCAACAATACATCTATCCTTATGAAAAATATTATTTTATTATTGCGGCCATTAGCACAATCATCGCGCTCCTAATCGTAATAAAGCCTCTAATAGATTTTAAAGCTTTTACCATTTGATTATTTACAGTGCTTTCAGAAATACCTAACTCCATAGCTGCTTGTTTATAAGTTAGTCCCTGTATTCGACAACGAATAAACACTTCCCTCCGCTGTTCCGGCAAACTTTTTATGGCCTCACTAAACATCGAACTACTTTCGGTATAATCGAGTAAAAGTTCAGTAGGGTTTTCCTCAACAACTGTACTTTTTTTAATTTCTTCCATTATGCTTGTTTCATGCTGAGCCCGTTTCAACAGGTTAAGCAAATGTCGGCGTGCAATGGTATACAAATAGGGTCTAAATAGCTGTTCGCAATCTATTTTATGACGATTTTCCCAAACCTTAATAAAAGTATCATGAACAACATCTTCGGCAAGAAGCGACGACTTAGCTGTTCTTAAAACAAAATACTTGAGTTGTTTAACATGTAAATAATACAGACTGCTTAAAGCATTAGCATCACCCTCCCTAAGAAGTGTAAGCAATTCCTTTTCATTGTAATTATTATAAATGTTCATTAGGCCTGGTTCCCAACCCGAAACTACGAAAATTAACACAAATTATACATGTTATTAATTCTCACCTAGAATCCTTAGGTAGCCGGAACTGCTTTGGATGTTCCGGCAAACAATTACTACTCTTAAATTTTAAAGCACTAATGGATTAATTTCTGATTGTACCAAATCACCAACGGGAGCATTCATCAACCAGCGTTCCCGGTCATTTACCTGCCAGCTATTTTTCGGATTTGCTACCCTTGCCCCATCAGCGACATAAATAATGGTCATTACCTCTCGCATAATATCCGATTGGTTACCCGGAGCACTATGAATAGTGTTACCATAATGCCAGGTTGCATCCCCTGCCTGCATTGTAGATGAACGCATGATCGGAAAGCCATTATCTTTTACATACTTCTCATACTCCGATTCCGATTCGTCAGAAATTTCATAGTTAAACACTACCCCTTTCTTGTGAGAATCAGAAGCAAATGTCAGCATCCCCATCTCTACATCAATGTCTACCAATGGCATCCACATAGTGACTGTATTATGCGTATCTAAAGGCCAGTAATACTGATCCTGATGCCAAGGAGTAGGACCTCCACCTGGTTCTTTAAACAGAGCCTGATCATGATAAATGCGTACATTTTCTACACCCAGTAAGTCTGCAGCAATCTTACCCATACGTTTAGCCAGCGTAAATTTCTTTGCCTGTTCATCTACTTCCCACAAATTCATAATCTGCAAAAAAGCTTTACCATAAGTATCTCTCTCCTCTAAATCTCTCTTTTCTGTATTAAACTTATCCGCAGCCTCTTTTATTACATCTCTGTAAATAAGCACTTCTTCAGCATTAAGAACATTTGGAATTAGAACATGACCGTTTTGGCGAAACGCTGTAGCTTGGGCATAAGTTAAGTCGTGAAACTGATCTAATTCGGGCAATTTAATTGTCGACATGGCTCTATTTGGTTTAGGTTAACATTTGGTGTTTCTATTACTAAATAACTGTTTATATCTAGCTCACAAAAGGAGTAAATTGTCTATTTAATGGCTCTTTCTATCCATTTATTAAAATTAACCAATAACTTTATGAAAATATGAAAGAATCGCCATGGCAAGAGCTGCGTTTGAAGCATTAGATCCATATAATGATAATTCCTTTCTCCTCCGTGAATTCACTGAGTTTACTGCCCCATATCATTTCCATCCGGAGCATGAACTTACCCTTATTGTAAAAGGCAAAGGCAACCGCTATGTCGGTAATCATATGGACGTATACAGCTCTGGAGATCTGGTTCTAATAGGTTCAAATCTTCCACATTGCTGGAAAATCGAAAATAACCAAGAAGAAGAAATTGATGTGGCATCTGTAGTTATCCAATTTAACAATGACTTTTTAGGCGCAGATTTCCTGGCAAAACCAGAGCTATCTCAAATATTACATCTGCTTGAGAGAAGTAAACATGGTATACAGTTTTTAAACAACACAGCAGAAGAAATAACCAATCGAATAATTCTTTTGGCTAAAGAGCAAAATTCCTTTAAGCGACTTATAGAATTTCTAGAAATCCTTTATACACTTGCAACCTCCAAAGAATATGTGCTATTAGACAGGCAAGACACAAAGACGCAGCCATCTGGAAAAACCGAAAGGATTAACACAGTTCTTGGTTACATCATTGACAATTATAAAAACGAAATTTCACTCGACCAGGCAGCGGCATTAATAAATATGACTCCAAATGCCTTTTGCAAGTACTACAAAAAAACCACAAAAAAAACCTTTATAGAAACTGTAACGGACTACAGGATAAATTACGCCATTCAGCAATTGGTAAATTCAGATAAATCTATTTCCGCCATCTGCTTTGAAAATGGTTTTGGCGACCTATCACATTTCTATAAACTATTTAAAAGGAAGATGAAGCTGAGTCCTTTAAAATACCGTAAGGAGTTCAGAAAAGATGTAACCTAATTTATCTTACCATTAGCCGCATCTGGATTCTGTTTTAAATAGATTCGATACAATTCAAAAAACGTAGGAGCATCCAGTAACTCAACTTTCGGATCTGTTCTCTTTAATTCCTCAACCACTTTTACATACCAGCCGGGATCTTTTAAAATATTACGAAACCAATGAAAAGGTACAGGACGTTTCGCTACCCTATCCAGAATATGTTTTACTACAACTGCCTGATCATCTTCATTAACATCATCATCAGCACGCAAAACAGGCATATTTCCATGCAAAGAAGTTAATGGCGTTTTCTGCGGAACTATTCCATTGGGGCTAAATTTAGCATAAGCATCCAAGCCATTTTGATTAAGGCCAGGCGCCTGACCATCAATAATAAATCCGGTGATGCTCAAATCCCACCTCTCATAATATGGCTTGTTATGCGCAACCCAGGCATCCAGACCATCAGGCAATGAAGAAATTGGTCTCGGTTCTTGTAGCATTCCGGGCATTAAATAACCTGCACCATTATCAGCCGCAGCAAAATAATCATTCTTTGTAGCTGATTCCCTTCGGTATTCCATTGCCATTGGCACTCGTTCTTGTAAAACTGGACTAATGCACCACATCAATGGAACTTTACCTCTTTCCGGACTATCCCACAAGGTAGGCGTAGTTTGAGATACCCATGAGGATGCATCGTAATCGCCAACATAAAAAACGAAGAAATTGCGCCCTTTAAAATCAACCTTTCCATCGGAAGTTAAATAACCTCTTTGCTTCAAATCGGCTTCTGTAACCCACTTTTGTTCATATTTCTTTTTAAGTGGATAATGTTGCCAGAAAGATGCATTCGCCAATGCACCAAAACCAATAGCATCCGCGTCTTTAAAAGCATTATAAGCGCTGATAACAGCAGAGTATTCCCATTCTGTCGGAACATCATCGTGGCTACCGCCGGCATGTTTTGTGTATTTAAAAGCCCACGGCGGAAAGCCACCAAGGTATGCATAATCCTTCCCCTTGTTATGTTGATAAGCGGTTAGCAATAATTCTTTAAGTGTATTTAGGTCTGTTCCTGTTTTCTGAGTAAGGTCATCAGTTGCTGGTTCATCGCCCCAAGGACTGAGGTCAAAGAAAAACCCCTTTTTACTTACAAAAAAATCGTGGTTAGTAAGCGTATGATGATTTGGCCCTGCCCCGCGAGGATTTTTCATCCATTGCTGATCAACGTAATAAGCCCCATATTTTGTATTGGTCTTGCCTGCCTTGGTGTATTTCTCTAAAAACCATAAGTAAGCATCATTTTTTGCAGAACCAGTCGACAGGCGCTTAGTCCCCGGAATATTACCCGATCCTGTAAATAGCGATGATCCGTTTTTATTGACCAACCATACTTTAACAGGCAATTTAGGCCCTTGCAATACTAATCGAGTATACAAACTATTTCTACCTGTATCATACCGAACAGCAATTATATCTTCCTGACCTGCAACAGAAGAAGCCACATTACTAGTTGCAGCAACATTAGGATCATAAACCACAACACCTTTAATATCTGCTCTGTACGCATTTACCAATCCAACAACACCCGGATAAACAACGGTATCTCTATTGCTTAGCCATTTATCTTTTTGGCGATATTTATTCCACCAATACCTGTCAATATCTACTGCTCCATTCTTTACCATGTAAATATAAAGCCTTGGCGATTTCCGGTTTACTATCCCTTGCAGGGTTGAAACTGCGTGTACGTCATCCCAAGCTGTTTTTACATCTTCAGCATTACTTAAGTCTTTTTCTAAAGTATATCCTAAATCAAAAACACCTATCCAGTCATTTTTTAATGATTGAGATTTTACATCAGGAGAGAGCAAGACAAAGCACGCCGCCAGGAACATGCTTCTGGTTAATTTAAAAGTCATCAGTTGTGTGTTAATCAGTGAATATAAAGAAAATGACACCATAACCAAAAACCCCAGTTTTCAGCGTACAATAACACTCTGAAAACTGGGGTTAAAATGTTAATTAACTTTATGTAATGATTCTACCTACTTCAAGAACATCTTTCTAATCGCATTATTTCCCTGATCCAAAATGTAAATATTGCCATCTTTATCAATAGCCATATCATCTCTGTTACGGAACTCAGCCTCCATCAATCCTCCATCTTTATACGATCCACTAGTTGACTGACGGGAAACCGTACTCAGCTCGTTAAGCGTCATGTTCAACTTTCTGGTGGCTTGGCTAAAACCATCTGAAAAATAGAAATTGCCTTTTCCATCATAGATAAATCCTTTCGGCGAAACCAACATCGATTGATTTTTAGGCCCATCCGAATTTCCATATTCGCCATTCCCTGCCCATCCACGCAGATTTGAACCATCCACCAAGCCAAAACGGTTAACGTAAAGATTATCATTATCTGTATAGTACAAGTAAGCATCTATAATCACTGGCCTCGATGCTTCATTCCCTCCATAAAAACCTTTTACAACTGATCTCACCCCAGATTTATCAACCTTTGTCAGGCTATACTGTGTTTGCACATATAAATCGCCACTATCATCAATAGCCAGTTTACCAGGTCCATTAAGGTTTACTGCATAGGTATTTACCACACCAGCAGGTGTAATTTTACGAATACTGTTATTTAAACCATCAACAACGTACAGTATATCCTGCTTATCAATTACAACTCCTGAATTAAAACTAAAATTAAAACGAGCCGCAGCACCAGCACCGTTCTGATTACCTGTTTCCCTTGTCGAACTTCCTGCAAACACCGAAATAACGCCCTCTGGTGTGATTTTTTTAATTACATGGTTATTAACTTCCATCACAAACACGTTTCCATGACTATCTACAGCTATACTTCCACCTCGTTCACGAATATCCAGACCTGTTTGATTTGGCCCACCTGCCAGAGTCATTACACCCGCACGATTAAAATTAATCGGCGATAATGCACTTTGACCAGCATTTACTACTTTTACCACACCAGATGTTAATGCTGGTGGCGTAATTACTACCAAACTCGTAGTTGTTGCACTAACTACCTGTGCCATTACTCCGTTAAAGGTTACCGTATTTGCAGAAGCGGTAGTACTAAATCCTGTTCCAGTGATGGTAACCTGTGTACCTGCCAAACCATTATCAGGAGTCATTTTAGAAATACCTAAGCTCTGATCTTTAAAATTCGGGCCTTGTACAATCTGATCATTTACATCCAAAATAACCTTCCCATCACCTGTTCCACCTGGAATAGTTAAGGTAATCTTAAAAGACGTTGCAGTCAGAACGACCGTACTTTTTCCATTTATAGTGATCTTATTCTCATCTATATGTGTACTAAAATTCGACCCTATAATGGTCATTTCAGCACCCATGGGTCCGCTTAATGGCGTTACCGATTCAATTATCGGCATCGGCACAACTGTAAACACAGGTCCTGTCGCTTTTTGATCATTAATGGTAACCGATACCGGTCCGGTTTTCACATCGGCAGGAGCAACAACCACCAAATAATCTGCAGCGGCTTCTGTTACCAATGCAGGTTTACCATTAAAATCAACATAGTTACCAGCAATTACTTCATCAAAACCACCACCAGAGATTTTAACGTGCGTACCTTTTCCACCACTTTCAGGCTTGATCCCTGATATAACCTGAAACTTAAAAGTTTGTCCGGCAGCCTCTTTTCCATTAACCTTAACAGTAACAGGCCCGGTCCCTGCATTTTCAGGTACTTCTGCCACCAACAGATTATCACTGGCACTTACTACAATGGCTATTTTACCATTTATATATACCTCAGCAGGGCCTGTAGTACTGCTAAAGCCTGCACCGGTAATCCGAACATGTGTTCCCGCAGCTCCATTTGCCGGACTGATCATTTGCACACTTAGCTCCTGATAAGTAAAGCTGCCAACGCTGATGCTTTGCCCATTTACTTTCATCTCAATGGCCCCACTGGTTGCCGAAGCTGGTGCACGCATTACCACTGCAGTGGTAGTTGCACTTACAACATCCGCTTTAACGCCAGAAAAAGTAGCCGATATTTCATCAGCTTTACTACTAAATCCTGTACCTTCTATTGTCACTAAAGTACCTTGTGCACCACTATTTGGATAATAATCGGTAACTGCCAAAGGCACATTAACCAGTTCTGTCTTGTCTTTTTTACAAGCACTGACCAACAGAATAAAAAGGCTCAACATACCGAACCACTTATACATCCCGGCATTAAATTTTCTTGAATAACTCATATCATATATCATTTTCGATTGATCTGTATTACTTTAAAAAGTATATCTCGCGCCCAATTGCACCTGAGTTCTTGAACCATAATAGTCAATACTGTAAGGCTTACCCGGCGATTTAAACTGGTACAAGGGATATTCCCCCGAATTTTGTGATGGAGGGAACAATACTGGGGTTAAACCAACACTGGAAGTAGAATTGAAAGTATTTGGAGAAAAATACTGAACTCCCCAACTCTTATTAATCAGATTGGTAAGATTCATTACATCAGCAGTAAACGTAATAAACTGCTTCTTACTTGCACTAATAAATAAGTCATGAGAAACATGTAAATCAGCCTGTACATTCCATGGTGTACGTCCTTCATTTCTTTCTGTAAATCCACCACGTTTACTGCTTAAATATTTATTTGCATCAATAAAACTATTAAACGCCTCTGCTTGCTCAATGGCAGTTGCACCAGCATTATCCTGGAAATAACGAACCGCTTCTTCTCTGTAAGGAATATAGGCCAGGCTTACCTGTTGTGGCAACCCTTGTATACTATTATTAACCACACCATAGGTAAATGGACTGCCAGATTGTGCACTCACAAATAAAGACACATTGGTTTTGCCCACCTTAACCCACATTTTATTGTAACTAATGGTACTCACAATACGGTTTCTAATGTCAAAATTACTATTCGCCAACGTAGGGTTATTAGGCACCAGAGACTGATTTAACTGCCAGTTAGATTCCATGGAATTACGCACGCCATTAGAAAGATCCTTTGATTGACCGTAAGTATAAGACACCGAAGTTTGCAGCTGATCAGCAATATTTTTGCTAATACTAGCAGTTAAGCTGTAACGATAACCTTTACTGGTATTGCTAAGCAGATAGGTATTCGAAAAACGCTGATCTACAGTCCCACTGTACACTGGTTGCTGATGATTTTTATCATACCCATAATAAGTTGGATTGTCCTGGACATTCAATTGCTGAAACAAAACATCCTTAATATTTTTAGTATAGATCGCTTCTACCCCAAATTTCCACTGACTAGTTGTCGTATAATCCAAACCTAAGCTGGTACGCAACACCTGTGGCATCACAAAACCATTGTCAATCAAATCAATTTGAGTTTTACCACTATTAGGATTATTGATCGTTGCTCCATTTTGCTGTATAAAATTAGCAATACCATTTGCACCACCGGCAAGGGGATTGCTCCCTGGTACAAAAGGTTTCTGATCAGCCTTCTGGTCAAAACCGCCAAAACTATCGCCGTTGTTATAAAATGCATACGCCAACCAGGCCATAGGAATCCGCCCCGTAAAAAGCCCTGCACCACCACGTAGAATCAGGCTTTGATCGCCATTCCAATCATACCTAAAACCTACCCTCGGAGAAAGCTGTATTTTATTCAAATAATTATTAGTAATCCTGCTTAAAGGTGTATAAGAATAGGTGTTTCCGAAATAAGGATCAGCCATTGCAGTGCGGGTCTTTTCGCTCAATTCCGGCCTATCACCTAGATACGCCATATCTGCTCTTAAACCCGGAATCACCTTCAGCTTTTCAGATACACGGATCTCATCCTGAAAATATAAGCTGTATAAATTGATATTAAACTTAGCCCCTGGGTGCTGTTCAATATACTGGCGGCTGTTATCTTCATAACTATATGCACCGCGAACACGATAAGGATTATTACTCAGGTAATCTTCAATACTTAAATAATCTACCCTTCCGTTCCATGCGTTTACAAAACCATAGGTGATGTTATAAAACTCATTGTGAGTACCAACGGTAAGGGTATGCTTACCAATGTTCCAATTTAAATTTGCTGTAAGCTCCAAAGTGCGCTGCTTCATATCAAAAATACTGGCTTCACGATCGGTACCCACATAAATGGTAGTACCCGGTGTTCTACCTGCAATTTGCACCTGCGGTAAACTTGGGTCGCCAAAAGGATCTCTCAAATCATTTACAGCAGTAAAGCCTGCCAATAAACTACCCGATAAGTTATTACTAAATCTACTTTTAAGTTCGGCCACAGTAGAGCTCTGGTTATTCTTTTGCAAAAAGGCCATACTGCTGAACCTGAAATCCTGCTGATCTCTGTCCATATGAGAAGCCTCAGAAATGATCGTGTTATTTCTAACAGCAAGCTGATGTTTATCGTTGATGTTCCAGTCTAAACGGTTAAAAAATTTAGTCGACTTTGCATAAGTATTAAACACCCCTGAAATTCCTGCATTAAAGAAATTGGCAGCAGTGATGTCATCTGCATCTTTAGCACTTAAAATATGGCTGGTTTCGGCAATACCCGCTACCAATTGCGAGGGATCTTGTCTGTGGGTGATCTCCTCATTACTAAAGAAAAACAATTTGTCTTTAATGATGGGAAACCCAACACGAAAACCGGTTTGATAATCATAAAAGTCACTGTTCATTTTCCCTAATGAACCTACCCTATCCTTACCCGTTATTGCAGCATTACGGCCAAAACCATATACCGAACCACTTAAGTAATTGGTTCCACTTCTGGTTACTGCATTTACAGAACCTCCGGTAAAGTTCCCGATCTTCACATCGTAAGGTGCTAAATAAACCTGCATGTCTTCAATTGCATCAATGGATATTGGATTGGTTCTGGTCGAACTTCCTGCCATTCCAGACGTACCCGACTGGCCGCCTAACGAAGGACTAAACCCAATCGCATCGTTATTAATGGCACCATCAATTGTAACGTTATTATACCTGAAGTTGGCACCACCGAAACTATTGTCTTTACTGGCTTGAGGCACTAGGCGCGTAACGTCAGTTATACTCCGCGACACTGTAGCCATATTACGAACCTGATCGGCACTGATGTTCTTTCCAGAGCCGTAAGCACTGGCCTGAGCTCCTTTTTTTGTACCCCTAATAGCTACTTCCGTAAGTTGCTGTGTCTGATCGCTCAATGCAAAGTTTAAAACAACTGTGGCGCCCAAACGGATAGTGATTCCCTCACGCTTATCGTTTTTCATGCTCATCATGTTTGCTTCTACAGAATAAGGACCTCCAATACGAAGATTTGGCAAATAATAATGTCCATTCTTATCTGTTGCAGTTGCATATTTTGTACCTGAAGATTGATGTATGGCCATAACAGAGGCACCCGGTAACGGTTGTCCTCCGGCATCAAGCACCATTCCATTTAAAGTGCCACTAGTTTCCTGACTTACCACAGCAAAAGGCAGCAGCATACACAGGAGTAAAAATATTTTGTGAATTGTATTTCTAACTTTCATCTGTAAAATCTTAATTACTGTGTAATTTTCAATAGGCTTCCAATGGTATGCACTACACCGTTACCGGTAAGCACGTCCTGTTTGGTTAATTGGATAACCGATGTATTCCCTGTCCCCTTCAGTTCTATACCTATAAATGCATTTGCCACCTGTGGATTCGGTTTAAGGATCACCTGAATAGATTTCCCATCAATCATGGTTTGGTCGCTACGGTTAGAAGCTCCCGTACTCAACACATAATCGTACACAAACCTGCGGTCAGATAAGATATGATAGCGCATTAAACCTTGTAAAACTGTTGGATCCATGCTATTGATAGTTTCAATAGTATTCAATCCGAAGGCGATCATTGCAGCGTTATTTGGTGCAAATACCGTATATGGCCCGTTACCATTTAAAGTCTCTGTTAAACCAGAGCGTTGTAAAGCTTGATGAAACAGACTTAAATCTCTATCTGAGGCAATAGCTTCTATAACCTTACTATGACTGTAGGGCTCCAATACACGATCTATAACCTGGATTAACCCATTAGATGCACTTACATTTTTTGATACTATTTTAGACCCATTAATGGTTAAAATTGTATCACCCTGTTTTACCCAGTGCGTTACAAAAAGTTTACCCCCGTTCGCAGATTTTACTTCCTGATTAAATAGAAAAGGTAATTTATTAAATTCATAAACTCCATTTAGAATGTGGTAATTCATGATAGACGAAACCCGCGAGGGGTCCATACTCAAGATGGCTGTTGCATTTCCAAAACCTGCATCTCTAAATGCATCATCCGAGGGTGCAATAGCAGTATATGTACCTTCTTTGTCTGTAACCTTAGCCAATCCTGTTCTTATCAAGGCAGTATTGTAAACAGAAAGATTAAAGTTGTCCGCTATAATGGCACTGATCTTATTGTTACCGGCAGCTTTAACAGCCTCATCCTTTTTACAACCGTTAAGGATCATACCGAAACTGATCAGTATAAGGAAAATACCCAATGGCCTTATTAATATTCTATGTAAATAATTCATGTTTCTATTGATCTTTATGAGCTAATGATACCGGTCAGAATTTAAAATTCTTAGGCGGCATTAAACGGTTTACCACGTGTATGGGGCCCATCAATGTGTTGATGTCTCCCTCAACAATAGTAGCAGCCGGATAGGTGGATGATTTGAGTTTCACAGTTACTTGTCCTGCATCATTTTTACCAAATTCAAATGGCACGTACATAATTGGAATAGTTCCGGTATACCCAGAGGAGGTCAGCGCATAACCCGACAAAAGTTTATTGTTCAGATCATTCGAATAAAAACAATCCGGATTATCCTCTCCAGGGCCCCAGCCATCCTTTTCTTTAAAAATTCTGCCCCAACGATGCATGGTCAATAAGGTATCCGTGGCATAACCAGTACCTACTTGTTCGTAGGTATCCCAATCAAAATACGGAAGAGGATTACGGTTATTCAATGTCATTAAATCATCTACAGTATTAAATCCTGCCTGATGAAAAGCTTCATCTGTAGGAGCAAAAATAGACTTGAAAATCAAGTAATTAAAATCAATCGACAATCCTTTGGGAAATCGATCGCGATCAACCGCTCCCATCATAGCCTCATCCCAGAGCATATCGGTTTTGGTCATAATTTCCACATACATCCCAAAACGACCATCATCCTGTAAAGCCTCTAACATGGTTTTTTCTGGCTTTCTCAACACATGATCTATTGGCCAGAAAGTTCCATTTTTTGCTAATGTAGCTGTTGCACTTCCGCTCTTTTTTCCATTGACCAGCAGCTCTTTACCTAACACATTAATATATTGACGATAGAAATAAGGATCAGTCTGATACTGATTATCATATCCCTTTACTTTTATATAAGTATTTTCCAGTAAGCTGATACCGATCGTATTCTCTCCCCTGTCACTTAGGTCTTTAGGGGTAACGGCGGTCGATAGCGTATGGTAAAGCAGTAAGCTGTCCAACAATGCTGGGCTGGTATTATTTATTGTCTCCAACGTCATTCCATCAGCAATAAATGCAGCATCACTTGGCACCAATAAGGTTATAGGTGTGTTAATACCCCTTTTTTCCAAAATACTGTTCATATTACTACGTTTCCATGCTGCTTTAAAAAGTGTATAGGGAGAAGTCTCAAGCACTTCACTAAGCATGATCGTTAAATCTTCTCCAGGTACCTGCACACCCTCTACTTCAGGCTGAAACTCGGCTTTTCTGCAAGATGCCAACGTTATAAATAACAGGCAGATGGCAATTAATTTTATATTCATCTTATTCTTGTTATAGATCATCTAATTATTCTTTATTGCCTGTTCTGGAAGGATTAAAACACCCTGAAGGTCTTGTATCAGGCCATTATCCGTAAGGTTATCTATGGCTTTCTGATCCTGTCCTTTTACATTAGTCACAATCTCATAAGGGTAATTTTTATTAGTCCTTACTTCGATATTATAGCCGATAGATTGATCGTAAATGTTGTCGTAGTTGAATCTACCGGCAGTAATCGACATGATATAAGTATCATTTGCTACCGGATGGTAGTAAAAGGAATCGTTGTTGATGATACTGAATACCACAAAATCCGACACAAAAAAGTGTTTCTTTCTCATCACGTAACAGCCAAACAGACGGTCGCCGATATAACTATTCACATTTAACCCGGCAATTACCTCCGCGGTCATCCCTTTTGCTTCAAACTCCTTGTTTTTTGGAGCTAGTATGGTGTAAGGCCCACCTGTTGCCAGTTCATCCCAGAATCCAAACTTCTTTAACCCACTTATCAGGATACTATATTCTGGTCTTGCAGACAGCCAACTTTGAACAGTGGTTTTTGCCGTAGATTTCATTACCCTATCCAATACATGTAAAGTACCATTGGCTAGCGTCACATCTTTTCTGCTGGCAAGGGAACCGTTAAAATATAGGATATTGTTGTTGTCCCGGCTAACAGTTGACGCATATAGTTCAGTCTCTGCCATTGTACGGTAACGCACATCTATCCCATTAAAAGGAACATCCTTTAGCATTATCCGTTCATTTAAAATATGACGTTGCACCAGAAACTTTAGAGTATCTGAATTCATTTTATCAAAATCACTCGGACGGTTTATTCCAATGATATTAAAGGCAGTATTGCTGGGAGCCAGGATTGTAAATGGCCCTGTACTATTTAATTCAGATCCTATTCCTGCTTTTTCTATTGCCGCAGCAAATAAGCTCAGGTCGTAATTATTCTTTACAAAGTCGAAGCCAGGTCTGAAATTGTCATTCGCCTTATCAATATGCAGATCGTCGTGCTTACAGGAGGTTAAAGCCAGTAACCATAGCGCCGATAAGAGGTAAAGATATTTCTTTAATGATTTGTATTTCATTGTTCTAATTGTTGGATTAAACCATTAGTAAATTGGGGGCGCATATTTACGCTGAATGGTACTGAGGTAAACATTTCCGTTTACAATCTCGATGGTATTTACTGTGGCAAACGACCTTGGATTATATGTACCAGAGTGGATGTTTACAAGCATATTAGGTAGTACTACCTCATTCCATCGTCTGTAATCCGTAAAGGGTGTTAAACAGTTAATAGAAGCCCAGTTCCCATCCGTTTGATTTACAGTAGGACCATAAGGAATGTTTCTAATGTCCATTCCAGGTGCCAGAAAATCAAACCGCTGCCACATGTCGGTAAAAATACCTCCGGCACTTGCATCAGCAAACAATGGAAAACTGTAATATGGGCTAACTTCTAACACATCTGAGTTCCTGGTTAAATTGCCCAGGTATTTCCCATTATAACCGGTTAATTTTGGCATAGAAACAGTCCTGTTTTTATACAGCGTTACAAAAATGTTCATCTGATCTTTAATGCCATTTCCCATGGCACCTTTCCCATATTCATTTCCTCCTTTAGCGTCATTATCCGCCTGCCAGTAACCCTTGGCACTCATGTTATAGAAGTTAACATAGACTGAAGAATCGGATAATGGCAGTTTGTGAAAGTTCTCTTTCCGAAGATAAATGCCATTCCTTTTTGTCAGGTAATCTTTCTGTAATACATGCAGCGTATACACCTCCTTGCTATCTAATACCATAGTAGTATCAATCAGAAAACTCTTTTTCAGCTTAGGATCCAGACTAAAAAATGGAACAGTATTTTTTGGACGGAACATGAACACAATGCGGTGCTTACCTGATGGAATCTGTGCCCAACTGCTTAAATCGAAGCCGTTTAAAACAGGCCCCACCAGTACATTTTCTCTACCCGGATACTCAGGATTGTTTACACCAGTACCGCTCCCGATATGAGATGGATAAGGTGGTGCATAAGGATCGCGCTGATCCAAAAAATCTCCTTTAATCTTGGCGCCGACAGGCATGCCGCTCTGATCCATTTCAGGATCAATCAGCATGGTCAAAAAAGGAAGCATTTCATCTTTATTATCAATCCCGATCTTATAATTCAAGTTGTTAAAAACCCTTAGATAAGCAGGATCATCAATTTTTTTATACTCTACCTTTGAACAGCCCGTTGCAAACCACAACAGCGCCATAACAGCATAAAATATGATATTCTTAGTTTTTAATGGTAACATAATTCTGGTTTATTTATTTGGTGTGTTTCAGAATAATCATCTTTGCTTTTTGATCCGCAGGTGCTGATGCACTGGTGCTGCCAACCAAAGCAATGGTATAAATACCAGGCTCATGATTGGGTAAACCGCCTCTTACATATAATTCTGGTCTGGCAATAAGATCCTGCCCTGTTAACACCGGTATATCACTTGCCCAACTTCCCGGAACTACACCCGGAGTAGAGCGGAAGGCCATAATTTTATATGGAATGTTATCCTGATCAATCTGTATATAGGGTGCTTCGGTGGTAAAAATACCTGGGGTCAAGTTATTTACCGCTGCCGGATTCTTATTAAAACTATGGAGAAAAGATTGTCCATTATCCTTTGTAAAAGTAACATACGGCACATCATGACAAAGGTTAAGAAAACGGATACTGAAAGGATAGTCTAGCTTATTGCGAAGATAGGTAGCGTCATCAGTTGCGGTAGTTCCCGGAATTACCCTACTTAAATCATTAGCTACCGCGCTAATGGTTGCTTTACCATTGGCATCAGGATGCAGCCATAAAGTAAAGTTCGTATTAGGATCTAACTTCAACTGATTGCTTGCCAATACATTTCCGGAGGCATCTTTAGCCTCTATGGTATAAGGACCTGTTATGTAATTCTGATAATCTGTATGCTCTGTATATGCCAATGCATTACCCAATGCATTTCCGTTCATGGTTATTTTAACCCCGTTTGTACCTGTCAGGGTATTTACGGCCTGGACTCTTGCATAAGTAACATTCAGTGGTTCACTGGTGTCATTCAGAATCGTGATGGCATTTTGATAACCTGAAACCTGCTCACCAGGATTACCAATTAAATAAGGAATATTAAAATTGTACGGTGCAATAACAATGGTATAAATCCCTCCCGGCGCAAAACTTTTAAATGCAGTAAAAGTTAAGCGTGTGTCTTCAGGCGGCCAGCCACGAGCGGAAGTAAGGGTTGATGTTGCTGGAAAAATCGGCATCTTAGTAGTACCTGGCACCTGGATTCCGGCCGGAGTTAATACCTTTAACTGTGCTGTTGTATACGACAATTCAATATAATCAGAATATTGCCCGGGTAAAATGTTATTGGTTTTACCACTTACCGGTGTGCCATCAGCCCAGACAAGGCTCATCGGCCCCACAAGGTCCTCCATATCGCCTACATCAACTGAGGAAGAAAGATTGAATACCCTTACTTTGAATTTAGTAGGATCTGACGGAGCAGAAACCGCACGCGGAATTTTTAGGTATTTAGGCAACCCACCCGCAGTGCGCTCTGTAGCGAGCAGGTAATAATCCATAGCCTGCTTTGCATCTTCCTCAAGATCAATTGTCAGTTTATCAGCCGGAGCGTTATAACCTCCTATTTCGGTGAAAAAGCGAGCCTTTCCGTTTTTTAATAGCGACTGAGGGATACTCCAGGTTGGACCTAGTTTCCCACCATTTTCAGGAAAATATTTAGTGCCCGAGACTACTGTAGATATTGGATCCGTCGGCAAAAGATACCTGTTATTGGTTAACGTATCACCATCCATTACCACCTGTCCATAACCACCCAGGTTTACAATACGCAGTGAAGAGCTCTTGCGGGCATCCGTAATCAACCTGTTATCGTATTCAAAATCATGCTTTTCCTTTTTACAGGAACCCAGCCCCAGCAATATCAAAAACCCAAGGAATAATGGCAATTGCTGAATGTATTTCGTTAATTTCTTCATCATTAATACAAATTATAAGTGAACCCCATCATAAATTCTCCACCCCGTTTATAGCTGCGGTTCAGATATTTATTCCCATACCATTTACCACCGGTACCAGGATTGGCATACACGGTTTCAATAGCAGGATTCAATAGGTTTTTAGCATATCCCTTAAAAATTATGCGCTTGGTTACACGTTGACTGAACACAAAATCTAGCATTGGTGCCGGGCGGGTATACAGATCCGGCTCCCCAGTTAAGTTAATCTGTATCAAACGCTCACCGACCATATTAAATGTTCCGGTAAGGCTGGTACCAGATTTCTTATTATCATAATTTATCCAACCGTTAATAGAGAAGGGTGCCTGCTCAAACAAAGGACTGTTATCAGGCGTATGCCTGTCTAACGATCTGTTGGCTTCCAATCTTTCAGGTGATTTTTTGATATCACTTTGTGCCAGTAAAAGGTTAGTTCCTGCAAAGAAGTTGCGAAGTGGATCCCAAATCTTGCCCAGATCTTTTACGATCTCAAATTCCACTCCCCACACCTTGCCAACGTTCGGATCATTTTCGAATCTGATGGTCGGATACTCAGGGTATGTTGCTGCTAAACCACTGGTTTTTAAGCTAAACACCTTATATAACTGATTTTCAATCCGCTTACCAAATAAAGATACAGCGATAACCTCTCCACTATTAGGAAACCATTCCCACCTAAAATCCAGGTTTTGAGTATTCTGATTGATCAGCTTAGGATTACCAACAACCAATCCCATTTGGAAAGCATCAAATTCAAATACATTGGTGATCTCCCTTAATTCAGGTCTGGCCAACGTAGTATTAAACCCGGCTCTGAAATTCATATTTTCCCTAAAATTATAAGTAGTGTTTAACGAATAATAAGGTTTATAACCTGGTTTGTAAACCGAATTAGGGCTCATTAAAGTAAGTGGAATATTGGTGCCTGGAGCCGTTAAAGCAGGATCAAGAAAAACGCCTGATGTATCTACTGCCGACTGGATATTCGTAGATTCAAAACGAATACCACCGGTTAACCTTAAATCTTTAGTCACTTTTAAATCCAACATCGCATAAGCCGCTTTGGTCTCAAAAAACCCGGTATAATTGTTTGGCGATTTCTGGCTATTGTATAAAAACCCTCCTACCGGACTTGCACCTTCGCCCATACCAGCTGTTGGTGTATGGATGCCAATAATCTCATTACTTACCAAACGGTCCAGATTTCCTGAAACGGTATACAATGGCAACGATTTGTTGGAAGAAAAATTAGAGCCTGGTAAGAACAGCACATTCTCTGTAAATACACGATCGCGGTTCAGGTAATTTACACCGGTTTTAAACTCCTGCTTTTGTCCGAATATTTTAAACGGCACAGATAAATCTGCCTTATAGTTATAATTGGTCTCGTCCAAATTTCTGTAACGGCGACCATTAGGCTCAGCCTGAATAATTCCATAAGCTCCAAAGCCATTAACATAACCCGAAGAAAGCGCATATAAATGCGCACTGAATACCTGATCTGGATTGGTATTACCAGTGCCGGTTGTAGGTTTATCATAATACCCACCATTACGCGGCGTATAATCTGCCAGCGTTACAAAACGGTAATCGGGGTCATTCTGGCCTGCTTTAGAGGAAGAAATGTTGTAACTTAACTTAGGTGAGTAGTCTGACTCCAAAAACTTATGCTCACCCTGAAGGTTAAAGGTATTTAGTGTACGATAACTCTGTTTTAAAGAATAAATGGTACTTTTTACTTCTCCTGGTAAACCGGTATATTGATAACTACCATACATATTGGTGGCTTGTGTTTCGCCTCCCCAGCTACCCAGGTATTGCATACTGATTTCATTTCGGGCATCAAAGCGATAAGTTAAACCACCTAGAACGCCATAATTAAGCGTTTCGTTACCCGTATTTTCCTTATAGGTCTGGTACCTACCCATATACAGGTTGTTTGGAGTAATATAATTAGGGATGTTTCTTGGACTGCTTACCTGCGGATTTCCGGTTACCACCCCCTGATAGATGCTATATTGCTGTATATCACCACCAGAAATATCTGTAGTGCGACGATAATAGTTACCACCGGCTACAACGCCCAGTTTATGCTTTTTAAATAAAGTATAGCTGTTACCAAAAGTGGCAGAATACAACTGGTTTAAAGGAGCCTGCTTATACTTAGTAGTTAGCACAGGATCAAAACCCTGCATAATCCCGTTAATACGACCTACTTCCTGTTTTACTGCAGGACTGTATCCGCTGTTCGAAATCATGTTCTGGATCTGGTTTAGCCCACCTTTATATTGTGTAGCCAGATTTAAGAAATCGGCAGATAAGTTCTTTTTGTTGATCTTATCACCCAAAAACCCCATATCACTGTTATAGAAACTGTTATACTGACCACCTATCCCGATATTCGAGTTAAAGCCTGATTGAATAATTACATTAACTACCATGCTATCGGGCACAGATTTAGTTTTTAATTCAACAATACCTGCCGCAGCATCAGCTGGTTTATCAGGAGTAACTGTTTTATAAATTGTCACGTTATCTAAGAGAGATGCCGGCACCAAATCGAAGGGAATAGAACTTCTATCCGGATCAGATGAAGCCAAACGGACACCATTCAACTGACCAACTACACTCCTATCACCCAGACCACGGATAGCCACATATTTATCGTCAGTAACAGTTACACCCGGCACTCTTTGCAGGGCTTGTGTAGTGGTGATACTGGCAGTGCGCTCTATCTGAACTGCGGAAATAGCATCCTGTACAATAGCCGCTTTTTTACGCTCATCGAGCACTGCCACCTCTGTATTTGTCTTTCTACGAGCCTGAACAGTTACCTCTCCTAATTGGGTAGAAGACGATTTCAGTAAGATTTTGAGTTCCTTAGTGTTGGCATCAACCTTAATCTCTACGCTCTGATAACCGATATAAGAGATTACAAGTATCGCTCCGCCCTCAGGTACGGTAATGCGGAACCTACCATTCGTATCAGTAGATGCACCGCCACCCATTGTTTTAATGCGAATACCTACACCAATCAATGTTTCGCCAGTTTTCTCATCCACAATTGTTCCCAAGATGATTATGGGCACAGGTTTTTTGGTAATTACAACATAACCCTCTATTACTTTATATTCCAGGTTAGTATTCATTAAAACTTTAGCTAATGCATCTGCCACAGTTATCTCTGCAGCATCTAAGCTTATTTTTTTTGTGATTTTACTTAACAAGCTTACCTGTGCATTGATCTGTATGTTCGATTGTTTTTCTATCGCACCCAAACAATTCTCAACACTTGCATTTTCCAGTTTAAGCTTAATTTTCTGATTCAAATTCTGACTGCGAACAGAACTGGCACAAAGCATTCCAATGAATGTGAGGTTGACAGCGATCAGAAGGAACGAGCATTTCATAAAGAAATAAATTTTATCTGTTACCAGATTGTTATTAGCCACCTCGCTAAACTTCTTTCTGATGATAATAGCACCTTTTAGTAACATGCTAATAAATCGAAAAGAAGAACGCAGATGTAATCCTTTTTGCATATTTTTGATCATTACGGGTTTTCGCCTATGGCGGATATCTGTTAATATTTATCGCTGGGCTGATGCGTCTTCGAAAACAACCAGTCCTTTGATGATTTTTGCGTCCTCCTTTACGGGAGGGCGTTTCTTTTTTAAAGTCTAAGTCTTACATATCTTTTCCTTTCCAATTAATTAATAGTAATGTGATTGCCTTGAATACTATATTTGAACTGCCCCGATACGCTTAGAATCTTCATCAGTGTATTGATTGGCACATTTGCTGTCAGATTAACTTTCATCAGTTTTGAAGCTGTTTTTTTACCGCTAAAACTAATATCCACATCATACCATCGCTCCAAAATGCTGGCTATTTCTGATAAAGGAACCTGGTTAAACACCAACCGTCCTTCTTTCCAGCCGCTGATATCAGTAACCACAGCCTCACCTAAAGTTTTTAAATGATTAGTCTCACTCCAGGTTACCGTCTGGCCAGGTATTAATACGGCAATTGATTCAGTTTTGCCTGCTGTATGTCTATCCACCCTAACTTTACCTGTACTTACTGAAACTGTAACCGGCTTATTGAGAAATGCCTCTACTTTAAAAGAAGTACCGAGTACTTTGGTGGTGATTATCCCGGTATAAATAATAAATGGTTTCTTCGGGTTTTTAGTAACTTCAAAAAAGGCTTCACCCTCTAATTTTATTTCCCTTGTGTTGCCCGTAAATTTTTCTGCGTAACGCAATTTGCTATCCGGACCGAGATAAACCGTTGAACTATCTGGAAGGGTGATAATGGTTCTACGCCCGTTAGCATTGTGCTTTTCTACATAAACTATACTGGTTTGCTCATGATTTTTTTTGTTGGTAACAATCCACAGCCCAGCTCCAATAAATAATATAGCTAAGATTGCGGCATATTGCCAGTTGGCAATTCTTTTTATAAAGGGAGTGCGAATAGGTACAACAACAGTTTCTGTATTTAGATACTCCTGATTAATCCGTTGTTGTATTTTATTTTTCCAGTCTGCATTTTGTGCAGGGTTAATAACTATGTTACCTGCTTTAATTTTATCAGCCCATTGCTCATTCCATATTTCATCAAATATTTGTTGCGCATTTTCCTGTTTAAGAAAGTCACGCACCAGTTCTAACTCTTTACCATCACAGTCACCATCAAGATATTTTTTGATCAGCGCCTTATCTACTTTTAAATTCATTATTTCTATCCTTCAATTACAAGACACGACTTGTATAGGGACAGGGTGACTGGAAATGAAAATAAATTAAATAAAGAAAATTAGCAGGAAAAACATGGTGATATCAATATGTTCTTTCAGACCTTCTCTAAGATGTTTAAGAGACACAAGCATTTGAGTTTTTATGGTATTTACAGAGAGATTCATGCTTTCAGCAATCTGAGGATAAGTCATCTGCTCCTCTCTGCTTAGCTTAAATATCTTTCTTCGTTGCGGGCTCAGCTGATTCAATTTTAGCTGATAAACTTGTTCAAGCTCTTTACAATGAAGTTCATGATCGGCTGATTTATCCGTTGTAGGATGTTGTTCGGGCAGTAATTCTATATTGGTAGTTACCAATTCCTTTTTGCGAATAAAATTGAACAATACGTTTTTCATTGCACTAAACAGGTAAACACTTACCTCACCATTTATCTGCAGTTCGTTTCTCTTTTTCCAAATGTTAAACATCAAATCCATAACCAACTCTTCGGCTACAGCTGTATTTTTAACATAAGTGACAGAGAAATTGTAAAGAACACCAAAATACCGTTCAAATAACTGATCGTATGCTTTAATGTCATCCTCGCGGCATTTTTGAAGCAATATTTGATCTGATAATGTTGTGTAATCTTTAATCATTCGTGGAACAAATAAATCTGACAGCAAAAGTACCGGCCAAAACATACACCTACATTACCGCAATATTAACATATAGTAAAGAATGCCTAACGGAATTTTGACAAACAAAAAAGACAACCCTTTATCAATTAAGGATTGCCTCTTCATCGAAAAAAAACCGACTATTAATCTTTCACTGCAAACGCACCAGGCTGATAATCTCCTGCCGGAGTACGAAAAGCAATATTGATACGATTATAACTGTTAATAGTAGTTATGGCTAATGTCAAATCAATCAATTCCTCTTCTGTGAATTGTTGTGATGCCTGGTTATATACTTCATCCGACACATCACCTCCTGATATCCTTGTTACTGCCTCAGCCCAAGCCAATGCTGCTCGCTCACGATCTGTATATAACGGTGCATCTCTCCATGCATCCAAGACATACAAACGCTGTTCGGTTTCGCCTTTAACACGAAGATCTTTTGAATGCATGTCTAAACAGAAGGCACAGCCGTTAATTTGCGATACCCTGAAATAAATTAAATTTAAAAGTTTTTGTTCTACTTGTGATTTAGAAAGATACATTCCTAAACCATACATTGCTTTCATTGCATTTTGGCCTTTTACGAAGGCATTGATTCTTTGTCCCATTTTCTTTTTTTAATCTAAACTGTGATACAATATTTGTTTTATACCCTAATGAAGATTGAGATTACAGAAATAGGACATCAATGTGGAAATATTTTCTTAATTAGTTTTTATCTGCAAGTTACGCAGCTTTAGCACGCCTTGCAATCTGCAATTTTAGATTACTCAGGAGAAGAGCAGGCTTTATTGAGGGCACATACATAAGGCGTTTTGATAAGCGTTGGCCTAAGGAAAGCCTCGTTTGCACCTCAACATTCTCGACTGTGTATACAGTCGGTACCGGCGCGGTTCAAAGCGGATAAATACAAAATGGATTGATTATTTTCACATCTCAAGTTTTTTCCCGGACATTTCAATTAAACTTTCTCATATATTTGGTTTAACGCTATTCTAAAACGAACACAATGCTTGAACGATTTAATAAGTTCTACGAAATCCGAACATCTAGACAGAAGTCAGACATCCTTTCTGATATTTCAAAAAAGAAAGAAGCTCAAAAAGACAATGGATTTTTCTCGTTAGACTCAGTGAATTATCGTTCATTTAAAATCAAAAATGATACTATTTCAATTGAACGTAGTTACTCTCTGATAAACCCTTTTTTAGGGACAGGTGCTATCTTCTTTAATTTTATAGAAACTAATTATGGGACAACAATAAAATGTAGAATCGAACCTTTTTCGAAATACGGCGTCATCCTTGGTTTTGGGTTAATCTCTATTTTCCTGATATCAATGACAATAGTGACATTTCTTATCATAAATGACAATTACCTTAAAATGACTATGTTCATCCTCCTCTTTTGGCTGATAGGCATAGGACTTCCAATATTATTTCACATTTACATTAGGTGGCTATTAGAAGAGTATTCAAAAACTATACTATATGATCTGAACATCACAGAAAAACATCAGTTCAATATAGATTAGCCCATTTTCATCTCATCAAAACTGTTTCGGCTTTAGTTTTTGGGCAGCAAGTTCTGCAATTTCGGTAATTCGTTTCTGTCTGGTTTCTGGACGTTTAGCAAGCACAAGCCATTGCAAAATACTTTTCCTGACAGACCTACTTAAGCTTAAAAAGAAGTCCATTGATCCTCCTTTAGTTTTGAATTCTTTTTCCAGATCTTCGGGTATTATTAATTCTTCTACATCGTCCAAAATTACCCACGAGCCATTCTGCTTTGCAACTTCAATGCTTTCGTGGCCCGCTTGTGTAAAAAGTCCTGCATCAATTAATCGTTGAACCTTTGCTTTGTTTATCTTAGACCAAACACTATTTGGTTTTCGCTTGCAGAAAAACTGTATAAATGTATGGTCATCAACTGCCTTTCTTGTACTGTCTATCCAACCAAAGCAAAGTGCTTCGTCAACAGCGTCTGTATAAGTTATTGAAGCTACATCGGATTTCTTTTTATAATAAAGAACCCAAATGGATTGCTTTGTTCTATGATTTTCTTCTAACCATTGTCTCCACTCTTTTAGACTCGCGGGGCAAAAGGTTTCTATTTCTTTTTTCTGCATTATTTCTTCAATAAGGTATTTGTGATTATTATTTCTCCTTTATTATGATGAGGTATTACATTTTTTTCCCTGGTAAGATTATTACTAATTACCGATGCGCCTTTTATGTCTTGCTCTATCTTAATCTCTGTTACCAACCCACTTTTCTTATCAATTTTACTGCTGGAGTTCTTGGTACCGGAAAGCTTAATCCGAATATTAACTTTCTCAGCCATATCATCACCACTGTTCATCGCTACATCAGATTTTCCAATGATCTCGTATGCTGATTCTGTAATTTTATCAAGTGTGTAAACTGCTTTAATTTCTGGTTCCATAAGGCTATTTCCCCCTTTGCGGTTAGCATCCCAACTATCCCCCTTTCTAACTGGCTGTTTAGGATATAAGCACAGCAATGATTCGGCATTTAACTTGATACCTTTATCGCCATAACTATTCAACGCTTCATATATCATACCTGCCTTGGACTCTCTCGGAATCCCTGGCATTGTTGTAATCAAATCTCTCAACATAGAATCTGCACCCATCGTTTCAATAACGCGGCCTCTGTTTGACATCCTGATCAGATAAGATTTACCTTTTAAAGCATCAAGTACACGCGTCATAGGATTGTTACTGAAATTACTGGAATCAACATTAGAGATCATTTTAGTTGATTGAGACTCGTAATTGACTTTGCTTGATATAGATTGGTAAGTTACCTTAAGTGTATAAATGCTATCCTTCAGATCGACAACCTCGAATTTTTGTACTGCATCAAAAGTACTTATGCCAGGAATTTCAGTCCCCATCATATTTATGGCAACAGAGATTCTGGAAAAAATATGTTGGGTATAACTTTGACCTTTTGTGAGTTTAATCAGTATACTTTCAGGTTTAGATTTACAGGCCAATAAACCGGTAACTGAGAGAAACAGCAATAGGATTTTTTTCATAAAGCTTACATCGGTTGTTAATTTATCTTGTTAAGGTAGGAAAAAAACAAAGTAATTACACATGCAATCTTGTGGAGAATATGCGCTTCTAATTCGTTGTTTGATTGATACCTGTTTATTCTTTACTGAAATAAACTTGGCTTTTGACAGGTTACAATAATAAGATTAGAGCGCTAATGTATTTGGCTAATTTAAGATTTTAAATACTATTCTGTAAATCATTTCGCATATTCAACAGAGCAAACGTATTAAAATTTCAGCTAGTATTGTCACCATTTCTTCTGACCTGCTTGCACCTGCTCTAATCAGTTTAAGTCAAAAGGTCGACTGAAAATTGACTCTTGAAGGACTGTTATAGGACCATTAGTCCTATAACAGTCCTTCAAGAGTCCTTTAATATTCGTAAATAAGCCATTTTTCAATACTGCCTGGACCAAAGCCAGATACCGGCCAGCACAGAGTTGCTGTTACTTTTTTTTCATAGATCAAATGTATTTACAATTAAAACGGCCCCTGTCGTAATTTCGATTTTATGACTTTTTTGCCAATACCTATCTCAGTGTTATTTTTTACTTTCAAAATCAAGTTTTAAAAGATATTTTGCACCTCATTAATTAGATAAAGATGGCTTCAGGTTTTTTTGCGATTTTAGATGATATCGCTGCTTTAATGGATGATGTTTCAGTAACTGCTAAAATTGCAGCTAAAAATACTGCAGGTATTTTGGGCGATGATTTAGCTGTAAACGCTGAAAAAGCAACTGGGTTTCTGTCTTCAAGAGAACTACCTGTGCTCTGGGCAATTACCAAGGGTTCGTTCATCAACAAGATTATTATTGTTCCCATTGCATTACTACTCAATGCATTTTTTCCGATAGCCATTAAGATCATTTTAGTTTTGGGAGGTTTTTTCCTGGCTTATGAGGGAGTTGAAAAAATAATTGAATACTTTTTTCACCGTAAAAAGACAGGTGACAAAGTAATTGCAGAGATAAAGCAAGACGATAGTGAAGCAGAAAAAACAAAGGTTAAATCTGCTGTTATGACTGATTTTATACTGTCAATAGAAATCGTAATTATTGCGTTAGGGAGTGTTTTAGAAGAAAGTTTGACGATACAGATTTTAACGGTTTCGGCTATTGCACTATTGGCTACCATCGGAGTTTATGGCATAGTAGCCATTATTGTTAGAATGGATGATGCCGGCTATAAATTGATCAAACGCTCTGGCGACAAAGGTTTCTTGGCAAGCATTGGTCATTTACTGGTTAAATCATTGCCTATTATTATAAGAATTCTGGCTGTAGTGGGAACAATTGCATTGATTTTGGTTTCAGGTGGCATCTTCGTTCATAACATTGAGTTTTTACACCATTTATTGCCAAATATAGCCACGCTAGTTAAGGAGTTGGTGTTTGGATTGGTTGCTGGGTTAATTGTAGTAGCAATTGTAAAAGCCGCTACTACAATTTTTGGTAGTTTGAAAAAGAGTCACTAGAGTCTGGATAAGAGCGCTTGAGACTATAGCAGATTTAAAGAGACGCCATTGCACCTAAATTGTCTCCTTTTTACATTTAATTAAAAAGAATGGCTGACTCTCATTTATTTCTGTGACTTCAAACAATCCAGCTTTACCGAACTCTGATTCTATTGATTCCTTATCATAAAAAAACATATTTACTCCATCAAATATTTCGTAGCGATCCTTACTAAGAAATTTGCCCTGTCCATAGGTCTGAGCATATTTAGAGATTACCGTAAAAACCATATAACCACTCTCTGATAATTGATTATAACAATCACGAATTAGTTTTTCCCTTTCGCTACTGTTCAACAAATGAATTAAAGCATAACAAAATATCCCATCATATTGAGATTTATCAAAAGGCATATCTATTACGGAACCATGATGGATAACCATATCTGTTCCGTAATGCTTTCTTGCCATTTCAATAGCAGTTTTTGAAATCTCAATGCCGGTTACAGCTATTCCATTTTCTTTGAAAATTTGGGCATTCCGTCCGTAACCAATTCCTGGTACCAGGATGTTTTTTATCGACTTTTGGAGAAAAAAATCCTTTGTTAATACCGCTGACTTTGATGGTTCAAAACCCCACATCTCCTGCTTTTCGCCGAAGGCTGATTCCCAAAACTCAGGTTTTTCACTTTCATTTGCCATAATTCCTTCTCTTTATGCTATTGATTATGCAATCTAAAAAAGAAATATCAACTTAAATATAACTGTATTGTAACAATCGCTGAAGTGAAAATTCTATTTTGAGATTATTTCTGGGCTGCTGATTGTTTTAACAATAAACCTGTTTGATAATTCATTTTCATCAGGGAATCCGCAATCAAATTTGACAGTGTGCTTTCCAGCTTTTAAGCTTGGGATAGCTTGCTTTAGCGCCACTTCCTTCTTAAAACCACCTTTACTATTATATATTTTAATGGTTGTTCCATTGCATACTATTGAATTTCCTACTTCATAATCGCCTGGTAGTTCCAGCTTATAATAACCATCCAATTCAATCGATGGATTACTGATAGCCCCCTCTTTACCCATAATAGTAAGCGTAAAATTTAATGGCTGTTCCGCGTTACTATTTACAAATTGCCATTCAGAAAAGGTTGGTTGTCCGGGTTGAAGTACTTGCTTTGTATGTTCAAATTTGAATTTCTTAAATGGATAAAGCTTCCAGTGCTGATTATTCTGTTCAAGATGAAAATCGTTTTCAGGGTTTTTTAATCTTGTCAACTGATCTGCAGAGAAAATTTTCTTTTTATAAGCTTCTTGCCACATCTTGATAAGAGCTAACAATTGAGGAGTATTTGGATTTTTCTGCAGGTTTTTATAACGTGCAACCAACGCAAAACCGGCATTATAACCAGCAGCTCTTGCCATCATCCACTCAATATCTTCTGCCGTTGTTGTCGAAGAAAGTAAAAACCATCCCAGCATGTTAGGCATGTAATTTCTTTCCAGAAAAGGCTGATTTTCTAAGCGATAATCACCCTGAGATTCACGAAATCCACCATACCATGGTTCTCCCCAATTCCAGTAGTGACAAATATGCCAGTAATAATGACTTGAGCGACTAGTACCATTAACTAATGTATGCTTGGTATCCTTAAAAACCTTTTCGGCAAATGCCTGCATGCCATAATCACCTTCCCCTGAGGACAAACACCCTTCATGGCCATCAAAATCCATTTGTGAAACACCAGTTTCGGTGAAAAAACGACCTAAGTTTCCAGCTATTTCTTGTTGAAGTTTAAAATTTGTAAAAAGTGTATTGTAAGGGTAATCCATCATCATACCTGCTGCTGTTCCTTTTTCATGAGCTGATGCTTTTGTTCCATAAGCCCCACGCTGACAATCCAATAATTTAAAAGGGCGTTCTGATGTTACTTCACGGAAACGGATAATTTCTTCGCCAATTTGTACTGCATGTAAAGTACTTGGCTTTATATTTTTAAAATACTCGTCAGACTCAACTGTAATTTCAGTAGCAGATGAAGTTATGTTTTCTGTTAATGTAGATGAACCTGTTAGGCCAAGTCGCTTATCAGGTATAGGGGTTACATAAGGGTCATTAGTATTGATAAAATTACTAAGTGTATGTACACCAATACGAATTCCCTTTTTTGATGCCTTATCAACACAAACTTTCATTCCTGCATTACCATTTGGAAAACTTGTTGGGTTTAAAACAAAATGACCCCAGGATTGGAACGGACTTTCATGGTAAACCGACATAAGTTCGGCCTGTTTTGCATAATTCAACAAGGTGTCGATATTACTTTCATCAAAATCTGAAATCATATAGGCCCTTCCGGTTTCTGGCGATTGTTTGTGCCAAACACCATTAATCAATGGATGTGGAAGACCCTCCGCAAGTTCTATCGCTCCGATACGAGACAACACCTGCTTTTCAGCACATCCAAAAAGTGCGATCTTTGAGCCTATAGGAGTTTCATTAGGTATTGCATCAACTGGCATATTAGGATACTGATTCCAAACCGTAATTTTTCGGTCTTTTGACCTATCCAGACTAAATGCCTGTAAGCTACTCCCATAAGGCTGAGTAATTGCCACAGATCCTCTTGAATAATCTGCCCCTTCGGCATTATTTAAAACCCCACCGATAGTTTTTACATTTAATGATTGAAGTCCGATTGCATATTCGCCGTCGCGCACCACCCCAACTACTTCTCCAATTGTTTCTCCGATAATAGTTGGATACGGTCCCCAGTTAATGGCATTTACTTTATCCTTTGCACTTAAACGAATCAATTCAAAAACTAAATGGGTTTTCTTTTGGGCAACTTTTACTTCTGCAGAGACTTTCGAGTTTGTAAAATTCAAGGTAATAGTACCCGTTTTACTATTAAACACGGCTTGAGCTGGTTCTTCCCATTCATCGGCAGTACGAATCTTTAATAAAGATGCTTTTTCTCCATTGGCGAGGTAATTTTTCCCTGTCTTAGGATTCAACATTGTGGTGATCTGACCCGACGAGGAAAGATTCAAGCTTAAATCATCTGTTTTTAGGTTGATTTGTTGCGCCGAAACATTAAAAAAATGAATAAGCAGCGTAAAAGTAATCAAAACTGTTTTTTTCATCGTGTCATTTGTGTGTGCGTTGACAATTAAACGAATGTGATATTGAAATTAATCATTCCTCCTTGTAAAAAAAACAGAAACGAGACCTAATAATCAAAGGACCCAAAATAGCCATAGAAATCCTGATGAACTTATGCAATATTGATTAATATCGATGTTTTTTTGACTAGTCTATTTAAGATATTTATACATTACTCCAGTTTTAACATTTTGTTTTTCAAGTATTCCTTGTGATACCAGCTCTTCTAGCTGTTGTAGCCCTATTTGGTCACTTATGCCCATAACAGTAGTGTATTCCCTAAGCGCCAAAGTAGGATATTTTTTAAATAGCTGAATCGGATCAGCATTGTCAACTTCCTTTTTCTTTGCTTCAGGAAACATTTTCAACACAGCATTTTCGAAATCTGCGTATGGCCTAAATCCATACAAAGTAACTTGATCATTTTGAGCATTAGAAAAAAACATTGTTGGGAACCCTCTAACTCCTAGCTTGCCTGCATAGGCTAAATCTTCCTCAAATAACGTTTTGGCGTCTCCATGATAGTCTTGTTTTAATTTATCAATATCTAGACCTACTGTTCCCGCAGCTTCCGATATTACTTCCCATCTAGTAATATTTCTTTCGTCCAAAAAAACAAACTCTCTCATTTTTCGCAAGAAAGCAATTGCTTTTTCTTTATCCTGTATTTGAGCAGCCTTTACAGCAATTGAAGGCGGATATGACGAATCAAGCGGATCATTCAGCCACACTCCACCTTCTATAGGCATCTCGTAATGAGCGCTCACCTCCTCCCAATGCCCGGCAACATCACTGGGTTTACTGATCCCTCCGCTATTATAACTCCAATCTGGCAATAAGCCTCCCATACGATAATCTATTTCCAAATTATCACCATATTCCAATTTCAATTTGCGGAGTTGAGGCTCAATTCCCCAACATGATGAACAAATAGGATCTGTGTAGTAGGTAATTTTAACAGGCTTACTAGTAGCTTCAATTTGCTGCACCTGTTTATTGGCAACATTTCCTGGGATTTCACAAACCCCTGTTACAGGATCACACATTAGTGGATCATTTCCTTTTTCAGCTTTACTATATGTTTTCAGCATAATTCAGATTTTTAGTGATAACTTTATTTCAAAGTTGCACAGTAATTAAATACCCATCAATTAGTCAAAAATATCTGACTACCATTATCACTATGGAAAATAACGATTGCCCCGCTGAAGGGCTGCTAAAGATGCTATCGGGAAAGTGGAAACCGCAAATTTTTCTGTTGGCATGTTCCGAACCCATCAGATTTAACTCATTACTACGACAGTTAAATGGCGCCAACAAACAATCAATTGCTACTGCATTAAAGGAATTGGAAGAAAATGGTCTATTGATAAAAGTCATTGTTAAAGAAAAACCGCTACATATTGAGTACAATTTGTCTGAAAAGGGCAAATCTTTGATTCCTATTTTTCGGAGTTTGGAGAATATTTGCTAATGATATATTAATTAACCCTCTTTCAGATTTGTCTGAAAGAGGGTTAATGTTTAGTTGGAAAACCGTTACAAAATATAGTAAGATCCTATGCCTGATTTTTCAGGTTGAGGCAAATCTTCATATAGCTTATTGTCATCAATCATTTGACATAAATCTTTCTCTATATTTCTGCAGATCGTAGTAGTAGGTGTATCTGTAGGTTTATTTTCAAATGGATCTTGTAAATGTACCGCCATTTTTTCGACCAGTAAAAAGAAGGTTGCTATTGCGATGACCAATGGTACTTCCATGTAACCGAAGTATTCAATCAACCCAAATGGCAAAAGCACAATAAACAAATGGATAGACATGTTAATGTATTTACTGTAAGTAACGGGAAATACCGTGTTTTTGATACGTTCAGATCCCCCCATATGGTTACATAAAGCAGTTATAGATTTATTAATTTCTATTTGCTGATACCTATTTATCCAACCTTCATTTAATGCCTTTTTTAAATCCATAGCATGCAGCTCTAATAAAGCAACTGTAACATTGCGTTGTTTTTTTATAAATGCAAGCTCATTTTTATCTAAATATCTTTCCAAACCCTTATGTGCACTAAAGCCTCTCAAAGATTGACTAAGTGCATTACACCAAGCAATTTGTCTCTTGATAAAGCGCTCTTTAAATTCTTCAACTTCTTCTAGCTCGTATGGATTGTCAACAAATGACAAGATCTGCCTGGATATCGTTCTTGAATCATTAACAATAGCGCCCCAAATTATTCTGGCCTCCCACCATCTATCGTATGCCTGATTTGAACGAAAGGCGAGCAACAATGATATAATTGTACCCAAAAGCGCAGGAACTGCTATAGGTATAGAGATTCGGGATACATGAAAATTCTGGTAAAGTATAACAATACCTACTGAATAAGCGATTACAAAAATTAGCTCTGTTTTAATTTTTCCAAAAATGTAAGTAAGGGGTATATTATTTCGTAACAGCATAACTATTGGGGCTAAATATTAAACTAAACACTTAAAGCATTAATCCTGTCTGCAGGCATTTTGGTATCAAATAATTTCTCTTCTTTAGAGAATTCATGAATATCCAGATCTATCACCTGGCAACCGCAGTGCTTTGTTAAGGAAGCAGGATTTATACTAAACTTGTGAATTGGGTTAAAATTGTAGTCTTTAGGGTAGGCGATACAATCAGCATTAACACCTTCAATGAAATTTTTAAAGGCCGCAACTGTGCTACCATAAAAATATTCTATACCAATAAACTTAACATCATTTGGATATTTCTGTTTGTAAGCATCCATTTCGGTATAAAATTCATCACTAACTTTTTCGTAGTCCCTGCCTCTGCGACTTAACATCAGCATATCTGTTATAGAATCGGAAAGTTTAAACGCATGCATGAAGATGACACCAACATTTTCAGGTTTGTTGGTAAAAACCAGGGAATCAATAATTTTCAGACTTTCTACATTAAAATCGGTTGGTACTAATACAGTTTTCATAGCTCTTCTTGTTTTAATAAATTGATTAATTATTTATCCAAGTTTCGGCTAATCATATTATAGCCAAATAAGAGATACATTAAAAAGCGATTAGAATTTTAAAAATTGAAATGACTTGGCAAAAAGTTGAATTGGCTACTATTTAATAGGGAGAAGAACTTTAATTTCTGTTGCAATATTTTCCTGAGAGCTGATGCCGATGCTGCCACGATGCAAGCGAATTATATTTAGGGACAAGGGTAGGCCAATGCCGTATCCCTTAAAGTCTGATGTATTTGAAGCTCTATAAAAAGGTTCAAAAATATGCTGTACATCGCCAGGAGGAATACCAATTCCCCGATCTTTTACAGCTATTGATAACACGTTTAACTTACTTTCTAAAGTTATCAATACGGGTTTGTTATTTGAATACTTGCAGGCGTTACTTACAATATTTGCTATAGCTAGCTTAAGGAGATTAATATTTGCTTTTACCGTTATCTGGTCCTCATCGGCTGGCAGCATACTAAAATCAATTTCGATTTTACTTTCAGGGTGCACCTGGTTAACTATACCTTTGATATCCCAAATCAATTCATCTATCCTTACTTGTTCCCAAGGGTGATTTTTACCATTGAAACCAGTTTGAGCCAAACCTAACAAACTTGTTAATATATGTTCTAACCGATCTGACTCATCTTTTATTTTGGTTAGTGTTAAATAATGATCTTTACCCTTAGTACCTGATTTCATTGCAAGTTCTACCTCGCCACTAATAATAGTCAATGGTGTTCTTAACTCGTGCGAAGCATTGCTGATAAAGTTATTCTGTGTTTCAAAAGCTGTCTCTAATCTATTTAACATATTGTTAAAAGTTTGCGAGAGCTGGGCCATTTCATCAGTACCGTGTACATCAAGTCTTAAGTGCAAGTTTTCTGCCTTTATCTTTTTTACACTTTTAATAATGTTTCTTAAGGGATTAAGCATGTAGTTGGAAAACTTCCAGCCAACGACAAAAGACATAACTATCGATAAGAAAAAACCAGCGAATAAGATTTTTTGCAAATCCTTTAATTCTCTAAACCCAAAAGGATCATTAGCCGAAACAATAATAATATGATCTTGTCGATTTCCGGCAAAATACTTTCCAACATAAAAATGATTTTCTTTACGATAACGGGCTATTTTACCTTCTTTAATTTTATCGTAAAAACTATTTGGCAATTCTACACCTATTTTTACATTACCGATCTGATCTTTTTCAATAACAAATTCTTTCTCATCTGGTAAGCGCTCCAAATATTGATTTCGGACTTTAGCATACATGTTGTCGCTCTTATCTTCAGCAAGTCTAATTTCCGCAGCGATGTTAACTCTGGCTTCTAATCTTTTGTAAAAATCTTCAAAAGCAAAATCATTAGCAAAATACCAAACAAACCCACTTAATAAAGAAATGATAATTGCAGATAGAATAGCAAAAAGAAGGGTTATTTTTTTTGCTATACTCATTAAGCATCTTTTAAAACGTAGCCCAATCCAATTGCAGTATGTATTAGCTTCTGAAAACCAGCTTTATCAACTTTTTTGCGTAAGTAATTTACATACACATCAACTACGTTTGTACCAAGATTAAAATCTATATCCCAAACATTTTCCAAAATATCTATCCTGGATAGGATTTTTGATTTGTTTTTGGCCATAAACTCTAACAATCGGTATTCTGTTGCTGTTAATGTAATTTCATTATTGGCTCTTTTCACCCTCTTGGCAGACAAGTTTATCTGTAAATCTGCAACAGTTATGATATTATCGTTAACTGCCACACCGCTATACCGCCTTAATAGCATCCTTATACGTGCAGAAAGCTCAGCGAAATTAAAGGGTTTGGTAAGGTAATCATCGGCACCATTGTCAAGGCCATTTACAACATTTTCAGTAGTACCTAGAGCAGTAAGCATAATGATAGGAACGGTAGCTTTGTTTTTTTTAATGATTTTGCATAATTCTAAACCATTAATACCAGGTAGCATAATGTCCAATATAATCAGATCAAAGTGGTTTGTTGTGGCCATTTTTTCGCCGATTAAACCATCGGGAGCTACACTTACGTTAAATCCTTCGTCCGTTAATCCTCTTGAAATTATAGAAACAACTTTAGGCTCATCCTCTACTAATAATAAATTCATTAATACAAATATTCTAATAATTGGCTATAATCAAAATATTGGAGCTCAAAACACTACCCCCATAAGTCTTTTTTAACATAAAAAAGACATAGCCATTTTTACGTTACATTTAAGGATACGTATTAATGGTATAATCTGCGAAAGATTATTTCTTAAGCGATCCAAGATGCTTATAAGTATTGAGCAACACACCTGTTGGTGTGGTTAATGTGCTAACGAATTTGAGTTCTCGTGCATTAAAGCTATCTGAAAGAAGACGTTTGCCCCTTCCCAGCAATACCGGGTATACAACAAGGACAACCTCATCTATCAATCCCGCGTCGAGCAGCAAAGACGTCAGTGATATACTTCCTGAAAGTACCAGATCCGGGCCATCTGTCAACTTGAGTTTGCAAAGCCTATCAATAATATCTTCGCCCAAATTTTTCATCGGCCCCCATTTAAGGCTCTCATCTCTGTGAGTTACTACATATTTAGTTGCAGCGTTTATAGCGTTCGCCATCGGAAAGTCCCCAGCATTTGGCCAATAGCCCAACCACTCATCGTATGTGCTGCGACCAAGCAGCAGGTCAAAGGTGGTACCGTATGCCTCAAGAAGCATAGCCATCCCGGCAGGGGTTCGATATGGTGCCGTCCATGCGCCATACTCATAGTTTTTGTCGTGCTCGATCACGCCGTCAAGCGAGATATGTTCGAAAATTCTGATCTTTCTCATTATGTTTCTACCAGTTTACTTAAGTCCAAATTTAAAGAGTACGAGGTACACATGCGAGGTGTAATCGCGACAATATGAGGGTGTTTTTTAACCATTTGCATTTGTTCCTTTATTTAAACATATTTTTCTATCTTTCTCCTACCTATGTTATACGTATTAATCGCCCTAATATGCTTGTTGATAGCTGGCAGCATATTTTATTACAACACTCTAGTTAACAAGAAAAACAGGATGAAAGAAGCCTGGAGCGGGATCAATGTTTATTTGAAGAAACGGTATGAATTAATTCCTAACCTCATTGAAACGGTTAAAGGCTATACCAATCATGAACAAAAACTGATGCAAGATTTGGTTCGGTTGCGTAATGAAGCTATTCAGACCCAACAAAATCAGGAGAAAATCAACACAGAGAACCATCTTTCAGAAAACATTAGCAGATTGATGCTCATTGCTGAAAACTACCCTGATTTGAAAGCAAATACCAATTTCCTACAGCTCCAAACTCAACTTGAAACCATAGAAACTGAAATTGAACTCTCCAGAAGATATTACAACGGTACAGTGAGGGAAAATAACATTCAGGTTCAATCCTTCCCTTCCAACCTTATCGCATCTATCTTTGGATTCGAAAACGGCATTTTCTTCGAAATAAATAATTCTATGGAACGCGAACCGGTGAAGGTTTCTTTTTAAATCACTAATATGAAACTTAAACATCTATTTGCGTCGCTTATACCGTTACTTATATTACTACTCATTTCTATTTTATTCACAAAAGCTTTAGCGCAGGAAGAACCTACAGAACAAACTGAGCAAGAGAACCGATCTGAAAGAATCATTTCTTTTCACACCGATATCAAAATTGATACCTCAGGCATGATGTACCTGTCTGAAAAAATCAAGGTTTATGTATCGGGAGATCAGATTAAGCGTGGCATTATCAGGAGTATCCCAGTGTATCGTAAAGATATATTCGGCGATAGAAAATCCGCAGATTTTAAAATAACGAGCATTTTAAGGGATGGAAAGAAAGAAAACTACAAGACCAAAAACGATGGCAGCATCCGCAGTATATACATGGGAAATGAAGATATTATTCTTGATCCAGGTATCTACACATATGAAATCAATTACCAAACTAAAGGACAGATCGGGTTCTTTAAAACCTATGATGAAATTTACTGGAATGTTACCGGTAGTGAGTGGAATTTCAAAATAGAAAAAGCCTCTGCCACCATTGTACTTCCTAATGGAGCCCTACCTGGCAATATGGCTTGCTATACCGGTCCTCGCGGCTCAACCAGTAAGAATTGCAGCATCAACATCAATCCCGACCAGTCTGTAAGCTTTGAAACTACTGAAAGTCTGCCATCAGGAAGTGGATTTACTGTGGCCTTAGCTTTTACTAAAGGGATTATCCACAGGCCATCTAATTTCGAACTTTTTTACCAGGATTATCTGAAAATAACCTTGACTTTTCTGTTGCTTGTTGGTCTCGGAATTTACTATTACATCAGCTGGTCTCGTTATGGTCGGGATCCACGAGAACCAGTTATCATCCCAACCTTTAATGTTCCAAATAACTGGTCACCGGCCCTACTCCGCTATTTTTACATAAAAAAAATAGATGATAAATCTTTTGCAATATCCATCATCAATATGGCGGTTAAAAAAGTCTTAAAAATCACCAAAGGAGAGAGCCTCAAAAAAGAAGATTACGCTGTCGAAAAATCAATTGGTTTAACAAACGTACTATCGAAAGAAGAAGATGCCATTTACGTACGCTTCTTCAACAAAAGAAACAGAATATACATCAATAAATCGAATGGTTCGGCCATAAATGCAGCAAAGAATGCTCATCAAGATAGATTGAAACCACAACTTAACTTAAAAGATTTTTTCATCAGTCACAAAAAATATTTGATCAGGTCAACGCTAATTACGCTGGCTGCGTTTGTTGTATTCATGGTTTTTGTAGAAACGGGAACTCCCTTGATGATGATGTTCCTCAGTCCTTTTATAGTGATCGGAGGATTTTGCTTCTTTGCAGGATTCAAAATAATTGGCGAATCTGTGCCCGTAGGGATTTTCCTGATCATTTGGGGAGCTGGGTTCGGAGGGATTCCACTGTATATGCTCCTTTCCAACCTAAGTAAACTACCCATAATTTCGCTTGTATTCATCGTAGTCAGCACTATAATGTATGCACTATATGTTTACCTGATTAGGGCACCAACAGCAGCAGGAACTGATGTTACAAGCAAAATTAAAGGATTTAAAATGTATCTGGAAACCGCAGAAGAACATCGCTTGAACATGTTGAACCCACCGGAACATAGCCCGGAATTGTTTGAGAAATTTTTACCATATGCGCTCGCTCTTGACGTAGAGAATGCCTGGGGAGCCAAATTTGAAGAGCTGCTCAATGAGGCAGATTACAGTCCTGATTGGTATGAAGGCGACAAATTTTATTATCCTCATATTGCAAAAGGTTTAATCGTACCTTTTAGTAGTGCGGTCAGTGATAGCAAACCGGATACAGGCTCTTCGTCCGGATCATCCGGAAGTTCAAGCTGGAGCTCTGGAAGTAGTGGTGGTGGTTCTTCTGGTGGAGGTGGCGGAGGAGGCGGCGGCGGTGGCTGGTAAGTTCTTCTATCTTTGTTGATTTATTAGCTATAACAACTTAAAATGCTTATCCATAAAATTTAAGTACTGTTCCCAATCACACGTTAATATATTATGATCGCCCGGCCTGATGTGATATTGTATTTGCCCGGCGATAGGCTCATTTAGTCTGGGCATTTGCGTAGCCGGCAACCCACTAAAACCTAGCAGCTTGTAAACTGTCGTGGCACATACTCCACCTAAAAATTCGCCTTCGGAATCAGAATACTCGTCGTCCTCAGCACTTCCTATAGCAATAGGACGCGGTGCAATAAGCGAGACCACCAAGCCCCCCGGATGAACCTGGGCTTCCAGCTTATCCTCCACATTAACAATAAATTAGAAAGCAAAAAAAGGAGTAAGTCCTAGGTACATATCTACTCAAGAATCCGACACCCAAGTCATCTTCGATAGCGATAATAGGCTCGAAATCTTCACGAAAATCATCCACAAAGTCGACGGACACGAGAGCTATTTCCCAAACTTCCGCCTGATTCGAGTAGACTTACTGCTCACTCCACAGGAAAAAACCAAGCGCAGGCTAAAAAAGAAATCTCGCAAGCTCATTGCAAAAACCATTTAACTATCTCTAAATAAGCACGATAGAAAGGTATTCATTGATACGAAAAATCAGTTATACCTAATTAAATGGCTATGAGTTAGGATTGGGTTATTCAAAAGTGGTCACCGATTACGTGTAAGCGACCACTTTTTGCCGAAACGCCTAATTGGCTTCAAGCTCCCTGCTAAATAAAGGCAAACATATTATGGCAATGGTTCCTCTCTGATTTGCACCAGGCCTTATTGTAAAGCTAGCCTGGTTGCCCGATGGTTGTTTGTTAATCATATCAATCCTTTCTTGGATAGAAGCCAGCCCCATAGACATTTCTTTTACACCACTCATAGCAGTTTTATTTGCGCTGTTCCCAATTCCTACACCATTATCTTCCACAGTAATACAAATTTTATCTTCCTTTTTTTTAATTGTTACAGCGAGATGAGCATCGACTTTCGGATCTATGATCAATCCGTGTAAAATGGCATTTTCAATTAATGGCTGGATCAACATGGGTGGGAGATATAAGGCTTTTAGCTGAATATCATCCGCTACCATAAATGTGTAGGTGAAAGTATCATCATAACGCATGGCTTCCAGCTCCGTATATAATATTAAGGCTTTCCATTCTTTATCTCCGCTTACCAAACTTTTTGTCGAATTTTCAAGAATCAATCTACTTAATGCAGCAAATTTTTGTATTAACCGGGAGGCCTTTCTCTTCTCATTATCCATTACATAGGCTTCAATTGAGTTGAGGACATTGAATATAAAATGTGGGTTCATTTGCGATCTGATAGCCTTTAACTCGCTTTCTGATAATTGATATTGGTGTAATAATTCTTTCGTTCTTTCTTCGGACTCTCTCTTAATCAATTCATTTTTAAGGCGTAATTGATTAATCCTAAATCTATTTAAGAAATACAACAAAATAGAGCTGATTAAAATAACAAGAATGCCACCGTAAAGATAAATCTGTCTTGTTTTAAGCTTGGCCAACTGTTGCTCAGTTTTATATTTTTCCTCTTTCTTTTGAAAGGCAAACTGGGCTTCCAGTGTAGCAATTTGGTTTTTACTTTCCTGCGAATAAAGCGAGTCTTTTACCTGATAGTGAGATTTAAAATTGGCAAGCGCTTCTTTATAATTACCTCTGTATTCGCATAGTTTAGCATACTCAATAGTGAACATGGAAATAAGCTCTGTTTGACCGATTTCCTTACTGCGGGCAATCCCTTCTCTAAAGTATTTATCCGCATCAATCAGCATCTGTGCTTTATTCAAACCTAACTGCTTTTGAACAACTTTAAGTTTATCCCCGTTCTGTAGAATTTGGAAAAGTGTATACCCGAAATTACCTTTATTCGCAACGGCATTCATGTGATTCGGAGCAATTCTATCCCAAATGAGTTGTGCTTTCTGTAGATATTCAATCTGTTTAATTGGGTCACTGGAGTAGCAATCTACCATTTGGGTATACATAACAGCTTTACCCATATCGTTTCCTAATCTTTCATATATCTTTAGCGCTTCCAAATAATATGGGATAGCTTTAACTGGATTTCCGTTAAATGAGTAGCAATTGCCTAGAATCTCTAAGTTTTTGGCTTCATTTGCAGGCTCCTTTATTTTTTTATAAATTAATTGAGACTTCGTGGCGTATCCGATTGCTTTTTCGAAATCCCCTTGCTGTACATATAAAGTGGCAAGATTGCTTTCGCAAATGGCAATAAGTTTCAAATCTCTTATTTCTTCTGCTGTCCTAAGGGCTTCGAAAAGATATTTCGCTGCTTCTATATACTTGCTGGTTCGTTGATAAACACCTCCAATATTATTTAAGCTAGAAACCATTCCGATCTTATCTCCAGTTTTTTTACATAGTTGATAAAGAGATTGATTACTTTTTAAAGCCTTCTCGCTTTCTCCTAAATACATTTGTAAAGCAGCCATGTTGATAAGTGCACTAGCTTTCCCATCATCATAATTTAGTCTGTTTGAAATTTTATAGGCTTCTTCTGCATATTTCAAGGCCTGAATTGGGTTAGAGTCTTCAGTTAACTTATAGAGTTGATCTAATAATTTTATCCGAAGTGTATCTATTTTGGTTAACGCCAGTTTTTGTTTTAACGCAGTTGTATCTTGTGCATAACTAACCTTCATGCCAACTATCAAAACGAAAATGATTAGTATAGACGGGATATTTTTTTTAAAAAAATTGATCATCAACATCATAGATACATCTTTTAAGCAGAGAGGTTATATTTACCGTTCTTTTTTGTGTGTTTCAAAATAACACATAAATATACCGAGTATCGTTAATTTAAAATAATCCAAACTATCCTTCTACTCATTTAAACCATCTATCAGCTCAATAGCTGATTTTTCACTGTGAAAAATCAGCCTGAACCTTACTATTTAAAACCAGATTACGGCTTAGGGTATTACTACACCCATCACAGCAGTTAATCCAGCTTAAAACAGCGATGCCCGCTTGCGTTTCAAAAGCCATTTCCAACTCCGATTCTCTTAAAAAGGCAGACGTAATACGTGCTCTCCAAATTAGTATTAAAGAAAAAACGCTTTAATGTTTCGAAAAAACAGTTGATAAGAAGTTCGCAAAACGCTTGGACCGCTCTAAGCCTACGGTTTTTATTGATGTCGATTGCAACACGTAAGTAACCTTTGTTATTGGTGGTATTGCAGACAGTAAAGGCAACAATCGTTATACTCCGAAGTTTTCTTTTACAAGGTGCAGCATGTATTGGAAATGAGAAGGTGAAAGTTTGAAAACAAGGGACCAAAGCGGTATCACCGCGTTCATTGGCATTGCGCGAATTTACAAGCCATAAAGCTTAAAAGCAATAATAAGATGGGTAGTGTTTTTAAAGTTTTCATAATGAATGTTCTTTAATAATAATTTGTAATTCAATGGGTATTAGTTCAATTTGTTAACCGAACCTATGTAATTGCCGGTAACCAAGCCCATACCAGTAGTAAATTCAAAATTGATAGTGTAGGTATTGTCTCCGTTTTTTTCGATGGATATTTTTCGGTCGATTCCATTTACCAAATAGCTCAAATCACCGTTACCATAATACATTACAGCACCATCAAAAGCAATATTTGCACTACTCTTGGTAAAAGTTCCTACCGGCATTTGACTTGGTGTTCCGGTGTATTTTAGAAGAATGTGGATCTTGCCACTAACACCAGGTGCAGTAATGCCCAGAAATCGCAGCGTGATGTCTTTGCCGTCTATTTCAAAATCTGATTTTTCCAGTTTAACCGTTACGGGATTTCCGCCATTTTGGTAGGTGTAGCTATTTTTTTTGGCATTACTGTCGAGATCAGCTTTATCTTTTTTGCAAGCACTAAATACAAATACAACAGAAAATATGATGAGCGTTTTTACAAAAATGTTTTTTAAATTTTTCATAATAGTATATTTATTTTTTAATGGTTATGAAGTTATCTCGTTATCAAAGTATCTGGAGGTAAAGCCTACTGCTTAGCTGCGATAAATAATACATCGCGAGTTTCAAGCAGCATAATTGGTGTTTTAATATCCTTCCAACCAGGAACCATTACTGCCATATATTCATCATCAGTTGTTTTAAAGCCTATGTTTATCAAATTATGGTATTCTTTTATTCTGTTTGTCCAAATCATACTTTTTGCACCGCTGAGAAAAGAAAAGGGTATACCATCTTTAATCATCTCAAATGGGACATTGCTCCTGATCATTTTAAAATTTGAGCCGTCAAAGGGAGGGGCATCTACCTTTTTGATTAATGTGGCATGAGCTAGCTGGTTGCCCTCACCATTATATACAAAATCATAGGTTTTTAGTATTAAATTTCCACTGGCATCTTTTTCTAACGTGAAGTTGTACATCGATTTACCATCTTTATTAAAATCTATATTAAATTGTCTATCCTTTATTGTTACAGCTCTGGTTCTTACCTGATGTTCCTGAAGGTGTGCCTGGGCGTCAACTGTACTTCCGTCCTGGTTAAAGTAGGCCACCATCAATTTGTTTGGTCCCGTTTTATGTTCGGCAACCAGGTAATAATTCAATAACTCGTTGGTTACAATTTCGTTGGTGGCAGCATCGGGTTGAGGATTTTTCTTTTTACAGCTTACCAATACAAATAACAATAGTACCGGCAACATTTTTGAGGTGTTTTTTAAATTGTTCATAGCAATGTTTTTTAAAGTGTTTTTTTTGAATTGCCTGCCTAAATTTATCCTTCCTGAATCTCATAATTTTAGGCAATGATTGAAATATGCTTACTAATGAGTGAGCAGGTCTATAGGATGAGCAGAAAAATATTTCCATTTTATTCAGGCAAAAAATCATTTACCACAAAAATAAAATCCGCTGATGATTAGAAATAGGAAGAAACAACCGTCTTAAGGACAGTACGGCCAGTTTTAGGGAAGGCGTGTGATAATGTAGCTCTATCTAATTGAAATTTTGCAGATCCTTTCCCAATTTCAATCTTGATCTGGAGGATCAGCGGATTCACCTTTCATCCTTAAGAATGATCCGGTATAGGTTCCTGACCATTCATTATTTACTCCCGTGTTTTTTATGGGCTGGTAATCTTTCTAGATAAATAAAACCCAGGTCAATGGTATCTTTAAGTGTTGGGCTTTTATGCTTTCTGTAATTGCGTCTATCAATCACCACCTTTTTGTAACCCGGCTTCTCGATAGAAAACAGGTAAGAAATGTCCCTTTGCAAATGCAGGTCCTTATCGTCAGCTATAGTTATCTTCTCCACAAAAAAAATATCCATCATTACTTATCTTGATGGTGTCAAAAGCATTAAAAACATCTTTATTCACATAAATTCTGGCTTCTCCAAGAGGCCTTTTATCCGATGCAGATATCACTCACTATTCCTTTCACCGGGTCAAGCAGCAAATAATCATTGCTTTTATAGCCACTTATTAAAAGAACCATTGCCAATAGCACATATAATTTTCCCATTACGATTTTACTTTTAATGCTTTCATCTTTTCTCTAAGTAGTACCAGCACCGGCGGTTTGGCAATCAAATTGAAGTTCCAGATATCATCTGTGATAAAAACAAAGTGATGATCAAAACTGTAAATAAAATCCCCACCTTCCATGCCAATGATCCAATCTTCTTTTTTAAGATCCGGATAACTGTACAATACCTGCCAGCAATATTTCCTGATCTCTTCTTCTGTGAAATCATCCAGTATAGGCAAAATGCTAATTTCATTACTCAGTCCATAACTTGACAGCATTTCATCGATCTTACTTTTCATTGAGAGATGGTTTAATTTCGTCTTATTGTCAATTCAAAATTTATACCACACCTAAGGAAATTAAAAAAATTATGTAATCAAAATTATCCATTTGCATTCAATAATAAGTCGAATTGAAAAGCCATTTGATATTAATCCATTTCATATTTGACGGTGATACTGCCTGAACCCAAAGCCTCGGCTAATCCAGAAACATTATCTACACGGCCAAGTTTTGTGGAGCTATATGATGTAGAGAAGCCTTTGTAGAAGAACACCAATGCTTAAGACTAGTCTTTAACAAACGCTTAATGATTTCTATGGCTTATCAAAATAAAAAGTAATTCCTATTTTCTAAACATTACGATCCATTTACCCTCTCTTCTTTCATGACTTTGCCTTTATCATTTCCGATAATTAATGTTAATTTTATACATGCAAGTAAATACGCCAGGTGTTTCGACAGAGCCTTTGATTGAATATTTCGAAAGATTAATTCTACTTGACAATAATGAAAAGCAATTGGTGAGGGATTTTTTCAAACCGCGTCTTTACCGAAAAAAACAATATGTTTTGCAGGAAGGCGATCAATGCAATCAGATGAACTTTGTTGTCCGCGGCTGTTTGCGGATGTATAAAATAGATGATAAAGGCAATACCCACATCATACAATTTGCCGCAGAAAACTGGTGGACTCTTGACATCGGCAGTTTTCACAGCAGAAATCCATCAGAATTAAGTATTGACGCCCTTGAGGACACGATGGTTTTACAGATCGGCTATGATAACCTGATCTCATTATATACCCAGGCCCCAAAGTTCGACCGGATTTTTAGGGTACTCATAGAAAACAGTTATGTAGGATTACAAAAAAGAATGTTGCAAACGATCAGCTCGACAGCAGAAGAGCGTTATGAGCTTTTCACAGAGACCTATGCACATCTATCAAACCGTCTTCCCCAAACTCAGATTGCTGCTTTTCTGGGCATTACTCCCGAATTTTTAAGCCGACTGAGGAGTAAGCGCGTAAAATCTTAAACCAGATCAATAGTATTTCTTGATGTAGTTCATTGGTACAAGCCTGTACTTTAACAGAGATTTGTGGTATCAATTTATATATCAATATTAAAGAAATACATCATGACAACAAATCAAACAGTAGCCGTTATAGGGCTGGGAAACATTGGACAGGCAGTGGCAGCTAATCTTTCAAAATCTGACCGGGTTTTCATCGCGGCAGACAGAAATGTAGAAAAGGCAAAAATTTTCGCTGAACAATGGGGCGTAAATGCAAAGCCAAGCGATATTCCTTCAGCGGTAAAGGGCGCAGGTATCGTTATCTTATCCATTCCTTTTGAAGCCATCGCAGGTTTTCTCAAAGATTACGAAAAAGATCTGGAGGGCAAGATTATCATTGATCCCTCCAATCCAATCGCACCGGACGAAAATGGGGGCTTCAAGAAAATAATTGATGCAAATGGCTCTGCGGGGGAGATCAATGCAGCGTTCCTTCCTAATGAAGCAAAACTGGTGAAGGCCCTGGGTACATTAGGTGCGGCATCTCTTACCGAAGCTGCCTATCAATCTCCTGAAAAAGCGGTATTGTTTTATGCAAATGATGATACATCAATTGACACTGAGGTAGAAAACCTCATCCAGGACAATGGTTTTCAGGCTGTCCGCATCGGCGGTATCGATCAGTCTATTCGTATAGAAGTATTCGGTGATCTGCATGAGTTTGGCGCACTCGGAAAAACTGTAAGTTTATCAGAAGCAAAAACAAAGATTTAATTGTTAACAAAAATAAACGCAAATGAAAAAACTAATTTTAGCACTGATAAGTAGTCTATCATTTGCCCCGTTCATATTCGCCCAGACAGCTAGTTTGGGCAAGTATGAACTTAAGGCAAACCAGGTTTCATTACATGAAGTAAAAATAGCCGGCAAACGTGCCGTGAGAATAACCAAAGATTCTACTGTATCAAAGTTCGATGAACCTACTTTTGCCAGGCTTGTAGGTGCCGAATTTAGAAATGGCACTATTGGAGTGAAAGTATTGAGCAGGCTGCTTAAAACAGCACCTGAATTTTCCCGAGGTTTTATTGGTGTTGCCTATAGAATAAACGAGGACAATTCTTCCTACGAAAGTATCTATTTGCGCCCAACCAATGCTCGGTCAGAAGATCAGGTACGGCGAAACCACTCTATCCAGTATTATGCTTACCCGGATTATAAGTTCGACAGATTGCGTAAGGATGCTCCTGAGCAATATGAAACTTATACGGATATGGAACTAAATAAATGGATCACGCTCCGTATTGAAGTGGAAGGGGACCAGGCTAGGTTATATTTGGACAACCGGGAACAACCTTCAATTTTTATCAAAGCGCCGAAAAACGTAGCCGCTAAAAACGGAGGCATAGGGCTTTGGGTAGATATTGGTACGGAGGGCTATTTCACAGATTTAAAAATTGTAAAAAAAGATTAATATAATGGCGGTATAAAAATAGGGAATCTCATTACTGAAATTCCCCATTATATCTGTGCTCCCCTTCGAACTGAACTCAAAAAAATTTATCGATGATTTGAGGAAAATTGCACGGATTAGTGAGTTGGTTGAGCAAGAACCCCTTGGTAGAGATTTTGCATTAAAACATAAGCGAACCTAGAAAAATAAAAAAGGATAAAAAAGCTTCTATGGTGAATAAAAAATTATCTCTAACTTCCAAATATACACAACAGTCCCGGTGTCGGAGGCAGAAAAATATTATAGTAATAAACCATGAATAGAAAGCACCCGATTATTCTTGTCCTTTGGCTAATCTCAGGAAGCACAGCCTTAAACGCTCAGGATTCCCTATCAGTGTGGAAAATCGAGTACCAATACGTGTACAAGTCATCCGATACACTTATTAAGCGAGACGCAAAATTTGCCGATATAGCAAAATATGGAAGGACAACACTGTATTACACAGATTCAGCCTACCGGCTCCAATACGCAGCAGATCATTGGGAAATTGGCGACTTCAGTGCCCCTCACCGCTATAGCATTTATAACAACCTAGCCAGAGAAGGACTTTCCGCCGCACAGCAAATGCCAGAGATTTATGAACTTTTGAATGATGAATTTCCAATCATCTTATGGGCTAATGACTATAAGATGCTGAAAGCTGAGGAAAATCTTGAGTTCATGGGAACAGCCTGTAATAAACTTGTTTTTCATACTCAAAAGAAACTTGTTGATGCCGTGTATGAGGTCTATACATCGGATAACATACCCAAAATTCCATGGCACCCTTTTACATTCATCGGTCAGGTACCCAGTGGATTTTTAGGTTTATATAAAAAAAACGTGACCAACACCTTATTTGAAGGTATAGAAGCAAAGGAAATCAAGCGGATCAATGTCACATTCGATTTTTTCAGCGTTCCCCAAACTATGAAAATTAAACGGATGATTGCACCGCCCAAACTGAATCGTTAACCCTATACTATCAGCTACGAATCCATACTAATTTACGCTATCTTTGGGAAATTGGGTTTATGAAAATCGAATTTCGGAGCTTGAACTTTCATGAATTAAAACATGCTTTAAAGGAGGTATCTTCTGTGCATGAAATTGAAATTTTGGAAGAGGTGATAATACCAGAAGCCAATATTTTTCTTTGCCGGCGTAATGGCAAAAGATTTAATGTCTATTTCGATCTGGTTTACGGACCTGAAATAAAAGCAGTTGACACAATAAATAAAGCCGAATTGATAACGATTGAGACATTGATCTGTACATTCGTCGATTAATTATTCTACACTAAAATAATGGTCATTGTCCCTGTCCTTCTTTAGACGTTTGCTAATTTGCTATTAGGATCGTTTACAACTGAATGAAAAATGTCAGCTTGGTTACAAAATAATGTTATTTTGCCATAATTTAGGCAAATTAATTTTTTGAGACAAGAAGATCAAGATATGGACAAGGAAAGCAGAATTTATTTTAAGGATAGCCCTTATCCGAATGGGCATTGGATAAAAGAATTCAAATGGAGCGGCCGAATAGAGGAGGATGACCAGTTATAGTTGGATTTTCATCTAATAACAGAAGATTACGATATTGACAATAACCATTTGCCATCAATAGATGAAGAAACGGTTTCCAACTGGCACTCAAAAGTCGTTTGGGATAACTATCAGGCCTGTACCTTATCATCTACCTACTGGGGAGATAATCAAGGTATCCTATATGACACAACCAATGGTCCATTCAGTTTCCAGGACCTAATAGATAAAGGCCTCGTAGCCGACACCCTACCGTTACAAGGTGAAGATGATTATGATAACCTTGCTTTTTCCATCTACCTGTTGGGTCACGACAGCTGTGCAGGGCATCGCTTGGTTTTCAGTAAAACTATAGATGGAATGGACCTAGTATGGACCGGAAAAATTGCCCTGACCTATGTGGGAGAAGAAGAATTCAACCACGATTTTAAAATCGTCGTACACAATGTAGCGTTTGATGGTTTCCATTATCCGAAACAATGGAGCCAGGAAGAGGCATTGGAGGCATTCAGCAACAAAATTGCCTCATTGGAATTCTACGAATTTGTAGACATGAATGCGAAAAGTTTTCAAAGAAATTATAAGCTTGTTCCAAAAAAGCTTTAGAATCATTGTCCAACAAAACTACAATCCTCCCTATGGCGTTGGAAAATGGAATAGCATAATTTCAATTTGAATGATCTTTTTAGAATCATCAGGCAGCTTGAATTCATAGCTCAATGAATTATCATAGGTATCCTTCACATGACGGCAAAAAATTAGGCGTTATTTTCATAAATTCTTGATCAGTTAAAATAATATAATCAAACTTCTTCTTTCTTTAGTTCATTTTCTATTTCTTAGCTGTCGGTAAATTTATCCCAGATGCAGAAAGGACAAATCTCGTTTATGAAGATGCTGAAAACAGTGAAGTCGCATATGAAAGCCTGATAACGCTCGATTTGCGAACTACCGTGGGCAGCTCAAAAAAATATTGGAAGATAATTAAATAACCAGCATCGTTTTTAAGAAAGGATAAAAAAAGGTTTTGAAAAAAGAACAAACATGAAAAAACTAACCACTTTATTTTTTGCGGCACTTATGGTGCAATCCTGCACAAGTAACGACAAGCATCCTGATGTTTTAACCTTGGAAAAACTAATTGAAAACGGGGAGGTTATTTTCATCGAGAAAAAAGATTCAGTTTCATTATTTCCTTTCATCACGTTTTTAAACGATTCGGTATATTTAACGCAAACGCCACATTATAATTACTCCGGGACTAAAAACCCAGGCAGTAATGAAAAAAAGGCGACTGAGGTAAGCATAAAAAACAGCTTTGCGCTTAAAAATGTATTTAACGGCAAAACGTATTATTCAGAAACGTTAGATTCAAAATCATCGGTGTTCATAAACGAAAAAAATGACGTGATCATAAATGATGTCATGTTCTTAGCCCCTAATTACACCTCAAAAAAACCAGCAGATACAGTGTTTGCAAAGAAAACTTCAGATATAAAAGTGGATGAAAAACTAAACGAACTGGATGAGTTTGACAAAAGCATTGTTCATAAATGGACAAATACCGGCAGGCTTGGAACCATGCACGAAATGTTTTATTACCAGCTTGGCGGAAAAAAGTTTAAGTCTACATCTGAGTGTTACTTAATTACAGAAAATGGAAATTATTTCTATAACGGGAAGTTGGGAATACTTAAAGTTAAGTAAATAAAATTGGCTATGGAAAAGTATAAAAAAGACCTCGTCAGGATCACAGCTATTCTCGAAAACTTCTATACAGCAAAGTTTACAAGTAGTGAGAAAGAATACGAAACAAATAAAACCAACAAACAACAAATTAGGCAGTTGGTTGTAAGGATTAAACAGGACCAACATTTATCAGAAACAACGCAACAGTATTTGGTCAATGAAGCATTAATGCTGTTGGCAAAAAATACGGGCAGCACAGAGGACAGTGAAATTGCAGAACAGATCTTAGATCATCTGTATTTTGAGCTGAACGTAATTCATCAGAATGACATCGATCGGTTTCATCAATTTAACTCAACACAGCGCTGGGAGTAAACAATTGACAGGCATTTAAAACATAATCCATTATGAACTATGTAAAAGAAATTAAATCAACCATCACCGAAACCTATGAAGTTAAGGATCGTAACTACAATCATACATCAAGAATTTCAGCCTTTTTTATGGTATTGGTGTTACTTTCATGCCAAAGCCCTTCTGGTCATAAATCGCAATCAACCAGTACATCCGACACAACAAATACAACTACTACCAGGGATGATCAAGAAATCTCCTGCGACCAGATATCGCCAAAGTGGTATATGCAAGGTTTGGAGAGGCAAATCTGGAATGGGTACACAGAAAAGTTTCCGCTCTTGATAACTTAAGTCCCTTAGTCTGTCTGGAAACACCAGAACTGATTAAAAGACTAAAGGAAGCACTTTCAAGAATGGATTTTTAATCCTTTTATTTAAAGACAAATCGCATGAAAAAGATAATTTCGTTTACTATGATGATCACACTCTTCGCCTGTAACGGCAGTAAAACTCAACCTGGTCATAACACCCAGCAAAAAACTTGCCTATGTGAAAAGACAATAGAAAGTGACAGTGTCGTTTATGCTACAAATGTTACGATAGAAGACCAGCTCGACAAGAGCGTATTGTCATTTTATTGTGCCGATATAGACCTCGGTACCGCTTCAGTTAGCGATGAAAATGGAGAGAATGAACATTCAAAGGCTATTTATGACATCCGCTGCGTTTCCTCAACAACGCATAGCATAGAGCTATCCAATGAGTTCAAATATTTTACAGATATCATGCAATCTCAGGCAGATTTTTTTAACGTACTGAAAGACGACAAAAAGTATTTCTTTGAATTTAGCTTAGCAGGAAGAAAAGTCACATCAATTTTAAAACTGGATATAGAATAATGAAACAGATAGTTTTAGTTTTGATGGTACTGGTAGCCAAAGTAGTTGCCGCACAATCAGGCCCAATACCTAAAAATATCAGGTCAGCATTCGAAGGAACCTGGCAGCTTAAAGAAAAATATTACACAAATACACTCAAAATACACTTTGAGCAAGGTAAAGATTATGCCCTGTTTACCGATATCGGTACAGGCGTAGCCCCCTCCAGAACATTTAAAGTAACATTAAAGAACAACCTGCTTGTCTTGTCGGCAGTGAAGAATCAAAATGACTATTTAGAAATGGAAGTTATCAAAGGAAAATTGTACTTAAGGTCAAAGCCAGTCCAATGGGATCAAAACGGAAATAGGATAATCTCAGTTCAAGAACGCCCGGAGCAAAGGGTTTTCAAGCGTATAAAAGGATAAAACAAGAAATATGAACATTTCAGAATTTAAAGAAAAGCTACAAACCATACACCAGACACTCTTCTCTGAAGAAGCAATGGATAACAATGAAGCTCATCAAAGCTATTTTGACGTTCTCTTCCCGTTTGTAACATCCTTGAATAAAAAGGTATATCCATTTTTTGCCTTCAGGGAAGACAGCGAATCAACAATCGAATTCATCATCAACAACCGGGTAGCAGATTTATTTATGGTCAGCAAAGATCACATGTTCGCTGATGACCCTATGGTATACCTCAAGATCAAAGCGCAATGGGAATCCTATGAATTCAGTTTATCTACATTATTGCTCACCGAATATGTGGATTGGGTAGCGAAAAATACTGACACCAAACTGGAATTTCGACTTGAGGGGTATGCGATGTATGTTCCGATAAAAAAGCACTGGAACCAGTTTTTTAACCCTTTCTCCTATCCTGATAAAATATGGATAGGAAAAGAATTGAAATCAGTCATCCTGATCCAAAATGAGATCAGTACGCTGAAATGTATGGCAATGGATGCTGAGACTTTAAAAATAGCTCAAAAGTTGTTGGAAGAACCTTAGTAAATCATGTCTTTTACATAGCCACACTGCTGTTCAGCAAGCCAAATATTTAAGTATGGAATTTACTGACTTATTAAAACTAATATATGAAAACGACATGATTAGTTTGAAGAACTTCAAATCAAATGGTGTTGATTTTTGTAAAACTGACAATTACGATAAAAACAACCTGTTAATTGCCTATGCGGGTTATGGTTATGACAGCAAATATCAACCCAGGAGCTAAGTGACTTCCTGTTAAATTGTGGAATAGCAATCAATCAGAAAAGGTTATGAACAGGAATTTTAGTAAAAAAACACTGGATAGAAAGACACCTTGTAAAATTTTCAAGTCACAACAAATTAAAAAATGAAAGGAGAAATTTAATGAAAAGAGCATGTTGATACATCAGGGTAAGCAGTCTCACCGAACCACAAAAACCAATCAAGATGCCGAGCTCATCTGTCAGATAGTATATTGTCAATATAAGAATTATGAAACATCACTAACCGCTAATAGAACATGATAACTGGTCTTGTCCGCTTTTTAGTTTGCTCAGGTGAGCCCTCCGAATAGCTATTTCAAGACAAAATCTTACAGATTTAATTTACAACGAATTAAATCTGTAAGATTAATAATAACTCAAAACTATTGTCTCCAAGACCTATCTTATTTGATAACAATGGATTAATTATTTATTTTGTTGTTGCCGTGTCCGTCGGCTCCATATTTTTTTTCTGCATCATCATTTAGTTTTTTAGTAGATTCCAGACTTACTCTGGTTGATGGCAATGATGCCAGATTCCGGCATGTGATTTTAAATACGTTTGCCGAAGAAGAATTAAGAGATTTTGGTGGTATAATTAAAAGTCCTTCTGCAGTTAAACGATATTCTATTTTGCTGTTGGCCCCTAATAACTCAATCTTTTTTATATCTCCTGTTTTCCACCCCTTGAATGAGCCCAGAAAGACAATATTCTTTGGGCTTTGGCGCAGTATCGCGTTTAAAGTATCTTTTTTAGTAGTGAAACGGACGCTTCCTTCGCCGAATGTTTTCCATGGTCTTGTTGCATAAATTGCAGAGCCATTTACTTTCATCCAGTCCCCGATTTCATTAAGCGCTGTTATAGCGGCTTCATCAAATGTACCATCTGCCCTAGGTGGTATATTCAATAAAAAATTGGAATTTTTGGATACGACATCAGTCATCAAATTTATAATATCCCGGGAAGTTTTATATTCCGCGTTGCTTCCTGTGTGAAACCATGGCCCTATGGACTCATCTGTCACTTGTGGGTTTTTCTGAATACTATCAGAATATTGCCTTTCCAGTGCGATTGACGAAACGCCGGGATAAAAGAAACCATGACGTGTTATGTCCTTAATTACCATCACACCTTCATTTCTACCCTTGTGTTTTGCAGCATTGTGGTTATAATAATGCGCCAATACCTCCATACCACTTTTTCCTCCATCATCCATAAAAGGCAATGCACCGTCAAAATAAAAGAAATCAGGATCGTAATTATCTATTAAATCATACATTCTGTTCTTCCACATGTCTCGCCATATCATCGGAGTTTTCAATGGATGTCTTAACTGATCGTCCGCGCTGCCAAGACTTGCAAAGTCGGGATAAGGCAAGTACAAATCCTGGTCTGCCTTATTGTTACCATCATAAGGAATATCCTTATACTTTCCAGTTTTATCTGCCAACTTATTGGTTTGAAACCAACTGTAAGTTCGTTCAAGATGTGTGGTAACGCCCCAGCGAAGACCGGCTTTAAGTGTTTCTCTTTTTATTTCCTTACAGACATCTATCTTTGGACCAAATTTCATTGAGTTCCACTTGGGCTGATATTTGGAATTCCACATATCAAAATTGTCATGGTGTACAGCCATTGTAATGATGTACTTAGCTCCCGACCGTTTAAACAGCGCCACCCAATCTTTTGCATTAAATTTGTCTGCCTTCCAGTTCGCAATAATATCTTTATAGCCTACTTCCGAAGGGTGTCCCCAATTTTTAAGATGGTCATTATAGGTCGGGCTTCCTTGCACATACATATCACGGGCATACCAACCGTTATTTTCACTTTTAGAGGCTGATTGTGCATTCCAATGGCAATATATTCCAAATTTTGCGTCTCTGAACCATTCTGGACATTCATACTGCTGTAGCGATTGCACCTCAGCTTTAAATAACGCTTTTGGTTTTGATTTGTCTACCTGACCTTTGACATTTGTGGTATAAATTAAAAGTAATGAGAGAAATAATTTAACTGAATATTTCATGCTTTTGTTTATTAAATTTCGTCGAATTTGATAGTATATTAAATAGATTGCAGCCTCGGCACTATTTAGAATATACCATAATCTTAGTTTTTGAGGGTTCTCCCGCCGTAGTCAGTTGTACGTACCGTATGTCGCGACCTAATACTTGGGCACCGGTCATATCGGTAGTAAGACTGAGCTCTGTATCTGAATCATTTATCTTTCCAACTTCAGTCCAATTTTTCCCATTAGAAGAGACGCGTACCACAATGGAATTTTTACTGTCATAAATCCCTATACCTGTTACTTTAAAGCTCTTTTTTAGATCAAGAATGTATTGACTTTTTTTCCAATCAGCACTGGCGATCTCTCTATTTTCTATAGCGACCCCATATGCAATGCCTTCAAAAACAGAATGATGCTTAGTATTCAACACCTCCTTCACGGGCTTCTCCATCACCAGTTCAATAATAGTCGCAATACTATCTGGTTGAATAGGTGCCGAAAATTGCCATTCCTCAGGCCCGCTTTTAAGACTCACTTTTTTCCCCTCCACATTTAAATATCTAGCGCTCACAACCGAATTATCCGGTAAGGCTGGCAGCTTTATTTCACTATTGTTCCAATCGTAAACATACAAATACACCTTATCTCCTTTATAGGTAGCACCACCCCATTTCCCGGGCATCCATGGTCCACCTTTGGTTTCATAAAAGGCGTAACCATATTTTTTTAACCATCCTCCCATATCAAGCAGCAAATCTTTCTGAGTCTGTTCAAATCTGCCATCCCAATGTGCACCCCAGCTTAGCAACACATTACCATTTCCCTGGGCAGAAGAAAACAAATCACGCAGTAATTCTTTCTTTGATTTATTAGGAATTGGGGAATAAGCCCAGCTTCCATTTAAGGTAAGCGCACTTTCCCATGGCCGGCTTTGATAACGTCCCACTTCTTGTTCTGGCGTATCAAAATCTCCAGGAACACTAGTGCGATTATTTATAATAATATCTGGTTGTAACTTGCGCATCATACGGGTCAAATTCTCCGCATCCCACATATCAGCAGTAAACATCCCGCCCCACCAGGCGGCATCAAACCAAAAAATATCTATTTTTCCATATTTCGTTAAAAGCTCCTTGACCACATTACGTTGATATTCTATATACTTTTTGTGTGTAGCTCCAGGAATCGCATTTCCTCCAGCAAGAGATTTCCAAACATGTCCTTTAAACATATTCACTCCTTTTGAAGTATCAACCGGTGCATAATCGGGATGATACCAATCCCGTTGAGAATAATAAATTCCAAAAGGCATATTTATTTTATGGCAGGCATCAGCAATCTCTTTTAAATAGTCGCGACCAAATGGCGTATTGGTAACCTTAAAATCAGAAAATTTTGTATCCCACATATGAAAACCATCGTGATGTTTTGCAATTACCACAATATATTTCATCCCTGCATCTTTTGCTATTTGTACCCAATCATAGGCATTAAAATTTTCGAGTTTAAATTTCGAAGGCCATTTCTTCCATACGCTATCCGGATAAGCACCATGCCCCGTATCTGGAGCTTTACGAGTTTCACAAATCTCCCAGCTGATATCTTTATTAACATATGCAGAAAGTCCAAAATGAATAAACATGCCGTAACGTGCGTTGGAAAACCATTCCATTTGCTTTGGACTAGCGAAATTACTTCCATCCCACTGCTCTTTGGTGAAAGATTGGTATTTAAAAGCCGTTTGCTTAGGAATCTCATCAGTATTCAATACCGACCATTGTGCCTGCAATGTTGTACAATAGAAACAAATTAAGGTTAGAATTAGATATTTTATTTTTGTCATGTGTTGTTTATTTAATGATGTCAGGATTAATTATTATAAATAACTAATCCTGACATAAAAATTTCGCTGTTTTTGGTAGGTATAAGACTAATTAATAGTCGTCATTTTGGACTAAGTTTGGTGATAAAATATTAATTTCTGCCTGTGGGAAGGGCCAGAGATAATTTTTCTGTGCAAATGAGCGCTTGATCCCTCCAGGATCGACTACCGCCGGTAAAACAATGTGTGCAATATGCCAGCGTTTGAGATCAAAATAACGTGTACCTTCCATTGCAAACTCTATTCTTCGTTCTTTTCTTATGCGCTCTCTCATCTGCTCTTTAGACAAACCAATAGGTAAAACAGGCATATTGATGCCTGGTCGTTGTCTTACCTTGTTTACCGCATCATACACGGATGCCTCAGGCCCCAGGTCTTCGTTCTGCGCTTCTGCATACATTAACAACACATCAGAATAACGTAGTATCACACAATCGGAGTTGCTTGTCTGTTGTGCGTTGAGATTGGGATCAACAAACTTCTTTGGCAAAAACCCAGTTTTATTATCACCCGAAAATGGCACAAAGATACCGGTTGAGCTGCCTACATGAGGCTCGCCTGGAAGCAAAATAGTCTTCTTTAATCGAGGATCCCGATTGCTATAGGGATCAGCTGGGTTAATAGGCGAACCATCTATAGTTTCATAGGCATCTACCAAGAGTTTAAGGGGTTGTAATGACTGCCAAAACGAGTAATAGATATCCATATTAGAGTAAGCGTCTGGAGTCTGGTATCTTGCAGAAAAAATTATTTCAGGGTTGCCTAATTGACCTGGTTTAATAAAAAGATTGCTATACTCAGGTGACAGACTAAATTTAGCTCCATCAATAATTGCTTTTGAAACGGTTGCACTTTCTTTCCATTTCTCATTATACAACAGCACTTTCGCTTTTAAGGCCTGAGCAGAACCTTTAACCGCATTCCCTGCATAAGCCTGATCAGGTAAATTTGCAATTGCAAAATCAAGATCGTCAAGTATGGCAGCCACAACTTCTGCTTTCGTATTTTTTGGACGTTTGGTTTCACTCAATGTTTCTACCTTTAAACTTAAAATTACTCCGCCAAAAGCTTCTGATAAGCGGAAATAAGAATATGCCCGAAGAAATCTTGACTCTGCTTTATATTTAGCTTTAATAGCGTCGTCTACAGGTACCTTATCAATGTTATCTAACAGAAAATTATCGGCTGCAATCTGTTGGTAATGTAGGTTATATTCTGTTGCTACTGCTCCTCCAGAGTTAGGGGTAATAATTCCCTGTGCAAGCGTAGTAAAGCCGCCTTCCCAGGGAAAATTGTCATATGCATTGTCTGACAGACCTTCATAGTGTGGTGCTAAGGCTCCAAAACCGGGATTGTCTCGTGGGGATAGAATAGCATAACATCCTGCCAAAGCAGCCCTTAGATCAGCTTCATTTTTCCAAAAGGTTTCGGAAGATATTTTATCGAGAGGGTTCCTGTTTAAAAAATCTTTTTTACAGGAAAACGACAACACCACCATTATGAAGAGGAGATGTGCGTATATCATATTTTTTTTCATCTAATTTCTTTTTTTATTTCAATTGATATCTTAATACAAAAGCAGGCTTTTAAAACTTAGCCCTTATGCCAAATGAATACACCCTATTTTGGGGATATGCTAAGTATCTTCCAGAATTACTTGTTCTTTCAGGATCTAACCCAGGGTATTTACTGAAAGTCATCAGGTTATCGCCGGAGAAGTATAATCTGAGGCCTTGCATTAATAGTTTTTTTGCTATTGTAGTAGGGAAATTATATCCTAGCTGTAGGTTTTTTAGCCTTAAAAAAGAGGCATTCTGAAGAAAGTAGGTAGATGCATAACTAGATACAGCAGGATAAGAACCCGACACATATATTCGCGGCATAGTTTGCGTAGGATTGTTAGGTGTCCAACTGTTACGCCAATCAACGGTTGGAACAGATCCCTGTGAAAAGGGTTCTATCCCCCAGCCGGTTGCGTATACTTTCTGTCCTTCAGATCCGTAAAAAAAGGCAGTAAAATCGAAATTTTTCCATCCTGCATTGAAATTGAATCCATACGTATAAGTTGGAAACGCGCCTCCAAAATAGGTTCTGTCATTTTCATCAATCTTGTTGTCATGGTTAACATCCCTAAACTTTAAGTCCCCCGGATGTGGTGCTACAGGCTGAACAGGCGAACTGGCAATTTCCGCGTCTGACTGAAATATGCCAATCCAATCATACAAATAAAAGGTATTATATGGCTGCCCGTTTTCTCTAATCGTGTTATCCCCAAGTTCCTTCTTTCCAAAGCCCACAAGCTCGTTTTTATAAGCCTGGATATTTCCACCAATGCTATAGGTAAATTCCCCTATGTTACTGCTATAATTCGCCTGAATTTCGAATCCTTTATTTTTTAATTCCCCGCTATTGATAATTGGCGCTTTTAGTCCAACATAAAAAGGTATTTGGGCTTCGCGAAGAATGTCAAATGTGTGTTTTTGGAAATAATCCATACTCACATTAAGCTTTCTGTTTAGCAAGGTAAGGTCCAGACCAAGGTTCTTTATTTGTGTGGTTTCCCATGTAATTGTTTTATCCACTAACCCACCTAGTCGCAGGCCTTGTACTACGGTGTTTCCATCAAAAGGATATCCAATTGGACCAAGAATACTCTGATAAGGATATGGATAATCTCCGCCAATATTTTGATTACCTAATCTGCCCCAGGAAGCACGAAGTTTACCATCATTAAGCCAACTCAATTTATTATCTAGAAAAACTTCTTTGGTAAATCTCCAACCTAATGAAACAGAAGGGAACAATCCCCATCGGCGGCCATCAGCAAAACGAGAAGAACCATCATACCGAGCATTAGCCTCAAGAAGGTATTTTTCTTTATAATCATAATTTAAACGGCCATAATAAGAGCTTATTGACCATTCGTACGCACTACCAGTTGCCGATTGACCATTTGTCGCACCGGCATTTATTTCTCTCACATCATTATTTGGAAATGAAGAACGAACCCCTGTTAAAGCTTCATTTTTAAAATATTCCCGTTGTGTTCCTATCAAAACTCCAATGTTATGATCTTGAATTTTTTTCGAATAGGTTAACTGGCTATACCCCATAGGATACGCACTAAAGTTGTCGTTTACGTTGAGGGAATTACTAACATTACTGCCTGGATTTAGGTCGCCACTATGCCAAAAATAAGTAAGGATGGTAGGGGTAAAAGTTTTTGTTTTAGCAAAGGTAACATTTGTACCCAATCGTGTCTCCCATTGTAACCCTTCCAGTAACCTAACATTTACAAAGACATTGGATTGTAAATAGTAAGATTGTTCTTTGGCTCCTGCCAAATCTGCCTGAGCAACAGGATTTTTGTTATTAGGTTCAAAAGCATAAGCTTTATAGGTATATCGTCCGCTACCGTCTGGAAGTAGTGGCCCATAAGTTGGCGCCTGCGCCAGGGTCGACAGGTATTGATCTCCCGACCCATATTGAGGAAAGGTTCTGTTGCCATAATTTATGGTCGTATTTGCACCAAATTTTATTGCATCACTAAGTTTAGAAGATAAATCGAACTGAAGGTTATATTTTTTAAAAGATATGCCCCTTTGCACACCCGGTTGATCTACTATACCAAGGGCAACACTATAATTTGTCCCATTATTTCCGCCAGTCATATTCAAATAATGATTCTGCACATATGCTGTATTAAACATAATGTCCTGCCAATCTGTATTAGGATATTGTACTTTATCAGTAGCGTTTTTATAAGCATCTATCAAATCCTGTGAATATTGAGGCGGTCTGCCTGAATTGGCATTAGCTCTGTTAAACAATTCCATATACTCAGCCGAATTGGTAACAAGATTCAAGAGTTTAGTTGGATTGGTGATGCCAATATTGTATCCATATTCTAAAGACATTTTTCCTTCTTTACCATTTTTGGTCGTTACCAAAATTACCCCGTTTGCCGCCCTGGACCCATAAATAGCTGCAGATGCAGCATCTTTTAACACCGAGACTGATTCAATATTGTTTGGATCAAGGTTTGCGAGGCTTCCTGGTAATCCATTTACAATAACCAGGGGGGCGTTACCTGCTGCACTATATGTACCTTGCCCACGTACCTGTAAAGATATTCCTTCGTTACCAGGCTCACCTGAATTTTGAACAACTTGCAATCCAGGTAGTTTACCCTGCAGCAATGCTGCCGGATTGGTAACTACCCTTTTATTAAGCTCTACACCCGATACAGAAGCTACAGCCCCAGTAAGACTAACCTTTTTTTGCGTGCCATAGCCTACCACCACTATTTCATCCAACTTGGCATTACTCTCTTTAAGGACGATTTGAAAACTGCGTTCTTTTCCGACAGAAATCGTTTGACTGATGTAACCAATTGCAGAAATAATTAATTCTTTGTCTCCAGCACCTAACTCAAGGGAAAAGTTCCCATTCAAATCTGTGGCAGTGCCTTTACTAGCGCCCATCGCCATAATGTTAACTCCAGGTATTGGTTTCCCTTGTTCATCCAGTACTTTACCCTTAATGGTTTCTTTTTTTATTGCTTCTTTGCCTTTCGTCTGGAAATGTTCTTTCTCCCGAATTGTTATCGTATTTTCATTGATGCTATAGGTCAAGGGCTGATCTTCAAATATCTCTTTAAGAGCCTCTTGAATATCAGTTTCTTTAAACCTGATGTTAACAGGATTCGCTTCTTTTAAAACATTGTCAGTATACAGAAAATTAAAGCCACTTTGTCGCCTTAATTCCTTCAAAATGGTTTTTAGAGGTGCATTAGCTCTGGATAACGTAATCTTCTGTGCAAGGCCAGCGGCACTGACCTGCATAAATGCAGCTATTAATATCGCGGTGGTTAATCGCATAATTCGCAGTATTTTAATGGCACAGGAGTCACCCTTACCACGTTTGGTAGTATATTTTTTATACATTTGGTTTATAGTTTGGTTTTGTGCAGCCGCCTCTTGCTTCGAATCTTTGGGCAACTGCTTTACGGTTTATTTTAATTTACTTGGGCCAAACACTTAGCCAGGAGCGTTAATTACGCTTCTGGTTTTTATATGGATGTTCCCCGTAGCTTCTAACAGCCTCAACTGTTCTTTCGTAGGTTCTTCTTCATCATTCTTTATTTAGTGAACTTATTTGGTTAATTATCCTCATTTGAGCGCTGTTTACTTTGAAACATATATTTTTCTTCCCTGAATTCTAAAATGGACTTTCCCCGTACTTTCCAGAGATTTTAAAACTTTAGAAACATGATCAAACCTGGAAACGGACCCACCGAACCTTTCTTCAGTTTTTTCCCCTGCGTATTCAATTTCTACATCATACCAGCGTTCAATCATCCGCATAACTGTTTCAATCCTTTCACTTTCAAACATAAACTGTTTATTCTTCCATGCCACAGAGAGTTCTGTATCTACATTAGACACTTTAAGTTTTCCGTCCACAGTCAAGTCTGCTTGTTGTCCAGGTTTTAATATCCGCTTCGCCATATTAGCATGAGTTACTTTTACACTGCCTTTCAGTAATGTTGTTTTAATGCCAGGCTCGTCAGCATAGGTGTTGATGTTAAAATGTGTACCCAATACTTCTACCTCTTGCTGATTAGATTTTACCCTAAAAGGATGTTTGCCATCTTTAGTTACCTCAAAATAAGCTTCCCCGCTTAGGACTACTCTTCTTTCTTTAAATCCTGTAAAGTTTACAGGGTATCTTAACGTGGAAGCTGAATTCAACCAAACTTCTGTGCCATCAGCTAAGCGCACCTGATATTGACCACCTTTTGGTGTTTCTATGGTATTATATTCATTACTTTGGCCGGTTTGATCACTTCCAGCTATGACGTAAATCAAGCGTCCGTCTGCTGCTTTTGTGATTTTAACCCCTGATTGCGTTGCAATGGTTCCGCCAGACAGTTCTGCCAATGCTAATCTTTTTCCATTACTCAAAACAAGAAAGGCCTTGTTACCTCCGGGAGGGATGTCAGTTGCCATTGCATACTGAGGAACAGTTTGTTTTCCCTTTTTAGAATAGTTTATATAAAAACCGATGAGTCCCAAAATTAAAATACTTGCAGCTACCCCAACATATTTAAAAATACTTGGGTATTTCCTTTTTTCAAATTGTTGAACATCCTTTGTCAATGAAAAAAAAATGCTATTCTTGACTATTTCTTCGTCCTCCATTAATGTTTGATCCCAGACAGCATGGCGGCTACTCAATAAGTTGTAAACCTTATTAAAGCGTTGCTGCTCTTCTTCAGTTGCTGTTCCATCTTCACATTTGATGGCAAGATTCCTAAATTCCTGATTTGTCATAAGGTGTTGTCTATATATAAGTCTATATAAAACCTGCTAACCCCAGTAAGAAATGAAATTATTTTTTAATCTCTGATATTAATGGGGTAATAATAGCCGCTAAAAAGAAAAAATCACCCATTTTAACCCTCAGTAGTTTTAAGGCAATGGTAATCTGGGATTCTACCGCTTTCACTGTAATTCCCATATACTTTGCAATTTCTTTATTACTGAGTAGTTCTTTGCGGCTAAGGATGAATACCTGTCGGCAGCGTGCAGGCAAATCAGAGATTCCCGATTCTAAGATGTTATGGATATCGTTTAATTCCAAGTTATTATGGGGCTGTTCTACCCCAGCCAGTTCTTCTAGTTCTCCTTCTTCAATGAAGACTTTACGATGATCTGCCGATCTAATGTAAGACAATACCTTATAGCGAACGGCAGTAAAAAGATAGGGACACAAATTTTCTATTTCTATTTCATTTTTCCGAATCCATAACTGTAAGAGTACTTCTTGCAGGATATCCTGTGCTTGATCACCATCTTTAAGGACCGAATAAGCAGAAAGATAAAGGCGTTTCCAGTATTTTTCATAAATAAGCTTAAGCGCCATCTGATGATCTGCTTTCAACAAAGCAACCAATTCATGATCATCATACACCTTGTGTTCCAACATCATTGCGGATCTTCAGATTAATTTAAATAGAAAATAACTAAATTAGGACATCCTTCTGCCTTTGCAAATCAGGTGCTTCATATTATTTCCCATAGTCGTTTATCAGCTAATGAAGTTAACGCGCCCTAATTAATTTACAAATGGATTAACCTCTTAATTCCATGTATTATTCAGTTAAATCTTACCATGTATTTTCAAATTAAAGTTGATGTCCGGAACTGACATCCTGATCCTTTACTGCAACAATAATTGACCTATTTATTACAATCGTTCGCTCGATACAAAACCAATATCAAACCATTCTCTACTATTTTGATGACAGATCTAACAATCCTTCAGCGGAATCTTTCAATGCGAAAACAAAGGCGTTTAGAAATCTATTTTGGGGTGTGAAAAACATAGAGTTCTTCCTGTACAGACTAACTTAACTATATGCTTAACAACCGAAAAATCGTTGTTGCTCCACAAGTTTTGAGATTATGTTTACAAATTTGCAAACAATGTAAAGTACTTAAACGCAAAAAGCCCTAGATTTCTCTAAAGCTTCTCTCTGTGCCCAACGATATACTCCGAACGAACCAATTTCTTTATGATTTGAAGGTCGTTGCAGAGATGAAAAACTATATTGATGACATGAGGAATACGCGCTTAACATTTCCTCAACGCTGATTCTTTATAAATAGATGCCGATCCATACCTTTCTAGCCAAACGTTTTCGAAAGGCTATTGCAGGAGAAGACCTTTTATTTTTATAGCCTTTTTAGGGCATCTTCATTACCTAGTTTCGTATCGTTTTTTTGCACATGTGATTTTCCGAACTTATAGGTAAAGCCGACATAAACTCTTTTGCTATCAGTATTTATTCTCTCGGCTGATCGAAAAGTTCCGTAATTTCTCGTTATTAAGTAATCATTACGTTTAAATACCAATTCATTCCCTCCAAACCTGAGCTGACCTTTGCCTTCCCATAAGTTGAGTAAAAAGGATGCGTCAACATTTTTATTTCCACTGTTATGTGAAAGGTCTTGTACGTAATCAGTCCAGTAATAGGCATCGATCTGAAATTTGAGCCTCCTGGTAAATTTAAATATATGAGATATTTTAAAATCAGAATGGAAAGCAGAAAGTTTATATTGCCGACCAAGGACCAGACCTTCTGCTTTGTTATATCCTATTGGTGTACCACTGTTGATGGTTTCCCACCAATCATTGATCTGTAAAGGATAAAACAGGTAAAGGGAGATATCTGAAGCACTTTTCAGATTCTGTCTAGTATAGTAAGTGACCTTGGTTGCAAAATCCTGTTTTACCGGGAACAGTCCGATTAGCCCTTTGTTTTTTGTATAACTTAGCGATAGGTTGAGTTTATAGACATTTGCATTTAATGAGTATATGTTATCAAATGCCGGAACCAGTGCCGGATTACCTTGCTCAATGGTATACTGATTTATCGCGACCAAATAGGGCACCAGTTCATAGTAAGGCGCACGACTAATTGTCTTCTTATAGGAAGCCGACACCTCAATGTCTTTATTCACGGTATGCTGGTATAGGAATGTTGGAAACAGGTTTGTGTAATGCTGACGGAAGTGCCCTGCAAAATCAGCCTTGGTATCTTCCAGCCTCACTCCAGCCTGTAATTTAATATTTCTCCATCCTTTGGAGAGAATACCATAGGCTGCGCCAATGGATTCCTGAAGTGTATTCTGACTGGAAAACTCCGGAACCTGTTGCATCTGTCCGCTTCGGTCATCTTCATAATTTACGCTTGTTCTTGAATTGGTTTGCTGATACTTCAACCCTGTTTCAAGTTTCCAGCTTTTCTGGAATTGACGCGCATAATCTGCCTGTGCAATATAAACGTCTATGGCCGCCTGATTCCGGTTTTGATATACGGGCGGTGTTTTGATCAGCTCACCCGAGGCATTATACAGTGCCGATGGAAATTTCTGGAACATATTCCTCTTCCAGGGAGTAAAGGTTGTCAGAACCGTCAAATCATGTTTACCCGAATCAGACAGTAAATGATAATTAAGGTTGTAGGTAGAAGACCAGACTGTCTGATTAAAATCAGCATCGGTAATTAAAGCAGAATCTGGCCTCAGATTTTCTTTTCCAAATTCATTTCGCGTTCCCCATGGTCCTTTAAATTTATAGTTGTTAGCATCTGCAAACAACCCAAAGGTTTGATTTTCACTCAACTGATAATCGATACTTCCCTGGAGGGAATACATATTATTATGGGAAAGACGCTTCCAGTTATTTGACATGAAATAGGAAGGATCAGCCGGATCCTGAAACCTGGTGGAAGTCACGCCGAAAAAATTATCACCTTTAATGATCCCTCCGTTTGCATACATGGTTAAACGATTGCGTTTATAGGTCCCGGAAAGATTTGTGCTGCCGTTTGCATATTTCCCTGTAGAACCGTCAAGCCTAAAATTGCCTGTAAAACCTTCGGCTTGACTCTTTTTGGTTATGATGTTAATCACTGCGCCATAAGAAGCATCATATTTAGCTGATGGGTGGGTGATTAATTCAATTTTCTGGATATTTCCAGCAGGCATCGTCTGTAGTATGTTTTCGAGGGATACATCAGGCACAGGCTTACCGTCAATTAAAATCATTGTTTTTTTCCCTTGCAGACTTACACTGTTGTCTGCACCAACTCTTACGAAAGGAGCCGATCGGAGCAACTGTAAAGAGTTACCGGCAGCCATTGCACTGTTTTCGACATTATAAATCAGCCTGTCCCCTTTGCTCTCTACCAGGGGCCTGGATGAAGTGATCTTGACTTCCTTTAAAGTTTCCTCAGAAGCCCGCATTGCAATGGGTTCCATAGCAGGCTTTACAGCTCCGCCAACAGTAAATGGTTTGGTGGTGTAAGGATATTTTCCAACTGCTGAAATCCTGATCTTATAGGTACCGGCTTTAATGGCTGTGAAAGTAAAATTGCCGGTGGTATCGGTCAAAGCATTTTGTACCAAAGTAGAATCTACCGCGGTCAATAAAGTTACTTTAATATAAACCAGGGGCAGCTGTTGCTCGTCCAATACTCGTCCCTGGACATGGTCCCGTGCTAATGAATCCTGCGCCGGCAATTTTAAGGCTCCTATCTGTTGCTTATCCCCAACAACCCGGGCCGGTTTTGGAAATATGGAATAATTCTGCTCATCAACTTTGTACCAGGAAAGATTTAACGGGCCTAATAAACTATTCAATACCTGACTGATTGATTTGCCTTTGTATAAGCTGGCATCATAATTTACTTTTTGAGGTTTGACATTAGCTTCTTCGTATAAAAAGTTTACTTTAAGTTGTGCAGTTAATACCGAGAGTACCTTGACCAGAGGCTGTGGTGCTGCCGTGGGATTTATTTGTCTGGCCATAGCGACAGCCGGACTGAAAAGGATCATACAGACTAAATTAATGAGTCCTGTTTTTAAATGCTTTCTCATGATGCTGCCCTTAATTAGCTTTAATGATGAGTTCACGGGATTCATTATTTCGGGTAATACTGAGGTTTAACGTGATTGCAATTAATTCGAGTAAAACTTTATCATTTTTGGAACTTACTGCTCCTGAAAGTTTTCTTGTTAAAATCTGTGGGTCCTCTACCCTGACTTTATAGCCGTAAGTGTCCTCAAGGTAATTGAATATTTTTATAAGTGGAACGTTCCTGAAATAAAGCTTCCCGTCTTTCCATGAAGCATATTCAACGACGTTAATAGGTTTCTTGTCTAATTTTCCTCCTGTATATTCTACTATTTCCCCAGGGTTAAGAATTAATGTTTTATCCTTTTCGTTACGCACACGCAGACTAATTTTTCCATCTAGCAAGGCAACTTCTGTCCGACCTCTTCTGTCATTGACATTAAAGGAGGTACCGAGTACTTCTACATTTAATGCACCTGTGTGTACTACAAAACGCTGATGATTTTTAACTGGCCCATTTTTATGAAGATGGTTTACTTTCAAAAATGCTTCACCTTCAATCCATACTTCCCTGATTTCATTATCATCCCAACTTCTATCATATTTGATATTGGAATTTGCATTTAGGATCACCTGCGATCCATCCGGCAAAATCACCGTTTGCAGTTGCCCGTAAGGCGTTTGAATAGATACCTGGCGGAAGCTTGAATAAAATAAACCAACTGCGAAAAGTACACCAACTAATATAGCTGCTGCAGCATACCGGGGCCAAAGGCTGATCGATCTTTGTGAGTTGCCACTTAGCGTAGTTCTTGCAGCGATAGTATTCCAGATTTCTTGTTGTTCGTTTTTACCGAGTATTGCCGTTTCAAAACGCATAGACTGTATAATCTCTGTTGCCTCCCGGATAATTGGACTCAGGCCAGGATAAATTTGCTGTATGCTGCTCCATTTGAGCTCCAGTTCTTTAGTGGGTTGACTAACCCACAGCATAAAAGATTTGTCATTGATCAGATCTTTCAGGGCATAGGATTGGTAATCGCTGAATTGTTTCTCCATCTTCACTGTTTTGATCCTATTAGCTGAGAAAGAAACATTTTACCCCATCAAAATGAATACATTTTATATCAATCTGATTATCAGTTAAATAATTTTAAACTAAACATCAGATAAAGCAGCAGTAAATCTTCTTTAGATAGGTTGTCTCGCAAAAAATCCAGTGATCTGGCCATTATTTTATAACTGGCTTTAACAGTGATTCCCATGACTTCTGCAATTTCTTCATAGGAAAGCTGCTCATAGAATTTTAGAAAAACAGCCTCTCTTTGTCGGGCCGTGAGGCCGGAAATAGTTAGTTGGAGCTGTTCACTAATTTCTTTGCGCCTTTCACCATCAATTAGTACTTCTTCTATATTCAGACTGACATTAAATTCATAGTTTTCAATCTCATCAAAATCGCGATGCTTTTGTAACTGAGCGACTTTTTTAAGAATGAGATTTCTGTAAGATTTATAGAGGTAATTTTTAACGTGCGCTGGAATGCCAATTGAATTCCTTTTCGTCCAGATCTGAACAAACAGTTCCTGGATACACTCTTTTATCAGATCTTTATCCATAGAAAATTTCGCTCCATAGTTATACAATCCAGGGGAATATTTTTGATAAAGATGGGAAAAGGAGGCTGCATCCCCTGTTTTAAAGGCTTTCCAATGCAGGTCTTCTGATTCGCTGAAATTAGGATATGGAGTTTGCAAAGTGTTCTATTTGCTGCTAAAATACAATTTTTAGGTTGTGTTCAAACAGGGTGGATTTGCAAAACACTCGGCAGTAAACGTGTACTCTCTTCTTGCTGCGTTAAAATAAGTTAGTTAACTAAGCAATTCAACGATCAGGTGTCGTTCAGTCATTTCGGGTAGTGCTGCTGCAAATTAGTTGTCTTGTAAACGCTATAAAAAAACAGTGGAATAATGATATGGGCTACATGAATACCCTCGTTTAGTGTAATGCACTGGGAGCATTAACAACATCCTGACTATCCTCTTGAATCTATGGATTTAGAATTTATTTGATCATTGAAAGGAAAATTATTATTTACAATAACGCCTTCATCAAAGTTTTTGATAAGATCAGCCGTCACATTCAAAACTTTTGCTACATTTTATAATTGGTCGTTTGTTACTGTTTTTTTCTTTTCCATTTTTTATGAGAAACATCGATTATACTGCAAGTTCACGCACGGATTAGTAAACAGCTAATAACAGTATAATAAAATTGCAATCATCAGGCTAAAACATTACAAAACACATTTAAACAACAAATCACTAATCCCTACGCCTTTCAAAGATACAGGGATTCTTGCTATAATATCAGCTCCCTTCCCCTAAAAAATCTGGTCAAAATTTATAGAAAATGCCACTGATAGCCATTGTTCCTGTCGAAACTCTTTATATATTTGCTCATTATTTTTAATTAATCTAAATAATATCACATGAAGATTCTTTACACTACGTTCTCATTTATTTGTTTCTTGTTATTTGGTCAGCCTGCATCAGCCCAGTTAAATATAAATGGCAAAATCACCGATAAGTCCAATAAGCCCATTCCAGGAGCTACCGTTAAATTGGTAGAAAAGAACCTGGTTCAGGTGACTGACCAGGAGGGAATTTTCGAGTTTAAAGACCTCACCCCAGGCGCTTACAGCTTGTCCACTTCCTATATTAGCTACGTAAGCTCCATTACCCGATTTAGTCTTAAAAATGGAAAAACACAGGTAAACATTCAATTGGAAAATAAAGACAACCAATTACAGGGAGTAGAGATAACAGGAAGGAAGGAACAGGCTTACAAGAATACCAAGTCTTTTTCAGGCACCAAAACGGAAACACCTTTGCGGTATGTACCACAGTCGATCAGTTATGTGACCAAGGAAGTAATAGATGACCAGCAGGCGTTTAAAGCTAGTGAGGTCATCAAAAACATCAGCGGTGCTACCCATTTTTCCTACTATAATAATGATATTGCGCTGAGGGGATTCCGCTCCAGCAATGCGCTGATCAATGGATTGAGGACGCCAACAAGCAGTTGGAGTCAGCCTTTGCTGCCCAATGTAGAGCGCATTGAAGTGATCAAAGGCCCTGCTTCTGCACTGTTTGCCAATGCAGACCCAGGAGGTATTGTAAATACAGTAACGAAAAAACCTTTGGACGAGGCACGCAAATCGATCAATTTTGCAACGGGAAGTTGGAATACCAACCGCCTGATGGCCGACTTTACAGGGCCCATGAATGAAAGCAAAACTTTGCTCTACCGCTTGAACCTGGCTTACCAGAATGCAGAATCCTTTAGGGTATTACAAGGTGGAGAGGACATCGTGATTGCGCCTTCCATTTCATTCATTCCCGATGAGAAAACTTCCGTGAACTTTGATTTTGTGTATTCCAAGACGAAGAGCAGGTTGGATCGCGGTCAGCCGATATTTGGCGCTACTGCAGGCACAAACCTCAACTCTACCCCTATTTCTTTTGCCCTGGGAAAAAGAAATGATTTTGAGAATGAGCTCAATTTATATGTGACTACTTCATTGCGCAGAAAGATCAGTGAAAAGGTAACGTTTAACGTTTCTTACATGAAGTTCCTGTATGATGAGGATTTACTGGAACACCGTACTTCGAACCGCTATGCGGTAGATGGTTTAAATAAGCCAATCCCGACCAAGATGGAAATGCAGACCATCCGCAGACAGGGTAAAAATTACAGCGATAACATCACTGCGTATTTTGTGACTGATCTGAAGACCGGCCCACTTACCCATAAAATTGTAACCGGGTACGACTATATCCAAAATGAATCGCCAATAGGGAATTCAAACTACAATGCTACAGGCTATCGTAGAATAGATGGTACCGTCGCAAACTTTACCATCCCTGATCCGACCAAGCCGCTTCCAGCTAACTATGTAGCTTTTGTTCTTGATAAGAGCGGCAATCCTGTTCCAAACGTTCCTCACTTTGATTTGGTAAACCCCGATTATTCTATTTCTGAAATCTCCGGTTACATCAATACCTCTTCACAGACTGATCCGGCAAAGTATTATCAGCATGGCATTTATATCCAGGACCAGATCAGTGTGGGTAAATTCCAGGCGCTATTGGGATTGAGACAGGAGTATTATACCGATATGCTGAATTACAAGAAAGTCACTGAGAAAAAAGTAGAGCAAAAGGCACTCCTTCCTAGAGTTGGACTGGTTTATACGCCGCTGGAACAAGTGAGTCTTTACGGAACTTATACCGAAGGTTACCAACCTCAAAGTGCCGCCCAAATTGGCGATCCGGCTCGTTTCGGCGGACCATTTGATCCCCTGATCAGCAACATGTATGAAGTAGGTGCCAAAACGGAATTGTTTGAAAAAAGATTATCGGCGAATCTGGCATTTTACAGAATAGAACAAAACAACGTATTGGTAAATGCTGGCAATCCCGGAAATACTGAAGAGCTTACCCAGATTGGTCAGCAACGCTCTAAAGGTATTGAACTGGATGTGAACGGTGCCATTATGCCCAATTTCAGCATCACGGCAAACTTTGCAATCAGCAGAAATGAAACAACGAAAAGCGACAAACCCGAACTTATCGGAGTACTAGCCGCCAATGCACCAAAAGCGCAGGGTGGACTGTGGGCAAAATATACATTCCTGAATCCTGATTTAAAAGGCCTTGGTGTTGGTGCTGGTGTAAACTATACCGGAAAGAGAAATACTTTGAATACAATCCTGGAGCTTCCGGAATATACCTTGTTCAGTGCAGCGCTTTATTACAACATCGATAAATTCAAAATATCTGGTAACCTGAACAATGTGTTTAACAAAAGGCACTGGGTGGGTGGCTACGATTTCAACCGTCTCTATCCTGGTGCGCCAAGGAATTTCTTGATCGGTATCGGTTATACATTCTAATTGCGTAGCATGAAACCGAATAATAAAGACAAAAAAGACCAAAAACTCCTCTGGAAGATCCACCACTGGTCGGGCCTGTATGCAGGAATTGTAATCGGCATACTCTGCTTCACTGGCGCAGTGGCGGTTTTTATCCCAGAGATAGATGGATGGATCCAAAGTCGTTATTATTCGATTCATGCTGCTACTCCAACGCCTGGTCAGCTTCCCAAAATAGACCAGGCATTGGCGGAAGCCAAAAAACAATACCCCAGGATGAGCGGTTTGCTGATCGATATGCCGGATAAACCAGGTGGCGTGGCTACGTTTAGTTTTGCCGTAAAAGGTAAAGACAAAGCTTCCAATAAGTTCTATTTTCTGTTTGTAGATCCGGTAAAGGATCAAATACTTGGTAGTCGCGATCGCCAAAATTCTTTGGCCAATTACCTCCGTCAGATGCATGTGCGCCTGTATGAGGGCTTCTGGGGCAGACAATTGGTCGGCCTTGCCGGTGTGGCCTTCATCGTGGTTACCGTAACGGGTTTCCTGATCTACGGGCAGTTCATGAAAAAGCAGACTTATCCGAAAGTGAGGCGCAAAGGCATGCGGATCTTGATGAGCGACTGGCACAAGATACTCGGCATCAGCGCACTGGCTTTCAATTTTGTGATCGCCTGTACAGGAGCATGGTTGGGACTTCAACCCAAACTAATGCAATGGTTTGACATCAAAGCACCCAATGACCATGATTTGCCTAAGCTGATGAAACCTAAGGCAGATGCCGCAACCGTAGTGCATTGGGATGAGGTTTTTCGGGTACTGCATAAAGAATTTCCTGACCTGAAACCTGGTTACCTAAGGGCGTCTGAAGATGGTACGTCCACGATTGAGGTACATGGGAGCATTGATGGTCAGGTGTATGAGAAAAACATCAATGCCTTAGTTTTAGCCAAGACCAGCTATAAACCGCTGTTTAAATGTGATGTGCGGACGATGTCTTTCAGTCAGCGCTTTTATTCGGTGCAGGAAGCCCTTCATTTTGGAGACTATGGTGGCCTGGGATTGAAGATTGTCTATACGATTTTGGGCCTAACGAGTGCATTTTTGTCGATCAGTGGTTTTGTGGTCTACCTCTATCGAACTGATAAAAAGCAACAACGCCGGATGAGTCCTTGGAAAACGACCTTTGTGTATTGCCTGTTGATTTTGATTGTGCTCGTAGTGATTGCGCTAATCAGCATGCTTATTGGTTATCGGGAGGCATCTGCTATAGCAGCCTGGCTGGTCAATGGTAGTTTATTTGGCTACATCATCTACGCCATTGTGGTAGCTATATTTAAAAAAAGAAATTCCACTACTAAAGCTATCGGCATATGAAAGAGGCTAAATTCATTCAGCATACATTGATACCCGTTGCGCTTATTGCGGGCAATATCGCCCTTTCGCACTTCATTTACCTGCTGGCAAAAGGAGATTATAATTATCCCCTCTGGGCAGCGATTATTTGCATTATAGCCTTAACAATTGGGATCTTACGCGCCAATAAATACTTGCTAATTGGAGGAACAGGATTTTACAGCATTGTGTTATTAGGGGCCATTTGTCTTTAACCCCAACACCTTTACAACTGTTTTAACCAAAATCAAAAAATTGATCAGATTTCAGAACAGAATAGCAGGAATACCTTTAACCGCAATTTACGCATGGCAGAAAAGGCCGAGCATCATAAAAACATTCCGGAAATAATCAGGATCATTAAAGGGAATTATGAGATACTCAAACCTATAACAAAAAACATCACACATATTGACGAATACAGGTATTACGACAATTTAGAGGAATTTCTAAAACTTGGAATCAATCCTAACTTTTTCACCAGTACCTTTACTGACAAAGATGGCACCATTTGGTACTGTGTTTTTGATTGTGGTTTTTGCATTGCAGATAACGGGGCCATGGTTGGACTTTTTCCTGATCAGGAAGAATATAGATGATCGATATGGAAAATTTTTCAAATAACTGTACGCGTGATTCTACAGAGGTTTCAGATTTCCAGCAGGGCATTAAACATTGCTTAGTATTTACGAAGGTGAATCAACAACAGGCAACCGAAAGTGAAAATCACAACCAATACCCCCACTATCTTCCAACACGTTTCCTCCTGGTGAGCGCTAATGATCGGAACATAAAATCCGTTTCAGGATTACGAAATCAATCATACTTTCGGAATAATCTATTTGAGTGAGGGCGTACCTCTTGCAAGCCTTAGCACAATGATGGGACATAAAAATGTTTTCATCACACAGATATACAGCGGATAAAATATACCTTTCAGCGTTTGGTCAAAAAAGGCTTCTTCGAAAGCGCGATATAGTTCTAAGTTTTAAGAGATTTCACATTTCGTTATTAGTGGCGAAGCCCTCACCGAAGGTAAACCCTTGTTATCTGCCGTTTTTTTTGTTGTTATTTTGTAGGTCGTTTATTGTTTTTTCGATTGTATTTTTTGTAAGTAAATATTCTTTCAAAGTAATTTCGTTAGTCTCTCGTTTTAGTTTAGCAGTTTGTAATTCTGCAAACAATCTTGATAGTTCTTTTTGAAGATTATTTTCTGCAATATCTTTCTCGGTTAATATCCGCGGAATTTTATAAGCAATTGTTTCTATTGAAAATCCACTATCTATAAAATCGTCAAAATTTTGAGCTATTATTTGCAAGCAATTTTCAAAATATGCACCGTGGTCGGTAAAATAAATTTTGCTTTTTTTTTCAGCTAATGATATTATAATTTCACTTCCACCACTGTCATTGCCTATTCCCAAATAAGTTGGTAAATATTCGCCCATTTCAAAGGTTTTATATCTTTCAATCAAATCATCTTCTTCGAGATAGATGAAAACGCTTTCTGTTACTAAACCATTAGTAAAATTGAGTTTAATATATTCAAGAAAAGATACATAGTCACTTGGAAGTTTTGTTCCTAATAATTTTTCAAGTTCATTCATATACAGTCAGTTTAAAATGGCAGGTAACGGTTTAGGAACCCTTGATGCCTGTAGTGCTTTTTTCGTGATAATTTATTAATTATCGTCAACAAGCCAAGTCCAAAAGTCAATTTTATGTCTCGGTTCTTCCAAAATTTCAAAATTGTCAGACAATGAGAAACGAAACTCGTTTGATAGCCAAAGGTGGAAAGCGAGAAAATGTGTTGGTCTCTAGTGGTGATAAATAATTATATAAAATGGTAGCGTAAGGTTCAGTTATTTATTGAGCGGAGTAATTGTTACTTGGTTACCGATTTCAAATTGAGTGTTACAGTAAATGTACTCCCTTCATTCTTTAGTTAATCTGACAAGCTATCTGTAGGGAATTGTGGCACATTTCTAACTAGCGTCTGCAACCATCCCCACCATTATAAAAAGCTAAAAGATCAGGCCCCCTGTTTCAGCATTTTTTCAAACCGCATCCAGCAGGTGAGCAGAACCTGGGCAAAAAATGGCTCGCGTTTTGATCGCTGGAAAACGGAAGCTGTAGCTGGATTCTGTTTTTAGAACGGAAAACAATCAGCTGCAAAAGAACCAATATAAACCGGGCACTACATTAAATGATAAAAAGCAGGTAATTGTGTCCACTGTAAATAAAAGTCCCGGAGGATAAAGAAAGTAAACTCTGGGGGTAACAAATTGTACAATCGATGGATATAGAATAGCACAACCTTTTAAAATTTCTATAAAATGAAGACCAAGTTCCTGAAAAAAATACCCGCTATTGTTTTGTTATCTGTAGTCTTCATTTCCTGTGATCAAAAAGTAAAAACCAATACAAATCTTCCGTCCAAAGAAACCATAACAGTAAAAACAGTTGAAGAAACAACTGTCCTTACTCCCAAACCCACACAAATACAAATTGAAAAAATAAATGCAGCGGCTTTCCAGTCAGCCATAGAACAAGAAAAAACAAGTAAAAAACCTGAGAAAATCACAGATTTTAAACTCGTAGAAAAACAATTGGCCGGAGTGGTTGATTTTAAAGAACTGGATGGCTATTTATTAGTGAATAAAATCAATTTCCGCAACGGAACCTCTTCGCGAAATAAGGATCAATTAGAGGAGTGCACATTTGTAGCCTATTTTCCAAGCGAAGACATACTACTCCTGGAAGGGGGCCATACTACAGATGTAAGCTTTGATCTGAAAACCGGACAAAAGACCTATGATGCCGGCAATCCTGACCTGGTAATCACCTCCCCCAGTGGAAAATACAGATTGAATAGAGTCTTTGAAGGACAGGAATGTTTTTATCATTTCATCCAGGAAAAGAAAAATGGTCGGTTTCAAAAAGTATTTGAGCTCGATAAAACCTTTAAAAAGAACTTCAAAAAATGGCTTTGCATCATTGAAAAGGGATTCTGGACAGACGATAATACCTTTTACTTTAGAGAGGTCATCCAATTCAAAGAGACAGGCAATGTGTATGAATACTATAAAGTCAAGATCACTCATGAACTATAAAAAGAACAGAAACTAAATGAAAAACCTGCATTATACCCTCTTCTTGTTTTTGCTCTTTTCGTGTAAACCAAGGGTAAATAATTTTTATCAGGGAAGGGTCATGGATCTGAACAATAAACCTATTGAAGGTGTGATTGTAACTGAAGAGGACAGGAACGAAAAACAGACCACAACAGATAAAAATGGCTATTTTAAATTGGATAGAAGTCCGGATTGGCTGGGAAGGTTAATATTTATCAAGGATGGCTATCAAACCGACACCATTGCAAGTGTCTGGCATCAGGCAGGTGAAACAACTGAGTACAACTTTATTGAAAAAGACACAACAATCGTCAGGTTAAAAGCGACCAAAGTTAAAGCCTCAATGGTTTCTTCCAACTCTCTGTTCCCTTCGATTGAGTCCATCGGGCTGCCCTTCAAAGACTCTACAAATTTTGATAATTTTAAGGAATACCGAAAATTGACAAGTCAGGAGGCTGGTATTTTAAAACTAAATACCCTATACAGTGGAGCCATGGGATTTTATTCCAGATATACCGTTCCATTCTCCACTAAATTTAAATCTATGGTCATTAGCTATCATCCCAACGAACATGAGTTGATTACTTCACTTATTAATTATGATAGGGATTACAATATTCTTGGTAAGGTTGATATCGCCTATGATGAAATTGCAGAATCACAATTTCGGAAAGAAAGCCTGCTGAAAATGGATAAAATTATAGTCGATGAAATCAGCTGGATGGAGAACCGGCCGGTCAAGAAAACGAAAATGTACGAGGTTTTGTCCAATGGAAAAATAATCAGGAACCAATAACAGACAGCGTAATCAAAACCAGCTCAGTAAAACCGGAGCTGGCCACAGTAGAAGTAGGCTATTTTGATATATGAGATATGTAAAAGAAATAAAATCAAGCATTATAGGAGCCCATGAAGTTGAGGAGCAAGACGGGATGACATATAAGATTAAAATATTAGGGCGAGGTGAAGAACTCTTTTTTCAAAAGGGTAATGATGCCTTAGTTTGTGATATATCAGCCAGACATGCTGTGATTGATCCCAAGACTATTCGTAGATGGGACAACGGGAAGAAGATTTCTGATGAAGAACGGGCCCTTATATTAGAAAAGATCATTGAACTGTACAAGAAAGCATACAAGGATGATTTAGCTGTTTTTAAAAATTAGGCTCTGAACCATAAAAGCTGATGAATCCAAAAACAAATAACTGATCATATGACAACAATTCCCGAAATCGCATCACACGAAAATATGACGGAGCATTACCTTCGGCTGAATGTTGAGTCTGGTAACCAGCCCTGCGGATCTATTGATTTTATTTCGGAAAAGATCAATTTCAATATTAGTGGTCGATACTTCTTCAAGGGAATGGTGGCTATAAAAGACATCCAATTGGAATATAGGGATGGAAAATTAATTTTTATATTCAAGAACAAAAAGAATTTAGTGTTCAGTTGCAGTTTAGAAGAATTTGAAAAAGTGAGCACGCATATAAAAAGCTATGCAAATGAGGATAGTAACAGGGAATTATTTAATAACTAACAGATACAAGATTAATGACAAACACAAGAGAAATTAATATTTCCAGGCTTTGGGATTTTGACAAACCGCTATCCATTGAGCCGGACATTGAGCTGCTGTTCAAAAGGCCCCGAATCGATTACCGGGTTAGTGAATATGTTTTTCAATTTATAGATACCGAGATACTACAACCGAATCGGGTTTTACAAAAAGGAAAGCATCATTTTTGTTTGGCTTTTGGTATTTATAACCCTGAAATACACAAATTCCACCAGGAAAACCCTTATCACTCGGATGATTCAAAATTTAGTATATCAAAATATAACAGGAAGGAATATAAGGATATTCAGATAGCTTGTAATTCAACCCTGTTCAATGAAAATATGCCACCTGTAGATTATGCCAAAATTGTGTACGATATGTTTGCATGTTACCTTGTTCAGGAATTCAAAAAAATCACCAAAGAACTAATGGATAGCAAGAAAAACGATTTGGATATAAACTGTATCACAGATTTTGATTTTCCTGCAAAATTTGAAAATCATAAATATATCTCCGATAATACTTCTATTGAATTTACGCAAAACGACGGGCAAACCATAAAAAAAAATGAGCCCATTGTAATTGCTGATATCTACAAAAACAGATATGCCCAATAAATGGAAAAACAGAAACAAAATATAAATTCTCCAAAACAGTTCTAAAAACAGGTCCTTTGGAGGAATACGGCTACCAATACCATATCGTCCGTTTGGCAGAAAATAATAAAATTGTTGTGTCCGGGCAGCTCAAAAAAATATTGGAGGATAATAAAATAAACAGCATCGGTTTTAAGAAAGGATAAGAAAAAGTTTATACCCAAAACATCATTGACTATGAATTTTTATCTAATAAGAAATAGAAAAGCTCCATGGGGAGATTACGGAAATATTCTTTTGTATGGATTTATTTCTAAAGAAAGTGATCAAATAAGTATAGAACGGATAGGGCCATTTTTACCGTCTGCTTACTCCTATAATAAATATATTGCTGTTGTTGATTCAGTAAAACAAGCCTTGGAAAAATATGAGCTTAAAGGCCTGAATTTCTCGAAGGGTAAAAAGAAAAAAATAATACCTCTTGACTGGCAGGATTGGGCAATAGCAGAACAAATACCTCATAAGCCTAAATCCGGTGAACCCGAAGACTTCATATTGAAAGGAAAGCACGACGAACTACTTGCCAAGGAAATGGATGAAATTTGGATCGTTTCTCCAACAGACACAGCAAAAGGAGTCATTGACAAAGCTAAAAAAGTTCCTGATGAATATAACCATATCACTTTAGATCTGGCCAGCTGGAATGGGAATGATGTATTCAGAACACCACAATTAGGACATATTTTTTGTACAGAAAATTTTAAAGTTGCTATTGAGCATGCACCTGATTCACATTTGACCTTTGTTCCTATCCTTACAGTTTAATTGTACTAAAAACATTCCTTTCACAGCATGTCCAGTACCCGATATAAAACGCATTTGAAATCCAGTTTTGAATCATATGCATTGATAAAAAAGAAGATTTTAAAGAGAATTTGATGTTTAATCATTAAGTAGTTTCGAAAATAGAATAACAATGAGAAATTTAATCACCTTACTTTTGGCAACAGCCTTTCTTTTTCATTCTTGTACCAATAAGGATAAGCATCCTGATGTTTTAACCCTGGAAAAACTAATTGAAAACGGAGAGGTTATTTTCATCGAGAAAAAAGATTCAGTTTCACTATTTCCTTTCATCACGTTTTTAAGCGACTCGGTCTATCTAACGCAAATGCCTCATCATAATTACTCCGAAACTAAAAATCCAGGCAGTAATGAAAAAACGGCGACTGAGGTGAGCATAAAAAACAGCTTTGCGCTTAAAAATGTATTTAACGGCAAAACGTATCATTCAGAAACGTTAGATTCAAAATCATCGTTGTCGATAAACGAAAATAATGACCTAATAATCAATGATATCATGTTTTTAGCACCTGATTACAACTCAAAAATAAAAGCTGACACTACTGCAGCGAGGAACATTGCGGATGTAAAAATGGATGAAAAATTAAAAAAACCAAATGAGTTTGATGAAAGCATAATTTACAAATGGACAAATACCGGCAGGCTTGGAACCATGCACGAAATGTTTTACTACCAGTTTGGTGGAAAGAAGTTTAAGTCTACATCGGAATGCTACTTAATTACAGAAAACGGAAATTATTTCTATAATGGGAAGTTGGGAATACTTCAAATAAAATAGATAATACAACCCTTATTTAATTCGATAAGATGAATACACGATCCATATTAATTTTGATAACCGTATTTCTTTTCACGGCCTGCAACAGCCAGAATGAAAAGGAAACTACAAAAACATCACTAACAACGACAGGCACTGCGAAAGACAGTAGTCATACACAAACAGACAAAGAAATTTCCAATGTTGAGACAAACTTACCGGGAAGTCTTATTGAACGGAATCTTCCAATAACAGACAGTACCACTTTCGACAATTTTGAAAAATTTGGGATGCGTGACAAGGGTTTTCTGAAAAGGATCAAGTTCGACCCCAGACGTAAGGATGCAACAAATTTCAGGTTAAACTACAAAATACCTTTCTCCGAAAACTTTACCTCGGTTGTGATTACTTATAAGGGCGGTGAAAACGAACTGTTCACAATATTGCTTACTGTAGACAAGAACGACAAAATAATTGATAAACTGGAAATTGCCTACGATGAAATTGCGGAATCCGCATTCGGGAAAACGAGCAAAATAGAGAAAGACAAAATAGTGGTAACCAGTTCAAATTGGATGAATGCAGAAAAGCCAATTTTTAAAGACGAAACCTACGTTTTAGACAAAACCGGGAAGTTTGAAAAAATGAAAAACTGATTTTATGACAGAACTCACTAACGACATTGAACTAGAATTATTGAAAGCTATGGACAACTACAAAACCATTGCTCAATTGCTTATAGACAAGTTAATTGCTGAAACAGACGAACCTGAAAAAGCTGAAATTGAAGTAGGACATTATTATGAGATACAAAATGCAGATTTATTGAATAGACAAGAAAATCTATCTGACACTTGGTGGTTTGATGTTCACGGTGAACATTGTATGTTTAAGAATTTGACAACAGGACAAATTCTTGAGGTTTCACTTGGAGACAAAGAAAGTATTGTTAACCTTGACCCTTATTTTTTCTATAATTTCCTCGAAACAACAGCCAATTTGAAACATTTGACAAAATATTTCAAAAATCCGTTTAGTGACACATTGAATTTTTTTGAAAAACTAGAAAAAGAACAAAAAATGGTTAATGTTTATGGTGTGAATTTCAAAAAAAAACAGCCTATGAAACTTGATAAATTAAAACATACAGCAAAAGAATTGGGAATATTAAACAGTGTCGAGCTGAACAATAATGTACAAGAACTTAAGAATATCCGATAGTGCGGACTTTTAATAGATAAAGCCACGGAAGGCAAATCTGCGACATCCGGGAATTTTATAAACAACTAAAAGCAAAAAGCCATCATTAATATTATGGAATATATTGAATTCAATAAAACAACTGAGAGCAACTCACTTTTACCAAGAATTGGAGGCAAATCATTTATTTCTAGTGATTATTGGCCAAAAGACGGTTCAGAGAATCCTATGACATTAATATTGAGTCTACCATCAGAGATTGTATCTAAAGTCTTGAAAATTGATTTGGAGAAAAATACTTTTTTTTCCGTTTTTAGTACATACAGTAAAGAAAAAGGAGATTATTTTTTAGATAAGGTTATTTATAATGTTGATGATGCAGATGAATTAGATATTATAAAAGAAAATACAAAAATTATTTTTCATAGAAAGGAAAATGATTCCATAAACCTCTCAAAGTACGAAATACCAGCTTACGAAATTACAGTTGCTGATGGTACAGATAAAGAAACTTTTTTGGGAGGAGAACCCAAGTTTTTACAGGAAGAACTAGCTTTTGAAGAATTTGATTTTTTTATGCAATTCTATGGAGGCAATTTCCCAAGCGGGTATAAAAATATACTTTTTTTGGCAGATGCCATAGGGTATATTTTTATCGAAAAAAATATACAAATTAATAAATCTTGTGGATTATATTTTGGGCAATCCACATAATTTTCATAGTGGTGCGTGTCTTTCGCCGTTGCTGGTGTTATCACCAATTAGCTGTTCGCAATGTTCCGTTAGGGCATCCCAAATCCCGATGGCGCAGGTGTGTAGTTCCTACAAAATACAAATCCGCGACATCGGGGATAAAGTAGTCCGTGTTAATGTTAGAAGATTAGCACACCATCAATTAAATTTAAATATGGGATTTTTAGATAATTTATTTGGACAAAAGATCATCTTGACAGCGGAAATGAAGAGCATTGCTGAAAAAATGATTGAAAATAATTGGTTTGAAAACTGTGGTGTCAGCTCAGCTTTCGATACACAATATAGAATAGAATTAGTACATACTATAGACGAAGCTGAAAAGAAACTTGCATATAAAAGGGATGTTAGCGGTTTTGTAACTTTAGACAATTTGCTAATTGAAGCCGGTCGCCGCAAGCAACTTTTCCTCTCATTAAATCATAAGAATGAAATTGAGAATACATGGAATAAGTTAACCGACACCATTGTTAAAGCGTATATATCAAATAATAAACTTGATATTGATAAAATACAGCAAAAATTTAATTCTAAATTTGGAGTACAAGTTGATTTATACTTAAGAAGAATCTTTGTTGAGACTTTAAACGAATTGTACTTTAAAAGCTATATAGAAAATTTTCCGATCTTTTTTTCTGATATAGCTAACATTTATTTTAAGGGAAATGTAGTTGTAGGCTGGTTAGGCAAGTTTGGTTCGCATGAAAACCAGGTAAAAGAAATCTTCCCAATTTCTCCCAATGATGGTATTTTGAATGTTTGGTAACTTCTCTTTACCAGAACCAGGCAAGGTTTTTTGGTATAAGTGAAATTTTAAAATAATGCCCCCCATAACTCCTATTATATGTCAAGAATTTCAACCTTTTTTATAGCATTGGTGTTGCTTTCATGCCAGAGACCTTCTGGTCATAAATCGCAACCAACAAGTACATCTGACACAACAAATAAAACTATGACCAAGGATAACAAAGAAATGTCCTGCGACGGGCTCCTGTCAGCCATCGTAAAATCCAGCAATGCAGTTGCGCTGAAACATTTTAGTGATACCCTTGTAAAAGTCCGCCTTGAATACCTTACAGCTGAAAAAGCAAGGATTAAATTGTATGTGCTAAATGATATTTCGGACGATCCGGCCCATAAAAAGCTAACTGAAAATGCCGTAGGCTGGTTAGAACTCAACAGGCAAACCAAGCGCTTGACAGACATTACCAATGACCCCGATAAACCATTGGTTTTAAAATATAACACCACCCTTTTACAAAAACATGATCTTTATAAATTATGCAATTCCGGAGCAGCTATTGCCAAACCCGGAACCGGTTATGAACAAAGAGATGTGATGCTGGAAGCAGATATCAGATTTAATGGTAAGCTGAAACGCTTTTTTACCATGGCTGAGTTTAAAAAAGTATTTGGGAAACCCGACAGCATACAGTTGCTGAAAGATGAAACACCATGTGTTACCATCTTTGGCACCGAAGCCCCAGATGATAAATACCTGTACAAAGATGGTTCCTGCTTTGAAACCAGTAAGGACAGTGTGGCTGTTGCTGAATTTCGGTTTCAAAGCGGAAATTTTATCACCTATAAAGGTATCCGGATAGATGCCAATACGACCATGAATGACATCAAAAAATTGTTTTCTACAGCTGTAAGCGGGAGACTGGGTATGGATAAGGAAGGGAAACTCTGGGTAATTCAGTTAAGAGAAGATCGTGAAGGGATTTCCGACGGACATATCAAAATATTTTTCAGGGATGGGAAAATATCCTTTATGCACTGGTGGCTTCCCTGCTAGAAACTATTCGTTATAATTCTTCTAAAAAAACAAAAATGATAGATATCCCATAAAAACCAGCCAATAGAAATAAGCGTTTTAAAAAAGAAAATTAATTCTAATTATTGAAATGGTAGCCGAAGGAAATGAACAATATAATCGATTAGTGAATACTATTCATGAAACCGATGAAAGGCTAAATACCGATCGGTGGATTTTGGATGGGAAAATTGACATGAATGATTTAGGGTGGCGAAAGCTTGCCATGCAAAAATATGACCTCTTTTTTCAGCGAAACAAATCGGTTATCTTTGATTGCGCCCGGTTATTGGTTCAGGAATTTCCCCTCATCAGCGATACGTATCGAAAAGATGTTCTCCATCAAATCCGGCAGACAGTAACGCTTAAAGATCATCTCACCTTATTAACCGACTGTGATACTGATACAGATTTCAGGAATAATATTATCCTGCTGATCCTATTGGATCTGGGTCCAGATAGCAGGGACTGGATGCTGTCACTAAGGGATTGCGTGGAAAAAGGATTTCAACATAAAATAGATGCCGCAAAGCATCTGAAAGACCTGCTGTTCTTAGCAAATGACGTAGATCATCATGGCATGGGCTCAGCCAGGAAATTAATGGAGGATACACTAAAAAATACGTTTAACATGAATCGGGCAAAATCATCACAACAACCAAACTAATTCAATAATATGGGAAGTTTTTTAGAAGATCAAATGAACAGTAAAAATGTACATCGGGTTACTGACCATGCAGGCAACCGATATGGCATATGCGTGCTATTTAGAGGTGATAATCTACTATTTATGGAAAACGAAAAGGGACTGATCTGTACCATTAACGCAGCACACGGCGCTATCTTTACAAGATCTATCAAACAGTGGGACAGTACAGGCAAGAAGATGAGCAAGAATGAACGCATAAGAGTAACCGGTTTGATCGAGAAATATTACAGGGAATTTTACAGTCCTTCTGTTGTTTTAATAGATGATTATTAGTCACCCCTAACCTATTGCTAAATTATGAACAAAGTAATTGTGAGATTAAAAACCAGCTCCATAAAAGATTCGGAAATGTTTTATTGTAAAGAACTGGAGCTTTTTGAGTTTTACCAGGATTACGGCATGGAAACCATTTCATTAATTGCCAAAGACAATTCCAGCTTTATACTTTTGTTGACAACAGGTACGGTTACTGACACAGATGAATACTTGTTTGAACTGGAAGTAGCCAACTGTACTGCTACATTTGATAAGTTAAAGCAAAAAGAATTTGAAACTACAGGGCGCTTATTAAGTACAACAGTCTTTGAATATCCACTGGGTAAAAGTATAGCACTTAAAGACCCTTCAAATAATAAGTTTTTATTATTTGAAGCATATAAACCATAACCTATCAGACTATGAACAGACTTGAACAATACTTTGACAGCAACGGAAGCCAGGCTTGGGATACATTGGTAAATTGGGCAACGGAAACTTATTGGACGAATTCAGAAAGCCAAAAACTTTTGGAACAAACATTTAAGAACCATACCGATATAGCCAAAGTGATGTACGCAAGATTAGGAGAAGAGAGCCTGCAATGGATACACCGCAAAGTTCCAGCTCTTGATGGCCTGAGTCCTTTGAAGTGTCTTGAAACACCCGAACTCATCAAAAGACTAAAAGAAGGGCTTTCCAGAATGGATATTTAATAAGAGATCGACAATAAAACAGGTTTAATTAATGAGAACCGCAAACATAAAGTTTAACTATGGAATTTACTGACCTAATAAAACTTATATACGAAAACGACATTATGAGTTTGGAAAACTTCAAATCAAGTGGTATTGATTTTTGTAAAACTGACAATTACGATAAAAATAATCTGTTAATTGCCTATGCGGGCTATGGTTATGATAACAAATATCAACCCCAAGACCTAATTGACTTCCTGTTAAATTGTGGAATAGCAATCAATCACCAAAAAAATAAACGAGGAAATGAACTTTCTGCACTTCATAAAGCTGTGGCAATGCAGAATTATAAAATAGTTGAACACCTGTTGAAAAGAGAAGCTCAAATTGACATTCAGGAAATAAATGGAAATACACCTTTATGGACGGCAGTAATGAATTATCGCGGTGAAGAAAAACAATTGAAAATCATTAATTTACTATTAGCAAATCATGCTTCATTTGACATTAAAAATTATCACAACATTTCTGCCCGTGATGTGATACATACGATTGGTGGTGGAATAGATGCCGGGCATAACAGGAAAGAATGGGATTTGAGACATTTATTGACAAATTAGCTATATAATAATGAAACAACTTGTTATAGTTTTGATGGTGCTGTTAGCCAAAGTCGCTATTGCACAAACACGCCCAATCCCGGAAAACATCAGATCAGCCTTTGAAGGAACCTGGCAATACAAGGAAAAATATTTTACCTTAACTATCAAGATACATTTTGAGCCTGGGAAACCCTATGCCCTGTTTACCGATATTGGTACAGGTGTCGCTCCCTCGAAAACATTTAAAGTTCAATTGAAAGGAAACCTGCTTGTCTTTCCAGCAGTCAGAAATCAAAACGACTATATAGAAATGGAGATCATCAAAGGAAAACTGTACTTCAAGTCGTTACCTGTTCAATGGGATGAAAAAGGGAATAGGATAAAATCAGATCATGACCAGCAGCAACAAAGGATTTTTAAGCGTGTAAAAGAATAAACAACAATTATGACCATTCCCGAATTTAAAGAAAAGCTACAAACCTTACACCAGACGCTCTTCCCCAAAAAACCTTTAGCTAACCAAGAAGTTGAGCAGAATTATTTTGAGGTACTCTCTCCATTTGTAGCATCCCCTAATGATAACGTCTATCCATTTCTTGCCCACTGGAAAGAAAGCGAATCAAGCATCGAATTCATCCTCAACAACCGACCTGCAGATTACAAGATATTAAAGCGACCGTCTTTGTGATGTCATATATCTGTAGTAGTGATCAAGCTATTTTTAAGCGATCCATGTTTGCATTTTAACTATGCAATATGAAGAATTTCAGACCCTCCGGCAAACGTACCATCACTCCTCAAAAAGCAATCAAAATCCTCCAGCAAAATGGTACGATCATAACCGAAACCGAAGCAGAACTTATTTTGGATTTCATGTATAAATTCGCTAATTTATCGGTCAAACAGGTGATTAACAAGGCTTCTGGCGAAAAATCGCCAGAAGCAAAAACACCAAGAAAACTGTTTAAATAACCGATCTATTTATTTACCAATTACATGAAATGAAAGGAGAAATTTAATGAAAAGAGCATGTTTATACATCAGGGTAAGCACCGATGAACAGGCCGACAAAGGCTTTTCCCAAAGGGATCAGGCCGAACGCTTACAAAACCACTGTCTAAAAAACGACATCCTGGTCACCAGGATTATATTTGAAGATTATTCAGCAAAGACCTTCAATCGCCCGGAATGGACGAAATTACTAGCTGATCTGAAGAAATCAAGGGGAGAAGATTTTGACTACATCATGTTCACCAAATGGGATCGCTTCAGCAGAAATACAGCAGATGCCTACCAGATGATCCGCATCCTCACTGTTGATTATCAGACCCAACCCATTGCCATCGAACAGCCTCTGGACTTATCTGTCCCAGAAAGTAAAACCATACTGGCTGTTTACTTATCCATGCCCGAAGTAGAAAATGACAGAAGAGCTTTGAATGTCACCTACGGCATGAGAAGGGCAAAAAAAGAAGGCCGCTGGATGGGAGAAAGTATATTGCCATCCATGAACCTGAAGCCAGTTATATGAAATGGGCATTTGAACAAATTGCCGAGGGGACTTTGGCAACCGAACACGTTTGGATGAAAGCCAGAGAAATGGGCCTTAAATGTAGTCGGAGTAGTTTTTGGGATTATATCCGTAATCCAGGGTATTGTGGTAAAATAAGGGTTCCACAATTTAAAGATGAAGAAGAACAACTAGTCGAAGGACAACATGAGCCATTGATTTCCGAAAGGCTGTTTTATCAGGTTCAGGATATGCTGGAAGACCGGAAACGCCAGTTTAAAAATAAAAAAGGAACAAAAGCCGTTTCTCCTCGTTCCCTTGCTTTAAGAGGCTTTTTAATCTGTCCCAAATGCGACAACCTGTTAAGCGGAAGTGCATCAAGAGGTCGTAAGGGCTGAAGCGGAATTAAAACAATTAAATAACCGGGACACCGAAGATCTGGATATTGAAGGCCTGGCAGATTTGGCCACTAAAAACTTGCAAAAACTATCTCAATTTTATTCGGATGCGGATTCTGACATCAAAAGGCTAATTATAGGTTCCGTTTACCCTGAAAAATGGGTGTTTGACGGAGAGTCTCACCGAACCACAAAAATCAATCAAGCTGCCGAGCTTATCTATCAGATAAACAACAAGTTAAGACATAAAAAAACCGGAGTAAAATTTCTTGAAAAATTTCACTCCGGTGAAGTGCCCATCGAGGGACTATACTCGCATCAATTTATCGATGATTTGAAGAAAATTGCAAACTTGGACACGTTGTTTAATAGCGAGCCCCTTAGTAGAGATTTCAAGCTTCGGTACAAGCGATGTTATACTAGTCAGGAAAGTAAGAATAGGCCTTTAACGCAGATTTGGGCTGAAAATGGGTTTACAAAGTATAAATCTGATTGATCTTCTAAAATGAGAAATTATTAAAAATGGGATGATTTTGCTAGTGATGAAACTGCAAAATCATCCCTACTAGAGATGAGTAATTTTCATTTCGTCACTAGTAGAGTAGTTACAATTGGGGTAAACGTAATAGAGGTACCATTGGGCTTGGATAAATTTTGAGTGATATTTTCGATATATTTAAAAAGATTATAGAGATAAATTAATGCCGTTTCAAAAATTCAACATCAATGGTAAGGAGTACCAAATAATCACTCGGAATAAAATTTACGAGCCAAAATACAGAGAAAAACTCTCTAAAATTCTATTAACTAAATACGGCAGGGTGATAACCGGTGAGAATACGATAAAAGCACTAATAGAAAGTTATGATTTTTTTACGGAAGAATTCTCCAAAGTACTGGGTGGGGTTCACGATCTGATGTTCTATTTTTTTGTATTCCAGTTACATGAACAAACTGCCGAACTATCCTATTTGAGATCAGTCAATAAAATTAAAATTCCGGTCGATAGCACTTACTTTGCACAATACCGGAGGATTTTAAAATTGATCTTGCAAGAATCATGTTCAATTGAAATTTCTGAGAACATTCAGCCTTCTCTGAAATGGATGGATAAGACCCTTAAAATTATTGAAGAATTAGTTTTCCTCGGCAGCTTTGCATTTGATATGGTTAATGTCATATCTGAGCAAAAGCTAACGGAAGGTTCGGTGCAGATTACTTTCAAGGACGACCTTTATGTTTTCGGAAATCCTCCTGAATGGGAAGGGTTCTTCGGTCTCTTCCATGAAAACTTTGATGAGCAAATGGATGGTTCTATAAATGATGCGAGTCTCCAGAAAAAATTCGACAAAGTACTAAAAGATGAGTTTCACATCGACCTAACAGAGTTATCAATAATCATTGAAAGTGTCTCTGAAAGGCTTTACAATCAAATGCCTCCGAGATTCTGTATGATTACAGAACTCATAGATATATTCAAGGAGGAATCTGAAAGCCCTTACATAGAAAACTTTATCCTTGGGCTGATTCTTAATAAAAACAACGTTGCCAAACTGAAGTCTGGAATTTATTCTTCATACAATGGAGACAGACTAATCCACAGACCTTTCTTAACCATAAATATTGAAGATACGCCCTGCATCCTTTTTAGCAAATATACTTTTCTGGAAGCCATTAACACACTTTTTCAAAACCAGATTACCCATGGGAAACTTCCCGCGGAATGGAAACAAATCCCATTTATCAAAAAAGTACAAGGAAACCTTATTCAATACCATAAGGACATTCTGGAAAATCCGGTTGAACGGGCATTATCAGAAAAAAAAATCTCTCATGATAGAAATGTGAAGACGTTAAAAGCAATCAATCATTATGAAAACCATTCCATCAATAATAATCCAGGCGAAATTGATTTCATTTTTATCCTTGAAAAAATAATCTATCTGGCAGATTGTAAGAATCTGACAAAGCGTTATGAGATGCATGGATATTATCAGGATCTTACAAAATTTGAGCCCTACAATACAAAAATGACAGAAAAAGTCTCGTTTATGCGAAACAATCTAGATAAATTGGAAAGACACCTACGGATAATAACTAGAAATCAATCCTTGGATATCAGGGAGTATGAAATCGAAGGAATTTTCATAGTAAATACCCCAACACTATATGCTGTGAATGCCCCGTTCAAAGTATATAGTTTCTACAACTTCGAACTGTTGATTGACGGAGAGGATGTGTATGAAGGAGTAATTTCTGTCCCCGATGGAAACGATACCGAAATACCCTGGCCTTATATAGATAACTACAATAGCTACCTAAGCCAAAAGTCCTAAATATTGGAAACAGCTATTAGCTACTGGGAAATAATCTAAGATCCATCGAAATACTTTTATTCACTATTTGTTTTTTTTAAAAAAAATGCTTTATCATGGCGAAAACATTATTTTAAAAAACCAAAAATATGGAGAGAATGCACAGAAACTCACGTTTGCTGAAGGCGGTAACAGTTTTTACGGTCAGCCCAAAATCCCAAACGAGAAAAAAAGATCATTAAACTGTTAAAAAAGGACGATTCCCTAGCAAAATACGCTTCAAGGAAGAAATAACGATCATTTTGAAAGGTTTGATTTGCTCGCCTTTACCGCAGCTGCAACTATTGATTTACGAATATCGACCCATGTGTCTTTAGATACTTTTAAGACCACCATTGTGTTATCTGGCTTTATAGTTAATGTCATTGTGTGATCTTCAAGTTTACTTTCACCCCAGTAAAATGTGTAAATAAATTCATTAATAAAAAACTTGACCATGCCCTTTTTGTAAGGATCAACAACAACAAAATCAGTTAAAACATTTTTAGTCTCACAAGTCATCATTACACAAGGAAAGCTCGTCTCTTCTAGTGGTTGGTGATTTAATATCGACAGTCTTAATTGCTCTTCTTGTTCACAAGACAAATTAAAATCAGCAAACATACTGTGGTTGGAAATACTAGCCCTCCAGAGCAAGGACTCAAGAAACAGCTTGAATCTCGGATAATCAAGATTAGTACAGACAATAATACTGACTCCAGGGTTCGGAATTAACTGCTCGAAACCCTCACTAGTGGTGAGATAAGGCTTGCTATAAAAAGCGTTATTTGCATATCGCTCTAATTGCCCTAAAATCCTGTTATCACAATCGGCACATAAGATATATTCATCAATTGCTCCGGTCTGAGCAGTCTTTCTTTTTAAAGGTTCTTTTGAAGATATGATATGCATCCTGTTTTTGTCATCAGCAATCCCTTTATACATGAAATTTGGAAACAGATGTGACCGCCTTATAACTTCTTTCTCATTTTGACAGAGTTTACAAATTCCAATCATGGTCTTTTTAACTTATTATTTCTTCAATGATATTAAATATAACTTCAAAATTGGCAAATGTTTTTAAATCTCCATTTGCGCAAATCCATTCGCATAAATTCCTTTTTTCCTGTTTATCAATGCTATACTCGGTTATCTCATAAGTTTGTCCTCTCTTAATTCCATTCGATTTAACTACATCTAATAAAGCTGGCTTATATAATGCGGCTTTGCTTAAAGTCGCTTCATCAAAAAGATTTTCAATTCCTTTCTTAATCGGATTACCAGGCGAGGTAGGAATTACCCTTTTGTAGTTATAACCATTTTCCTCGTTACATTTTTCAGTATCGCAATCGTACAAGAAGATTTTTTTCTGTGGAACTGTTTCCCAGTTATCCGTTTTGAATATATTCCATAACTTATCAAGATTATGATATCCACCTCGCTGACGCAAATCGATCTCACTCAACAACTTATCTTTACCAAACAGAGATGCCGCTTTAGTTATATAGTCTATATCCAAATCCCCCTCAACAAAAAGTATCGGTTTAATAAATTTAACATGTCGTGATTTAATTTCTCCACTCAACCAATCACTTCCGTATTTTGCTGCCAATTGAGAAAACCTGCTTTCCAAATCCCTTAAAAATTGACTAAGTTCGGGTATATATTCAGGCTCTATATAAGTGATTGATTTATCTACGCAGTAAAAATTATAGTTTATCAATTTTTTCTTTAATAATCGTTTCCCCAGAAAAAAAGACATTTGATCATGTCCATCAAATTCCTCTAGGTGTTTCAGCTTTCGTAGGTCACTCCTAAAATATTCTTCTGTTTTATCTTCGGCCTCTTTATTAAATCTCGCAAGTGATTTTTCATTAAAGTGAGAGACAACCATTTCAATATTTTCTATAGAAAATCTTTCTCTTACCCTATGGATTTCTTGCGCCAGTGTGCTGAAATAAGTATCAATTGTAGTTTGATCTGTGGTTTCAACGACCTGTATAAGTTCATTTTCGAAGTTTGGCAGAGAATTGCTATAAATGTCTATATAGGTATTAAAGATTTGCGCTGTATTTGTATCGTCTTTTTTCTGAACACTTATATAATCAATCATCATATGCGGTTCTAAAAATCGCAATAGATTACCGATACACATGTTTTTAAAAGGAAATGTAAGCTCCATTGAATAACTAAAAAATTATTAAGTAAATCTATGTAAATAAAATGGTCGTTAATTTAATATTTGAAGACAGTGTCATAGACAATGAGGATTGGTAAGGTTCACCAAATCAGCAATTAATTGCCCGAAGTACTTTAGTTTATTATCTTTGAGATTAATTAATAGAGCTTTCATTTCACCGATACCAAATAATGGTAATATAATAAGATGCCAATAAATATAATTATACCTGATACGGATCTAAACGGATTTAATCAGCCGGCACAAAACGAACTCAAAAAAAGTATACAGGATTTCTCAAATGATTTACTTGCCGAATGCAATCGCATTGAAGCTTCCGCAAATACCACCTCAAACGTACCTGAAATTACAAGCTCTATAGTAGCCGATGCGCGGGTGCTACTGCGACATAAAATTAGCAAACCAAAAAAAAGTGGCTGGAAAGTATGGATAAAAATTGCTGCCAGCTTAGTTACCTTGTTGTCGGGAATTATGTATCAAAAGGAAAAATTACAGGATACGGGTTACCTGATCTTCTATATAATAGTGATTGCACTGGCAATAATTTTAACTACAATAACAATTCTCAAAGAAGATTAAAATGCAAGAATATAACGAAATGGACACGTATTACTTAGATGAACTTAAGTACACCACGTCAAAAAAATTCATGATGAAAAATAGGTTGCGACTAATTTTGCGATTATATACGATTATCGGTTTTTTGATCTTTATTATCGGAGGCCTCGCTTTTCTTTTTTCCTTTTATGAATTAAAGCTTACACAACATCAAATCACTTTGCTGATTCTCAGTGGTGTTGGATTTGTCGTGGGTATTGCGTCCAAGTTTTATATGGACTTTATCAAGGAACGTCAAATTGAAATGGCAAATATTCAAACCAGGATCGAAAGTGTTTCAAATTTTATACTCAATTGGTCAACGCTTGAGCGATCTATATACAAATTAACCCAAGCATTAGGATTATCAAAAAGTAAGTTTGCTATTGGCGAGAGTCTTGCACAGTTACACTTGAATGATAAAATAAACAACAAAGATTTGATATTTATTGAAAAGGCTCTGGATTTACGCAATAAAATTGTTCATGGACAGTTGACAACTTCTAAAGAGGAAATAAATAGATATACTGAAAAAATTGAGGTAATTACAGATAAGATCATAGATCAGATCCCAAGATAGTTGCGCTAATCAAATCTTAAATAATGCTTTGCGCCCGTAGGGCCGACCGCGATTTTAGCCGATGCCGCAGGCATGACAAATGGCGGGCAATCTGTTTACCAATGGGTGCGGTTTTTCTCCGCACTTATTGGTAAACCCGATTCATCAATATTTATAACTCTATCAGTAGTTTTACTGCCAGCGCAAATTTTGGCGAACAATTATCTGTTTCAATGTATTGCATTAAGGTATGCAAGGTAAAAAGACAGACCCGGTCTTTAAACAAACGTTTGGCAAACAGATTCCCGCAGTGGTTAAAACTATCACCATATTTACGGATGTAATCAAAGGTACGGTCAGCAAGAAAAGTCCAGTAACCATGCTGGATAACATTGTTGCCCCAGACCCTTGCGATTTCTTCGCTGTCGTCCATTGTCTCTACCGCACATTCTTTCAGGTAATTCATATACAAGGGGATTTCTCCGGGAAATAAACTGTGGAGGATTTTGATTTTATGTTTTAAACTTAAACGGTGTATTGGTTTCATAATGGTAAAGATTAGCGGGCTTAATTTGCCCGTAGTTTTATATTCAAAAATTAATAGCCCTTAGAAAAACATGCGTACAGCCAGTTTAAACCGTTGGTTATAGCAATCCGTCTGCGCATATTGGTTGAGCTGGCTGACCGTAATGGTCGCATAGTCCAGGAAAAACAAATGGTTTGCGAATGCTTCAGAACTAGATTCCAGTTTAGGTCGCTTACTTTCCAAAAGCTGAAGGATATACCCCGAGGTGACCCGCCACCTTTCAAAATGCATCAACCGGGGATTCCACAATTTCTCGTAACCGTCCTGCCTTTCATACAACTGTGTACAGGATTTTTGCAGGTGGTTTAAAAACTCCGGTATCTCATTGGGAAAAAGAACATGCAACAATTTAGCCTTTTCCTTGGTGTTGAGTTTCAACAGTGGTTTCATGATAATCAGTTTAGGGGGATTGCTCCCCCGTGAAAAACTAAATGAATTCAGGATAGTGCTATCCTTTGGGCGAAATCCGTACAGAGGTCAAAAGCCTTTTGGCTTCTTTGCAGACCTGTACCGTACATGATAGATTTGAACTTGCTTTCTTCATTCTTATAATTGTGCACGTTCTGAAAATACCCTGTAACACTGTTGTAAGCACCAAATAAAGTCCCTTTGGTGGTTTCTTCCTGCTGTGTCGGGCTGCTCATGGCATATTCAAATACGTTTTCAACCGTATTTTTGTAGACCGTGGAAAGCTCCTCAAATTCTCCATTGCGCAGGGATTCGACCGTTTCTTTGTTTGGTGCCATCGCAAACTGGATTAACCTTTTCACCTCGCTATCCGTGATCCTCACTTTAGCCCATTGATTAAATACGCCTTCCAGTTCATTAGCTAGCTGGTTACTGATGCCCAAAAGCTGGTGTGCTACTTTTAACCTGTCCTGCACATTGGCCGTATGCTTGATGCGGATGCAATTGGTTTTGTTGCGCAAAGCAGCGTTTAAAGTATTGTTACAAACGATCCTTGTGGGTGTAAAAGCGGCAGTTATACTGCCATAACCGTCATGTGAAGTGGTCAGGAAAAGGTATTTTTCAATGCAATCGTTACGGCCTACACGGATGTAATCCGGCAATTTGGCGGTGATAAAAATGCGCTCACCCTTGCCCAATGCGCCCGCTGTTTCATATAAGATACCTTCTTTACTGCCGACAATGCTGTCAAAAAAATCAAATGCCTGTACATTTTGTACAATCTCATAATCTTTGCCCACCACGCCCAAAACTTCCTCAGTATCTGTCCGAATGGTTGCAAAATAGTCGGGAACTTCTATTTCTGAATATACAGTGTAATCCGGCTCGTCCCTATGTGGTTCTCCATTATCTACAGTAAACAAGGGGCGTTTTTCAACCGTATAATCCAGTCCCGCAAATTTTAAGGCTTCCGCACTGGTTGGGTAATCCTGTACAATTGTGCCCAGGTTGTGCCACGCTTTTTCTTTCACACTGAAAAAACTGTGTTTTCCAGTCTGTACATTATAATTTAAATTGTGTGCCATGATTAAGGTTTTAAAGGGTTAAACTTTTGTGTTTTCAATAAATCGGCTGCCAGTATCCGCACATTTTCGGTGCTGCTCACACTGTAAACCGTCATGCGCTCAAACTCCTGTATGGTATCGGACAGGCTTTTAAACCTGCTTTCCACTTCTACAATGATGGTCAAGTGCAAAAAGTGCTTTTTCATATGCGTCCCTGTTGATTTACATTTGGGTTTCTGATCCTTGACAATAAAATTTCGGTTTCCAGTATATTGACATTTGCAGTATCAGTCATGCTGATTTTTGACTGGTTTTCTATTTCGCTGACGATTTTTGCGATACTGGTATGATCGGCGTGGACTGCCACACGAACCATGATAAAAAGGGTTTCATATTTCATTTTTAAAATGATGTTGTTTAGAAAATTCGGCTAACTGGCGGTAAAATTCCTGCGGGTTATCCTCCCGGAATCCCTGACCATAACCGCCATGATAGATATGGTCTAAGAATTCGATAAATTCGGCTAACATATAGAAGCTGTTAAATGGAAAATCAACGCCCCCGCTTTACAGGGGCGTTACCCCGCTAAGCAGGGATCAGGTTTACAATGTCCATTTCCACTTCTTCCAGTTTCTCCGTACATAAGGTGTTCACCTGCTCGGCTACCCCTCGTATGATCGTAGGATTTTTGGTGGTAAAAGTTTTGCCGTTATCGTCCTTAATGGTCAGCAAACACCCTTGATAATAATTGCCGTCTGTTTCATCCACATTATCCTTTAACTGCAATTCAAATTCTTCAAGGGTAGTGATGATGTTTTTTAAATTGTCACGGTGTCTGGTCTTGCGGGCAAGATCATCACCGAGTTTAATGTGGCGTTCCAGTATTGCCCTTTGTTCTGCAATTTTTTCCGCAATACTGGTTTTGATCTCTAATTTGCTAGGTTCTTTAACGACATCTTGTTCCGCTGTTTTTTCCTCCGGTTTAACGGACAAGCTGTTAACGGGGTTACCATGGACAAAAGCAGGGGCTTCCGGCTTACGCCCTTCGGTAGGTTTGTTAAATTCCTCATTTGGTTTTAAGGCTGTTGTGCTGTTATTTACTACTGCTGGTTTATTTTCTGCTGTTGTTTTTCCGGTTTTAACGATTACATTTTTCATGATACTTTGATTTTAAATTGAATGATTTTTTAAATGATTGATAATTTGAGGGCGTAACTTTTAGCTTCCTGTCATTTGCGTCCTGCTGTGGCGGTGCTTTGTTCTGCTGTGTTTTCATGTCGGTAATATTTTTTAGCCATTTTGCCCTTCCACCCATTCGGCAGGGGGCTTTCCTGGCTTTTTGATATTACCCGCACCTGATTTAGCGGGGATGACAGGCAAGGCTTTTGGGAAAAAAATACTACCCGAGTGAAGCGAGGTGTGGAGATTTTTTTTTCAAAACAAGCGGAGTTTTTTACTCCGCCGCCTTGACTAGGTCAGACCTGCGGATCAGATCTTTGTCCATCAAACAGCCTAAACCCCTTATTTCATCATCTTAAAAAATCATTCAATTTAAAATCAGTTGATCAAACCTAATTGTCCAGTGAAATTATACCCGGTTGTTTTTTGTACCAGTCGAACAGGTAAATGAGCTTAGGTTCGGGAACAGAGAGGTGGTGTATTCTCCTGGCAAGTTCCAAGGCTGCAACTATCGCACTGGATTTAGCGATCCCCACACCACTAAACCTGCAAAGCTGCTCCTGGTTCAAATTTTTGAATTTGGTAAGCTTGCCGTCTACACTTGCCAGTATTCTTTGGGCGAGATCCAGGGCGGATTCATTCGGTGTACCGGAACCGATGAGCATGGCCAGCAGTTCTGCATTGCTCATCTTTTCACAACCTAAAGTCATGAGCTTTTCCCTTGGCCGCTGTTCAGGTGCCATGCTTTTAATGCCCGTAGATTGTTTAACCTCTTCACGCAATTGCCGGACAGTTTTAAAACCCTGCCCCTGGTAAGCCGCACTCTGAAATAAAGCAGCAAAAGCAGAAATGAACTGCTCAAAGTCATTTTCGAAGACGATGATCTGCCAGCGTTTATAACTGCCGTCTGTTTGTTGTTCGCTCCTTGTAAACTGGATGTAACGGCTGTCATTATCAGCTTTTTTAAAATCAAGGAAGTAATGTCTCTTATGGGAAGAGAACGATTCTGTAGCTAAAATTTGCTTTTTCATGATCTGTGGTATTGGTAAACCACAAAATTGAGCAGCCCACCAGCAAACAGTAGGTTCAAAAACAACTTACCCGATCACAACTGGAATTATCCGATTTGAAAAATACTACCCGATGTCAAAAACAATAATCGGATAAAGTCTGTTCTGCTACCAGTACAAATCTGGATATGGAAAATACCGATACCTCAAACAATCAAAAAACCAGAAACTGCCATTTTTGCGGAGCTGTTATACATGGCAGAGCGGATAAGCGCTACTGCAATGACTATTGCAGAAACGCTTCTAACCAAAAAATGCGAAAGGAAGAAGCGGTAGAAATGCATTATAATGCAGCTGAAATCTTCAAGGTCATCAAACGGAATTATGAAATCCTGAAAAAAGACGATCCCGCCATTATGAATGCAAATGAAGAATCATTTTGTCAGATAGATGATTTTTTAAAAACAGGAATTGATACTCGATTTTTTACCAGTACCTACGAAGATAAAAATGGAACGATCTGGTACTGCGTATTTGATCGTTGCTACGCAATGGATAATGTCTATGTAAGCATAAAAGATTTTCCAGAACAGGCAGAATTATAATACTATTTACGAGAGCTAAAACGGGGCATCGTCGTCAGAAGGTTGTTCAAAGAGTTTATCAATCAACACTCTATTTCTTTCAGAAGCCCTATTTAGCAAAGTAGAATACTTCAAGACTTCGGTGTATAAAGACCCCTCAAAATTTTTGAATTCACCTATTATCCGCTTACTAGGCCTGTATGAGAAGTCAAAATGTGCAGCATTAATAAAGTCTGAATCGTTAAACTTGATATCTAAAGGTTCCAGCGTTTCCCCAATTAGGTACCCATAGAACATTTTAAATGGAAATTCTGGTTTGGTTAAATTGAGAATTAACGAAGCGTAATAATTAATTTCAGCCAAGTGATCAGCTACATTAGTGCCAGGAGTCTTAAATTCTAAAATAATACACTTTTCTTCTGCCGGAAATAAGAGGACATCTGGTCTTTTACTCAGTCTTTTTTCCTTATTCGCATTAATAAACCGCTCTTCTTCAGCGGTAAAGGTTTCTTTAAATATCTTTTGTCCGTCTATAGTGACATTTCGTAGCTCTGCTTCCGATACACCTTTAAAGAGAATAAAATCTTCATTTAAAATCCATAAATCACTTTGCTCCGAAGAGGCTGTTCTTTGCGCAAAGAGCATAGTATGTAAAAGTCTTTCGTCTTCATTTCTGCCTCCCTGCTGAATTTGTAATTGTCTTTTCAATACCTTCTCAAAAAGGTCTAACACTAATTTTCTCCTTGCAACATAGTGGGTAAGCGCGGCACGATTTTGATGAGGGATTTCTTTTACTAAAGTCGATGCAATCTGATTAAGGTTTGTATCATAATCAGCAGCCGTAGGGTTTAAGTTTGCCAATTGGTCAAATCTTTTTTTCAGCTCCGCATCTTTCTTAGCGGCCATTTTAGACTCCTGAACATAAACCTTTTCAAGTATTTTCTCCTCGTTATCGTTTATAGAGATATTTAGATTATTAATATAGCTATCGTTCAACAGGAACATTTCTCTGAGATCTGATACCCGTTTTACCTTTTCTTCAGCTTTTTGAGCTAGCTCAGCATACATTGTGAGTATCTTGTCATTGGCTGTTTCTTCAATGTCGTCTAAAAAAATAAAATCTTCATCAAAAATTGAAATTTCATCTTTACGTCGTGGAATACGCAATTGCCCCCGAGTATCTCCATCTCGTTCATTTATATAAGGACTGGATATTAAAAACAAAAACCGATTATTTTCTAAATGGTCATCGGCTCCCAATACATTAAGAGACATTTTAAAATCCTTGTCTTCTATAATCTCTCCTTTGCTAGTTAGGGCCATTACATTTTTCGCAAACCTACTTTTTGGTATTTTGAAAGCTTGTACTTTAAAAATCTCTTCTTTCTCTTCCTGACTGAAGTGTCCATCTCTATGGGTTTGATAGTTTAAAGGAAAACTATCAGATGAATCTATGGCCGGGATATCCCCAGTGGTAATTTCTATTGTTTCTTCCAAATCTCCACCTTTATAGGCTTCAAAAACTATTTTAGGAAGTACATCCCGGTGCGCGCAGAAATATTGGATATATCTGTTGATGATGACTTCTTTATAGTTTGATAAAGCCATATTATAGTATACCTTGTCCTTTTCCATAACAAGGTTACTTAATGTAAGACTCGTATGGGATTGGGTAGCTGTGCTATCGCTATAGGAATCTAACCGGGCAATTGCATTCTCCTTTAAGAAGGGCGCTGATTTACTTAAATGAAACTGGCGCTGTTTAAACTGATCACCCTCTTTGTATACACTACTGTATTGTACATTGGAAAAAAAATGGATTAATTGTATACGACCGGAACCTCTATTGTTATATCCCTTTCTCGTGTCCTGAAAAGTCAAAAAGCGTTTAAACTCAATATCGTTAAAACCAATGCCAGTATCTTCTATAACTATTTTACTCATGATCTTATCATCGAAAAGATCCGCTTCATAGTATACCTTAACCTTGATTATCTCTTTTTTTGGGTCGTCTTTTAATTGAGCAATGGCTTCCAAGGCATTGGTAAAGGCCTCAAATAAAGGCTGCAATGGATTACTACTTTTACCAACCCCATTCAGTATGGCCGGATAGTAAAGTCCTTCATTTACCAGGAAACCGATTTCATTTAGCTCCATATTACAATTAATAAGTTCTAAAGATAAGATTTGCCGACAAGTTACAAGTACTTTGAATTAACTTATAAGCTTACTTCACGCATTATGCGCTTTTACAAGTAGTTCAAGACAATCCAAAAATGGTTTAGTCAGATACACATAAATCAGTTTAAGTACCTCTTCTGAATTGTGCAGATAAGCTTTAATCTGAGCAGTGAATTTTTCAATCAACTCCTCCTGCACATGGTTCATCGCCATCTCGTATCTAAATTGTTCTCTAATGTCTTTCAAATCTAATTCAAAGTTGTAATGTGCACTTAGTAAAGCGAGGTCCTCATGCTGGATAGTTCCGTTATGCGCCAAATGATTTCTATATGGCTTGATGTAATCTGTCAACTCTTTCATATACCGCCAAATAATCTCAAACTTACCATATTTCGGGTCAAGCAGCTTTAAAACCCGAGTTTCCATGTTTAAACCCTTCTTTATTTTAAACATCATGATATGATTGATAAGAGCTAACGATAAATCTCTGATTTTAGTCATCCTTAAAATATAATTTTCATAATGGTAGCGTATGACATGTGCTGCATCCTCTCCTTTTTTTAAAATCAAAGCATCAGGTGACTGCTCATTAAGCATTCTTTCAGCAAACCTTATATCTTCCAAGTTTTGTTTGATTTCAGAAACAATATGATGAGCTTTCCATACGTAGTCACCAAGAGGTGTTTTACGAAAGATTGTGTATTCTTGTTCCTTTTTGCCAACATAAAACTTTACGAAAACTTTGTTTAAAGCTTCTATAAATGGTGTCTCAACAGAGGTGATTGAGGTGAATTCTTCATTAGTCATACTCAAAATTAACAAGCAACTACGCAGCCAAATTGCGCAGTAGGATATATTTAAAAATATTTTTTTCCCAATCGGCCACTTTAATTTAAGATGTATTAGATCTTAGAAATCAAGGTCTTCGCCAGTGGAATAATCAGCTTCAATTTTCGTCACAAGCTGAGCTTCTTTGGAATAACTAACTCCATTAATTTCATGTATAGAGATATTATTCGCGTCAAGCCTTAAGACAGGCTTTCGATCATCCTTAATATATCTACTGTGCCCTAGTAATGAACCAAAGGGATCAATTTTTCTATAAGCTTTAATCGTTTCTTCGCTAACTTTCTCTTCGTAAATAGTATAGGATTTCTCAAATCCTTCGTCTGTCAAATCCCGGACACTAGCGGAAACCCGGATATTCTTGGGACGTGATATAGATTCCACTCGGGAAGACTTATGAAAAAGTATAACGTTAATTGCAATCTGATCCGTTTGAACACTCGGATATATAATTCCATCAAGTGGCAGATCTGTTTTAAAAGAAAGAAAGTCAGCGATTGCCTGGGTAACTAAATACTCATTCGCCTGGTCATTGGGCATAACAGGAATAGCCATCTGGCGACTCAGATTCTTTAGAAACTGCGTTTTACGCCGCTTTTCGCTAAAAACGGGATCGAATAAACTTCCTATTGGCGATAGTTCCGGGAACGCGGTGAGATCCAGAAGCGATAATTCTTTAATGATTTCAAATCGGCCTACTGCAACTTCGCTACCAACTGGTGGACGCACCTCTGCAATTGCCGTTGCAGGCTGATCGGCACCATAAAAAACAGCGATTCCCTGAGCATTCATTCTCCCTGCCATTGCAAAATTAGACGATGGCGGACCAAGTTCCTTAACTGGATCAATTAACGCACCTTGCAGTTCCGTGGTGGATTGAAATACCCTTGCGCGATACAAGTGGTCGATCGTATGTCCTGGGCCAGCCTTTACAATTGGTGGTCTTCCGCTCTTAGTAGACAAGTCCTCTATACCAGTAAAAATCGATTCCAGAAACATAAAGCCTTTTGGATTAAAAAATCGTGCCTCAATTTTGAGCGTTCTTTCAAACTCGCGCCATTGAGATTCTAAATCGCGAACATCAACAGAACTTTCAATATAGTAGGTGTCGTCACTAAATGGAATGGCTTCTCCTTCAGCTACAGCTTCGAAACTATAATACTCGTCTTCCAAGATTTCTCTAATCTGTACAGCAGCATTTTCAGGAAAACCGCCAAGATTCATAATTGCGTCTGCCGAAGAGTCACCGTACTGCTCGTTATCTGGAGGAGTCGGAAAAGACATTTGATAATGGTCTTGAAAAATTTCCTCTACAAGTTCGGACAGCTCGCCCAGGGTATATGATGCCGCTACGACTCCACAGAAATTACATGTTCCCTCAGAACCTGTCTCCTTTACCTGGGTTTTTAAATAAGCCTCATCAATACACCGGTAGCAAAGCAATTTATCCTTCATCGAATCATTTATCATCCTCTGTAAAGTTAATCAAACACTCGACTTTAAGCTAAAACAATATCGGTCTTTACTATCATATTAATCTATTTCTTTTCCTTTGTAAAAGTTACCGCCTTTTGCTCAGACTTGCTTTTAACGATGATTTTGATAGTTGGATCGTTTTCTACTTCCGAACGGTTTACTACGTAAGGTTCAATTATACGGGTAATCTGGTAACCGACCTGAATATCACAGTCATGAAAATTAATGATCAATGGTTCGCTATGGGTATGGACAAAATTCTTCTCCTCTTTCTTGTCAAACTCGCCGAGGAAGAATAATGTTTTTTCCGGAATCGTGCCTTGTACCACTAACTCCTCTTGCCAGTCACTAATCTGTTCTTCACCGGAAATGATATCTCTTAGCCAGCAGAGCGTGTTGTAAGTTTCGTTATTAATTATTTTCACTTCTCCGAACTTGACATCGAAGTACCTTTCTACTTCCTTTAGACCATAGAAATAATCCAAGTGTTTGTCGCAGTCTTTAATGACCGATTGGTCAACGCCTAACCCGAATTGCATTTTTTTCATTTTAGCGTTCGAGACAGTCAGTCCACCCGCTGAAATAAAGTCCAGAATAAATTCATACGTACTGATTTCATCCTTAATACGTTTATATTCATCCACCCTTTTAAAATTAATAGTCAAATCAAAACGCGGAAACTTGGCAATGGTATCGTGAGGAACTTTAACAGTCAGCTTAGCGCATTTCAAAGGAATGACAAAAACCAGATGATCCAATGTTTTGTAAACTTCGATTTTCACATCTTCATATTCCCTGCCATTATTAAATACAATATCAATTTCTCCTTCAATACCTGGTTTGATACCAAACTTCATTCCTCCTTTGATAGGAGAAGGAAATTTAATTCCGTTAAGTTTCATAAGCATTTCAGAAACATTGGCATCATTAAGTGTGACGGGCTGGATATCCCGGCTGCTGAACAAATCATTAACGCGCTTAATGGTCTCTTTATCCTCAGCAGGAATTGAAAACTGCAATTCTCCCGTAACAGGTCGATTGAGCCCCTTGACAGAATTCATCTGGAAACCACTACTTCGGCTGACAAGACTAGGACTAAGATCATAGTGTTTCAAAATTTTCCGGTAAGTATCCGCATCAATCCAACCGTCTTTAAAATCTTGATTGACATTATTCTTTACTGACTGTTCGAGTTCTTCAAAAAAGGGTTCAGCGTAGCTGTTAATGTAGTGAATACCCTTACGGACTAAAGCTTGAATCTTATGATCTTTTTCATTTGGTGAAAGCAGGAATGCTTCTTTGCTATTGCTTCCCAATTCTTCGGTTACTTTCCGAAATACAGATTCAATATTAATGTCCTCAAGGCTATACCCAACAAAAAGTACATTTTTTGTAGCCAACCGCTCTTTGACTAATGTCCATAAAAGTTCTTGTTGTTGAGAGTCGAAGAATTTAGTATAATCCGATTTACAGATCAAGACAGAATTGGGCATAGAAAGATCGCCATGGATTTTAAGTACCTGTACTTTATCCTTCGATAAATATGGAATGTCGGTAGAAGCCTTGACCACAGAGCAGTTTTCGCCATAAGCATTTTCGAACAATTCATCATAATTCGTTGTTATAACAGTCTTAATTTGAGCAATACGACTAATCTGAAGATGAAGGTGATTGGCTGTAGGGGGTTTTAAGAAAGCCTCCTTGCAGATAGAAAGCAACGCATTTCTTTTACCAAGCTTTAAATTGACATATTCCTCAGCCAAATCCGGCAATGCCAGATTTTCATTTAAACATTCCTTTTCTTCATCGGTCATGGATGCATATATTTTTTGAGCAAGTTGGCTGCCTGAAGGATATCCCGCATAGAGCGACATACCAGCGCCGCAAAAAAGCACAACTTCGCCTTTTCTAATTAATTCTATAACTCTCTGTACACTCATACTTTATATTCCAATCTAAATATCACAATAATTCTAACGTCTTATTCAATAGGTAGGCTATTATCAGTTATTTGTGTATAAGCACATACTAACTGCAAATGGCAATACGCTAATGATAGAACGACCTATGCTAATGTTGGCCAAATTGATTAAACATTTGATTTAAAGAAAAAAGTGTTTAGCTCCTTCTGCAACTTTTTATTCTTCATTTCCTTAGCCCGCTCCATAATTTCATTTGGTCCCAAAAATCTCACCATGCTGCGCTTATATTCCTTTTCAACTTCGATAATTCTTTTTTTTGCGTCTTCTGTATATCCAGCAGATGACCAGTATTCAAATTCCACCACCTTGCTTTTATTCGCCTCTTGTTTTCCAAACCAAGTTCTAAAGGCAGGCACCTTCACTTTCAGCCATTTATTAATATCTTCAATAGGTGTAGGCGAAATTCTCCCCTTGCATTCAGCAAACACCACCCGATCATTAAACGTGGACATAATATCGATATCATGCAGGCCTTTATTTTCGAAAATTTCCCGACCCATTTCGATATTCGCATGCTTATAAATGTAATAATGCCCCGCCACATACTCAAACAAAGCCCCTTTAATGTTTTTCAGCAGTCCATCATTATATTTGCGCAATTCGGCGATCAACTCTAAATATTTGTTGGGGTTTTTAGCTAAACTGGCACCTGCATTAGTCAAAATTGTAATCAAGTCATTGAGCGTCTCAGCATACTTTGAACCAAAAAGTTCTTTAACAAAGCCAAGAACTACCCCTTTCTCTTTTAACCACATCATCGCCTCATGATCCAAACTGTCAACCAGCAGTACGGGAATAATCCTAGAAGCATTCTGGAAGGACTGTACCGCTTCAATTTTCTTAATAAAAAATTCGACATCCTTTTTCCGGGTAGGCCTGCCCAACAGGATATCGGCTAGCACAAATCCGAAATCTTTACCATTTTTCAACCCTCTAACTGGACAAACTCCCTTAAATGCCCAGCGGAATTTTCCGTATTCTGCGAACAGCTCTCCAGAATCATAGGACACCAGGCCAATGTTCTTTGCTTGTGAACTGAAGCTATCCAATACATTCAACTTTATAGTTTCCAAGGTATGGCTTAAAAACGGATTCAGTCCATTGTAACGCAAACGTCGGGAGAAAGTATAATCATCAGTACCATACACCAAGATATCTTCTTTGACAAATTTTTGCATTACCTGATTAAAGGTAAGATGGCTTTCCAAGGCCTCTATAGGATAAAAACTGTAAGTTTCAAGAAACCTTCTGCTGAGTGTACCCGAGTGATAACGGATCGAATTCAGTGTAAACCAGTACTTTTTGCCGTGCAATTCCATTTGACGGGCTAAAAATCTCAACACTTCCCCGTCCTCCCGGTGTTTTGGCAAAAATACCAACGACTGGTTGCTCTTGAAAAATCCTTCTAACCGCTCCAGACCTGATTCCCGTGAAACACGTTGGCTGGCGGTATTATAAGAGATAGATTCCTTCTCTGCCACCTTTCTTGCCAGATCACTCGAAATCGTCGGCCCACTGTCTTCCAGGATGTTTTCAATGCTTGTCATATGACGCTATATATAAAATACTTCTTTAATAATTTAGTAAGCAAAACTAAAAATTAAAAATCAAAAAAACAATTTGAAACTATTTAGACAGCATTTTTACCTTTGTCATATCAGATATCATTAAAAAAAAAATGGGATTGCAGTCAATTTGATCTTTTCGATTCTAGGATTATTATTAGAAATAATCTGTTACATTAATACTTTCAAAACTAAGCATGGAAAAATTTACATTTCAAGAGGAAGAATATATAGCGATAAATATCGGTGAGGTTCCACGAGACATCAAAAATAGAATCAGTTCGCTGACTCAAAAAAAGGCAAGTGCCTTGGCAACAGTCGCGATATTGCAGAAAAATCCGGCTGTAATATCGTGGAAGGCTATATGATCACAAAGTTTAATGACAATCGGGAAGACGAATGTGTAGGACATGCTTGGAATGAGTATAAAGATGCCCATTTTGATTTGACCGCTCCATTAACCAATGACCCAAACGTTGATGAATGCTACTACTTTGTAAAGCAGATTTATCCAGTGAAAGATTTATATACTTATTATGACGTATTCAATAAGGCGGAGATGTTCGGCTTTAAAACAAAGGTTAAGGAAACTGAACATGCAGTCCGCTCATACATCAATACTCTGGGTAAGTAGTTAAAAAAGAACTGCCAAATTGAAATTTGACAGCCCTTTTCCCCCAAAACAGATATAATCTATTTACTTTCTTTGTTTTTTAGCTCGGTAACCTCAGTTCTTCCTGCCTGCGCAAGTACCTTGATTTCCTGGTATGCTTTACGCAATCTTGTACCTGCGGCTTTGTTTCCTTTTTCGTGGAATGCGGTTGCATCTGCTTCTGTCGCAGCCACTAAATCTTTCAGTTTTTGAAATGTTGACATAATAATAAATGGGTTTAAAAAGTGAATGTATAAATAATTGTTTAAATTAAATGGGTTACATGCTCATTTCCTGAGCTTTGGCAGCATCCTTATCTTTGCCCTGGTTGAGTTTCTTGCTGGAATTATTTTCTTGCCCGAGGGATTCTTCTTTCCTCTCGCGCTGAAATTGCTCCCTGTTTTCAGGTTTGCCATTCAGCTGATAAAAATTGAGATTACCAAAACGTGGCATGGCCTGTACCCGCAGCCTCATGGATTCGCCCTGATCGTTCACGACATCCACTACCGGACGCCCGCCATCTTTCAGTTCAGCAATCAATTCCTTAGCGGCTTTTGGATTGTCCATCTCTTTGATCATATAATTATCCAGTTGTTTTTGCAGGTTGAAACCATAACCTTCACTATACTGCTTGATCTTCAGGTTACCGTAGTTGTCGCGGGGTTCATCAAAGCGATAGGTATTCCAGGCTTCATATTTGGCTCCTTGTCTGCTGACCAGGTCGTCCCGGTAGGCAGAGCCACGCTGGAGCATATTACTGCTTTGAGTCATACTAAAGCCCGTTCCTTGGTTAACAAAAACCGTATTGCGGATGGGCTCATTTTTAAAAGTGGGTTGAAAATCTTTGACCACATAATCCACCTTTCCGTCTTTCATAGTCGCCAGCGTCTGGCCTTCGATCAGCTTGGTGCCATCCAGCTTTGCGGTCAGCAGTTCGCTGTTCCCTGTTTGCTGGTTGAAATAAGCAATAGCGGCTATGGGACTGTCAAACCTTTGAATACTGGGTTTAGGCAATATTCTCCCATCTATGGAACCACTTTTCACAGCATACTGGTAGCCATTTTCCACGGGCTTTGCCTGATTATTATAAGCCAGGTCATACCTGTTCAGATAATAATATTCCGAATCACCGCCGCTACGTTTGAGATGTGCCGTCGCTTCCAGGTATCCTTTAGCTGACGGCAGCTGGGTGGTCACCGCGATAAGCGGTGTATTATTTTCCATTTGTTTGATAATTTCTTCCTGCATTGCAGCAGGTATTTTAAGGGCCTTTGCCTGATCCTTAAAGTCTTCTAATGAATTTCTGTTCATGTTTTTGTTTTTAAATGAATGTTCTATTTCTTTAAGTGCCCTGCACAATTCGTTAATGGGGACAGCAACGTGCCAGTTAAATATCTGCTGGTATTCCCGTTCGAAATCCAGCGCATCGCTATGTTCCCAGAAGCAATGGAGATCCCAGGTACTGCTGATTGGGTTGTCCGTCTCATAGACCACCCACTGATGCCCTTCAGCTACTTGCTGTTCCAAAAAGCTTACTAATTCCCCGGCCATTTCCTGGCTTTTAATGAGTTGCGACATGTTTAAGCGATTCCCTGAGATTGATCCTGCTGTAGTTTCTTTTCGAGTTTTATACTTTTAGTACGGGTTTTGGCCTGCTCCGGTACCGGCTTCAAAGCGGCTTCCTTTTGTTTCTTCAATTGGCCTAAAGTAATGGGCTGTTGCTTGTCATTCAGCAGGATAATTTCCTTATTTAAAGGGTTGGCTTCTAAATAGGTGGTTTTACCATTGAGCTGTTTTAAGGCAATCTGGTTACCTTCCTCCATGCCGTTTAGGGCTCTGTTAGAAACCAGTTCTGGTTTATTCAGCACCTCGGCAATCCTGGTGACTTCCTGCCTCAAATTGAAATCATAGTCTGCCGGGGTTTCTTTCAATTGCGGTTTTCCGTCAGGTGTCAGGTTTTTGAAGTCCAGCTGCATCCATTTGGAAGCCATTCTGTTTTCGCCAACCTGGTAGTACTTCAATACGGCTCTTCCCTGTAACAGATTTGCGGCTTCCCTGGCATTGATCCCCAAATTGACATCAAAAGTGTAAGACCTGTTATTTTCAGGATTTGACCAGTCTTTCAGCATTCCTGCATAGCTTGACATCTGGTACTGACCGGAAGCATCTTTCTCAAAATTGACCTTTACCTCATAGTTGTTGGTTCCCCAGGGGGAGATCAGATCAATTGAGGTCTTTGCCTGCTCAAAATCAAGTTTACGGTCAAGGTTCAGTTTATCGGGATTTAAACCTAATCCTCCAAGCGTATCGTTAAGAGATGCCAGGTTTTCCGTTTTTAATTTTTTCAGTTTTGCCACTTGTACAGGCCGATCATACAAAACAGTTTTAAGCCTGCGCAGGGTACGGATCACCGGATTAGGGTACAGTTTTTTCTCCAGTTTATTCACCGTCTTTCTGACCATATCCAATACCAGCTTTTCATCCGGGCTGGCACCTTTTGCAATCCGGTTGATCCCTTGCTGTAAAAAGTCATATTGCTGTTTTGCAATGTCTTTCTCGATACCTTTTCCGAACACCTCCTCCAGCATGATCATTTTATCCTGCCAGTTTTCGCAAAGGATAATTGCCCTGTTGACTTGCCTGCTCATGTTATTTCAGTTTTTTGGTATTGTCCCGGAGCAATAAGGGATAACCTGCCTTCAATTTCTGTTTAACACGTTTAACCCTTTTATTAAACAAAGATTTGGCGGCATCTATACCCGCACCAGCAATTTGAGTGGTCAGGCTTTGGTCGATACCCATTAGTCCTATACTGCCAATGGCATCACTGCTACCCCCGTTAATCGCATCCGTCAATAAGGCTTCGGGCGCGTTGATGCCCTGCATGGCATCCCGTTTGTCAAACACGGTGAGGTTGACCGGGATGACCGAGGTACCCAGCCGGATGTTTTTGATTTGCAGGTTCAGCCGCTGGTTGCTGAATTCCGCCAGGCCAAATACGGAGTGTCCTTTGGCGATGAGCTGGCCGTTTAGCCGGATGCTGTCCAGCAACCGGAGTTCTACCACTGAACCCTGTACGGCCTTTTGGTTGGTAGCGATTACGGCAGGAATGGCTTTAAATAAGCTGTCTGTACTGGCAGGAACAGATTTCTGGGACTGCTGCCTGACCAGCTCGGGATTCTGAACGGCCATGATCTTGTCCATCAAAGTATTGAGCTGTGCCATTTCGGGATCATCATTACCAGATGACTGCATGTTTCTCATCAGGCTTTCCAGCCGGGCGACATCTTTGGACAAAGGGGCATCAGCTGAACCGGAAGCAGTTCTTTTGACCAGCTCTTCGTAGCTTTTTGACGAGGAAACCGGGTTATTGATTTCCCTGTTGATAGCAGCCAGCCGTTCATTGATCTGTTTGGTCTGCGGATCTTCAGACGGGGTAAAACCCAAACGTCCCGCTACCGCTTCAATGCCACCAGATGTACCGGAATCGCTTTCGGTCAGTTTGTAAATGTCCATTTTCTCGGTTGGCTGTTCGGCCTTAAACTGCGCATCCGGTAGATTGGTATTGATGCCCTTTACCGGAACGTCAGCGGTTGTTTTTTCCGTCTTTCCCCAGCCCATCGCATAAAATGCGACTGCCGAAAACAGAACGATCAGTAAAGGCAGGAATAACAATATCCTGCGTTTGTCTACACGTTGTTTTTTCATCGTATTCATAATTGTTTTTTAATGGTGATGAAGCTATCCTGATGAAAAATCAGGATGGTTTCATCATTTGAATATTTTGTGTTTATTAATGTTTAATTGATCAGTTAAATCCCTCTATCAGTAACCGCAGGCAGTAACTCCCAAATGCTGCGCAAAAAAGGATCAGCAGGATCAGCCAGCCTTTACCGGAAATATCTGCGGTTTTACTGTTTAGGTAATCGGCAGTCTTGCGCTGGGTTTTTAGAATGTGACCCGCAATGTTTTCGGCTTTGCGCTGTTGCCCTGGGGTTAATACCTTGTCTTTATTTTTCTTAAATAGGTTCATGTGCCGCCGGGTTTAAGTCTGCATTCAATACCGTCTCCCAACTTTGGATTAAAAAGCCATGCGGGTTGTTGTCTGTCTGGACATTCAAGTCCCTGACCGTACCCTGGGTGACAAGTCTCCGCAATACCGTACTGCTGGCACGTACCAGTTTTTGGGTAGAATAACAGGTGAAAGTATAGGGATACTGGTTAATATTCAGCCGGGTACTGTCAACCGTAATTTCCTGTGAAATGTTAGCGGAGATCAGGTTGTTGTAATAACCCTGCTCTTTGAGGTTGTCAAATGCTTTCTTCGCACTCTGGTCAGCCAGGTACAAAGCTTTGGCCATGCTGGCTTTGATGGCCTTGTCATCGGGACTGAGGTTAAAGAAGTATTGGTGAAAGGTCTTGATGTGATCCCTTAGCTCTACTTCCAGGTTGCTTTTTTTATCTGAGGCAAAAGCCTCCAGCAACTTGCCGTTATATAGGATATGTATGGTTTGTCTTTCCTGCCGGATGACCGCGCAGAATTTATAGATACCAAAACAGACCGTGACTACATTCGCCAGCAGGAAAAAAATACTGAATTTTTTAATGTGCTGAAAAGCACTGTCGATGTTCTTGAGTTGTTTAAACATGATTTAAAGTTTACTTGCCGGATACTTTGTCTTTGAAATAGTCATTGCCACTGGCTTCAGCCATGCCCTGGGCGAGGTTGGAACGGGCATTGTCAAAACGGTCTACAATCATACCTGCACCGCCTTGTGCAGCACCCATGACATTACTGCTTCCCCCGGTCACCAGTGAATTCACTTTCGACAGCATGGCATTGCCACCACCTGCATGGATAATGTAATTGGCAACATTCGGAACAGTGAAATACCCGACAATGCCAATGACGAGAAAAATTAAATAAGCTGTATCCTGCGTGCTGAAGAAGGTATCACCTTCATTACCGATCTGGGAAATATCGATTTTCAGCATGTTTTCCTGTATCTTTCCCAGGATGCTGCCGAAGATATTGGCAACGGGCAGCCACATAAAAATGTTCACATACCTGGCGATCCAGACGGTTAAGGTATGCTGGAATCCATCAAAGACGGCAAATCCGAAAACCAATGGGCCAAGTATCGCCAGTACGATCAGGTAAAAAGTCCGGATGGTGTTGATGCAAAGGGCGGCAGCGGCAAACAAGACTTGCAGGATTTCCGACATCCACTGCTTAATGGAGTTCCTGAAATTGTAATAATTCTTATCCATCCAGAACTTCACATCATTACCCAGACCTTCAAAAATGCCTTCTTTAGTGCGTTCCGGGTCTTTAGGATGTGTGAACCGATACCACTTGTCGCTATCGCCATTTCCGCTTTCTCCAACATACATCTGCCATTGTTTACTCTTTTTTACCGCTTCTTCTTTTTGTTTCAGCAATGCTGCAATGGCCTTATCCGAATCTTTCACCATACTGCCCGTTGCAGTGACTACTGGTTGTAAGACCCCGTTCATCAACGAAATGACCATCGGGAATAGCATAACCGCCATGCCCAGGGCGAAAGGGCGTAACAAAGGGTAAAAGTCTACCGCTTCGGCAGCGGCAATCTGCCGCCATACCCGTGAGGAAATGTACCATAAGGCGCCAAATCCGGCCAGACCACGGGCAACTCCGATCAGCTTACCGCAAAGCGGCAACATGTCATTGTAAACATTGTCCAGTACGGGCTGCATGCCGCTGATGGAGCCAGCCAGGCCACCACTTTGCCCGAAACATAGGACGGGTAAGGCAAATAGCATGGCCAATGCCGTAAAAAATACGGTCATTACATTCAATTTGTTTTTCATAATTAGTTGAGGTTATAGAAAGTTTTCGTCCCGGCTATATCTGCTTTTTCCTCCTGCCTTTGACTATTCAGTAAACTGGTCTTGAGGTTGAAACTTCTCAGGAACATCAGTTTATCCTGGGTATCGGTAAAAATCCGGTCAATGGCCTGCAAGCGTTCATCATCACTCATTCTGAGTTTATTGGCAGTGATCACCATTGTCAGCTGGTCTAAATTGTCCAGGCTCTGAGCAAACAGCTGGCTGTATACCTTGCCCAGGTAATCCAGTTCTGAAAGCGTAAAATTGCCACCGGAACTGAACCGCTTAAAGGCAGCTTTATATTCCGAAACGATGTCCGACTGCGCCGTGATGATGTCTGCGATCCTCCGGTATTTCTTCACTTCCGGGCTCACCAGCATCATGGCATCCAGAAAGACCTCATGTAATAAAAAATTACCCTGGGCAATATCCTTCACTGAATTATAGCCTTTAGATACAACTTCATAGCCCTTTTTCATACTGGACAAAATTCCTTTCAACTGGCTTAGCTTCTCTACATTTAACAGCAATTGCTGAGCTTCCTGCGACTGTCCGAATGAACGGGTTAAAGAAAACAGGAACATAAATAATAAAATGGTCTTCTTCATGGCTATTCTTTTAAGTAAAACATGTTCATCAGGTTGCTGATCTCGTTTTGTTCCAATTGCTTTTGCCGGATCAGCCGGGCAGCATCGTTACAGAAGTCCTGTGTAAAAGCCGACTTATCCAGCATATTTGCATAAACTTTGTCCAGTCTTTCCAGCCGCTCATCTTCCTGCATTTCCAGCTTGCCAGCGGTAATGACCAGCAGCAATTCTTCCAGGTCGGCATAACATTCCGTAATGACGCCATCTGCGACCAATGCCACATAACTGAGGTTGTCCGCTGACAGCAATACATTACTCTTGATCCCGCCAAAGGCTTTCAAAATAGAAAGCTGTAAAGCAATGATTTCTGCGATCCGGGCATCTTTACGGATAACCGGGCTTACCTGCTTTAAAGAGCTGATAAACGCATCATGCAGTTTAAATTCCCCGTTAGATATATCCCGGATCGTAGTTAAACCACCGTCTACAATCTGGTAACCTTTCTTTAAGTACCCGGCATAAACTTCCAGGGATGCGATCTGCTGTAACAGGTATTTTTTCTGTGTTTTCTTTTGCTTAAAGAATTCCGCCCAGGTCTGTGCCTGACTGACTGATGCCGTACCAGCAAGACAGACAAACAACAGAAAACAGGTAATTTGCTTAATCCAGTTCATAGATTTGTTTTAAGGTTTTGACTTCAAAGGCTGATTTAGCGCGCTGGATCGACAGGGTAATATTCTGCTGGTTAAACTGCTTCAGGTCTGAATAATTCTGATCCATCTGATCAGCGGCAGCGGCAATCAGTTCCAGTCTTTTCGCATCCGACATCTGCGTTTTAAAAGAATTGATCACTACAAACACCTGATCTAAATTCCGGATGCTGGCATCCAGTATTCCCCGGTACACTTCTTCCATGTGCAGGAGTTCATCCGCCGTAAAATGCTTGTCCTTATGGAACAGTCCGATTGCCCATTTGTATTCCTGGACAATGGCGGCCTGCGTTTCCGCCAGGTCTCTGATCCGCTTATAAGTGGAAATCAAAGATTTGACTTCCCAAAGCTTTTTGTAATAGTCTGCATACAGTTCCTTCTGCCGCTCCGTCCAGTCTGAAATCTCGGTCAGTTTGAATTTGGACAACTGGTTTTCAATGACCTTCTGCGCATTTTGCAGCCAGATCGTTTGATTCTGCAGGCGCTGGACTTTCAGGTCAACCGCCTTAATGACTTTTTTAACGCCAGCTTTGATCACCTCTACAATCGCCAGCTGCGCACTTGCCCCGGTGGGCAAAGCAACCAGTATGGTCATGGCACTCAAAGGCAGGACAACCATATAGGTTTTCATACATTTAATGATGTGTTTTTTCATGTTGTTAATATTTTCAATTATGGTCATGAAGCTTGCTTTGCAGGTTTAATGTTGTACATAATTTGAATTAGTTAATGCGCTGATATTTGCTGTTCTCCAGCATTAATACACCCTTTGCCAGATCAAATGAAATGATCCTTCCTTTGCGGTTCTCGGTCATGCTCTGGGAGCCCTGATCAAATACCGCTTTCCATTCCTCGGTCTCATGCTGTAGCTTTCCTTTTTTACCGTTTTCATCTATGACCCGGAACCTGGTTTTGCGATGGATCAGGTAATTCTGGTCTTTTTCGTGTTCCACCACCAGGGTGTCATCAGCTATACTGAATTCGCTGGAAGCATGGTTTACATAAGTGCCAGTCATATTAGAGGCTGATCCGCCATTACAGGCCGTGAACAGCAAGGCGAAAATTGCCATAGCTAAGGATTGAATTTTTAGAGTTTTCATAACATTGATAATTAAATGGTTTATAAACTGTTTATTCCGTTACGGATGTCAGCTGCAAGTGCGGCGACCCCTTTATGGATGTCGCCGTACTTAGCGGCGTACTCTTCAACCTTCATCTTCTCGCTTTCTTCCGTGGTATAAATAAGGTACTCCTCAAGACATAACTCGTTACGGTAAACGTTCATCTGCTGACCACCCTGGTCAATAAAGATTTCCCGGTAAGGATTCCCCGGTTCATTGGCCTTGTTCAATGACAGCAAGAGGGTCTTGGCCTTATCCGATAAGCCCAAGGCTTCCTGTAACTTGTCAAACTTGTTCATGAATTTGCGCATGTCCAGGAACAGTTTGGTATCAGAGAGGTTGATCACCGTTTCCTTGATGATCGGCGATGAGATCAGGTCGTCTACCTCCTGGGTAATCAGTGCAGCAATCCCGTTAAATTTCCGAACCGTTTTGTAGAGGTATTTGATAAAATTGGCCATGCCGGACTTGGCAATGGCGATCCAGGCCTCATCTATCGCCAAAATCTTCCGCTTGCCTTTCAGCTTCCGCATTTTGGAAATGAACATTTCCATGATGATGATCGTGACCACCGGAAACAAAATCTCATGACTGCGGATTTTGTCCAGCTCATAGATGATGAACCGTTCATTCAGCAGGTCAAGGTTTTCGGTCGCATTCAGTAAATAATCAAATTCACCACCCTTGTAATAAGGGTTCAGCACATAGGCAAAATTGGAGATGTCGAAATCCTTTTCCTTCACATCCCCATTTTTCAGTACCACCAGGTACTCTTCCAGCAGGAAATCATAAAATGAATTGAAGCACGGAAAAACATCAGAATTTGCTGCTAAATGCTCATAATACATGGTAATGGCACCGGAGATCGCCACATATTCACTACGACTATAGGCTTCCGGATCTTTTTTCCATAAGGCAATGAGCAGGGTTTTCAGGCTTTCTTTTTTCTCTACATCCAGCACATCGTCCTTACCGATATAAAAAGGATTAAAACGGATCGGGTTTTCCTCGGTATAAGTAAAGTAATAACCACCAAGTGCTTCACATAAGCCCTTATAACTGCCGCCAATGTCAATGGTCACGCAATGCGCACCCTCATCATAAAGGCTGCGCAGCAGGTGGTTCATCGCCAGGCTCTTGCCCGCACCACTGGAACCGCAACAAAATAAATTACGGTTGGTGATCAGTCCGGACTTCATAGGCGCATTGAACAGGTCAACATAAACTGGCCTGCCATATAAACGATCCCCTAAGCGGACACCGGATGGATCAGACCGCTGGCCGGATTCCACATTCAAAAAGCAAGCCGCCTGTTCCGCAAAAGTGTCGAAGGTATCGTTCATGGGAAAATCAGCCGCATTGCCTGGCATTCCGGCAAACCAGATTTGTGCCGCTCCGTCGGTTTCTTCCTTGACCACCGCATCCATGACCGCCATTGCAGAACCGACCTTATTTTTTAATTCGGCCAATTCTGCAACTTCATCCGTCCAGGCCAGTACATTGAAATGTGCCTTAACCGGAAGTTTTTGCGTGGCAACCGCTTCATTTAAAAAATCATTACAGGCATCCCGGCCAATCGCATTTTCACGGGAATAGGCCGACAAGGATTGTAAGCGCAACTTTTTTGCCTCCAGCTGTTTAATCGTTTTCTGTGCATCACCGATGAATACAAACTGGTTATACACATGGTTGCAGTCCAGCAATTGACCCAAGGGCGTAGCAAAACCAATGCTGTACCTGGTCTTGTCCGTGGAATACTTATCATAATTGATTCGGGAACCGCATATCGCGGGCAAATCAATCGCATCCGACAAAGTGTATAACTGGCAATGCTGGTCACCCACGCGGATTTCATCCTTGATGTGAATGTCCCGGATGATGGGTTGCTGGTTACGGTTCAACAGGAAACAGTATTTCTCAATGATCCCCGGCTTACCAGATGTACCCGCAAGCTCATCATCATTCAGCCTGCGCAAGCCTATGGCACCACTGTCTAAAAGAATGCGTTCAAACTGCCCGCAGGACGAGTAGAAGTTAGCAAACACCTTATTATCCTGCTCCATAACCGGAGCAATGGATTTACGCAGGATATTGGCATAACCGGATGAAGACAGCTTTCTACCATTTGGTTTTTGCGTCAGGAAGATGAAACACTGGTGATCTAGAAAAGGCCTGCCTTTAAAAAACTGCCCCGCAGCATTGGAGAGCATGTTATCCGCAACCATAGCAGGATTAAACTTCGATTTCAGGAACCAATCAGCTTTATGGAACACGGTTCCTTGGTTCAGTACCCGCAGGGCTTTGACAAATGCCTGGTGCATACTTTCAAAATCAGCGATGGATTGCGTGCCGATCACGGGTAGAGTCACCTCGTAGGCAATCGTCACATCACCGAACATGGAGATCATGGCACCGGATTCTACTTTCCAGATGGGCAGGATTTTTTCGATCTCGATCATACCGCTCATACCAGATTCCTCCCTGATTTCAATCCCGTAAATACCCGCCTGGATCTGAATTTAAGATAGCCAGGCAATCCCCGTTTGGCGAAGTACTTTCCTAATCCATACACCCCGAAGCGTTTGGAAAGACGGGTCACCGTAAAGAACAGCCCGCCACCCAAGCCTAAGATCAAGGGAAGAACGATGTACAGTGGTACACCTAAAATGTACAATACCGTAAAAGAGATCAGCAACAACAACAGCCCTATGGCTAAATAGGCAATGTACTGACCGTACAGGCCACGGAACTCTATAGGTTTATTGATGCCTTTATTGATTTGATATATTGAACTCATATTTTTTTGTTTTTTTAAATCATGCGGACGAAACGGCTGCGCCATCTTATCCTAAGCTGCATTCCGCCCGCTATGATCATTTCTTAATCTTACACGCCAAAGAAGGATTTAAGGACAGTGGCCACGATCACCAGGAAAATGCAGGAACCAAACCACGCCGCCGCTACTTTATTGGTATCCGGCTCACCCGCATTCCATTTGTTGAACACCTTAACTGCACCGATCAAGCCCACTACTGCACCGATGGCATAGACCAGGTCACAACCTGTATCGAAATAGCCCGATACCTGATCGGCCGCCGCCCGGATGCCCGCTTCACCGTCCTGCGCCCTGGCCACCAAAGCACTGAGTACATTGTACACGCATAAGATGACCGACAACAGCCAAACTTTGGCACCTGATTTTTTCCCAATAGAAAACTGGAAAGGGTTACTGATTTTTTTCTTCATATATCTTGTTTAAAAATTCCCTGATCGGCAGCATCTTGCCGCCATTACCTGTGGCAGGGAACTCTAAAAAGATTAGTGGAAAATCACCTTACACCCAAAGGCTTTCCAGTTCCTCTTGTGAAATGTGAAAAGGCACCTGTTCCCGGATAAAGGCATTCAGTTCCGGCAATAGCTCGGAAGTAGCTACTCTAGGGTACTTGTTCCTGATCATGATGAACAGCGCCATAAAATCTTCCTTACTGCCGTCTTCGTTGCCAAGCACCGTACAGATGCCTTTAATTTCCTGTTGTACATCCGCCAGTTCACCCAGTGGATCTACCTCGGAAGTAGTTTCTCTCGGCAAAAAGCTGAACTCATCTGCTGCCAGCACGCTGACCCCATGTTCTTCAGCGGCAGCGCCGACCAGACCGGGCTCCAGCTCATCCACCTTATCCTGCCAGCCGTGGGGAAGAGGCTCAGGTAGTCTGTCTTTTGAGAAAGCCATTAAGATTTCCCTCCGGTAATACAGCAGTCCGATAACCGCATACCAGACGGCGCAAAAAGCCAGCGTAGCAATTAAGAACTGCTGCCATGTTAATGATTCTAATGTCATAAATATTTTATTTTTATCTGCTGCGACATTGCGGCAGAAATACAAAACCAAAATTCCAAAAGCTGCAAATGACTTGGTCTCTAGTAGTGATCAATAAATATCAAAAAGCTCAAAGATCAACGCCTATACACCAATAGAAGCCGTTATTCAGTTTGATCTCCGTCCATGTAATTCAATAAAGACTCCCGCAGCAGATCAGTAAAATGGGTACGGCTGATCCTTTTTCTCCGCTTGATTTCCCGGAAACGGTTGGCAGGAATACCAATCTCCACATCAAAGCATTCTTCCAGCCAGCGGAAAATTTCAGCAAGAGATGCCTTATTGTTATTTAGCTGACCAGAGACATATAGTGCATAGCCCAGTTCTACCAGATTCACCATTTCTCCAGTCCAGTCAAACCACTTTTTCGCGGTACCCATCGCAGGCAATACCACCTGGTCTTTCAGTTCCAGCTTCCTCAACTGCTCCAGCAGGTATTCCTGCAACAACTCATACGCCATGAATTTGGCAAACAGGTAATCCCCTCCAGTAGTAAAATCAGGATCAAGTTCTGGCAGCTCCGCAAACAAAGGCGACTGGATCAGCGTACCCCGTAAAAACAAAACCTCATCCATCTCGGTAAAGCCGGAACGGTAATACTCATAGTAAAATGCATGCTGTTTGAAAAAGCGGGAAAGGAAATCCAGTTCATCCAGAAAATAAACTTTTAGCATGCTGTCAGTACCCACAGGCTTCTGATTGACCAGGATAAAAAGGTTCACATGATAAATTTTCTGGGCATAATACTCTGGCTTTTCAAACTTAAAAAAATAGATTTCCTCCATTTTATCCCTGAAAGCTACAGTTGTTATCTTTTCCCGGATGTCATTTAAAAAGTCATTGATCAATGACATGGATTCATTGAATTTTTCGATTAAGGTTAAGGCCTCCCGGCCTGCGATGAGTTTCAGTTTCACTCGAAGCTCACGAAATGCTTGTTTAGAGATGTTTTTACGCATAGTTTTTTTATGATTTTAAGTTCTACTACCCATGTTGGGCTGTCTTCAAATGTGAAGCAGAACCCTATCCAAAAACAATAGGTGAATTCCCTGAAAACCCAAAATGGGTACAAACCCTTAGTAGCGAAGCCACCTCACCAGCGATTCAGCTTGCCGATCACCGCAAGCCTGCTTCTTTCACCAACTTTATCATAGATGTTTTGTAAATGAGATTCTACTGTTTTCTCCGAGATGAACAGTTCCTCGGCAATCTGCTTGTTCCTGTAGCCTTTCCGGATCAGTAAAACCACATCAATTTCCCTGGCAGACAATTGATAAGCAATACAATTGGCCAGCAGCGGATCAGGCATAGACTTACCATCCTGAAGGGAAGTTTCCTCCTGGACATCATCGGGTTTCCTTTTGGGGTAAAGAAAAGGAAGCATCATCAACAGGCCTGTAAGCATCAGTGCAATGATGTTGACAACAACCAATGTAAACCAATCGGAAGCATAACCGAGCGTACAATTCCAGACCAGTAACAAAGTCAAAAGCAATAAAGCCAGCACATTCCGGCTGTGGTGCCAGCGCAGGCGAAAACGGATGACTTCAAAAATTAAAAGGATCAGCTCCAGGAATACGAATAACCAGGAAATAACATGAGAATGGACAATAAACAAAACAACTAAAGCATGCATCATAACAGATAATAAGGATCAGCAAATGACCGCAGACCAAGACAGACTATAACGCAATAATTTAGTGTGAGATGATTAGAGTGCGTTTCGACATAGCAGTTTGCCAAGGACGGCAGGAAGAATTATAACACTGGATCTGAGATAGTGCGGACATTGACATTTGAACTGCCGAAGCGGGACGACTAAGACCCGTGGAAACAGAACAAAGCAAGCCCGCACTTTCGCAGGCGTTGCACTTGTTCCCCGTTTCCATTGAAATTTAGTCGTTTTCTTCGACGGGAAAGCGTAGTGACGCTATGAATATCTATATGTTAAAAAACGGTATGTCTGTTTTTTGTTTTAATGCTAATAGGATGTAAATATAGATATTTGTCGCTAATCAGCTGACCAAAACCAGCCAGTATTTTTGTCCGGCAAACCGGAACCAGTTCTTTTAAAAATCTCATAAGTTATATTTGATAGATTGGCAGCAAGTTGCGGATAATCCATCTAGCCAGACTGCTAAAAAAGTGACCTCAACCCAATTTATCCACAAAAAATATCAAACACCATCAAAGAAGTCACCATACAAAACCAAGCTACAATTTACCATCACGGATTAGCTTCGCCCTGGTATTGCGTAAAGTACTTTCACTGATCAGCAAATAGGAAGCAATATCTGCGTCTATCATTAGACTGCCCGGCACTTTAAACTCAGGGTGATTGTTATAGAAATCCAGCACCACGGTTTCCGCATCACGTTTTAACAACTGCAAACGTGCCAGCTCTTTTTCAGATCCATCAGCCATGACCAATCTGGCCAATTCTTCCGCGTCTTCAAAACGCGCATATACTTCCTCCATGTGGGAGGCACTAATCTTTAAAACATATGCACCTGAAAGACATACCCACTCAAAAGCCGAAGGCTGTTGGCTCATGAAACTCTTACCGGCAATGATTGTGTCTTTTCCATGAATACTTACCACCTGGCGGTCACCATTTTCATCAAAACCATAACAAGCCACATAACCGTCAGAAACAAATATAGCTTCCTTAACAGTCGAATCCCTATCATAAATCACCTCACGATCCGGGTAAAATTTACCCGTCATGTGTTCGTCCAGGTAATCCCGTAATGCGAGCGGTTGCCGCTTAAAACTGCATAAAATCTTAAATAATCTGTTGATAATCTCTTCATGTTTACTCATAGGGTGATTGTTTTGTTTAAATTTTTATTTTTCTACATAGAAGTCAACAACGCATAAAAAAAGCACGTGGACTAATCCATATGCTCTAAATTCTTACAATGCCTGCCGTGGACAAAAGAGGGGAGCTCCTGAAGCATGCTATATGTTGTCTCATTGCTGAATTTTATTTTTCTTTTAACCATTGACATTCATTAACTACCTATACATTTCATTGTTAAAGCAGCTCCGGGCTATACCGGAACTGCCTAACTTATTCACTAAAAAAATGAAAACTGCATCTCCCATCCAGGCCAATGCAGTTCATACCTGACCAATTCACGGGACATGAATTGACCCGGAAAGGATAACCAATCCTTACCGGACTATTATTAACTAACCGCTGCGCGGAAAGGTCTTTAATTTCTTGCGTTCTATTTTTCAACTGAAAAAGCATATACAGAACTGGAATGATATACCTCTCCAGGTCTTAAAACCGTTGAAGGAAAGTCAGGGCGATTTGGGCTATCAGGAAAATGCTGCGTTTCTAAACAAAAAGCAGTTCTGAAATCATCATTTCCTCTCCGTAGTTTGTTTTTGCCATGCATAAAGTTGCCGCCATAAAATTGCAGCCCAGGCTCAGTGGTATAAACCTTCATAATTATACCACTCTTATCTCCAACAACCTGCCCGGCAATATGATCCAGTCCCAGATTATTTAAGATAAAATTGTGGTCAAATCCTTTACCAAATTTCAACTGCTGATCATTCTGAGCTAAACCCTTACCAATAGGAGCCAGCGAGGTAAAGTCAAATGGCGTTCCCTTCACCTCAGCTGGTTTCCCGAAAGGTATCAATGTAGAATCTACAGGGCTATAGTGATCTGCATTGAGCTGAAGCAAATGATCATTGATTGTACCTGTTCCTTCACCATTCAGGTTAAAAAAAGCATGATTGGTCAGATTCACTACCGTTGGTTTATCCGTTATCGCCCGATAATCCAGTTTCAGCTCATTGCTATTGGTCAAGCGATAAGTCAACTTCACCTGTAGATTTCCCGGAAAGCCTTCTTCCATATCCGCACTGTGATAAGTCAGCACCAACACCGAATCCCCGGTCTGCATAGTATCAAAAACTTTATACTGGAATCCATTTTTACCGCCATGCAAAGTATTCGGGCCATTGTTTACAGATAGCTGGTAGGATTTTCCGTCTAGATCAAACTGACCACCCGCAATCCGGTTACCATAACGTCCAACGGTGGCTCCGAAATAAGGTTCAGAACTATTGATGTAACCAGATAAGCTGTCAAAGCCTACAACCACAGATGTTGGACGGGCATCCTTGTCCGGAACAATTAAAGAAACCAGCCTACCACCATAATTTGTAATTGCCGCCTGCATCCCGTTCTTGTTTTTCAACACATACAATTCAATTTGTTTTCCGTCAATCAGCATCCTGAAACTATCCGCAGACGGGATCAACCCAGAATCCGCTTTATTCGTCAGATAGCATCCTACCCCAAACAGCAACAGACAAAGCGATATTTTTAATAAAGTTTTTCTCATACCAAATTGAGTTAATTTACATTGAACATATTGAGGTTTATATTCTTTTCATACCGAAGAATATTGATACGTTTGATGAGTTCAGTTAAAATATGGAACAGCATATTGTAAGCTCGTTTCAATCGCTCATGTTTCTGGTCATATACCATAATCAGCTCGTGGTAGGTACGATCAATTCGTAGCTTTTGCAACAAGCGTTCTCCCTCCGCAGCATGGAATTCCAAAAGATAAGGCCAGCCCATTTCCTGCCGTTGCCAGACAATGCTTAAAGCAATCGTAATTCGTCTATACTCTTCATCAAGAAAATCAAAATTACTTTCATCACTTAAATCGAATTCCTGGCCACTGCTCAAATCGAAAATTAACTGACCAAGTCTGGAGAACTGGTTTTCCATATCTTTATGGTTTACTTTATATCAGGCCACGTCTTAATGCCCTTTTCCATTTTACTTAGATTACCTTGAATTTCTTGTTTTCTAAATTCGGGAGTTAATGCTAAAGCTTTTCGTTCTAACCCAATTGCTTCTTTGATTCTTCCAAGTTTATAGAGAATGTTAGCATATGTATCAATATTAGCATAATTGTTAGGCGTCTCATCCAAGCTATATTTGCTCCATTCTAAGGCTTTACTTAATATAGCAGGATCTGAGCAAGACAAAAATGTTGCCCATGCCATATTATTTAGTGCCATGCCACCAAGTCTAATATTTGCTTTATTGGGATATTCGAAATTTAAGAACTGCATCAATTTCAGTGATTCTTTTGCAGCAATTGCATAACCTTCTGAATTAGATCTAGTGTAATAGAAAAATATTATTGATTTCCAATATGCCTCTTTTCCTAGTTTGCCAAACTTTCTAACTATAGTTTTCTCTATTTCTACCCAGTTAGGATTATCGATATTTTCATGCATTAATTGATTGATTTCGATATCTACCAATCCCAAAATTTTACCATCGGCCTTATTTACTCCAAGTGAATCATTTATCTGAGCCAAATTGGAATAAATAAACTTGAATCCAGGATCATTTACACTTTTAGTCAACTTCATGACCCTTTGAAATTTGATTTTCGTGTATGGTTTTCTAAGACCATTAACATAGTCGGCTTCCAACAATTTCAAATTGACGACATCATTGGCAGCACGACTCATAATAATGAGTTTATATGTAAATCCTTCATCGCGTCTTCCATCCATATATTGAGCAAGTAAGTTTCTGTATATTATTTCTGGATCGGTTAAAACAGCATCTTTAACAGTAACATTGGGAAGTATACCCATAGTTGGATTCAGTTGTTTATGGATACTTACTATGTCTGTAAACGGAATCTTAATTACCTCTCTATCATAAGTCATCAATCCATTCTGTTCGCTTTCCACATCAAACGGTTGTGTGTAAATAGAAGCACTTAATCCCACTTTTTGTAAATGTTCAAGCTGTTGATTTATGAACGCGTACTTAATTTTTAACATTGTTGGCTTTTCCTGAATATAGCCCCAGGCAATTTCAGGGTTCCATTGATGGTCGTCAATAAATACACCTATGCCTCCGAATTCACCTAATACCTGAGCTTTGCCTTCTTGCTTAATGCTCATCATAGGATCTGGATAACTATGTACATCAGTCATGTCTGAATTAACATATGCATCAGGTGATGGACTGCGCAGTTTTTCATCAACGTATAACAGTTCTCCACTGTGCCCATTTACTAATCTAGATGGGTCTGCTTCCTTTAACCATTTGCTCAATCGAGCCTGATCATATTGTCCCCATTTCTCATTAAACAAGACCCAGGTAGTTATACTTGGATAGTTATGGAGTTGTTTTACAGTTTCCTTAGCTTCGGCTTCGAATGCAGTTTTACTTCCTTCAGGTAAACCTTGGTTTGGATTGACCATGTCCTGCCAAACCAGCATTCCTAGCCTATCTGCATGATAATACCATCTTGCCGGTTCTACTTTAATGTGTTTGCGAATGGTATTAAAGCCCATAGCTTTTACTGCCTTGATATCAAAAGCCAGTGCTTCGTCAGTTGGGGCTGTGTACAAGCCATCTGGCCAGAATCCCTGATCCAGTGTCCCTAAATTAAAATAAGGCTTGTTGTTTAGAAAGATACGGTCTACACCTTCCTGGTCTTTAGCAATATTAATTTTTCGCATACCAAAGTAGCTTAGCACTTCATCTTTGCCCAACTTTACTTTCAAATCATACAAATAAGGGTTATCTGGTGACCATAGTTTCATGTCCTTAATGGATACTGCTATCAGCTTATTTGATTCAGCCTTAATTATATTTCCTTCAACATTTAATTCAACAGGGGAATCCGAAGCTGAATTAACAGTGATATTAATAACTGCCTTATCAATATCAGGAGTTATTGTCAGGTCAGTAATATAATCAACTGGCACTGATTCTAACCATACTGTTTGCCAGATACCACTGCTTGGGGTGTAATAAATGTTACCGGGATTAAGTACTTGTTTTCCATGTGGTCCAATCCCTTGATCAGATGGGTCGTAAACTTTAACAAAAAGTGTATGCTCCCTTTTAGTTAAGTATTTGGTGATGTCAAAGCTGAATTCCGTGTACCCGCCTTCGTGCCTGCCAACTTCCATTCCATCGATAAAGACAGTGGTCTGGTAGTCAACGGCACCAAAATGTAGAATAACATGATCATTGCCTAATTTTGGAGTAGTAAGTTTTTTTATATACCACAAGTTCTGATCAGGTTTTAGATTTTTCTTCACTCCAGACAGAGCCGATTCTATTGGATAAGGGACGAGGATTTTACCTTCTGCCTTCAACGGTACGCTGCTGTCCTTCGGTGTGATCGCATAATCCCATAAACCATTGAGGTTTGTCCACTGTTTACGTACCATCTGAGGACGCGGATATTCTTTCAATGCATTACCTGGTGAAACTTCTTTCGCCCAGCGGGTCTGAATGGTGATGGGTTGCATTTGATATTTTTTCTGGGCAGAAACCGATTTTCCTAGAAAACAGGACAAAGCAGTAGCCACAAGCAGTAAAATTCTAGCTTTCATTTGTATTTTTTTATAATATTAATTAGTCTTTCCGATTCTTATTTTGAGATAGGTTTATTGTAAAATCCTCCTTTTTTGAGCCACAATAGCATCGGATCAAGCCATTCATTTGCTGGCATTCGTTGTGTAAAACCATGATCCCCTTTAGGAAATAGATGCAGTTCAGCAGAAACATTATTATTTATGAGAGCCTTGTACATTATAATACTGTTTTCAACAGTTACAACTTGGTCATCTTCTGCATGAGTTAGATATGTTGGTGGGGTATCAAAAGATACCTGCTTATCGCCTGAAAATGTCCAAATCTGATTTTCTGTAGGATTTTGTCCAAGAAGATTGTAACGTGACGGTGCATGAGTTAATTTTTGATCCATGCTTATTAATGGATATACGAGAATCAAGAAATCTGGTCTGAGATTAATTTTTTCTATATTTTCAATATAACTTTCGTGGAATTTAGTACTAAGCATAGATGCCAAGTGTCCTCCAGCGCTGTATCCGATCACTCCTACCTTTTCGGAATCGAGATCCCATTCCATAGCTCTCATTCTGATCATCTTTATTGCTTTTTGGGCATCTTGTAATGATCCCAAAGTTTTATCTTTCATTGTTTTATCCGTCGGCAATCGGTATCTTAATACGAAAGATGTGATTCCATTTTTTGCAAATTCTTTCGCAACGTCAATGCCTTCTTCTTGATAAGCCAAGAAACCATATGCACCTCCAGGTATAATTAGGATTGACATTCTGGTTGACTTTTCGGGTTTAGGAAGATAAACTTCAATTGAAGGCATATCCTTGTTAATTTTATTACCCTCATTATTTGGCATGCTCTCTGAATAAAGCGGAAATATTTTTTGTGCGAAAGTATTGCTTCCGATAAGTATAGTTAGGAGTAGTAAGATTACTCTTTTCATCTAATTTTAGTTAAAGTGTTCTATTTGCTAAATAATATTTTGAAGTTAAATAAGCCTTTTTTCGGCTAATTAATTGGTTGATTTTTTTGTTATTAAGTATACTAATTATGCTGAGTCATCCAATCAGGTTTACCTTTTCCTTTTAAAAAATGGTCAAAAAAATCAAAGAACTTTTTATTATAATCAATTGTGTTCTGAATAATAAACACACCATGCCCCTCGCCCTTATAATTAAGTAGCCAAGCAGGTTTTTCTAGGCTTCTCAAAGCTATGAATAGCTGGCGCCCTTGCCTAAATGGTACAGAAAGATCGTTATCGTTATGCATAATAAGTAATGGTGTTGAAACTTTCTTAATATTAATTATCGGAGAATTTTCGATATAAATATTTGGATTATCGGCCATTGATTCCTTCATTTTGGGAGATGAATATTGGTAGTAGAATTGTTTACTATCGCCTGTGGTTCCCCATACATCATATGCCATACTTAATAATTCACTATTTCCAGAAGCTGTCATTGCTGCTTTAAAAATAGGTGTGTGTGTGATGATATAGTTTGTTTCAAATCCTCCCATGCTGTGCCCTGCAATTCCCATATTCAATGTATCCACCCAATCAAACTTGCATAAATATTCAACCGAACTTAGTACAGTTTGTAATGCAGATTCCCCTAATTTTCCGTATTCGCTGTTAATATCTGGTAAATAAACTAAATATTCTTTGCTAACAGCTATCGGAATGCTGAATAGGAATGGTTGCGGATTTACACTTGGGAAGGTATTTAACGCGTCGCTCTGACGTTCATAATAACTTATAATAATTGGGTATTTCTTGTTTGGATCAAAGTTTTCTGGTTTATATAGAATTCCACATTGATTATGGCCATTTTTATCTTTGTAGTTGCAAAGCTGAGGCGTAAGCCAATTATATTCTTTTTGTGGAATGTTATTCGAAACGGGTTTCAAGGTTTTTAGATCTCGACTATAATAATAATTTGGGGCCTCTATTGATGATTGTCTCAATATTAAATAGGCAGATGAATTTCTAGCTTTTATGAACTCCTCTGAACTCGCAATATTGTACATGTTTCTAATATTTGCCACACTATAATTTCCGCTATTTAATTGTTTTAGAACGAGATTTTTAGTGATGTCTAGGCTGTAAAATCCATATTCCTTACTAACTGTATTAAAGGATGTTAATATAATTTTATTTGAATCTTTTATTATGTTATTTTCATACCTTTTTGCTGGGGCAAATACTGTTTCATGCTCTTGGCCTATTCCTTTTGTTAGATTTAAAGGTTTTTTTATTCCGCTTGGATCAATCTTCCAAATGTCGAATGTCCCCCTTATAATTATAGATTCGTCATTTTCTGTCCATCCAATGATCCCGGCTGGTGTTTGCCGTGGATTCGGATAATTTCTAATGGTGAACTTCGCAAGATGATTTGCACCATTTTGGGTGATATTTTTCGTTTTTCGAGTTTGTATGTTGAAAGAAAAATAGGCCTCCGATTGAGCGTCATAGTATAAAGCATATTTTGACGAAGGCGAAATACTAATATCTTTCACGTCCTGGTCTTGCGTTGTCGGAATATTTATTTTTTCACCTGTTTTAGCATTACAGATTGAAAATTTCGCCTTTGCCCTTCTTAAGAATGCTTCAGCTGGGTTTCCAATTCGTTCTTCTATTATAAAATAGTCATCCTTTGGGGTTATTTGAGATGATATTCTTTTATTTTCATTGTTGAAGAGTAATTGGGTTGTTTTATTATTTGCAATATCCGTTGCATAAGGATAAGCGGTTTTCTTTCCAATATTACTATAAGAGGAACTGTATTGACTTTTTAAATAAGTATCTTCGTAACTCCAAACTTCAACTTGGGCATCTGACTTTTGATCTGTTATTGAGTTTAATTTTGATGCATTAAAGTATAAGTATTTACCATCGTGACTAAAGACAAAGTCATTCACCGTTATTTCAATGTTTAGGTTCTTCGCATTTACCAGTTCGGTTAACTCCGATTTTTCTGTGTTGTAATGCCAAATGGAAACTATTTGGTTGATTTTTGCAGAAAATATAACTTCTTTACCAGTTTGGTTAAATTGTACATTGTTAATTTCGTTTGCCGTGACTATTCGCTTCGTTTTTAATTCTCTTAAGTTAACCCATTCCAAACTCTCTTTGTTAGTGGTGTCAATATTTTCTATTCTGTTTATTACCATTTCGGTCGCATTTGAATTAATGGCATATGACTGGACATTAGTGTAACTTTTTTCAGTTTTGTTTTTGATAATTAGGCTTTTGTTTGTCGTTAAGTAGGTTAAAATTTCAGAATGTTGGCTTTTGAATAGATTGAAACTTGCAACACCAATTATTTTGCTAATTTGAAAACTATGAAGATTGACATTATATAATGTGTCATTGGGGCCTTTGCAATATAGATGCTTGGAATCCGATGAAAAAACTGGCTGAATGGCATTTTTGATCCTTAATTCCTTATTTTTTATAATTGATTTTATTACAAACGTATTTTCTCCCTGAGGATAGTTACTAATTTGGTAGTAGACAAAATTCCCGTTATTGCTAATCCCTCCACTCCCAATTGATGCCCAACTTTTATAAGTCTCAACTACGATCGGTAATTTTTGCGCATATGTTTTTGCTGTTAAAGAAAACAGAATCAATAAATTGATTATTCTCATTTATTTTATGTTTATAACTCAGTTTAAAATTATCACCTTGTAAGTGTAACTCGTTTATTAAATAATAGTGTAATCAAGGTAGAACTAATAGTTAAGTAGCGTACTACTTAACTATTAAAATTTGATGTCATTAATATCCTAGATTTTGCATACCTTTTAGTGCTGGATTACGATTAATCTCACTTTGTGGAATAGGGTACAGTGACATATAGTTTTTCCATGTACCGCCAGGTTTCTTTAGTGGCAGTACCATCGTCATAACTTCATTAATTTTATCTGTTCGCTTTAAGTCAAACCATCTATGCCCCCATTCAGTAAATAATTCCTTTTGCCTTTCATTTATTATATCGGCTAAAATAGCATCCTTTGTTGTTGAAGTAATAGGTAGAAGACCTGCTCTATTTCTGATTGTATTGACGTCGCTGCTGGCACTGTTAACACCAATTAATTTTTCTTGCTTTGCACGAGCCTCAGCTCTAATTAAATATTGCTCGCCTAATCTTAGAACTGTCGAAAATTCAGATAGTACGGTAGTCGATGTTCCTGCTTTATATTTCGAAGCATAATAGTATTTTTTCGACCCAACCAAAACATTTCCAGTCCATTGTTCCAGTCTTTTATCATTCGGCTCAAACTTTCGAATTAATTGATCCGATAAATAAAATGGAAAATCAAAATCTGGACCTGTTGATGGCAAAATAAATTGCCTTGCCTCCCAAGTATTAAAATCCAATATTACAGGCTGCAATGACCAAATAGTTTCTTTACTCGCTTTAAGAAAAGTTTTATCAGGCTCCTCAAGTTGATACATAGCATTATGTGATATCACTTCGGTGGCAGACAACTCGGCATTTACGTTATCACCAGCGTAGAGATAAGTTCTAGCAAGCATTGCTGTTGCAGAAGTTCGGTTTGGGCGAATACGTTCAATAGATTTCTTTATAAGTGTAACGTCTATGTAGTCATTATTCAGGTTACTTTGCGCTTGCTTCAAATCGGAAATTATCTGCTGATAGACTTCTGATTTAGCCGTCCGTGGCAACTTTGAATTTAGAACGTAATTAGTTGACAAAGCCAACGGAACATCTCCATATAGGTTCACTAAGTGGAAATACATAAATGCTCTAATAAAATAAGCCTCTCCAATTAATTGGGTCTTGACGGCGGGAGTCAATTCCGAACTTCTGTTAAGTCCCTCGATTGCAGCATTTGTAGTATATATAAACTGATAACAAATTGCCCAATAGGGAGGAATACCAACATTGCCATTACTGTTCAGTTCATTCTCATAATATGGTCGGCAGTTTTCATTTGTAATATCCGCCAAACTTAAATTATCCGACGATAACTCAGGAAATAGTGATAAGGAAGTGAGCCCAAATTGACCGTTATAATTGGTGGACATCTCTGCATAAATTGCTGTTAAAACAGAAATAGCTGTATTGTCATTTGTGTAAACATTTCCTTCATTCACACTTGTAACAGGACTATCTACCTCGATGAATTTCTTGCATCCTGTACTACACAGAATCAATAATATACAACCCACGAAGATTTTTCTTAATTGATATTTATTTTTCATAATAATTACACTAAAGGGTGAGTTGAATGCCAAATGTTAATACTCTCAAAGGCGGCAATGATAAAGATTGACTTTCTGGATCTAACCCTTTGAATTTCGTGAACGTAAGAAGATTTTGCCCTTGAAAATACAACCGTGCACGTTGTAACAAAGCTGGTTTTATCCATGTTTTAGGTAACGTCCAGGAAAGTGATAGATTCTTTAACCGCATATATGATGCGTCTACAAAGCTAGCATCACTTTGTCCTACAGAACGAAAGGCATCGCTGGCCTCACCAAAGTTTGTCGTAACTTTCTGAACACTAGAAATATCATTTGGTTGCTTCCACCTATTTAAAATTGTTATGGGCTGATTATAAAATGCTGTACTTGTGCTGTAAAGTCCAGGCATTATATAACCAAATTTTCCTGAATAATTTCCAATTTGCTTTACGAATTGAAATAAGAAATCCAAAGTAAAACCTTTGTAATCTATAGTATTACTTAACCCTCCAAAGTATTTTGGTGTAGTATTTATTAAAACATATTTGTCATCAGGATCCACTGGAGAGCTATTTTTTGTACCGTTTAGCTTGACAAATTGATAAAGACCCGTTTGATCATTAACTCCAGCGAATTTAAAAGCCTTAATAATATTAATTGGTTCTCCAATTACTAAGGAATTACTCATTGAAGATGACTCTAATCCGTCATACTTTATAAGCTGATTGTTATTTGAAGAGATGTTCAAGCTAGTTGTCCATTGAAAATCTCGAGTTTTCAAATTGGTACTATTTACTAAAAATTCAAACCCTTTATTTTGGACAATTGCATCAAAGTTTTGAATTAGTCCACTAAAACCAGTAGTTATAGGAAGAGCTTGACTGAGTAATTGATTTGACGATCTGTTTCGATAATAATTAGCATTTAAGATTATTTTATCATTAAAGAACCCTAAATCAACGCCTGCATTAAACTTTCTCGTCTCTTCCCATTGAAGGTAAGGATTACTCAGACCTGATGGTTTTATACCAGTTCCTCCGCCGTATGCAATGTCACTATTATAATTATCATATAAACTCATGAAGCGATAATCACCTATCTGATCACTGCCGCTTGTTCCATAGCTCATCTTCAATTTTCCATAACTTATTATCGATTGAGCCTTCTTAAACCAAGACTCATTACTGAATACCCATGCGCCAGCAGCAGCATAAAAATTATGGAATAAGTTTTCTGATCCAAAACGGCTACTTCCGTCCCTTCTAGCAGTTAAGTTAATTATATATCTATCTGAATAATTATAATTGATACGAGCAAACACCCCGCTATAATTATACACAGATTGAATGTCGGACGTTGCTGTAACTGAGGTAGCCGACATAATACTTTCTAAACGAGCATCATCGGCATATCCGTTTGAAATTAAAGATTTCGAATTATTATTGGTTCGTTGAAATGTTGACCCAATTAATAAATCAAATTTTCCAATTGAATTATTTAGTTGGTATGTCAGTTGTGGTTCAATAATCCACGATGAAGTTGCTGATGCGTTATAGCCAGCACTTCGATTATTCGAAGTAATATTAGGTGAATATGATGCCTGTGGCGTTATTGTCGTTTCATCTGTTTGAAGCTTATTATATCCGAAACTACTCTTTAATTTTAAATTTGTTATTAATTCGTACGAAACTTCTGCGTTACTAATCAAATTGCTAGTTTTGTTGTTGTATTTCACAAGCGTTAAAGCAATCGGATTCCTCCAAGTTGCCACACCATTATACCTTTCCCAATTTAGATTTCCATATTGATCGTACAAGGCAGGAGCATTAGGACTAATTTGTAAAGCAGTCATCGTTAAGTCAGTCCCTGGAAGCTTGTTATTATCTATAAGGTAATTTCCCGAGAAACTAAACTGAAACTTACGATCTCTTGAAGAATTTAAAAGATTAAAATGCACTGCGCCTTTTTTATCAGCAAATTCACCAGGAAATACATCAGTTTCTTTATGATAATTTGCACCAAATAAAAATTGTGTATTACTGCTCCCACCAGAAATTGAACTTTGGACATCTGTATAACGAGCTGTACTGCCAATAAGTTCATCCTGCCAATCGGTATACCGATTTGGATCATACAATGTAAGATCATAGTATGCTGGTGCAGGATTAGCTGGAATGGATAATCCTGCATTTTTTATAGCCTCTTTTCTCATCTCAAGATATTGTTTCGTATCTAGCAGATCAATTTTTCTTGCAACCTTTCCAATTCCCGATTGTAGATTTAAATCTACCTTTGTGCTCCCTGCTTGCCCTTTTTTTGTTGTGATTAAAATAGCGCCATTCGCTGCTCTAGACCCATAAATAGCTGTTGCATCAGCATCTTTCAATACATCAATACTCTCAATATCTCCCGGATTAATATAATTTAGTGGATTTCCGAGTCCCAGTATAGTTCCTCGATTTGACGCATTTTGAGCTGGATAAGGCACTCCGTCTATCACAAAAAAAGGATCGTTTCCACCACTAAGGCTGTTAGTGCCTTGCACTTGAATGCCGACCCCTCCTCCAGGGAGACCGCCATATTGAGTGATTGCTACCCCAGGAATGCGACCAGATAAAGCTAACAGTGGATTGTTGACTGGTTGTTGCGAGATTTCTTTAGCTTTAATTGAACTAACATTACCAGTACTAAGTCTCTGGTTTGTTTTTCCATAGGCAATTACTTGTACCTCGTCCAACTTCGATAAACTCAATTCGAGTACCAGTTCACCAAGATTCTTCGCGGCCTTCATTTCCTTAGTTACATAACCTATGAAAGATATTACCAAGACCGCATCTTCATCGACACCTTTTAGGTAAAAGCTACCGTTTGCATCTGCACTCACCGCTTTCCCCTTACCTTTAATAGATATCGAGGCACCAGGCAGACCCCGGCCATCAGCATCCACCACACGTCCCGAAACGTCGATAATTCCAAGCTTGTCAACAATCTTGTCAAGAAAGCTCGTATTTTTCCTTTTTATTACAATAGTTTTTTCCTCAATGGAATAGGTAAGTTCCGTATTTTTAACCACCACATCCATCACTTCCGTTAATGAAGCATTATCAAAATTCGCATTGATCTTGGAAGCTTTGAAATCACCATAGCCCATTAAAACATCATATCCAGTTTGTTTCCTGATTTCACGGAACACTTTATCTATAGTAAGGTTATTTTGCTTTAAAGTAACCCGCTGACCGAAAGTAGCTGCGCTTACCTGCATTAATGATATGAGCAATATGAAAGTTGTCAGTTTCATAACTAGAATCAGTTTTTTTATTGGGTTATGGTTTCTCGCTTGAAAAAAGCTCGAGGTCATAATCAATAGCAGTTTAGGTATGTAGCCCGGAGGCACACAATAATTTTTCAGTATAATTTTATACATTTGACTGTCTGTTAAGGGCTAGTGCATATTTTTCGAAGAATGGACACTACACCCGGTTTACGAAATAATTGTTCATCAATGTTTCTGAGAAGACAGAT